>JAEEGF010757704.1_pt1 | contig 65879 bp, 53 predicted proteins | sample 9134171 | NCBI WGS metagenome assembly JAEEGF01 (sample SAMN16246542, study PRJNA631951) | gut metagenome | biome: gut microbiome; feature: rumen; material: AP-attached | host: Bos | place: Iran: Karaj | collected 2018-10 | reverse complement strand
ACTTATTATTAAGCCTTTGTTTCCTGAAATTTACATTTGTTAAAGTTCGCTTCTTTTCATCGAAATGAAAGAAACATTTCAAACGAATCTTCAAGGTTGTTTCACTATTCAGTTTTCAAGGTTCAGTACGCTGAAACGCATGTGCATCTCAGCGACAGCTTTTACATATTAACGCAGAAGGTGGTATTTGTCAACAGCTTTTTGCAAAAAATCCGAAGAAAAAAATCACCATTTTTCAGGGGCATTCAGTCCCTTATCTTGGGCTATTTGCACAGTATGTAAAAAAAGTCCTTCATTCAGGGTTTTATGAACGAAAAAGGGGTTAGCCGACAACGGCTAACCCTTGGTAATTCGGAGTATTTTTTGTGTTATTATAGAAAGCATTATTAACTCACAAAAGTACGTTCTCTTCATTCGGAAATCTGATTCCGTGATTTCTTTTCCTCCATTTTCCATTCCGACAGTATAAAAAATAACCCGCCGAATGCAGCCAAAGCAGTAAAAGCTATGGCAACAATCATCTTTGTTACGGATGCCTGATCAGACACCGTCAAGATTAACTCAACAATTCCAAGAAGCACAAGGATGCTTCCGACATAAATACGAACCTTTTTCATTATGGTCTCCTTTCTTTACGGCTCCGCTATGTAAAAATTTACATATCCCCCGCTTTGTACCCTATGCGACAAATTCGGAATCATAACAGCGTTTTCAACAACAACTCTCTTAATTCTTTCGGGCGACGCCCCTGTGTTCGACTCAATCATAGCAGCTTCAGCTACAACAAACGGAACTGCGAACGAGGTTCCGTTGCAAAACTGCATTTCACCATTTCCCGTAATTGATACTACATCTGTTCCAGGTGCAGCAATATCAACAAAAGACTCACCAAAATTCGAGGTTTTACTTATGCAACCATCACTCCGCAGAGAAGCTACAGAGATCACGTTCTCATAACCATACACACACGGATAACTAACATGCTCTCCTAACTCAGCCCCATCATTACCAGCTGGAACAACAAACAGCATTCTTGAATCATGTATTGTTGTACGTAGCATGTTATCATCAACATAGGTCGATAAACTCAAATTACATATTGTCGCTCCATTCTTCTCTGCAAACTTAATGGCATCAATCAATCGAGCGATACTGCAATCTCCATTATCGTCCAATACGCTTAAAAGCATAACTTGAATATCATTCTTGCATAATAGTCCACAATATGATTCGTTTTTTCCCACAAGGAGATTCAGAATTAGAGTTCCATGTGAATTAGCATATTGGGAACCAATCCGAAAAAAATCACACTCCCTAGAAAAAGCAAAATCCAAGGCTCCTTCCTCAATCTCAACAGAAGCAATTCCGTTTTTATTCTTTTCCTCATCAAGACCGGCTTGCCAAATCATTTCCCGAGGAATCATTGACACATCAAAGCCAGTATCAATTATAGCAATAGTTATTTTCTTCTTATCAAGGAGCTTTATATGGTTTGGGACTACCCCTGTGACACAAATCACAAAAGGATCTGTCTCCCAAGAAAAATAGTCCCTACCTTGTTCAGGGAATAAACCGGAATAACCCTCATGCCACCACGCTAAATCCAGGAAAGAGTATTGCGCTACACAATCATCGTATGAACAAGATACCCCAGCATCCGAGGAATCCAAATCCTGGAGCGGCGAATAAAAACGAAATGTAATAGATTTCTGCACTATATGCTTGGCTAGCAGAAAAAGGGTGACTAATGCCGAAGCGACAAGCCAGCGTACAACCCAACCTCTCAAATGCCCAATTGCATTAGGACAACTTTTTTCTTTATCTAATTCTCGTGCCATAGGCTTTCGCCAAATCAAAATAGGTATCTGCCGATTTATATGCAGAATACGCAGACCAAAGATGCGCAACAGATGCAGCATCAAGTCCAAGCGCTGTCATCGCCGCCGCAGCAGCGATTTTCGACGGTGATACTAACATAATAACTACAGCTGCTACGGCTGCACCAACGGAGCAACCTGCTTGACCAAAATAGTAGTTAGAATTATTCACGCTATTAATAAACTCTTTAATGTATGGGGCATCGCTCTTTACTTTGTAGGCTCTAACACACCCTATTTCAACATATCCTGCATCAGCGCCATTTCCAACGCGATAATAATGGTGATATTCCTTTCCTCCAGATTTATACGTGAAATTCTTAATCATCACTTTGGAACCATATCCTGAAGCCGAAACAGCTGTTCGGACTTGGTTCATTATATTTTCAGAATAATCAATCCTCTCTTCTTTCTGTTTTTCATACTTTTTTGTTTTAAAAAAACCGTTCCCTTTATAAGCGTATTCGCATAGGTGGGCTTTCCCGTCCGAATAATCCAAAGTAGTTTTACCGTGCGTCTTTTCATTAACAAATTCAATTTCAAAATTCGTTTCACTAGCCATTTTAACAGTAATGGTATACTCTATGCCATTATCATTAATGACTTGTCGGATTGTCTTTCCTCTCCTGTTGCTATTTCCTTTAGCGAACACGGTTTGGAAACTGTGATAGCACCAGTATAACTGCTATCACAGTTTCAATGATTCTTTTACCCCTCGTTTTTTTCTGTTTCATTCTTTGTAAACCCCATTTCTAAAATAGTAAGAACGTATAACTAATTGCATCCCAACAATCGTTATATGTCTCCTCCAAGAGTATACACTTTCTCAATCCTTCTTGTCAACCAGTGACAAGGAAGAGATGACTAAGAACACAATCTCCTTATCATTGAAAGCATCCGCCGATAGTTCATCGCCCAGAACTTCTCCACATCGGCTACCGCAATGAAGACAGTTTTCTTTGCATCGTAGCGCCCGTTCAAAGAAAAAACTGCAAGGTAAAATGCCTATTCCTTCACAATCCTCTTCACGTCAACCGTGATTTCCGGGGTTCCGTACTCCGGATTAAACAGCTTCGCAACGTTCGTTGCATACCATTCGCGGATCTCTTCGTCGCTCATCACGCAAACGTCGCCTTTTGTTTTCACCGTAATTGTAATAATCTGCTCTTCCATGGGGACCTCCTTTTTACATGGCATTTTCCACAATCACTCTGCCTTCCGTTTCCGAAGAGAACGATCAAAGGCAATGCAGGTTACAGCTGCCGCAAGAAGAATCAGCAGCGTTAAAGCATCCCAGATATCAAACAGGGATGATCCGATCAGCTTCGAAAGAACGAAGTTGAACACGAACGTAAAGGGAACGGCAATGGCAAATGCCACCCCTGCCGCCAGCAGCTTGCGATCCTTCAGTCTTCCGAATAATATATACAGAATCCACAACACCGCAAGGGCAAGTAACGACATCACCGCACCGACACGGAAGACGGCCTTCACACCGGTCAGCAAACTCAGGACATACAGGAACGGAATAATCAGGATGCTTAACGCGATCATCGCGATGCGCACGCCTTTCTTTCCGTACCAGATCATCGGAGCGGTCACAACCCATCCGATCAGAATAGCCCCGAGGGTGATCAATGACCAGGTCGGTTTGCCGGATATCGCCAGATCACAGATCAGGCACACCGCTATTCCGACTGCCATCACGATGGAAAATACGATCGTCAGGATGACATTCCATTTGAAATTGTTCTCGTCTTTCCGTTTCAGTTCAATAAGGTTTTGTTCCGCAATCTTTCCATAGGCTTCTGCCATAATTCTTTCGCCCGACAGGAGCTCGTTCACATTGATTTTGAGAAGACCGCACAGCTCAAGCATGATTCCCGAATCCGGCATGGACCGCCCTGTCTCCCACTTTGACACCGCCCGGTCACTGATTCCGAGTTTCTCCGCGAGAGCAGCCTGCGTCATGCCCTGTTCCTTCCTGCAGGATGCTATGAATCTTCCGATTTTGATTTGATCCATATCGGGCACCTCCTTTCGCGTCCACTATAGGAGAAAGCGGAATTAAGTAACAGGAACCGTTGGTTGATATTACCGAAAACAGACATCTCTTTAGGATTCTACCGTCGGTTGGGTCACATTTTCCGGAAAATACGACCCGAATTTCGGATCTATTCTACGTGAACCCCTGTATATCCGTATTTCAAACACAGCCCACTCGTACTCGTATGTTACATTATAAATCAAATCTGTTTTCTTAACCAGATTCCAGTTATCGTCAAGCTCCGTCAGAACATCCACATAGTTCCCCGATTTATACCTTGTAAGCCTGCCGGTTTCATCATACTCATAATACTTTTGCTGCGGCCCGTCAGCATAAGCCGGCTGCCCGTCAGGCCGGGCTTGTACAGAGTAATAGGCATATGAAGAACCGTCTTCCTGATAAATGATATAATCCACACAATCAAAACTGTCCTTGTCAAAACAGGAAAATGTGCAGATTTGGCTGTGGTATTCGGGAAAGTTTCCCTCTGGTCTGTATATGACTCCTCTTTCCAGCTCCGGAATCACGCGATTCATTTCGAGCACTTCATCAACTCCCGGCCAGGCATTCATATTACCCATATATCTTGCATAGATTGACGGAAGCCCGTTCTCCATCTTATAAGTAAATATACCATTGCCTTCTTCTGTATAACTGGCAACGCTCCCATCATACTCGTTATAGGTAATTCCCCACGGTCCGTTAAATTCGCCGTGTTCGCTTTTTTCGGTTATATCAATCAGTCCGCCCGAATAATGATCATCAAACAGCAACTCGATTGTCGTATTCAAAGCTCCGTTCTCATCAAAAACACGAACGTCTTTCACCGTGCCTCGAGAATCAAACTCCCATTCTTCCCTGCCTATCCAACCATTGTTAGACAGTGGGTTACACACGGTCTTCAGGAATGTCAGGTTACCGTCCTCATCGTATTCGGCTGTTTCCACTTTGTCGCCGTAGTTTTCAATTACCGAGGTGGCCGAACGAGTCATCCAAAGGTAAAAATCACTGCCGTAGGGTAACGAATGGAAGCACCTCGTCTCCCGCAGTACTTCGTTTTCACCCGACGGGATCAGGTAATCCACAAGAATGAGACCGCTTCGGTCATAGCGGAACACCGCAGTTTCTTTCAGTTCGCCTGTATCTTCGTCATAAATGAAGCGTTTTGTCTCGCGCCCATTCTCGTCATACTCTCTGGCAGCAATCAGATTCTTCTGCCCGTTTTGTCCGGTCTTATACTCTTTTGTAACCTTCGAAATCCAAACAGAATAATAGTCCGACTCGCCCGTCGGCGTCGGATCCTTGCTCGCTGTCGTCGGTTCCTTGCTTGCCGTCAGCGGTGTCGGCGTATTGTCCGAGGTCTTCTTCGGCTTCTTCTTTAAACTGTGCACCAAAAGCACCACTTCCGCAATCAGCGCCACCAGGCACAGCCCGATCATGCCGATGATAAAGTGTTTGCGGGAAAGCGCAAACTTTCCCTTCTTCTGATTGTTCTCCACTTTCTCTTCCTCCACACATTTGTCATTATATTGCACAGCCGGAGCCGTTCAATCAGTATAAAGCGATCGGGATGGCAGCCCACTCATAATCGGTTTTGAATCCGTAAAAATCATTATTGTACTGTATCATGTTTCCGTCCGTGTCAAATGCCATGGTAACGATGCCCTCTGAAGACTCGATCCTGCTGACCCGTCCGTTATCGCCGTATTCGAAGTTTCTTTCCATAAGGCTTGAGGCAATGCGTACATCTTCCATTCCGTCCGCACTGAAAATCTCCCTAAGCGGCTGCCCGTCGTCTCTGCATTCGGTCTTTGTGAGAAGCCTTGCCGTCATCCCCTCGGAATACACGGTATAGTCGCATCCGCTGATTTCCCTTGCGAAGGATTCCGCGTTATGCGGAAAGCTTCCCTTCGGAAAATGATACCACATTTCATACCCGACAACGATGCTTCTGTCCGGATCATACTCCCGGCTCATCCGCTCCCATGCATCTGCATCGCCGTACTCGCAGAACAAACCGACTTCAACACCGTCTTTATAGATATATCCGCGCACTTCTTCCGAATTCATGAGAACATATGTGAGATCGTCCTCATAACGATATGCAATAACCTCACGGGAACCATCATCATCGTTACGGATAATATCCGTGAGTCGGCCGAGATTATCGTATTGGAAAGAATAGTTCCCCGTGACTTCTCCATCCGGGCCTGTTTCCACATGCGAAACCAGCTGTCCGTAAGCATTGATCGTCACAGTAGAATGATACGGCGGATCATCCAGAAACTGATGGTATCCTTTCAGTTCACCCGTCAGATTCCCGTTCTCGTCATATTCGCAGCTCGTTAGAATCTCTCCCGAGCCGAGATACAGATTCTGTTTCCACAAACTGTCTATGGAAACCCCGCTGCATGTCAGAAAGAAACACTTTTTCTCCCTGAGGGTCCCGTTCTCATCGGGAACCCAATGCTCGGTAATGACGATGCCGCTTCGGTCCTGGTGAAACAAAACCGTTTCCTCCGGCGTCACGCCGTCCAAACCGTAAATAACTCTTTTAATCTCCCGACCCTGATCGTCATACTCATAGGAATAGCAGTTACTGAGTGTTCCGTCCGAATAAGTCGTCTTCTCCTTCGCGAGTCTCCAGACTGTCGTAAACACAGGCTCCAATTCAGGAGTCGGGCTCGGCGTATCCGTCGGCTTTTGGGCAACCTTCGGGATCTCCGTAGGCGTAATCTCCGCCGTCTTTTTGTTATTCTTTTTGGAAAATGTGCGGATTAACAGCACGGCTTCCGCAATAACCGCAATCAGGCATATTGCCGCCAACGCCAGCAAAAACTGTCTGCGCCGAAGGGCTATGCCGCTTTTCTTCTTTCCTGTCACGATACTCTCCCCCGTCTGTATGGCTTACTGTGTCCAGCGATTTCCGAAATACTCCTTCATCTGGGCATCGGAAAGATTAAAGTACGACTTAATATCCTTCAGAACATTCTTGTCCCGGGCGCCGTCCTTCACATAATCGTAAAGCTTCTGCACGGAATTCTTCCAGCCGTTCACGCTGTAGCCCCAGCGCGCGCGGTCCTTTTCAATTTCAGGCGTCAGAATCTCCACATATCGGTCAATCTCCGCCGTAATGAACTGCTCATTCAGGAAGGAATCCATCAGCTCCGCATAACGCTTTAAGAACATGTCCTTAAACTCCCTGTTCTTCAGCAGGTTCACCATCAGAATGTTATGGTCGTCATTTTTGATAAAGCCGGTAATCGGCTTGTCGGTTGTATGCCAGAACGCCCAGTCAAGGTCGAAGTACATCCATCTCCATTTGCTGTCGTATTCCGTCGAGCGGAAGTACCGGATGTTGGCTACGTCTTTGTCGCCGACGTACGAGCGGCAGATATACCAGTCCATCAGGCTCAAAGCATCAATCCGCTCCATAACGTAATTGTAATGCTCCGCAATGGACAGATCATTCTTCTTGCAATATGCGAGAAGCGAATTGTAATCTCTCGCGCTTCCGCTCTGCACGCCGCCGTAGCTGAACAGAAGGTCAACGGACTTCGCGGAAACATCAAAGTGGTCAGCCACGTAATCGTCACTGAAACGCTCTCTCAGATAGTAAATGCCCCAGTATTGGTCTCCGAGGTAAAGGATACACGGTTTGCAGGCAAGCACATAAAGGTGCGTGCGTCCGTCACACATTACGGTGCTCAGCTCGTCACGCATTACGGCATAAGGATAGTCTTCGCTTCCGCCTTTAAGAAGAAGCGAATCGTACGAATCGATATCGCGGTCCTCAAACAGATGATAGTGTAATTTGCCGGGGCCGTACTCGGAACGGAACCGGAGCTGGAAGTTCTGCTTTGCTCCTTTTCTGCTGTCGTTACCGTGAAGCCGGAAGCCGCACGGAACGGAAAATTTCATCTCGCCGTCCTCATACAGAGAAAGCACGCACTCATTCTCGATTGTCTTTTGAATATTCGTGATGACACCGTTATCACCGGTAAGTGAGGTCTCCGGAATGCTGACATACACAATCGGAAGCGTATGCTCGATGCCGACCAGATAAGTATACTCTCCGATGTCACTGACGCGGTCTCCGTCCTTAGCAAAGGTACGGATCGTCTTAAACGTATTCAGTGTGATCGGACCGCTGTAAACCGACGAACGTTCCGTCGGACGGCTTCCGTCAAGCGTATAATAGATGGTTCCTTCTCCGGAAAGCTTTACGGTCACGGCGTCGGCATACTGACCGGGTTTCACATCGGGCACCGGCACCGCTACACGCGATGCATAACCGGCGGAATTGGCCGACCCGGGCGTCGGATTTTCCATATAGACAAATGTCTTGTCGTTTCTTCCGTAACTCTTATCCGGCTCCAGGTCTCCGGGCACCTTCAGCATGTCAAGCACCGATGTGCCGTCAGTCAGGTAAACTGCCTCGCCCGAAGAGGAAATCTTAAACGGCGCATGGCCTTCCTTCTCCTCGCCGGAGCAGTAAATTACATAGTATTCGCCGGGTGCAAGCGTTACCTCCGGCAGATGGCAGCGCATCAGTTCACTCTTCTTATCGGTCAGATAATAGTCGGAAAGGCGCAGAGGACTTTCCGAGCGGTTGTAAAGCTCGATAAAGTCATAGTATTTGCCATCAACAGGCGCATATTTCGTATTGTCGGACATCGCTTCGGAAATCACGAGGTCGGAAAGCTTCACGCCGGACATATAGGCATCGTAGCCCTCCTTCGTGTTTGGATAGCCGGGCGTGGCAAAGGAAAGGATTCCGTCCTTCGATGCCGACCGGTCTCCGATATCCTCCGGGTAGGTAAGCGAATCCACGATTTCGTTATCATGGAACAGGTAGACGGTCTCGCCGAGTCCGCTCAGATGGAACGGCGCGTCGTCCGAAAGAAGAACCACCACGAAACCGCCGTCCTCTATCACATTTCCCGCAAGGGAGAATGCGTGCGGCTTCTCCGGGTTGTCCGTAAGATAATATCCGTTCAGGGAAACAACCGTCTCCTCTCTGCTTCCGATTTCAATCCAATCGGAATCACCGCCGAGATACAAACCGCGGTTGTCCGCCATCACTTCGCTGATGTAAAAGTCGTACTTGGGCGTTCCTTCGGGAACGGTGCCCTTGCCGGTCGGGCTCTGCGTAACCGTACCGTGTCCGATCGGACCTTCATCGCGTTCTGTTTTCTTATCCTTGCCGCATCCTGAAAGCATCAGTGCGAAAAGCAATGCGACAGCCAAAATTCTTTTCTTCATAGTTTTCATCCTCTTTCCGCCGGGCACCCCCGAACCGGCCGATTTCCTCCGCATAACATTATAACGGGCAAATGTGAAAAATGCAAGGAAACGTGTCTTTCGGGCAAAAAAGAAACCCGATAGCAAATGCTATCGGGTTGGACGGAGAAGGAGGGATTTGAACCCTCGCGCCGCTATTAACGACCTGCACCCTTTCCAGGGGTGTCCCTTCAGCCTCTTGGGTACTTCTCCAGGGAGTCTGAATCACTAGATTCATTATGTAGTTTACCGGTATGCGCCTGGTCGACGGGCAACGCACCGCATTTTAGTTCGCTTCGCGAAGAAGCGGAAGCATTTTCCGTCTACTGGTATGCGCCTGGTCGACGGGTAACGCACCGCATTTAAATCGGCTTCGCCGATGTGGCGGTGCATGTTCATAAGGATCCCCCCGCAACGAACGGGACAAATCCTAAGAATGCGGGTAATGCAACGCATTTAAAATCGGCTTCGCCGATGGGCGTTGCATGTTCATTAGGATCCCCCCACTTCGTGGGTCCCCCCTAATGATAAACGGAGAGGATGGGATTCGAACCCATGCGCCCTTGCGGACAAACGGTTTTCAAGACCGCCTCGTTATAGCCACTTCGATACCTCTCCAAGACAGTGCCTGAAATGAAACTCTCATGCTCTCAGGTCGCCGATTGCCACCAGCGACGCTAACAATATTAACACCAGACGCCGTTTCTGTCAATAGACAGTTTCTTAAGCCGGACGTCAGATTTTTTCTCCGAGTTTCAAGTTCGGAACTGCATTTAATGTCCAGTCGGCCGTATGGCCGGACAGGAATTCGTAATAAGCCGCGGAACCGATCATCGCCGCGTTGTCGGTGCAAAGAATCGGATCGGGATAATAAACCTTCTTCCCATTTTCCTCACCGAGCGTCAGCATTGCCGCACGAAGAGCACTGTTGCACGCCACGCCGCCGGCAATCGCAATCTTATCCATGCCGAGCGCATTGGCCGCCGCAACGGTACGGCTGACCAGAACATCCACAACCGCGCTCTGGAACGATGCCGCAAGGTCTGCTCTCGTGATACCGTCGGAAAATACTTCGGGGCATGCCTCCGTGCCTTCCGCCTCACCGCCCGTCGGAACGCCGAAGCGCTGCACGGAACCGGCTTTTGATTTCATCTTCTCGATATTCAGATAATTAAGAACCGCCGACTTCAGTCCGCTGAAGCTGAAATCATACGGACAGCCGTCAATGTGCGCCCGCGGGAAAGGAACCGCATTCGGATCTCCCTGTCTCGCAAGCTTATCAAGCTTCGGTCCGCCCGGATACCCGAGCCCGATGGCTCTCGCAATCTTGTCAAACGCCTCTCCTGCTGCGTCGTCATGCGTGCGCCCGATAATCCGGTAAGTGCCGTAGTCTTCCACCACGACGATATGCGTATGCCCGCCGGAAACAATCAGACACAGAAACGGCGGCTCGAGATCCGGATGGCATATGTAATTGGCTGCCACATGACCTTCGATATGATGCACGCCGATTAACGGTTTGCCCGCGGCAAATGCCACGGCCTTTGCCGCTCCCACACCGACCAGAAGGCTTCCCACGAGTCCCGGGCCGCATGTCACGGCAACAGCGTCAACATCCTGAATCGTCATGCCGGCACCGCTTAAGGCCTCCGTAATAACGGGATTGATCTTCTCGATATGCTTTCTCGATGCCAGTTCCGGCACAACTCCGCCGTACTTTGTATGCAAATCAATTTGTGACGAAATGATATTGGAAATCACCTGCCGGCCGTCCTTAACGACTGCCGCCGCCGTCTCGTCACACGATGATTCGATTGCCAGAATATAAGTACCTTTCATAAAACCGCCTGTCCTTTCGGACCGTCTTACTCCTCTTCTTCAAAATGCAGAACCGTCGTCCTGCCGTCCTTGCAGACATGGGAATTCGGGAAGATTTCCGTTGCCGTCTGCACATAATCCTCCGGCCTTACAAGCGCCGGGCTGTAATGCGTGAGCCAAAGCTCCGAAACCTCTGCTTTTCTTGCAATCTCCGCGGCTTCGGCAAATGTCATATGGCTGTGTTCCTTTGCCTTCGCTTCGGAGCCATTTTCCCCGTACATGCCTTCACAGATCAGAAGGTCTGACTGACTGGCGCTCTCGACAATCAGTTTGGTCGGTCGCGAGTCGGTGCAGTAAGTAAGCTTCAGTCCCTTCCGCTCCGGTCCGAGAATCAGATCCTTCGTATAAGTCCTTCCGTCCGCCTCAATCACGGCACCCTTTTGCAGTTTGCTCCAATACTTCAGCGGAACATTGTTCTTTTTGGCCTTTTCGGGGTCGAATTTCCCGGCGCGGCTGATAAGCTGGGAATAACCGTAGCAGGTCACGTTATGCCTTGCCTTAAAAGCGCGAAGCTCATATCCGAACAGCGGTATGCTCATGACCGGCTCGGTGAGTTCAATGAATCTGAGTTCAAAGGGCAGTTCGGGGGCGATGACACGAAGCGCGCCGACCACCTCGGTCAGTCCCTTCGGTCCGATCAGCGTAACCGGCTCCGTCCGTTCGGAATTGCCGATGGAAAGAAGCAGCCCCGGCAAGCCGCTGATATGGTCTCCGTGATAATGGGTAAATGCAATCACGTCGATATCATGACAGCTGTAGCCTTTTTTCTTCAGTGCCACCTGCGTTCCTTCCCCGCAGTCAATCAAAAGACTGCTGCCGTTGAAACGTGTCAGGCAGGAAGTTAAAAACCTTCCCGGAAGCGGCATCATGCCGCCCGTTCCGAGCAAACTGACTTCCAGCATACAAACCTCCGCTCATTCTGCCTTCTTAATCTCATACATGTACACGGCCCCGTCTTCCTTCGGGCCGCGGTAGAAATCCTTTCGGATTCCTACCTCACAAAATCCGCATCTTTCGTATAAATGTCTCGCCGGTTCATTCCCGACGCGCACTTCCAGAAATACCTTTTCGGCACCGCTTTTCTCCGCTTCCGACAGAAGTGCCCGGACGATTTCGGTCCCGACGCCTTTCTTTCGAAGCTGCGGCGCCACGGCGATATTCGTCACATTTGCCTCATCGCCCGCAAGAAACATTCCGCCGTATCCGAGAAGCTCGTCGTCCTCGCATGCCACGAAATACCGGTATAAGGGCGACTCGACAGCCTCCTTAAGCCCGGCCTCGCTCCATGGCTCGGAAAAGCACGCCTGCTCCAACAGAAGCACCGACGGAATCCACTTTTCAGTCATGTGAACGATTTGCAAGACGTTCCTCCCTCTCCCGTTCCGCCTGGGACTTCCTCAGATACTCCGGCACCATCTCCTCCGCCGTAACGGTCTTTCCTTCCTTCAACAGCCCGACCGCCAGAAGCCCGAGGGATGCCGCGCTCTGAAGCGCTTTGTTCATCGGGGCAAATGTGAAACCGCACGTTACTTCGCGCTCAAGCGTTTCCCGGTGAACCGGCACGCCGTCCCCGAGGAAGATTACCTTCTCCCCGCGGCAGTTGACTTCCGAAATCAGATCCGAAAGCAGTGTGCAGCAAGGCTCAATCTCCGCAACCGGAGTAACTCCAAAAAAGCGGTACAGTCCGCCGTAAACCTGCCCTCTTCTCGCATCGAGTAACGGGCAGATTAGACCCTCGTGACCCGCGTAATTGGCTGCCAAAACCGCAATCGTGGATACCGGAACAATCGGAATCTGCCAGACAAGTGCCAGCCCCTTCACGGTCGAGGCACCGATGCGAAGTCCCGTATAGGAGCCGGGACCCGCTGTGACGGCAATCGCGGAAAGGTCCTTTCCCTCCGTTTCCGTCATCTTAAGAATCTCCTCAATCATCGGCAGAAGCGTCTGGGAATGCGTCTTTTTGAAATTGACCGAGTACTCGGCTAACACCGCATCCTCCGTAACAACGGCAACCGAAGCAACCGGTCCCGAACTGTCAATCGCTAAAATCTTCATACGCTCTCCCTACTCAATCGTAATCCTTCTGTAAGAAAGACCCTGCTCCGGATCCTTTTCAATCGTAATCGAAACGGCGTCCTTCGGAAGGAGTCCCTTCACATTTTCCGCCCACTCAATCAGGCAGACGCCGTCTCCGTACAAATAATCGTCAAAACCGATTTCGAACATTTCCTCTTCGTCCTCAATCCGGTACACATCGAAATGATAGAGAGGAATCTGTCCGTCCTTATATTCCTGCAGAATGGTAAATGTGGGGCTCACGACAGGCCCCTTTATGCCGAGGCCGCGCGCGATTCCCTTAACGAAAACGGTTTTCCCAACGCCGAGGTCTCCGTTCAGGCATAATACCATCCCGGGCTTCAGTTTTTTCGCCATGAATTCACCCATGGCAAAGGTTTCTTCCGCCGAGCGGCTTTCCGCTACCATAATCCTCCTATCCCTGCTTCCGCACCGGGCAGTTCTCAAGAAATCTGCGGAATGCAGCTTCCTGTTCGCCGAGAACGTCTTTGCCGAAGATAAATGCCGAATTCTTCATCACATAAAGGAAATACCGTTTCCGGGTTTCCTTCACCTTCCGGAACATATCCCAACGGATGACTTCGTGGTTTGTTCCGTCCTCTACCAGAATTCCGGTCGAATTCACGGTATAGCGGAATTCGACATTCTGCATTTTCAGGTTGGCAGTCATCTGCAAAGTCTGTAATGCAGTGGTGAACGGCTGGTATATAAGCACAAAGCCGAGTACGACGAAAAGCACAACCTTCATCGTCGTGTCGTATTTGTCCCAGCCGACAATCAGAAAAACAGCGCACAAAAGAACAAGCGCCCAGAAACCGAGCGATGCGGCGCTGAAATAACCGTACCGAAGCCGGAACGCAAAATAATCCGAGAAGCGAAGCGGTCCTGTAATGACCACTTCGCCCTCTTCATGAACAAACTCATCTTGGGAATCCTCCTGCGGAACTGCCGCCGCTTCGGGCTCCGTCAAAACCGCATCCGCAGGATCCGGATTTCTTAATGCCTTCTCTTCCTGTTCCATCAAACCTTCTCCAAAGGATTCTTCAAAACTCTGCTGATGTGCTTATAAATCAGCATCGTGATAATGGAAATGGCGCCGTACTTAATCAGGTTAAACGGTGCAACCGCAAGAAGCACGAATGTCGTGATATCCGTAATCTGCTTGTGTACATCCGTTCCCATGGCAATCAGAATGCTCTTGTCTCCGTGGAAATAAAGCTGAATATACATGGGAAGCAGAACAAAGGCGTTCATCAGGCTCCCGACAATGACAACCGTGACAACCGAAACCGAAAGACCAATGACAGCGGTCTTCTTCGTCTTGCGGTAAGAATAAATCAGTGCAGCGGGAAGCACATAAGCGGCTCCGATGACAAAGCTTGCAAATTCGCCGACACCGCCGGTTGACGAACCCTGAATCAGCAGGTTCAAAAGAACCTTTACGGCATCAATGATGATGCCTGCAACCGGCCCTAAGGCAAATGCGCCGATCATGATCGGCAATTCGCTGAATCCCATCTTGTAGTTGGTCGGTGCAATCATCGGCAGCGGAAACTCAAACATCATCAGCACAAACGAAATCGCCGAGAAAATACCGATTAATGCAATCTTATAAACCCGGTAAAACGATTGGCTGTGCCTGTTCTCCTTCCGCTGTTCCTTCTGTTCTGTTTCTGTCTGTTCCATTCTTTCTCCTTTCATACTTCCCCTTCTGTAACAGTATTCCCCGGTGCCTTGTCTTTTAAGGCAAATGTAAGTATAATTCTTTTTTGCGGGACCATCTCCCCAACGGATTCGTACCGATAGATTTCGTCCCGGTTGCTGTAACGGTTGTAAACCGTCATCTTTCCGTCTTCGTCTCTTTTGAAGAAGACATAGTGTCCGCCCGAAAAGACCGGACGTTTTGTCCAATACATCATGATTCCCGCTTCACTGCGGTCAATCTTCTTAATCCTCCGGATGATCCGAAAACGCACATGATGCCGGAAGAAGAAAATCATCATCAGAATTGCGGACGTTCCGAATCTCGCGCCGATTGGGGCCGCGTAGGTTTCCAGCTCACGCATGACCTTCGGAAGGCTCATCGGCCTGCCGAGATACCGCAACGCATTGTATACGGCAAGCGGTCCGCAGCCGGCATCGTCCAGATTCGATGCGCCGTACTTCATATCCTTCAGGACGCCCAAAGACTGACCGTTCAGATAATCATCAGGAATCGGAACCAGGCAGTTTGCTTTGTAATTCTTCGGATGGTACATGACTCTCCTTCACTATCTGCAGAGCTTGCGGGAAATCTCCCAAAGCGAATTATCGAGATCCTTCTGCATGGCAAGCGCCTCATGGATATCCATGTCCGTAAACTCGCCCTTACGGTAGCACACAACCCTGTCACGGCCGCCGCTTACCAGAATGTCAACGGCCTTCGATCCCATGACAGAGGCAAATACGCGGTCTCTGCAGGTCGGGCTTCCGCCTCTTTGAATATAACCGATGATGGTCGCCCTGGTTTCCAAGCCAGTGGCGGCCTCGATTCTTTTGGCCATTCCGTTGGAATCTCCGATTCCTTCGGCATTGATGATGATATGCAGCTTTTTGCCGAGACGCTTACGCCTTGCAATGCGGTCGATGATGGCCTGCTCCTCATAGTCATAACGCTCGGGAACAAGAATCTCCTCGGCGCCGTTCGCGATACCGCACCAAAGCGCGATATGTCCTGCCTTTCGTCCCATGACTTCGATGATGCTGCAGCGCTCGTGCGAAGCCGATGTATCTCTTACGCGGTCGATGCATTCCATGGCGGTATTTAAAGCCGTGTCAAATCCGATGGAATACTCCGTGCAGGCGATATCCAGATCGATGGTTCCCGGAACGCCGACAACATTGACGCCGTGCTCTGCAAGAGCCTTTGCCCCCCGATACGAGCCGTCTCCGCCGATGACAACCAGGCCGTCGATTTCATGCTTTGCAAGAATTTCGGCCGCCTTCTGCTGGCCTTCTTCAGTCATCATTTCCGCGCAGCGGGCCGTGTAAAGAATCGTTCCGCCGTGCTGGATGATGTCCGACGTGCTGCGGGCTTCCATTTCCACAAAATCCTCTTCCAAAAGGCCGGTGTAACCTCTTCTGATACCGGTTACCCGAAGGCCGTTCACGATAGCGGTACGTACCACGCCGCGGATGGCAGCGTTCATTCCCGGCGCATCTCCGCCGCTTGTCAATACGGCGATATGTTTAATATCCGCTGTCTTACCTTTCAAAAATGCCATTTTCCGTTACCTCGAAAACGTTAAGTTTTTATACTTCAATGCTATCCTGTCTTCTCCGTAAACCGCTTTCAGCCGATCCATAAAATCGCGGTCACACGAAACCGTCAGGTTCTGCGGCATCGCATACATCTTTCCTTCCGACTTAATATAGCCGATTACCGTGCTTGTTCCGTCGCTTTCACGGAGAATCTCCGTAAGCTTCTCCCGATCCTCGAGAAATGCCTCGCTTGACGGATAAAGGATGTAGATATCGGCCGGAATCTCTTCAAATGCTTTGACGTCCTGTAAAAGCAGTTTGGCCGGCTTGTCCTCCTCAACGGAAACTCTTCCGCGGATGAACACCTTTCCGTCCTGCACGAGTCTTCCCCGAAGCTTTTCATAGTCTCTGGGAAATACCAAAACCTCAATGGATCCGACCATGTCTTCGAAAGTCAGGATTGCCATCATCGAATTGTTTCTGGTAATCTTTTCTTTCTTCTGCGTGATCATTCCCCCGAGAATGACAAGTGCTCCGTCCTCCACTTCCGGCAGATTTGTTTCCGGATTCAGTTCGAAATCCGATGTTCTGCAGGTGGAGAATTTCTGAAGAAGACTTCCGTATTCCTGCATCGGATGTCCGCTTACGTAAATGCCGAGCACTTCCTTTTCGAACGCGAGCTTCTCCTCGGTGTCGAATTCTCCGCAATTCGGGAACGTCAGCTCACTCGGCCGTTCCTCCGGCGTGAACATGTCGAACAGGGAAAGCTGGCCGGCCACGTTCTTCTGGGCTTCAAAGGCTTCGCCTTCCATGATTCCGATGTAAACCTGAAGCTTCTGCTTACGGGTTCCGGGCATTCCGTCCAAAGCGCCCGACTTAATGAAATTCTCGACAGAGCGACGGTTGACGCCTCTCGGAACGGTTCTCTTGATGAAATCCTTCAGATCCCGGAAAGGACCGCCCTCGTTTCGTTCCTCGACAATCGCATCAATGAGCGGCTTGCCGAGTCCTTTGATTGCTGACAAAGCATACGTAATCGCCGGTTTGCCGTCTTCGTTTCGGACTACGCCGAATGCGCTCTCTCCCTGGTTAATGTCGGGAGGAAGAAGCGTTACTCCTAACGGCTTCAATGTAAGGATATATCCCGCAAGCTTGCCGGAGTCATGCAAAACCGAAGTCAGCAAAGCGGCCATGAACTCCTCGGGATAATATTTCTTCAAATATGCGGTCCGGTAGGAAACGACCGCGTAACAGGCTGCGTGGGATTTGTTAAAGGCATATTTTGCGAAATCGGTCATGCGGTCGAATATGCGCTCCGCAACCGCTGCGGGAATGCCGCGCTCCTTACATCCCGGGACACCGGAATCCGGCTTTCCTTCGATGAAATAGCGGCGCTCCTCTTCCATGACGTGTGCCTTCTTCTTACTCATGGCACGGCGCACCAGGTCGCTTCGCCCCATGCTGTATCCGGCCAGATCACGCACGATTTGCATGACCTGTTCCTGGTACACGATGCAGCCGTAGGTCGGCTTCAGAATCGGCTCCAGAAGCGGGCTGTCATAGACAACGCTCTCCGGATGTTCCTTGCCTTTAATGTACTGCGGGATAAATTCCATCGGGCCTGGACGGTACAGACTGATTCCGGCGATGACTTCTTCAAGGTTCTTGGGCTTCAGCTCCTTCATGAAGTTCTTCATTCCGCCGCTTTCAAGCTGGAACACACCGTCCGTCTTACCGGAAGCTATCAATTCATATACGGCCGGATCTTCGTAGGAAATGTTCTCCATTGAGAAATCCGGATGACTCTTCTTTACAAGTTCTTCGGCATCCTTGATGACCGTCAGTGTGCGGAGCCCCAAAAAGTCCATTTTCAAAAGTCCGAGCTCTTCGATCGTGGTCATCGTGTACTGCGTCGTCACAACGCCGTCCGAGTTGCAGGACAACGGGACATATTCGTCAACCGGCGCATTGGAAATCACGACGCCGGCTGCATGCATCGAGGTATGACGCGGAAGTCCTTCCAGCTTCTTGGAAACCGAAATCAGCTCGGCAATTTCCGGGTCGGTCTCCACAAGAGTCGCCAGCTCTTTGTTAATCGAGAGCGCTTTGTCGATGGTCATGTCAAGCTCGTTCGGAATCATCTTGGCAACGGCATCGGCTCTTGCATACGGCATATCCATGGCTCTTGCCACGTCACGGATGCAGATCTTCGCGCCGAGCGTTCCGAAGGTCACGATCTGAACAACCTGCTCCTTGCCGTATTTGCGGTTCACGTATTCGATGACTTCCTGTCTTCTTTCGTAGCAGAAGTCGATATCGATATCGGGCATGGTGACACGCTCCGGGTTTAAGAACCGCTCGAAAATCAGATTATAGCGAATCGGGTCGATATCCGTGATGCGAAGCGAATAGGCAACAATGCTGCCTGCGCCGCTTCCTCTTCCCGGTCCGACCGGAATATCATGCTCTTTGGCATAGCGGATGAAGTCCCACACGATTAAGAAATAGTCGACAAATCCCATGTCTTTTATAACCTTGAGTTCGTGGTTCAGACGGTCCTCATGGTCCGCATAGGTTTCCGGATACCTCTTCCGGATGCCTTCCCGGCAAAGGCTTTCCAAATAGGAATATGCCGTAAAGCCTTCGGGCACATCAAACTTCGGCAGCTTATACTCTCCGAATTTGATCTCGACGTGACAGCGTTCGGCAATCTTTTCGGTATTGTCAAGTGCTTCCCGGGCATACGGAAAAAGCGCTTCCATTTCGTCTTCGGATTTCAGGTAATACTGTCCGCCCTCATAGCGCATCCGGTTCTCGTCGCTGACCTTAGCCTGCGTCTGAATGCACAAAAGAACGTCGTGAGCAGCGGCATCCTCCGCCGTAATATAATGCACGTCATTCGTGCAGACCATCGGAATGCCGGTCTCCCGGTGCAGTTTCAAAATGCCCTGGTTGACAGCCTTCTGGTCGGGAATGCCGTGGTCCTGCATCTCTAAGAAGAAGTTGCCTTCTCCGAAAATCTGCTGCATATGAAGGGCTCTCTGCTTTGCCTCATCATAAAGCCCGATGCGAAGCGCCGTCGCCACTTCGCCGGCGAGGCATGCGGAAAGCGCAATGATTCCCTCGTGATACTGCTCCAAGACCTCATAGTCAACACGCGGGCGGTAGTAGTATCCCTCGGTAAAACCCTTGGATACAATCTTCATCAGATTCTGATAGCCGGTATTGTTCTCCGCAAGAAGAACCAGATGATAGTACCTTTTATCGGTAACGGTACCCTCCCTCTCAAAGCGGGAACCCGGGGCAACATATACTTCACAGCCGATTACGGGATTGATGCCTTCGGCCTTACAGGCTTTATAAAAGTTAATCACGCCGTACATAACACCGTGGTCGGTAATCGCCAGGTGCTTCATTCCGAGCTCTTTTGCACGCTTCACCATCTCCGGAATCTTACCGGAGCCGTCAAGAAGGCTGTACTCCGTATGTACGTGCAGATGTGTAAATCCCATAACCAACCCCCGAGATGTGTTCATGTTACCGTTTTTGCTGCTTACAAGAAAACATACTTAACCAAATGATATCATATCACATTTTTCACAAATCATAAAGGGTAATTTTTTTCTCCGAAGGCAAGAAAAAAAGGAGCGCGAACGCTCCTCTTCTTCTGTATTGCTTCAACCTTCTCCCGCATCATATTTTGACTTATACAGGTTTCCGTTCGGAACTCCCTCCGCCGGATTCGCACAAGCCTCTTCATACCGCTTTACAGAAGGAAAAAAACGTGAAAAATGTGTGAAAAAAGACGCGATTTCGGAGATTACCCAAAATCGCGTCTGTCTGCTTTCATATCCAATCGGCTTACTTTCCGGTAAGGAAATCCTCAATGCCCTTCATGGCGGCATTCTCATCCGGTCCGTCAACCGTCACGGTAATGGCCGTTCCGGCGGGGGTGGCCAGGCTCATCATACCCATGATGCTCTTGGCATTTACCTTCTTGTTCCCGCACTCAACGTAAATGCTGGAATCATAACGGCTTGCAACCTGCACAAGCAGTGCAACCGGCCGGGCCTCAAGGCCGCTCGGGATACTGATGGTCATGTTCTTGGAAATCATTCTTTACTCCTCCTTGCCAGATCCTCCGCAATATCGCACAGTTTCTGTAACCGATGATTGACCCCCGACCTTCTTAGCGGAGGCGTCAGCATCTCACCCAATTCCGTCAGCGATGCTTCCGGGTTCTCAAGCCGAAGCTTCGCTATATCCGATAACTCTTCCGGCAGGCTTCCCAGGCCTGTCGTATCATTGATTAACTGTATGCTCCGAATCTGCTTTTCGCTTGCCTTCGCGGTCTTTCGCAGATTGGAGACTTCAATGTTCACCTTTCGGTTCACGTTGCCGTGCACCTCACGCATGGCTCTTTCGCTTTCGTAACGAAGCAGGGATGCATGCGCCTCCATGACATTCAGCATGTCGGAAATGCCGTCCCCGTCCTTGCGGTACAAACAGGTGATTCCCCTTCGTTCGGTCACTTTCGGGGCAAGCCCGAAGGAATCCATCAATTCGGAAAGAATCCTTCCGACCGACTGTTCAGGCGCCGCAATCTCGAAGTGAAGTGACTTCTTCGGATCGTTCATCGTGCCGGCCATGCAATAAGCGGCACGCAGAAAGCTTCGTTTGCAGCAGATTCTCTCCAGGCATTCCTCCTGTAAAAGGCTAAGCCTTCCGGACCTTTCAAGACTCGTCCCGAGCCCTAAAGAGTTCAGAACAAGCGAGGTTTCATCGGCATCCGGGATTCGGACAACATGCTCCGTCCGGACGCGGCCCTCCACTTTCCGCTGCATTGCGGCTAGACCAATATTATATGACTTTTTCAAAAATGTAAAGACCTTTTTTGCAATCCCCTGGTTATCGCACACAAATTCCAGCGTTCCGTCCGGAAGAAGCTCCCCGCGATATACGAGAAAACCGCACAATTCCGCCCTTCTGCAATGCGCCTGCGAAGGCATTCTTCCGATGAGCTCTTCTTTCACTTCCCGGGAAAATGACATGCCGGTCCTCCTAAAATCCTAAAAACCGCACCTCGGGCTCCAGCACGACACCGAACCGTTCCGATACGGTCCGCTGCACATATCCGATCAGCTGCATCACGTCCTCAGCCGTGGCATCCGCCTTGTTGATGACAAAGCCGCAATGCTTTTCGGAAACCTGCGCCCCGCCGATCTGAAAACCGCGAAGCCCGCAATCTTCAATCAGCTTGCCCGCGAAATATCCTTCCGGCCGCTTGAACGTGCTGCCCGCACTCGGGTACTCAAGCGGCTGTTTATCTTTACGCCTTGCCGTGTAATCCGCCTGAAGCGCTGCTGCCTGTTCAGCGGAGCCCTTCTTCAGGGCGAACACGGCCGAAATCACGATTTCTTCGTTCTCACTGAGATTGCTGTGCCGGTACGAAAGCGCAAGTTCCTCTGCCGTTCTTTCCGCGATGCTGCCGTCTTTCGTCAGGACCACGGCATATTTCAGTGTGTCTTTCACTTCGCCGCCGTACGCGCCCGCATTCATCACGACCGCACCGCCGACACTCCCGGGAATCCCGGTCGCATAGGCAAGCTCTTCAAAGCCGAGCCGGACCATTGCCTTTGCAAAAGAGGAGAACAAAACGCCAGCATCCGCGCGGTACAAAACGCGTCCGTCACATTTGCCGATTTCTTCGTACGTGCCTTCCTCCATCCGGATGACAATTCCGCGGACGCCCTCATCGCTCACCAAAAGATTCGACCCGTTCCCGATGACCGTATAGGGAACGTTTCTTTCTCTCGCGACCCGGATGATTCCGCCAAGCTCGTCCGTACTCTTCGGAACCGCATAGCACTCTGCCGGCCCGCCGATGCGAAACGAAGTGTGCCTGCTCATCGGCTCCTCAAACAAAAGCCGTTCCGGTGGACAGATTGTCTTCAGTTCTTCTTTCCAGTCCAAATTCGTCACCTTACCATGCTCGCGGCACCGTAGATGCCCGCATCGTTTCCGAGCTCCGCAAGAAGAATCTTCTTCCCGCACAGAGCCTTCAGAATGTTGTGATTATAATGTCTCTCAATGGCATCTGTCAGAATGGTTCCTGCCTTGCTGACGCCTCCCCCGATGACAAATGCCACGGGATCGACGACTGCTGCCACATGTGTCAGCACCAAAGCCAGATAACTGCCGAGGCGGTCCGTAAGCTCAAGCGCAATGGCATCGCCGTTCTTTGCTTCGTCAAAGATGTCCTTTGCCGTAAGCGGATCGTATTTGCGAAGCGCCGTCATCTCGTCGGAAAGCGCGAGGCGCTTCTTCGCCATGCGCACGATTCCGGTCGCGCTGGCATACTGCTCCAGATGGCCGTGCCCGCCGCAGCCGCATACATCGGTTTCGTCAGGCTCGACGATGATATGGCCGATTTCCGCCGCAGCGCCGTTGGCACCGCACACAATCTTTCCGTTCAATATAAGCCCGCCGCCGACACCGGTTCCGAGCGTAACCATCAAAATGCTGTCAAAGCCTCTTCCGCCGCCGTATACCGCTTCTCCGAGCGCGGCAACATTCGCATCGTTTCCGACATAAACCGGGACGCCGATCAGCTTCTCCATGGCTTCCTTTGCGTTGACCGTTCCCCATCCGAGATTGATGCAGCCGAGCACGGTGCCGTCCGAAAGAACCGGTCCGGGAATGCCCATGCCGATTCCGGCGATGTCCGTCTTCAGTATGCCCTTTTCCGCGGCCTTGCTAAGGATTGCCGTCGCGACATCCGTCATAATGTTTTTGCCGTTATCGGTACGGTCCGTCGGGATCTCCCATTTGTCAAGGAGTCCTCCGTCCTTCTCAAACAGTCCGCACTTTACGGTCGTGCCGCCGATATCGATGCCGAAAATGTATTTCATGGCTTCCTCCGTTTACTGTGAATTCTTCTTCAGATTGTTCATGACGCGGTTGTGAAGCTCCTTCGCCGCGTTGTAGCCCATCTTCTTCTGGCGGTAGTTGATGGCGGCTGCCTCACAGATGATGGCAAGGTTACGGCCGGGACGAATCGGGATATCGTTGCAGACAACCCGGTTGCCGAGAAACTCGGTATAATTGTCCTCAAGGCCGAAGCGGTCGTAATCCTTCTCGCGGTCCCACTCCTCCAAACGGATGACGAGGTTGATGGACTGCGTATCCTTTACGCTCTGCACGCCGTACAGCGTCTTAACGTCGATGATGCCGATACCGCGAAGCTCAATCAGATGCCTTGTGACATCCGGCGCGGAACCGACCAGCGTCTCGTCGCTGACCTTCTTAATCTCCACAACGTCATCGCTTACGAGACGGTGACCTCTTTTAATCAGTTCAAGCGCAGCCTCGCTCTTACCGATGCCGCTCTCGCCGGTGATCAGAACACCTTCGCCGAATACATCCACCAAAACGCCGTGAATCGAAATGCGCGGAGCAAGCTCTACCTGAAGCCAGCGCACAAGATCCGCAACCAATGCGGTCGTCTCCATTGCGCAGCCGAAAAGCGGAACGCCCTTTTCAAGCGCAAGCTTCTTCATTCCGTCGCTGACCGGCAGATTCCGGCAGAAAATGATACAGGGAACACCATAGCCCATCAGCCTTGAAAAGCAGATGTGACGCTGCTCCGAATTCATCTCGTTATGATACATATAGGCGTATTCCACGTTTCCGATCAGCTGCACGCGGTTCGGGTCGAAATCGCTGAAGAAGCCCGCAAGCTGAAGCGCGGGACGGTTGATTTCGGGCGTGGAAATGACGCGACCCGTCAAATCGATTTCGGGTGTCAGATTGGTCAGATGCATTCTTTCGACCATCTTCTGTAATTCAACTGTATACATAAAAAACCTCCGTTTTTTGTTCGCTCACACTTCAGTATACTTGACATCGCGCCGTCATGCAACGGCAAATGTGACCGATTTATCCGGACAATGTCCTCTTATTTCTTTAAAAATTCCACAATCTGCTGTGCGACCTTCGCATTCATCCCGGGAAGCGCCGCAATTTCCTCCGCGCTCGCATTCCTGAGACTGTCCATGTTCTCGTAATACCGCATCAGCGTCTTTCTTCTGGTCGGTCCGACGCCCGGAATCTCATCGAGTTTCGAATGAATCTGGCCGGCCGACCGCAGGTTCTTATGATAGGTGATCGCGAACCGGTGCGTCTCGTCCTGGATTCTCGTAAGCAGCGCAAAGCCTTCACCGTGCGTGTCAATCGGAAGCTCAACATCACGGAAATAAAGCCCTCTCGTGCGGTGGCTGTCGTCCTTTACCATGCCGGCAACCGGGATATTAAGCCCGAGCCGATTAAGCACTTCCTCGGCGATATGAACCTGTCCTTTTCCGCCATCCATTAAAATCAGGTCGGGGTATCTCGTGAAGCTCGATTCCTTCTGCGCCGCACGCTCCTCCATGCCGTGGCGGAAACGCCTGGTCAGCACCTCCTCCATCGAAGCGTAATCGTTCGGACCTTCGACGCTCTGAATCCGGAACTTCCGGTATTCACTCTTTCTCGGCTTGCCGTCGGCAAATACGACCATCGACCCGACTGACAGAAAACCGCTTATGTTACTGATATCGTACGACTCCATCCGGTGCACGTCGGAAAGTCCCAAAAGCCCGGCAATCTCCTCCGCCGCGCCTCTGGTCCGCTTTTCCTCGCGCGCCAGCTTATCAAGATCCTGCTTAAGCACAAGCTCCGCATTCTGCTTCGCAAGCTGAATCAGATGCTCCTTGCTGCCGATCTTCGGCACCCTGATGTGCACGCTCCGGCCGCGCTTCCCCGTAAGCCACTGCTCGAGAAGCTCCAAATCCTCCGGCTCCTCCTCGATGACGATTTCCTTCGGAATATACGGCATGCCGTCATAAAACTGACGCATGAATTCCGAAAGGATCTCGCTGCTTTCCTGCCCCTCGGTTTCACTCAGATAATGATGCTCCCTGCCGAGAAGCCTTCCGTTCCGCTCGAAGAAAACCGAGACAACCGTGCTTCCCTTATCCGTGGCAAATGCGATGACATCCCGCTCCTCAGTATGGGAATCGTCCGCCTTCTGCTCCTCGTGAAGCGACTGGACCTTTTTGATCATGTCGCGGTACTCGGCTGCTTTTTCAAAGTCAAGCGCCTCGCTTGCCGCAAGCATCTTCGCCTGCAGCGTCTTCTTTACTTCCTCGTAATCATGGGAAAGGAAACGGAGCACTTTCTCAACCGTTTCCCGATAATCCTCTTTGGTTATATAGCCCATACAGGGCGCGTCACACTGCCCGATCTGATAGTAAAGACACGGGCGGTCCTTCCCGATTTCTTTCGGGAGCTGACGGTTGCAGGTGCGGATCCGGAACAGCTTCCTAATCAGTTCGATCATCTCATTGACCGAACCGCTCAGCGCAAAAGGACCGAAGTATCTTGCGTGATCCTTTAACTGCTGTCTCGACAAAAGCACCCGGGGAAATTCCTCTCCTACCGTCACTTTGATATACGGATATGTCTTTCCGTCCTTCAGCAGCGTATTGTATTTCGGCGTATGCTCTTTGATCAGATTGTTCTCGAGAATCAAAGCTTCCAGCTCGGAATCCACGACGATATACTCAAACCAGGCAATCTGCCCGATCATCAATTCTATCTTCGAGGATCTTCTGATTCCGGTCTGAAAATACTGCTTTACGCGGTTCTTTAGAACCTTCGCCTTGCCGACATAGATAATATGATCCTCCCGGTCGTGCATCAGATAGACGCCCGGCCGGTTCGGTAACTGCTTCAGTTCCTTTTTCAGATCAAATTCTTTCACAAATTATCCTTTCGGAATCCGGCCGGTTACAGAAATGTCGACCGAACGGCTTCCTCCGTTTCCGAAACAGAATCCGTCTTCTCGGCGGTTTCCGTCCCCTCAATGGCTTCGGTTTCCAAAGCCGCGGGTTCCTTAACCGAGCGGAAAATTTCCATAAACTGCTTTCCGGTAATCGTTTCTTTCTCAATCAGGAACTCTGCCGCCTTGTTCAGAATCTCGATGTTCTCAAGAAGCATTGCCTTAGCCTGCTCGTAGCATTCCTTCATCACGCGGCGCACGGCTTCATCCACCTTGGCGGAAGTCTCGTCACTGCAATTCAGCACCGACCGGCCGTCCAGATACTGACTCTCGACGGTCTCGAGGGCAACCAGGCCAAATTCGTCGGACATGCCGTACATCGTAATCATCTGGCGGGCAAGACGCGTTGCGCGCTCAATGTCGTTGCTTGCGCCTGTCGTAATCGAGTTGAAGGTAATCTCCTCGGCTGCACGTCCGCCGCAGAAGGTGCGGATCATCGTCAGGATGTCTTCCTTCGAATTCAGGTACTTTTCTTCCTCGGGAACCTGCATTGTATAGCCGAGCGCGCCCATGGTACGGGGCACGATCGTAATCTTCTGAACGGGTTCCGCGTTCTTTTCAAGGCAGGCAACCAAAGCGTGACCGACCTCATGGTATGCAACAATCTTCTTTTCCTCGGGTCCGAGGATGCGATCCTTCTTCTCTTTGCCGGCAAATACGACCTCCACCGACTCCATCAGATCGGACTGCTTGACAACCGTACGTCCTTCCTTAACGGCAAGGATGGCGGCCTCGTTGATGATGTTGGCAAGGTCGGAACCGACCGCGCCGCTTGTAGCAAGTGCAATCTCTTCGAGGTTTACGGAGTCATGCATCAGAACGTTCTTCGCGTGCACCTTGAGCACGGCGAGACGTCCCTTCAGATCGGGCTTATCGACAATGATGCGGCGGTCGAAACGACCGGGTCTTAACAGTGCTTTATCGAGAACCTCCGGACGGTTGGTCGCCGCCAGAATGACGATACCCTTTGAAGTATCGAAGCCGTCCATTTCGGCAAGCAGCTGATTAAGCGTCTGCTCACGCTCGTCATTTCCGCCGCCGTAACGGCTGTCACGGCTCTTACCGATGGCATCAATCTCATCGATGAAGATGATGCACGGAGCGGCCTGCTGTGCCTGCTTAAAGAGGTCTCTGACTCGGGATGCGCCGACACCGACGAACATCTCGACGAAATCCGAACCGGAAAGCGAGAAGAAAGGCACATGTGCTTCTCCGGCAACTGCCTTTGCAAGAAGCGTCTTACCGGTTCCGGGAGGGCCTACAAGAAGCGCACCCTTCGGAAGCTTCGCGCCGATTCTCGTATACTTAGCGGGATCATGTAAGAAGTCAACAAGCTCCATTACAGAGTCCTTTGCTTCCTCCTGACCGGCCACATCCTTAAAGGTGACACCGGTCTCATTCTCGACATACATCTTGGCACGGCTCTTGCCGACGCCGCCGACGCCGCCGAAACCGCCGTTTTTACTGATCATGCGGAACAGTGCCCACATCACCAGATAAATCAGGCCGAACGGAAGAATATAGGCAATCAGGAAATCGAAAATCGTCGTTCCCTTATCGATGATCTTACGTTTGAACGTAATGTTATGCTCGGACAGAAACTCCACCAGCCCCTCGTCGTCCACGATGCCGGTGTAGTAGTACTCGACCATCTCGTCCTCTTCCTTTAATGGCTTTTGGGGCTTAATGATGATCCGGTCATAATCCGCCTGAATCTCGACTTCCTTTACGTTGTTATCGTTCACCATTTTCCGGAATTCATCATACGTGATTTCCTTATGCTTCAAGGCATCCGCGTAGTTCCGGATGGCCATATAGGCTCCGATGAACAAAAAGAAAGCGATGACGGTCGTGATGATCCGAAATCCGATGCTTCTCTTTTTATCATCCCCGTTGCGGGAATTCTGATCCTTGTCGGAACGGTCTTCCATAGTAACCTCCCACGTTTATTCCTCGGCAGTTTCGAGGCCGTTTACGGCTTCCGAAAGAACTTTGGCGATATCGTCGTGAATGACGAGATCCGCCATGGAATCTGCCTGCGTTTCGCTTTTATTGATGAGTACGAGGCGTTTGCCCCGGAAATACTGAATCAGTCCCGCCGCCGGATAAACAACCAGCGACGTTCCGCCGATAATCAGCATGTCGGCGTTTCGAATGGCCCGGACGCTCTGGCTCATCAACCAGTCGGACAGACCTTCTTCATACAAAACGACATCCGGACGAACCATGCCTCCGCATGCATCGCATTTCGGAACGCCTTCGCATTTCATGACATAATCCGCATCGAACTGCTTACCGCAGTTGACGCAGTAATTCTTATGGACGGTGCCGTGAATCTCGTAAACCTCTTCGGAGCCTGCCATCTGATGAAGCCCGTCGATGTTCTGCGTGACGATAGCCTTCAGCTTGCCCATCTTCTCAAGCTTTGCAAGCGCGTAATGGGCCGGATTCGGCTTTGCCTCGGGATAGACAAGGTACTTCTTGTAAAAGTCAAAAAACTCTTCCGTATGGCGTACCAGGAAGGTATGGCTGACCATCTCCTCCGGGGAGCACTGCCGGTTCAGCTTCTGCACATAAAGTCCGTTCGAGCTGCGGAAATCCGGAATGTTGCTGGCCGTCGAAACGCCCGCGCCTCCGAAAAATACGATGTTCTCCGACTCCTTCATCCACTGACTCAGTAAAGCGGTCTTCTCGTCCATAAGCGCTCCTTTCTTAATCCTCTTCGTCTTCCTCCGCTACCTTCTTGCGGTAATACATCGGAGACACGCCGTAATGCTTCTTAAAGAGCTTGCTGAAATGATACACATCATCGTATCCGACCATGGCGGAAATGCTTCGGATGCTGCCGCGTCCCTCTGTAAGCATCTCTCTCGCCTTCGAAAGGCGGACACGAATCAGATAGTTAATCGGGGAATCCCCCGTTTTTTCTTTGAAAATTTTGGAAATGTATACCGGGCTTAAGTACATGTTTCTGGCAATCTGGTCAAGCGAGATATGCTGTGAATAATTCTCGTTCAGATAGTTCAGAATGTTCTTGACCACATACCCCTTCGAATAGCTTTCGAAATTGAGACCCGGTGCCTCACTCGGCTTATGGCCGTTCAGCGCGCGGAAAATGATGACGAGCATTCGCATCATCTGCGCCTGAATCATATAATAACGTCCCGGCTCGGAGGAGCTGTTCTCTTCTATGATTTCATAGCAGCACCGGCTCAGCTCGCGCTTCGTCTCACTGGAAAGAGAAAGAATCGGGCAATCATCGGGAAGCACAATCCTGTTCTCGGGCATGTCGTGAAGGTGGATGTCCGAAAAACCGCAGACGAACTCAAGCGTCGGATCCTCGGGGTTGGTCACGATGCTCTGATGCATGACGCCGGGGTTACAGATCAGCAGATCTCCCTGCTTCACGTCATATGTCTTTCCGTCAACAAAATACTGTCCGCGTCCGGCAAGGACAAATGCGATCTCGATGTTTTTGTGGGAATGATAATGGGCGAACCGGGAATCCCGGACCCTGCTGCAGTACCAGATGGTAGGATGCAGTTCCTGATAGGAAATGTCGGAATAAATTTCGCTCATGATAACCCCTTTCCGTTTTTATTTTCTATCTGCCAGTCTATCGGATCGATTCCGTGCTCCGACAAAAACCGGTTTGCCGTGCTGAAATGCCTGCATCCGAAGAACCCGCGGTATGCCGAAAGCGGACTCGGATGAGGTGCCTTTAAAACAAGGTGTTTCGGGTTGTTGAGCATCTCCGCCTTTCTCTGCGCGGGAGAACCCCATAAAAGAAATACAATCGGACGGTCAATCGTGTTCACGGCGCGGATGACGGCATCCGTAAAAGTCTCCCAGCCGACTCCTCTGTGCGAAAGCGCCTGATGCGCCCGCACGGTCAGTACCGTGTTCAGTAGAAGAACGCCCTGCTCGGCCCATTTGCCAAGATAACCGTTGTCCGGAATATAGCAGCCCAGGTCGTCATGCAGTTCCTTGTAGATGTTGACAAGAGAAGGCGGAATTTCCACGCCGGGCTTTACGGAAAATGCCAGGCCGTGCGCCTGCCCGGGCTCATGGTAGGGGTCCTGCCCCAATATGACAACCTTCACCTCAGAAAGCGGTGTCAGTCGAAATGCCGTGAAGATATCGTCCTTTTCGGGGTATACCGTTCCCTTCTGGTATTCGTAATTAACGAACTTCCCGAGCTTACGGTAATACTCCTTCTCAAACTCCGCTCCGATGACGGTCTTCCATTCCGCCGTGCCGTTCATATCATTCACCGACGTCAAAGTCTTACGCTGACGCCTCTCCCCCGAAGGTATTCTTTGACTTCTTCAATCGTCAGTTCTTTATAGTGGAACAGGGAAGCCGCGAGGGCTGCGTCCGCTTTTCCTTCGGTCAGTGCCTCATAGAAGTGCTCCTTCGTTCCGGCTCCGCCCGAGGCGATCACGGGAATTTTGACTGCTTCCGCGACTCTTCTCGTAAGCTCCAGTTCATAACCGTTCTTGGCGCCGTCGCAATCCATGCTCGTCAGAAGAATCTCGCCTGCGCCGAGCGCTTCTCCCTTCTTCGCCCATTCGATCGCGTCAAGTCCCATATCGACTCTTCCGCCGTTTTTATATACATGATACGTGCCGTCCGGGAAACGCTTCGCGTCAATTGCCAGAACAACACACTGACTGCCGAATTTGTCTGCGGCACGGCTGATCAACTCGGGATCCATGATGGCCGCGGAATTCACCGCAACCTTGTCCGCTCCTTCACGAAGGATCATCCGGAAGTCATCAACGGTCCGGATTCCGCCGCCGACCGTGAACGGAATGAAAACGGTTTCCGCAACCTTCCGGACCATCTCCGCACGGATTTCGCGGGCATCCGAGGACGCCGTGATGTCCAAAAAAACAAGCTCGTCGGCGCCGGCCTCTCCGTATGCTTTTCCGACCTGCACCGGGTCTCCGGCATCCCGAAGATTCACAAAGTTAATTCCCTTCACCACGCGTCCTGCATGAACATCCAGGCAGGGAATGATTCGTTTCGTAAACATAAGGCCCCCTTATAAATTTCCGAAATTCCGAAGGATCGCAAGCCCCACATCCCCGCTCTTTTCGGGATGGAACTGACATCCGAACACGTTGCCCTGCTCGACTGCCGCATGAATCTCGACGCCGTACTGCGTCGTTGCGGCAACATCCTCTATGCGATCGGCTTTCAGGTAATAGGAATGGACGAAATAGACATAACTGCCTTCCGGAATGCCTTCAAACAGCCTGCTCTTTTTGGGAAATGCCAGGTCATTCCAGCCGATATGCGGAATCTTCAGTCCGTCACCCTCGGGGATACGGAGAATCCGTCCGGGAAGAAGCGAAAGCCCTTTTGCTCCGGGGCTTTCTTCGCCGGAATCAAACAGAAGCTGCATGCCGAGGCAAATGCCGAGAAACGGCTTTCCGGCCGCAACGACTTCCTTGATGACGCCGGTAAGGCCATACGTATTCAGCTTTTCCATCGCATCGCCGAACGCTCCGACACCGGGAAGAATTACCTTGTCTGCCTTGCGGATCACGTCGGGATCTCTGGTCAGAACGGCAGGAAGACCGAGCGCCGCAAGCGCATGCTCCACGCTCCTTATGTTACCAGCATCATAATCGATTACCGCAATCATGCCTTATCCTCCCGTTTCTCCGACGCTTCGTCCGCCGCATCCAGTTCAAACCAGAATTCCACGCCGCCTTCGTGATTGATGACGCCGCACTTTCTGTTATGTGCATCCATGACGGCTTTCACGACGGAAAGACCGATTCCGCTTCCGCCGTACTCTCTCGTCCTGGCCTTGTCCACTTTAAAGAATTTAATCCAGACTTTGTCCAAATCCTCTTCCGGAATGGGCTCTCCTGTATTATACACGGAAACGCGTACGGTTGCATCTGTTTTTTTCACGGAAACCGCGATTTCCCTTGATTTCGACACATGATGGAAGGCGTTGCTCACGTAGTTCGTAACGACTTCCTCGATGCGGTATTCATCCGCCCATACATAGCACGGTCCTTCGCCGTACAGATGCACGGTCACATCCTGCTGCTTCTGCAGGATTTCCGTGTCGCGCAAAACGCCGCGAAGCAGATCGTAGATGTCAAACCGGTCGTATTCGAGCGACTGCTCACCGTACTCAAGCTGGTTTAACGAAAGCAGCTTTCTGACGATGTTGTTCATCTTGGCCGCTTCGTCGATGATGACGTCACAGTAGTAGTTCCGGTTCTCCGGATCGTCATTGACGTTGTCCTGAAGACCTTCCGCATAACCCTGGATCAGGGCGATCGGAGTCTTCAGCTCATGGGAAACATTCGAGATGAAATCGGATCTCATGTTCTCGATTTCCTCTTTCTTTCGAATGTCCCTTTCCAATTCGTTGTTGGCCTGTTTCAAATCGCCGATTGTCTTCTCAAGCTTCTCGGACAGGACATTTAACGACCGTCCGAGCTCTCCGATTTCGTCGTCACGGTCCTCGGGACAGCGTGTCTCAAAATCGAGAAGGCACATCTTCTCGGCTGCCTGACTCATCTTCTCAATCGGACGCGTGATGATCCGGCACAGTAAGAAAATCAGCCCTGCTGCCACCAAAAGGATTCCGATTGCCGCCTTCAGCTGAAAGCTCGTGGCAATGTCGGTCGCCTTCGAAATGCTTTCATAGTCGAGGCTCATATAAACATAATACCGTTCCGTCGCCATTCCCGAAAGGTCGATGTAGGTGCCGCCGGCATTCTGGGCAGGCTCGTTCTCGTCCTCATTTTCGCTGCCCCACGGCATTTGGGAAGACGTGTTGCTGATCCAGTCCATCTCGTAGATTTCATAACGGTCGTTCTTCGTAAGAAGCTCCGCATCCCAATGGATTGCGGCAAAGTTATAACCGTCCTTTTTGGCCTTAATCAGCTCAAGTTCGAGCATGCGGTCCCTGGTCTTGCGGCTGCCGGTGCTGTAAACAGGATCGCGAAGATACAGGCCGCGCCTGTCCGATGCGTCCATGATCAGCACGGAAATGTTCTTGCCGCTTTGCAGGCTCTGAAGGCTCGAAACGGTATCGTCCGTAACCTCTCCGTCCTGCGCAAGAAGCACGCTTACGGCATCAAACATGCTTGTCAGGTCGTTAATCTTACTCCGTAAATAAACGCGCGGAAGCAACAGCGTGGTCAGAATCCAGGTGCAGATCAGAATGGCAGCCGTCACGAGGACAAATGCCATTACAAGCTTCACTCTTAACGATTTTATGCGCCTTCCGCCCATCTTGTCTTTCGGTCCTTTCTTTTGAAAAAGGCCCTGTGCTTAGCAGGGCCTTCAGGGATAATCCCCATCTGATCAATACTCGAATTTGTAACCCATTCCCCAGATTGTCTTGATGTAGTCTCCTTTTTCACCGAGCTTGCTGCGGAGCTTCTTGACATGGGTATCAATCGTACGGGCGTCGCCGAAGTAATCATAGTTCCAAACATTGTTCAGAATTTTCTCACGCGAAAGCGCAACGCCGCGGTTCGTCACAAAATAACTGAGGAGTTCGAACTCCTTTACGCTCAATTCAATCGGATTGCCGTCAATGGTAACCTGATGCGCCGTCTTATCGATTACGATTCCGCCTGCCTCAAGGCTAGATTCTACGCTTGTAGTACGGCGCAATATCGCATCGACCCTGGCCATCAGGATCTTCGGGCTGAAAGGCTTCGAGATATACTCGTCGACACCGAGCTTAAAGCCGAGAAGCTCATCTCTTTCCTCGCTCTTGGCTGTCAGCATGATGATCGGCACCTTCGAGTACTGTCTGATCTCCTTGCAAACGGCCCAGCCGTCCATCCGGGGCATCATCACATCCAGAATCACAAGATTGATGTTCTTCTTATCGAAAAAGATTTCAATGGCCTTCTCGCCGTCCTCGGCCTCGAAGGTCATATATCCGCGCTTCTGCAGGAAATCGCATACCAGCTTCCGCATTCTGGCTTCGTCATCCACCACCAGGATCCGAACTTCATCCATAGTCTGTCCTCCTTCCCGGCAGCCGTAAGGCCCGGGCCTCATTCTATCTATAAAAAAGTATCAAATTTCTATGGTCAAAATGTGAACAGGCGCAAAAGAATCTGCGAAACGCCTATTCCACCTTCGTAATTGTTACGCTTTCGATAAAAATTCCGGGGTTCGGCACGCATTTTGACGTCACCTTTGCCTCGCAAAGCGTGTCGAGCACGTCAAATCCGTCAATGATCTGCCCGAACACGGTCTGATGGCCGTAAAGCCAGGGCGCTCCGCCGTACGTATAGAAGAACTCGAGCTGCTTATCCGTCAGGTTCGTGTGATAAGCCTCGGAGAGATAATCGGAAAATGTGATCTGATATCTCGCATCAAGCGGTTCCTCAAGGCTTCGAAGCGTGGAAGCCTTTGTAGCAACGAAAAAGAACGAGCTCGTATTCGTTCCGTCCTCGCCGGCGTCGGCCATGCAAAGAGCTCCGCGAACCGGCATCAGATTTTCCGAGGTTTCGACGGCAAAGCCGCCTCCGTATATGCTTCCGGTGTATCCCTGTGCCGTCGAGGACTGCACGATATAATCCGCAACAATTCTCGCGAACTTCACGCCGTTATAGCAACCCTGATTGGCAAGCTCTATGAAATTCTCGACAGCCTTCGGGGCTTCGTTCGGGAACAGCTTCACCTTGATCGTTCCGTATTTCTTGACCGTTATGGTTGCAATCGTGTCTCCGGACTGCGGCGCCGCAAACTGATAGATGCGCTGTGCGTCAGCCGTCTGGGATGCCTCCTGCCTGCTTGGTGTCGGAGTCGTCTGTTCGGGCGTCGGGGTCGGCGTCGTCTTTTTCTTTTTGCCGCAGGAAGAAAGCATGCAAATGCACATCACGGCCAAAACCGTGACGGCAATCAATCGTCTCATTCTTCTTTTGCAAACTCTGTCCATCCTGACTCTTCCTTTCCGAAAGAACAATCAAAGATAGTATACCATTTTCCCGTGCGAACGGCAAGCATTATTGCATTCGGAAGGGCAAACGGGTCCTTGGGAAATGACATTTTGCTCTTGCATTTCCCAAGGGCTCATTGTATAATAAGATTCGCTTCTGCACCTGTAGCTCAGCTGGATAGAGTAGCAGCTTCCGAAGCTGATGGTCGGGGGTTCGAATCCCTTCAGGTGCATGACAGAGAATCCATAGAGGGAGTCCCCTATGGATTCTTTTTTGTCTCTTTTAGATCTCCTCCGTGCAAAGAAGCGCGCAAATCTGCTCGCGAAGCTCCCCGTAACGATAGACCGAATCCGACAGAAAATCCTCTTCCGGCACTTCCTTCTCGTTAACCTCATGCACCATCTGTGAAAGACGGTCCTCCGAAACGGCCGCGGAAACCGGCACGAGAATCAGTTCGTGGACGCTGCTCGGAAGAATGTAAAAGTCCTCTTCCATGCGGTTTAAAAAGCTGTCCATGAACGGGATGTTCAGAAGCGTTCCGGCGCCGTACTGCCCCAGGCTGTTACTCAGGACATACATCGGCAGATTTCCCTGCTGCAGCTTCATCGCGGCCTGCGTTTTCGCCTCGCGTTCCTCATCCGAAAGTTCCTCCTGCTCCATTCCGTTCAGAATCAGGCCGACCAATACCTTTTCAATCGGATCGACCTGCGGCGTCAAAAGCTCCGGCGTGTTCCTTGCCGCAAGCCTCACCAGGTCTTTCCTGCTCACATCCCACATCGCCGCAATGTCATGGTTTATGGCAAATGAGGACACCCTTCCGTTATCTCCCGAAACGATGCAACAAAAATATACCGCAAGGTCGGAAAGCATAAGGTGCGGAATGTCCTTTAACATCTCCCGGTTCTTCTCCGCGTTGACCACTCGGAAGACAATCTTCTTTCGCACCGCATTGTAGGAAAGGTCAACACCTTCCGGCCACGGATTTTTGTGTTCTTCATAGATGCGAACGACCGATTCTGCAATCTCCGGCATGCTCATTCCTTTCTCGTAGGAATCGTAAAAACTCTCCATGTAGATAGCCGGAACGATTTCGCTGTCTCCTTCCTTGATCGTCAGCCCGCAAAACTCCTTTTGATTGTTTTTCTTAACGTTTCTTATCCCGGTTTCGTAATTGCTGCCGAGCTGTTCCGCCACAAGCCGCCCCACTTCCTCACAAAAGCGCATAAAGTCAAGACAGGCATAGTTCTCCCCTGTATTAGGGCATAGTAATCCCATAATAATACCTCCGATAAAAAGATGAAAAATTGGATAAAAGTGACGGTCTGCCTTTGCGCAGGCTGACCGAAGATCGTCCGGGCGGTGCGGACGCGGAGGCCTTTCGGCCCAGAATTAAGAGATGTCTTCCGACAGGTTCATCGTATCATTTTCCATAGCGGAAAGCAACCGGAAAAGGCGGTTTCGGACGTAGAAAATCCGTTGCTTCTTTTGGCGAAAATGACGAAAAAAATCCTGTCGGAATAATCCGACAGGATTCTATCGAGGCGACGTGACTTGAACACGCGACCCCCACGTCCCTAACGTGGTGCTCTACCAAACTGAGCCACGCCTCGCTATTATACTTCGTTTGCAAAGCAAACGGAGTGTAAACATGCATCGCCTCGGCGAAGCCGCTATTATGCGATGCATTACCCGCTTAAGCAGGAAAGCTGGAAATCAGATTTGAACTGACGACCCCTTCATTACGAGTGAAGTGCTCTACCGGCTGAGCTATTCCAGCACTTGCCATGTATCTGCGAGACAGATATATGACCCTTAATCGAGGCGACGGGATTCGAACCCACGACCTCTGCGTCCCGAACGCAGCGCTCTACCAAACTGAGCCACGCCTCGATTTGCAACTTGCATGCTCGTCTATTATGCAACAAGAAACCGGAAATGTCAACACAAAATTTTCTTCATTTTCCATGCCGTTTCCGTGTCAATCCCGCATAACGCGTACTGTGTGCGAGAATGCCGATCATAGTTACTTATACCCGATCTTCTGCATCAGTGCTTCCTGAAGTACCTGCGAGAAATTCACCCCCATCTCGGTTGCTGCTTCATTCAGCCATTGCGGAATGCTGAGCGTCTTCTTCACGGCCTTTGCATTGGTCCGCTTCTGGTACGCCAGCATATCAAATTCAATCAGAATACACATCTCTCCGTCCTGAACAATAAAGTCGCAAGGCTGTGATGCGGCAGGGATTTCTTCTTTGCTTTTCTTTCTGCTTGTAATGGCAAGTCCAAGCGCATCTGCTGCCATCTCGTACGCCTGCTTCATATCATCTCCCTGCGTCATACATTCCGGGATATCCGGGAACGTGACCCAGAAGCCGCCCTCTTCCGCCTTATGAAATATAGCCGGATAGAATAATCTTTTATTCATAACATTTTTCCTCCCAGATGACTTCTTATCTCAACCCTGCCTGCTTTAAAATAGCTTGCTCCAGCCCTTTCTTCAATTCCCTCGAATGAATGGGAACTATTACCGTTTTCTTAGTCTTAGGATTAATCAGTTTTCTATGTGAACCATTCTGGCTGACTTCCATAAAGCCATTCCTCTTTAAAAGCCTTATCATTTCCTGTGGTGAAAGCGGCATGGTTCTTCTCCTTTATTTCTTCTTCCCTCAGTATAATACGTATTATTACGTATGTCAATGGAAAATGCCACAAAAAACGCCGTACTCTTTAATCTACAAGAGTGCGGCGTTTTGAATTCCGGAGATCAATAAATCATATTACTCTTTCGCCCCAATCAGAAGCCCCATAATCCTGTTGCTGCGCTCCATGAACTTTGTCATGGCCTCAGGCGCAAGAGGCGCGTGGGCAATCATTGCGAGGTCATACAGCTGCTCGCAGATGATGTCTGTGTTCGCATCGTTCGGGTTCTCAAAAACGAACTTCACAAGATCATTGTTGGCATTCAGAACGAGCGTAACCTCGGGCTTAAAGGCATCCATGCCGCCGCCCATGCCGTACATCTTCATCATATCCTGCATGCGGCGGTTCTCCTCGGAAAGCGTGATGACCGAGGCAATGCCGGCGTTCTTCAGCTTGTCGACCTTCACGTCGAGATTATCATTTGCCAGAACTCTTCTGAACAAAGCGGTCAAAGCGTCCGTCTCGCCCTTCAGCTCATCCGCGTCGGTCTCCTCCTTAAAGGCTTCCGTTACGTCGGCGTCGATTCTCATGAAGCGGCACGTATCGTTGTCCTGCTCAAGCTGCGTGATGAACGGCTGGTCGATGTTGTGTGTCATGATCAGGGCATCCATGCCGGACTCCCTGAACATATTGATGTACTGGCTCTGCTGCTGTTCGTCGGTCACGTAATAAACAATCTTCTTCGCCTTTTCCTTCGCCTCCTCGGCATCGGTAATCGGCGTATCGGACGGCTCGTTCGCATTTGCGGCATCCTCTTCGGAAGCCTTCGGCGCCGTTGCCTTTTCAAGATACTCCGGAAGCGTGATGTACTTGCCGTCAAGGTTCTTGAAAATGATGAAATCCTTCATCTTATCCCGGAACTTCGTATCCTTCAGGCAGCCGAACTTGATGAACGGGCAGATGTCGTCCCAACATTTTTCATAGGTCTCGCGCTCGGTCTTATACATGCCGGACAGCTTGTCGGCAACCTTCTTCGAGATATAATCGCTGATCTTCCTGACAAAACCGTCGTTCTGCAGCGCGCTTCTTGAAACATTCAGCGGAATGTCCGGACAATCGATGACACCCTTTAAAAGCATCAGGAACTCCGGAATGACCTCTTTGATATTGTCGGCGATGAACACCTGGTTGTTGTAAAGCTTAATCGTTCCTTCGATGCTGTCATATTCCGTATTAATCTTCGGAAAATACAAAATACCCTTCAGGTTAAACGGATAATCCATATTCAGATGGATCCAGAACAAAGGCTCCTTATAGTCATGGAATACCTTACGGTAGAATTCCTTATACTCTTCTTCCTTGCACTCGCTCGGCGTATGCAAAAACAGCGGATATGTCTCATTGACGGGCTCGGCCTTCTTCGGCTCCTCCGCCTTTGTTTCCTCGCCGTCCTTCTTCTCCGAAGCCTTCTTTGCCGCCTCTTCGGCTTCCTTCTGCATCTTTACCTCATCCTCGAAGTAAATCGGTACCGGCATAAATGAACAGTATTTCTCAAGCACGCCCTTAATGCGGTATTCGTTCGAGAATTCATAGCTGTCCTCGTTCAGATAAAGCGTGATCTTCGTGCCGCGCTCGGCATAATCGGAATCGTCCATGGTAAATTCCATGCCTTCCTCCGACTCCCAGTAAACGGCCTTTGCGCCCGGTCTGTAGGAAAGCGTATCGATGGTTACCTTATGGGCTACCATGAAAGCGCTGTAAAAGCCGAGACCGAAATGACCGATGATCTGGTCTTCGTTGGCCTTGTCTTTGTATTTTTCAAGGAAATCCGCCGCTCCGGAAAATGCTATCTGGTTGATGTACTCCTCAACCTCTTCGGCGGTCATGCCGATGCCGTTATCGATAAATGTGAGCGTCTTCTCTTCGGGGTTCGTGCGAACCGTGATGCGCCACTCGTTATCCTCGGGAAGCTCCGCCTCGCCGATCAGAGCAAGCTTTTTAAGCTTCGTCACGGCATCGCAGCCGTTTGAAACAAGCTCTCTCGCGAAGATGTCATGGTCGGAATACAGCCACTTTTTGATAATCGGAAATATGTTTTCGGAATTGATGGATAAACTGCCCTGTTTCATAAAAATCGCACTCCTGTCTTCGGCGCCTTCTGAACTGCTTCCTGAAAAAGCAGGTCAAAAACGGCGCAAAATTAACCCCGTCTTTCAGGGGGCAAATCAAGTATAGTACTCGAAGAGACAAATGTCAATAAAAAATTAGCACTCGCATGAAACGAGTGCTAACAATCGTATTTTCTTTATGTGATCCGAACGTCTCCGTCAGCTGTGTGTCTTTACGAAAACCATCATTCCGACAACGGTCAGCGTCGCAAGAATGGCCGTAAACGTCAGGTAAAAGGCATGTTTGATATACGGGCGCTCTTCTTTGTTATAGCCGAGCTTTCCGTTGTAAGCAAGAATCAGAAGCGGAGCAAGCGCCGCGCCGCTGCCGTAAAGAAGGCCGCCGGTCTCGGGACCCGCAATCGTTCCGAACGTCAGGCCGGAAATGACGCCGACAAGGCACATAAGCTCTCTTCTTTCGCGAAGAAGCACGAAGATATAAACATACATCACTGCCATGATCGGGGCCGCCAGAAGTCTCATTGTCTGCATCACCGCACCGAATGCGATGCCGAGAATAAGCGTCACGACCATAAAGCTTCCGTGCAAAAGCGCAACCGGAATGTTACGCACATTTTCTCTGAGTTTTCTGTTCAGACTGTCCAGAATCGCGATGAACATAAGCGCCAGAAGAAGGGTGAACAGATAGTTGAATACCGGTACTTCGCGCCACTTGATCAGGTACTCGAACTGCTCCGTCTCCGTGAGCTCCGCAAAGTTCTCGCGAAGGGTCCCGTTCGCACCGTTCTCGTACAATAAAAGCCCGAGGTTCGGCAATTCGGCGACAACAGCCCAAATGAAAAGCCTACCGGCATACTTCCACCGGGACGAGGTATGATAATACCCTTCCGTCAGAAGAAATACCGCAAGCGGCAATCCGATAATGCCGGCTGCTCGAAGTGACTGCCTTCCGCTTGTCTCCGGATTGAAAAATACAATGCCGCAGAGGCCGAGCGTCGTCACCAAAAGAAGGACAATCTTCAGGACGATTGCCGGGAAAGAAATCCTGCCTTTTCCGTGCTCCGGCTCAGGCGTAACAGCCGGAACCGCTCTTTCCTTCCGTTTCTGATCCCGGGAAATCTTCGCTTCCTTCTGAATCGTTTCCGGCTTCTTCACGGACTTGGTATACTTCGGCGAATTATTTTGCTTTTTTCCGCTGTGCTTTTTTTGTGCCATCGTTCTTTACGCTTTGCAAAACTGCTATGGTTCTTCTCGGAACCGTCAGTCTGTCTTCCGTTATCTCCGCAGGTGTCAGCGCCGGATCCGTTGCAAGCACAAGCTTCCACGTTCTGCCGCCGCTCAGCCGGGGGATATCGAAAGTCTGCTCCTCCCAGTACATATTGAAAATCAGGTAAAAACTGTCGTCGCTTTCGTCTCTGTTCTTCCGGACGAATTCCCCGCCCAAAAGGATGCCGAGCGTACGGTTGTACGGACTGTCATCCGGTCTCCAGGCCGTCTTGCCGTGAATCGAAACATCGGGACAGCCGCAGGACAGATAATCCGTTCCGCGAAGAGCTGCCGGATTATGAAGCACCGGGTGCTCGGACCGAAGCGCGGATATCTTTTTGACAAATGCCAAAAGCTCCGCATTCTTTCTGGCCTCGCCCCAGGAAACCCAGCCTGTCGGATTGTCCTGACAGTATGCATTGTTATTGCCTTCCTGCGTGTTGCCGAACTCGTCGCCCGCAAGAATCATCGGAACGCCCTGGGAAAGGAACATCGACAGCATGGCATTTTTCTTCATCTTAAGCCTGAGGTCGCGAATCCGCTTTCTCCGGTCGGGGCCTTCGGCTCCGCAGTTCCAGCTGTAATTGTAATTGCTTCCGTCGTGCCCGTTCTCGCCGTTTTGCTCATTATGTTTGACATCGTACATATAAAGGTCACAAAGCGTGAAGCCGTTATGATCCGTGATGTAATTGATGACCGCGGAACGGTCGGGATGACGGATGATGCGTGAGGCAAATGTGCCGGCCATGCCCTCATCTCCCTTTAAGAAGCGGCGGGCATCGTCCCGGAATCCGTCATGGAATTCCGCCAGTGTGATATAATTCGGAATCCGGTCTCTTTGGTAAATCGTTCCGATGTCCCATCCGTTCGCCAAAAGCTTGGTGCCCGATAGATACGGATCTCCCGCAAGAAGAATCGGGTCGGTCTCGCCGGGATTGATCCGAAAACCGTCCAGATGGTACTCACGGACCCAGAAACGAAGGGCGTCCACCACCATCGAGCGGTTGGTTCCCGCCGGAACATTCAGCTCCATCAGAACCTCGATATTCAGGGAATGAAGCTTGCGGACCATCGTCTTGAATTCCGCATCCGCACGCTCCGGATTCGAAGCATAGGAGGCCTTCGGCGCAAACAGGAAATAATGGTCTGCATAGCCCCAGTAATTCACGCGCAGCGGAATGTCGGGCTTTACGACAGGCTCCGTATCCTCGTCGGAATCCTCATTTGTCTTATATGTACTACTCCTGTAGAAAGGCGAGCTGTAAAACCCTGGGATTCCCTCATTGATTTCCGGTTCTTCAATCTCATTAAACTCGGTACAGGGCATCAAAAGCACCGCATTGACTCCGAGTTCCTTAAGGTATTCCGCCTTCTCTGCAACGCCGAGATAGGTTCCCTTGTGCCCGACGCCGGCCTGCATTGTAAAGCCGCGGACATGAAGCTTATAAAGGAGCATGTCCGAGAACGGAATGCACGGATGGCGGTCCTGCCGCCAGGAAAACTCGTGGAACCTAACGGGGCTTCTTAGTGCCTTTCGCTCCGAGCGGGTCAGCTTCTTTCCGAAATGGTCTCTGCCGAGAACAAGCTTGGCATACGGATCGAGGAACCGTTCTCCCTTGGTCTCGTAGAGATAAGTCCGGTCCGGCTTGTTATCCGCAACCTTCACGGAGAAGATATCCCCGTAACGATCCTCTTCCGAAAGAACGATGCTGTACAAAGGCTTCTTTGCCCTGCCGTCAAAGACATGCAAAGTGACCTCCGCCGCGCCGGGAACAGCAACCGCGTAATTCACGTAGCTTCCCGAAGCGGTAGCGCCCAATACGGAAGGATCGCCTTCAGCCGTCGCAATGAATTGTTCTCCGAGTAATTTCATCCTGTTCCCTTTTAGTCGTCTTCCTCTTCGATTACGGCAAGCTTCTGACGCTTTCTCGCCATCTCGTCGCTCTCGAGGTATTCGTCGTATGTTGTCACCTTATCGATGAGCGTGCCGCCCGGAACGATTTCCATGATCCGGTTTGCAACGGTCTGAATGAACTGGTGGTCAAGGCAGGTAAACAGTGCCACGCCGCTGAACTTCATCATGCCGTTGTTGAGAGCGGTAATCGACTCCATGTCAAGGTGGTTGGTAGGCTCGTCCATGATCAGAACGTTGGCGCCCATGATCATCATCTTGGAAAGCATAACGCGGACGCGCTCGCCTCCCGAAAGAACGTTAACCGGCTTCACGCCGTCATCGCCTGCAAAAAGCATCCGTCCGAGGAAGCCGCGCACATACGTGACATCCTTCTCGGGGGAGTACGGCATCAAAAAGTCCACAATGGACTCGCTGCCGCGGAACAGTTCGGTATTGTCCTTCGGGAAATAAGCCTGCGTCGTCGTAACGCCCCATTTGACTTCGCCGCTGTCGGGCTCAAGCTCTCCGGCGAGAATCTTAAACAAAGTCGTTGCCGCAAGCGTGTTGCCGCCGACAAATGCAATCTTGTCTTCCCGTCCGACCACGAACGAAATATCATCGAGAATCTTAACGCCGTCAATCGTCTTAGACAAATGTGACACCGTCAGCACTTCGTTTCCGATCTCTCTCGCAGGACGGAAATCGATGTAGGGATACTTTCTGCTACTCGGCCGGATATCGTCAAGCTCAATCTTTTCAAGCGCGCGCTTACGGCTCGTTGCCTGCTTGGATTTGGAGGCGTTGGCGGAGAACCGCTGAATGAATTCCTGCAGTTCCTTAATCTTCTCCTCTTTCTTCCGGTTGGCTTCCTTCATCTGCTTGATCATCAGCTGGCTGGACTCGTACCAGAAGTCGTAGTTTCCGGCGTACAGCTGAATCTTCGCATAGTCGATATCCGCGATGTGCGTGCAGACCTTGTTCAGGAAATAACGGTCGTGGCTTACGACGATGACGGTGTTGTCAAAGTTGATCAAAAACTCTTCAAGCCAGATGATGGCATCGAGATCCAAATGGTTCGTAGGCTCGTCAAGAAGCAGAATGTCGGGGTTGCCGAACAAAGCCTGCGCAAGCAGCACCTTAACCTTGTCGGTGCCGTTTAAGTTGCTCATCTGCTCGTAATGCATGGAAGGATCGATTCCGAGACCGTTCAAAAGAGTCGCGGCATCACTTTCCGCTTCCCATCCGTTCATCTCGGCAAATTCACTCTCGAGCTCACTCGCGCGGATTCCGTCCTCGTCGGAGAAGTCTTCCTTCGCGTAGATGGCATCCTTTTCCTGCATGATTTCATAGAGCCTCTGGTTGCCCATGATGACCGTATCAAGAACGTTATAGGCATCGTATTTGAAGTGGTCCTGCTGCAGGAAGGACAGACGCTGTCCGGGCGTGATGATGACCTCGCCCTTGCTGGGCTCAAGCTGCCCGTTCAGGATTTTGAGGAAGGTGGATTTGCCGGCGCCGTTTGCACCGATGATTCCGTAACAGTTTCCTTCCGTGAATTTGATGTTGACGTCCTCGAAAAGTGCTTTCTTTCCGATTCGCAGGGTAATGTTGCTTGCCTGTATCATGTTCCGTAAGACTGCCTGCGGGCAGCATTTCCTCTCTTTTTATACTTCGTAAAGCAGTTCCGCATAGGTCGGCACCGGCCAAAGGGCATTATCCACGATGGTCTCAAGCTCGTCAATCGGCTGACGCAGCTCGGCCATAACGGGAAATACGACCTCGCGGAAGTAAACCGCCATTTCCTGTCCTTCCTTCTTCGTCGCGGCCTCTTCGTCCAAAGCGCGGAGCTTGGTCAAAGCAGCCTGCGCCTTCTTAAGAAGCGCGGAGGTTCTTACAAGAAGTTCCTCCTGCACTCCGGTGTCTGCCGCGGGACAGGCCTTCTTTACGGCATTCACGGAGTCCGCCAGTTCCGTCACATACGTGATGACGGCGGGGATGTATTTCGTAGCCGCCATGGAGATCATGGTGCGGGCTTCGATATTGATTTCTTTCGCGTAGATTTCGTAGTAAATCTCCGCGCGGCTTCTGAGTTCCGCCTCGGTCAGAACATTCTGTCTCGTGAAAACGGTAATCGCCTTTTCGGTCGTCAGCGCGGGAATGGCTTCTACCATTGAGCGCAGATTCGGAAGCCCTCTTCTCTTAGCTTCCTCAACCCATTCCGGAGCATAACCGTTTCCGTTGAAGATGATCCGCTCATGCTCGGCAAGGGAGTCTTTAATCAGGTTATGCACGGCCTGGTCGAACTCGGGCGCCTTCTCGAGAATGTCGGCGAATTTCTGAAGCGTATCGGCAACGATCGTATTTAACACGGTATTGGCATCCGCGATGGACATCGAGGAACCGACCGAACGGAATTCGAATTTGTTTCCGGTAAATGCGAACGGGCTTGTCCGGTTCCGGTCTGTCGCGTCACGTCCGATGGACGGAAGCGTGGAAACGCCGGTGTACAGTCTTCCGACCTTCTTAAGCCTTGCGGCCTCACCGGTTTCAATTAACTGCGTCACGACGTCGTCGAGCTGCTCGCCGAGGAATACCGAAATGATGGCGGGCGGTGCTTCGTTGCCGCCCAAGCGGTAATCGTTTCCGGGGTTGGCCGAGGAAAGACGGAGCAGATCCGCATGCGTGTCAACAGCCTCCAAAACAGCCGCAAGGAACAACAGGAACTGAATATTCTCGTTCGGCGTTTTGCCCGGGTTTAAAAGGTTCTTACCGGTATCGGTGACAAGCGACCAGTTGTTATGCTTACCCGAGCCGTTCACTCCTGCGAAGGGCTTCTCGTGAAGCAGGCACTCGAGACCGTGCCGCTTCGCAACCTTCTTCATGCATTCCATGATCAGCTGGTTATGGTCGGTCGCGATATTGGCCGAGGTATAGATCGGAGCGAGCTCATGCTGCGCGGGAGCAGCTTCGTTGTGCTGCGTCTTCGCATAGATGCCGAGCTTCCAAAGCTCCTGATTCAGTTCTTTCATGAACGATGCAACACGTTCCTTGAGACTTCCGAAATAGTGATCGTCCATCTCCTGTCCCTTCGGAGGCTTTGCCCCGAAAAGCGTGCTGCCGGTGAAGATCAGGTCTTCACGCTCCATATAGGAACGGTGGTCAACCAGGAAATACTCCTGCTCTGCTCCGACCGAGCAGTCCACCTTCTTAACTTCCTTCTGACCGAACAGGTGCACAATCCGGACAGCCTGCTTGCTGACGGCTTCCATCGAGCGCAGAAGCGGTGTCTTCATGTCAAGCGCTTCGCCCGTGTAGGAACAGAATGCCGTCGGGATGCAAAGCGTTACGCCTGCTGCATCCTCACGAAGAAAGGCCGGGGACGTGCAGTCCCATGCCGTGTAGCCTCTCGCCTCGAAGGTGGCGCGAAGGCCGCCGCTCGGGAACGACGAAGCATCCGGCTCGCCCTTGATGAGCTCTTTGCCGGAAAATTCCATCAGAACCTTTCCGCCCGGTGCAGGCGTAATGAAGGAATCGTGCTTCTCGGCAGTGATTCCGGTAAGCGGCTGGAACCAGTGCGTATAATGGGTTGCACCGCGTTCGATGGCCCACTCCTTCATCGCTCCGGCAATGATATCCGCCACGTCTCTGCCTAACGGCTCGCCGTCCTCCATAGCTTTCTTCCAAGCGAAAAACGCTTCCTCGGGAAGTCTCTCCCGCATCACGGTTTCGTTAAAAACGTCAATTCCGAAAATGTCCGTCAATCGTTCCATATGAGCTCCTATCCGTTTATTTCTCCTTTGTTATTTCCGGTGCAGGCTGCTTAATTGCCACATCCACCTGGCGGAACGGAATCGTAAATCCGTTCTCGATGAAGCCGTAGCGGACTTTCTCCTGCATATCGAAGAAACACGGCCAGTAGTTTTCCTTGCGAACCCAGAAACGGAACACCAGATTGATGCTGTCCGCCCCGAATTCCTTTGTATAAACTTCGACCGGCTTTGTCTTAAGAACCAGTTCCTGCTCCTGTGCAAACGAAAGAAGCATCGCGCGTACCGACCGGATATCGTCCTCGTAGGAAATCGGAATGATCATATCCACTCTCCGCTCCGGCTCAGCCGACACATTTACCAGATTCGAATTGCTCAATGTGCCGTTCGGCAGAACGACCACGCGGTTGTCCGGCGTGTTCAGCTTTGTGTAGCATACGCCGATGTTCTTAACGGTTCCCTCAAGCGTTCCGACCACGATGTAATCTCCGATGGAGAACGGCTTGTTGATTAAAAGCAGCACGCCGCCCGCAAGGTTTGAAAGGCTGCCCTGAAGGGCAAGGCCGATGGCCAGACCTGCGGAACCGAGTACCGTAACCAGGGATGCCGTCGAGAAGCCGAGGTATTCCACAATGACGAAGATCAGAACCAGGTTCAGGATCACGCCTGCCGCGCTCTGCAGGAAACCGGCAATGGCCGGCTCGAGCTTCGGCGTTACCGCGCTGACGATGACCTTTCGAATCCAGCGGATGATCTTACGTCCGACGAAGAAGATGACAAATGCCACGATAATCCGGAACAGATGCGGCCACATGACTTCCGCAGCGCCGCTGATGTCACCCTCTTGTAATTTTTCAATAAACTGTACCATAATCCCTCATCACTTTACCGTACTGCCCGACCCTGTGGGCGTGCAGGTAAAAATCGCGCATCCGAGCGGCGGAATCGTCACGACCACGGAATTGTCTCTGCCGTCCACGCGGACAGGCTTCGACTGCTTCATTCTCGTATTGACATGGCCGGAACCGCCGTAGATTTCCGCGTCACTGTTGAAGATTTCTTTGTATTTTCCTTCGAAAGGAACACCGACTGCCTGCTTCTCGTAAACCACCGGCGTAAAGTTGCAGATGACGAAAAGCGTATCCTCCGGCCGTTCGGTCTTTCTGACAAATGTGACGATGCTGTGGTCTGCGTCGAGGCAGCTCATCCACTCAAAGCCGTCCGGATCCTGGTCAAGCTCGTACAATGCGGGCTGACTGCGGTAGAGACCGAACAGATCCTTCATCATCCGGTGGATTTTGGCATTCAGGGTGCCTCCCCGGTCGCCGTCGACACGGTCGGTCAGAAGATGCCATTCAAGGCTTCTCTCCTCGCTCCACTCCGAAAGCGGTGCCATATCCTGACCCATGAACAGAAGCTTCTTGCCCGGATGGGTCATCATGAAGCCGTATGCCACGCGCAGGTTTGCGAACTTCTCCTCGTAACTGCCGGGCATCTTGCCGAGCATCGAGCCCTTGCCGTGAACGACTTCGTCATGTGAGAACACAAGAATGAAGTTCTCGCTGTATGCATAAATCATGCTGAACGTAAGTGAACCGTGGCAGCCTCTTCTGAAAAGCGGATCCTGGCGCATGTACATCGTGAAGTCATTCATCCAGCCCATGTTCCACTTGAAATCGAAGCCGAGGCCGTCATCCTGCAGATCGCCGGTAATCTTCGGCCATGCCGTCGACTCTTCCGCAATCATAAGTCTGCCGGGGAGTCTCTTGCCTACAATGGAATTGAGATGCTTCAAAAGCTCGATGGCCTCGAGGTTCTCGTTGCCGCCGTATATGTTGGCAACCCACTCGCCGTCGTTCTTGCCGTAATCGAGATAAAGCATGGAAGCCACAGCGTCCATCCGGATGCCGTCCGCATGGTACTCGGACAGCCAGAACAGGGCGCTTGCAATCAGGAAGTTCGAAACCTCGGGACGTCCGTAGTTGAAGATCAGCGTGCCCCAATGCGGGTGCGCGCCCTTTCTCGGATCCCAGTGCTCGTAAAGGCACGTTCCGTCGAAATTGGAAAGGCCGAACGTATCTCTCGGAAAATGAGCCGGTACCCAGTCAAGAATGACACCGATGCCCTGCTCGTGCATGTAATTCATGAAAAAGCGGAAATCGTCCGGCGTTCCGTATCTTGCGGTGACGCTGTAATAACCGGTTACCTGGTAACCCCAGGAAGCATCCAACGGATGCTCCATGACCGGCATCAGCTCGATGTGCGTGTAGCCCATCTCCTTCACGTAATCCGCAAGCATGACCGCCAGCTCGCGGTAATTGTAAAAGCTGCCGTTCTCCTCTGCGGGCTTCTTCCAGGAGCCGAGATGAACCTCGTAAATGTTCATCGGCAGCTTCTTGAAGTCTTTGCCTTCAAGATCCTTCAGGTAAGCGTCATCGGTCCACTCGAACTTCCGAAGGTCCGCGACGATGCTTGCGGTTCCGGGACGAAGCTCGGATGCATTGGCGTACGGATCGGCCTTCAGGTAGGTCAGGCCGCCCTTAACCTTCAGCTCGTACTTGTAAATGTCACCGGCCTTGGCTTCGGGAAGAAACAGCTCGAATACGCCGCTGTCCCCGAGACGACGCATCGGATTGCGTCTGCCGTCCCAGTGGTTGAAATCTCCTACAACGCTGATGCGGAGCACGTTCGGTGCCCATACGGCGAAATATACGCCGTCCACGCCGTCGACCGTCATCGGGTGAGCGCCGAGCACGTCGTAAATCCGGTAATTGATTCCCGCACGAAACGCCTGCAGGTCTCCCTCGGAAATCTGCGGCGCAAAGCGATATGCATCCTCGCAGATCCGTTCTCCCTGCGGATAGACAAACTTAAGCGTGTACTTCGGAATCTTCTTTCCGGGAATAAGCGCGGCAAAATAACCGCCCTCGTCCACACGCTCCATCGGCACAGCGTCGCGTCCCGTGAGGACGAACACCTCCTGCGCATCCGGGTCGAATGCGGCAATCAGAATTCCGTCCGCTGTCACTTTCGGTCCGAGCACCTGATGCGGATTGTCATGCTCCGAGTAGACGACCGCCTCGATTTCGGGCCAATTCATCAACTTGTACAAGGTTTCGTTCATAGCTGATCTCCTTTCGGAAATTTACTCGTAATACCAGGCTTCCTGTTCGATTTCGTCCTGGTCTTCCTTCTTCGGCATGTAGGCACGAAGCACTTTCTCCATCATAAACGAAAGAATCAGGACATATACGGCAGGGGCAAGCAGTACAAACGGACTCAACAGAAGATAGTCCCCGATCAATACGATTGCAACAATTCCGATTAGGCCGAACATTGTCGTCGGCAGATGCCGGAAGCTCATATACAGGCTCAAATGCAGAATATCCTTCGTCTTCATCGTAAAGCGGGACAAAATCGGATAGACATAAATGCTCACCATGACGAAAAGGATGGCAAGAATCAGCACAAGCCAATAATATACCTGTCCGATATAAGACTTTGCATCCATGGCAGTCGCAAAAGTGTATGAGAAAATCAGTCCTCCGCCGATAATCAGCTGTCCTATTCCGATGATCGCCGCCTGTTTGAAATTCTGTTTAAACGAATGGAAGAAGGTCTTGGACGGATATCCTCTGCTCTTGCGGATGTTCTTCACGATAGCATAATAAAGTGCCGTGCAGGACGGTCCGATGAAGGCCGGCAGAGTGATGATAAAAAGAAAATCCACTACCATGAGATCCCAAATCTTGGAAAGCGTGGAGAAGAATTTATTGTCAACGTCGAATATTTTGCTCATTACTACCTCCGAAAAAAGCACATACACAGTTATAATACCATATACCACGCAAAATGACAATTAAAGAAATGCAGGAATTTGCCTGTATTTGTGTCCTTTTTCATTGTCTTCCGAAGGAAAATGTGATAGACTTTCCTAAAAGGCATCCGATGCCGAAGAAAAAGGGGGGATATCCACCGATGAACACGAAGAAATACGGCCTTGTTCTTTCCGGAGGCGGAGGGAAAGGCGCCTACCAGGTCGGTGCATTCAAAGCGCTTCACGAACTCGGAATCGACGCTTCCATAAGAGGCATCTCCGGAAGCTCCGTCGGCGCGTTAAACGCGGTTTTACTGCTGAACGGTAATTACCGTACGGCAGAGGAAACCTGGGTCAGCATCAAGCCCATTCATTTTCTGAACATGGAACCCGACGGCTATTGTTCCCGGGATGATCTCTTAAGGCTTACGGACGAGCGAATCGATCTGAACAAAGTCTCCGGGAGTCCCGTTCCCGCTTACATCACCGTCACCAAATCCGATCCGCCGGAATCCTCAAAGATTCCCGCACAGATCGGCTCTGCCGTGAACAGCCTGCGTGAGGACCGTTACGAGCGCGAAGGTGAACACCTTCTGATCAACGGCCGCTCACCCGAGTACATCAAAAAGGTACTGCTTGCTTCCACGTCCATTCCGCTCGTGTATGCTCCCGTCGAGATCGACGGCAGCTGGTATCGCGACGGCGGCCTTTACGATGCCGTTCCGATTCGTCCGCTCATCGAGACGGGCCTTACGGACCTGATTATCGTCAAGTGCTCGCCGAATCAGCAGGTCGACCCTTATCTGCTCTCCCGTGCGGATTCGGTCATCGAGATTTCGCCGAGCTCGGACATCGGCTCGCTTTTCTCGGGCACGCTTGATTTTGACGGAAAGAATGCGATGTTCCGTCTCCAGCTCGGATACTATGACACGCTCCGCACCTTCGAATACGCCAAGAGAAAGGCCGAAGGCTTCCCGCCCTCTGAGGAGGAGAAGCGTCAGAGAATCGCACAGGACCGCGAGCGCGCTCAGTCTCTTTCCCGCGTTTCCGAGCATGTGCAGGACATCGACCGCAACCGTTCCAAGATTGATTCGATTATGAAAAAATACGGGCTGTAGAAATCCTACAACCCGTAACCCGTTATCCCGGCATCCGCATGGTGTCGGGATTTCTTTTTTTCGTTTCCGTGATGCCGTCAACAAATACATCCGGCAGCGCTTTCACACACTCAGTGACCTCGGCAATCCGGCCGGAAAGCTGGCGTCTGATTTCGTCCTCGCCGAGTTCCGAAAGATGCAGCGGAATGTCGCTGATATAGCCTTCCCGACGCACAAGCACATGCAGCTTGTTGCCGAATATGCTCAGCTCGCAGTCGCTTCCGATGGAAGCCGCAAGCCTCAGCAGGCACTGCTTATAATACTCCGAAGGCTCGTTTCCGCCCATATGAAAGAACAGTCCGCCGTCCTTCGCTTTTCCAAGCGATTTCCCCGGAAAATCCGACGTCGCATTTCGGCTGATGAACCGTCCCGACATATACGTGAGTCCTGTCATCGTATTCTCGGGAAGCGTGAATACCATCCAGTTCACTTCAAACGTCTCCCGTCCCGGAGACAGATTCACATTGGCTCTTTCAAACCGGATTCCGTTGCAGACGCCGGTCATATATTCCTTGTTAATCAGGTAAGACCGCACAGGCGGTGTTCTGTAAAAGTTTCGGACATCCGGACGCCCGTCGTTCACAAGACCGCTTCCGTACAGCGTTTCTTCGGACAGCCCGCCGAGCGGGTCAAATGCGAAACCGTCGACGAACGGCGCCGCTTCCTCATAGGCGGCTCTTTTGTAAAATGCCTCCATCTCGCGGTTTCTGTCCCGGTTTCTTGTCACCAAAAGATACGGGATTCCGAGACCCCAAAAGGCCATGTATCCGAGTATCGTAAGACCTGCCAAAACCGAAAAAACTTCCGCATCCGTCGCATTGCTTGCAATGAAGAGTAAGACAATCAGCGGCACAAAGGCCAGTGAAATCCACTTAAACCATTTTTTCGAATTCTTACGCTTTTTCGAAAGTCGTTCGTATTCCCGCGCAGCGTTTTCGTAATCAGACTCATACATCTGTAAGGCAACCCCCTCTTTAAACGGCTTAGTCTATTGTAGCCGTTCTTCCGCCTGTCTTCAACCCTTTTTCGAAAACGGGTTCCATTTTCCGAAAGCGGACGGAACGGAACACTCGTTAAGAAACGCGTTTTCATCCGCCCAGGAATACCCCTCGGGAAGCGCGGAGGTTTCGTTTCGGACAGTCCCTCCGTATGCCTTCATCTCCCATTTGATATGCGTGAAAACATGAACGGCATCCTCTTCTTTTTGAAGTTTCCCGCTCGAAAGGGAGAGCATCGGAAGAAGCCCGTTAAGCGCCTGTCCGGCTGCCTTTTCGCTCAAAGCGCCGGGCACATTCGGAAACTCATAAAGTCCCGCAAGCAACCCTTTATCAGGGCGCTTATGCAGTAATACGCGGTCTCCCTGCCGTAGCAGAAAGACGGTCCTTTTCTCCGTTTTGCGCTCTTTCTTCGCCGCGCGCACCGGGATTTCCGATACCGTTCCTTCGGCAAATGCCACGCAAAGATGCATGAGCGGACATTCCTCACAGCGGGGCGCCCCGTTCGGAACGCAGATGCCGGCCCCGAGATCCATCAGTGCCTGATTAAGGGCACCGGACTCTTCCCCGGGCATCACTTTCCTGAGTTTTTCGGTCAGGTCTTTCTTAACCGCGGGGGACAGAATATCCTCTCTGCTTCCGGTCAGTCTCGCGCAGACACGGAGCAGGTTGCCGTCAACCGCCGGCTCGGGAAGCCCGAAGGCAATGGAGGAAACGGCTCCCGCCGTGTAATCTCCGATGCCGGGCAGTTCCCGGAGTTTTTTGTAATCGGCAGGCAGTTCGCCGCCGTACTTTTCACAGACCAGATTAGCCGCCTTCTTCAGGTTTCTGCACCGCGAATAATATCCGAGTCCTTCCCAAAGCTTCATAAGCCTGTCATCGGGGCAGGCTGCGAGAGACGGAATGTCCGGAAGCTCCGAAAGAAACCGCATATAATAGCCGCGCACGGCTTCCACCCTCGTCTGCTGCAGCATAATCTCCGAAATCCAGACATGATAAGCAGAAGGGTCCTCCCTCCACGGAAGAACCCTCGCGTTATAACGGTACCAATGTAAGAGATAGGGAATCATTTCCTCTAACTTGTCCATGGTCCGCTCCTTTCCTGTTAACCGGCCGCCTGCTCTTCGGCTGCTTCGGGCTTTAACGCCTGCATCTGCAGCTGGGCGGTAACCAGTTTGTAGTAAATTCCTTTTTGTTCCATCAGCTCGTTGTGCGTTCCGACCTCGGCTATGCGGTGTCCGTCGATTACGACAAGTCTGTCAGCATCCTTAAGGGTCGAAAGCCGGTGTGCGATGGCAAATGTGGTGCAATTTGCCGTAAGCCGCTCAAGGGCCTTCTGAATCAGGTACTCGCTCTCGGTATCCAGGGCGGAAGTCGCCTCGTCGAGAATGAGAAGCCTGGGCTTGTTGAGAATGGCTCTCGCGATGGCGAGACGCTGTCTCTCACCGCCCGAAAGGCTGTAGCCGTGCTCGCCGACGTATGTGTTGTAGCCGTCCGGCGTCTTGACGATGAAATCATGCGCATTGGCCATCTTGGCCGCCATGATGATTTCCTCCTCGGTCGCATCGGGCTTGGCAAATTTCAGGTTGTTGTAAATGGTTCCCGCAAAGAGGAAGTTCTCCTGCAGAACCACGCCGATCTGCGAGTGGTATTTTTCAATCTGCAGATCGTTGATGTCCGTTCCGTCGATCAGAAGGTGTCCGTCGTCCACCTCGTAAAGACGCATGATCAGGTTGATCAGCGTACTCTTTCCGGTACCGGACGCACCCACCAGACCAATCATCTCACCCGGCTTAACTTTAAGGTTGATCTTCTCAAGAACGGGCTCGTAGGAACGGTAACCGAAGGTTACGTCCTTGAATTCCACTTCACCCTTCAGGTCAATATCCTTCGCATTTTCCCTGTCACGGATCAAAGGCTCTTCGTCCATGACGTCGTAGATACGCTCAAGGCTGGTCATCAGCTGGGTGATCATACGGGGCAGGAAGGTCATCCAACCGAGCGGTCCGTATAGCATCCAGGTGTAGTTGATGAACTGCTGGAGCTGGCCGACCGTGAAACGGTCCTCAAGTACGCCGAGACCGCCGAAATAGGTAACGACGTAAACGCCGAGACCCATTACGAACGAGATCATCGGGAACAGGGAGGCCCAGAAAACCTCGTTACGTTCCTGAATCTTCGCGAACTCACTTGTGAGCTTTTTGAAGTGTTCGGTCTCCTGCTCTTCGGTACCGAAGGACTTAACGACACGCATGCCGGACAGGATGTCCTGCAGACCGCTGTTGGTCTTGTCGAAGCGGTGCCACTGCATGGAGAAACGCTTGTGAATGTTCCTCCAGAAGGAAATCGAGATTCCGAGGGCAATCGGCACGAAGATGACCGACATCAGCGTCAGCTTCCAGTCCATCGTCAGCATGACGATGACAACGGAAACCATCGAGATCAGGCAGGAGAACATTCCGGCGAACGCCTCCTCCATAAAACGTCTGACCTGTCTTGTATCGTCCACGATACGGTTCATCAGCTCGCCCGGACGGCGGTCCTGAATGAACGACAGGGACAGCATCTGAATCTTCTTGTAAAGCATGGCACGAAGGTCCATGCTCATCTTCGTTCCCATGGAAATGCACATCCAGTAACGAAGCACGGTCAGAAGGATCGTAACGCCCGTTACGCCGATCATGATCGTCGCATAGACCGTTATTTCCTTCCAGCCGCCACGTCCCGGCGACAGATAATCATCGATGAAAACCTGCTGGATTTTCGGGATGATCAGCTGAACCGCGGCCACGCCCACCATCAGAAGGGCGATGATGAAAAGCCACAGCTTGTAGGCTCCGCAGAGCTTGAAAAACTTCCAAAGGACGGAGGGCTTGTGGCTGCATTTCGGGCACTCTCTCGTACCGCGAAGCGCCCGTCCGCAAATCGGGCAGGTCTTGTCGTATTCACGGCTGATTACCTGCTTTTTGATGCCGTCGCGAAGAAGCAGGGCTCCCTTTGCGACAAATGCGACGCGGCTCACGTGCTTCATCGTGAATCTCGCGAGAATATGCTCTGCGGGATTCTGCACGGTCTTTGCCACAAGCAGGCCGTTGTTTACGAGCGGATCGCACTTCAGATACGTGATGTCGGAAAGCTGCAGTTCCGTTTCCACCGTTGTTCCGTCAATCACGAGGAGTCTCGTGTCGGTCACGACGAGGTAACGGTCATGCGTCAGCTTTCCGTCCGTCCCGATATCGCAGGGCGAACAGTACCGGATTTCCTCTCCGTCCGCCGGTTTAAAGGCGCTTCTTTGCGCCGCCGGCAGGTCAAAATTTAAATTCATGGTTTCTTCCTTTCCGGTTCGGCATGACCCCCGGTCATGCCTTTGTCATCATTACAGGAACAGGTCGAGCTTCTTCAGTTCTCCCGGGGTCAGCTTTGTATAATCCGGAATCTCGAAGCGGTTGCCGTCGAGGTCGGAAATCATCAGTCTGACGTCGCTCAGGCTTACCACCGAGCTGGAATTCATGTAGATGACAAACTTGCACGGTCCCTCGGTGGTCACAACGTCCCAGTAAGCGTGGCCGTACTCTTCCTTGATATCGTTTATTTTCGTGATAACCGGCGTAAAGTAGCGGAGATTCATCTGCTCTTCAAGCATCTTTCTCGTCTCCTTCGAAACATCCTTCGTGATGTCCTTGATGATGCCGATTTCTTTTGATTTTTCCTCCGTCGTACGGATGGAAATGTATGTATTCGGAGCGGTGAAAGGGAAGCTTCTTACGACGCGCACGCGGTCGTAATGCTCCGGCGAAACGGCCTCTTTGTTTTCGATGTCCAAAGAGACAAAGCCGCCGGGTGTGCGGGCGAACGTCGCATTTTCCGCATTCAGGTAGCGAAGACGAAGCATGGCTTCGGTCTCGACTTCCATCTGGGCGAGGTCAAACTCTTCATCGGCTCCTTCAAAATTCTTTAAACCCATATTGTACTCCTGTCCCGGTGCAAGGCACCGATTTGATCCGTCAAAGGTTACTCGATTCCCTTAAGCGCAAGCGCCTTGGTCTGGAGTTCCTTAAGCTTGTAATATACACCCTTCTTCGCGAGAAGCTCTTCGTGCGTTCCTTCCTCGACAATCTTTCCTTCATCGATGACAATCAGCGTGTCCGCGTCACGAAGCGTCGACAGACGGTGGGCAATGGAAATCGTCGTACGTCCCTTGATCAGCATGTTGATGGACTGCTGAATCGCCTGCTCGGTTTCGGTATCCACGGCTGCGGTTGCCTCGTCGAGAATCAGGATTTTCGGATTCGCAAGGATGGCACGCGCGATGGAAATACGCTGTCTCTCACCGCCGGAAAGCTCGCGCCCCGAGGACCCGATGATGGTATCGTATCCGTCCGGCATGCGGCAGATGAAGTCATGCGCGCTGGCAAGCACGGCTGCGCGGATGATCTCCGCACGGCTTGCGTCCTTCTTCGCGTAGGCAATGTTCTCGGCAACGGTTCCCATGAACATGTAGGTCTCCTGCGATACCATTGCCACATTTCCGCGCAGGGATTTGAAGGAAAGGTCTTTCAGGTCGATGCCGTCCAGGCTGACCGTTCCCTCCTGCGGGTCATAAAGTCTCGAAATCAGGTTGACGATGGTCGTTTTGCCCGCGCCGGAACGTCCGACGATGCCGAGCATATGGCCGCCTTCGACCTTCATATTGATGTTCTTCAGTACGGGCTTGTTCTTCTCGTATCCGAAGGTTACGTCCTTCATCTCGATCGTGCCCTCGATGGTTTCGGGAGAAACGGCGTTCTCCTTTTCCTGAATCTCGGGAACCGCGTCGATGATCTCGAACATACGCTGCGCGCTGTTCATGCAGTTCGTGAACCAGCGGAAGAAGAAGGACATGAAGTCCATAGGTCCGGTCAGCTGTCCGACATAGCCGGCAAATGTGATCAGAACCGCATAGTCAAACCGCTTCTGAATGAGAATCAGGTATGCACCCACGATGTAAACCATCAGGGATGCAAGGTTTTCGGCTGCCGAATAGAGCGCGGAGAATTTGTTATCATAGTTCATAACCGCCAGGTCGGCGTTTCGAACCTTCTCGTTACTCTTGTCAAAACGTTTCACTTCGCTGCTTTCCTGACCGAATGCCTTTACGACGCGCGCGCCGCTTAAGTTATCGTGAACCTTCGAGTTCAGCGATCTCGTCGCGCGGTGTCTGCGGCCGTAACGGTGCCACAGTCTCGGCAACATCTTCCAGCTTACGATGAACGCAACCGGCATGAAAATCAAAGCGACAATGGCAAGGGGCCAGCTCAGTTTGAACATAACAACCGCCATCGCGATGATGGAGAAAACGTTGATCAGAAAGTACGGAAGTCCGTCGATGAAGAATCCGGTTACTTCGTCCGAGTCGGACATAACACGGGTCATCAGCGAACCGGTCTGCTTGCTTGTGAAAAAGTTGATGGAAAGCTTTCCCATTGCCCCGAATACGTCATTTCTCATCGTTCTGATGACTCTCGGCACAATCTTCGCGGTCAGGCGTCCCTGAATGATGCCGACAAGCTGCATGGTCAGTTTGGTCAAGACCATCGTCAATACGAGAAGCAGCAGGATTACGGCAAAACGGTTGCCTTCAATCGAAAGAAAGTCAAGGAATCTCTCGTCTTTCTCAAGCACTCTTTTATACAAAACAACACCGTTTAAGTAAGGCCATACGATGTTCAGTCCCGCCGTTAACAGATAGCAGCAGAACATAATGACAATCCGCCATTTGTAAGGCTTCAGGTAGCCGATGGTACGGCGGAAGATGGACTTCTTGTTCATGCACTTCGGACAGACCTTACGGTCGGAATCCGGGTACATCATGCCGCAAACCGGGCAGAATTCCTCTTCTTCGTCATCCTCCAGCGCTTCCTCGTCGATTTCCTTGTCTTCCGCAATCTTCTCGCACAGACGCTCAATCTTCGTGGCGCTGGACATGCAGTGGTTCGATACTGCCGCGGCAGTCTCTGCAAGGCCCTCCGCTTCGGGGTCTTCCTTATCCTTGTGAACCAGGATCAGAAAGCCGCCGCTGACGGAACGTTCTACGTATGCATTTTTCAGATCGGAGAGATCGAATTCGGTGAAGTTCCATTTGCGATCCTTCGAAACCGTTCTCGTTGTGCGGGTCTCCATTCCCTTGAAAAAGTGTATTTCTCCGGAAAGCGGGTCGGCCGTTGCCGCAAGCAAGCGTTTGCTCTTAAGAAGAATCAGCCAGCCCGGCGTAAAATCACAGTTCAGATCCATGTCTGTGCGTACGCACACCCATATATCCGATTCCGTGATGTTGCGGCTTTTAAGTTCCGCTTCGATTTCCTGCGGAAGCTTTCCGGATTTTTGATTCGTCTTATCCGAAATCTCCCGTGTCTTTTTATCCATTGTTATCCTCATTTCTCTGCCTTACGGCAGCCGTAAAAAACTTGATTTCCCTTCGCGGATTTTGCATTCCGCATTCCCTTCCCGAAAGCAATAAAAAAGGCACGACGCAAACCGTCGTGCCGAATTCATTTCACGCTGGTTTCGTCTCATTTGCCGAAACCGTATCAGAAATGACCTTTCATAATGTCGCTGAAATCAAACGTGGCGAAGTAATCCGCCGGGGTTTCCGCCCTTCGGATCATCTTCACGGAACCGTCCGGCTTTAGCAGGAGCTCCGCTGATTTCAGTTTACCGTTGTAATTGTACCCCATGGCAAAGCCGTGGGCACCGGTATCATGTATGAACAGGTAATCGCCGATATCGATCTTCGGCAGTTTGCGGTCAATCGCAAACTTATCATTGTTTTCGCAAAGGGAACCTACCACATCATAAGTGTGATCACACGGCTCATTCTCCTTCCCCAAAACCGTGATGTGATGATACGCCCCGTACATTGCAGGCCGCATCAGGTTTACGGCGCAGGCGTCCACGCCGATGTACTCTTTGTAAATGTGCTTCTCGTGAATAGCCCGGACTACAAGCCCGCCGTAAGGCGCCAGCATAAAACGCCCCAGTTCGGTATAGACGGCAACATCGCCCATGCCTGCAGGCACAAGAATCTCGTCGAAAACTTCCTTCACGCCACGACCGACAGCTGCAATATCAACAGCCTTCTGGTCAGGACGATACGGGATTCCGATTCCGCCGGAAAGATTCACGAATGCAATATGCGCACCGGTAGCCTTGTTAAGCTCCACTGCGAGCGTGAACAGAGTCCGAGCCAGAGTCGGATAATAGTTCTCCGCAGTCGTGTTGCTTACGAGGAACGAGTGTACGCCGAAATGCTTTACTCCGAGAGCCTTCAACTCGCCAAATGCCGCGATTAGCTGCTCTTTCGTGCAACCGTATTTGGCGTCGCCGGGGTTGTCCATGATGCCGTTTCCGAGCTCATAGATTCCGCCGGGGTTGTACCGCATGCAAACGGTCTCCGGAATGCCGCACTCCTCTTTCAGGAAAGGAATATGCGTAACATCGTCAAGGTTGATGAATGCACCCAATTCGCGCGCTTTGGTAAACTCCCCGCGAGGCGTTTCGTTAGAGGAGAACATAATATCCCCGTCTTTCATTCCCGCCGCGTCGGCAAGGCAGAGTTCCGTAAAGGAAGAGCAGTCTGCACCGCATCCTTCCTCTCTCAAAATCTGCAGGATGTACGGATTGGGAGTAGCCTTAACCGCAAAAAACTCCTTATAACCTTTGTTCCAGGCAAATGCAGCTTTCAATTCGCGCGCATTACGTCTGATGGCAGCTTCGTCATAGATATGGAAAGGCGTAGGATACGTCTTCACAATCTCTTCAATCTGCTGTTTGGTTACAAACGGTTTCTTGCTCATGTTACTCTCCTTTCTGCAAAAATCTTCGTAATTATATCACGATGCCACCCCGTTTGCAACACATTTTTCAGTAAAATGAACACCTTTTTCCCCACTGTGATTTGATTTTACAACGAAACGGTGTCTTCCGTAAATGGAGCATGTTTTCCCATCCTGTGCGAAATCATGTCAATTGCCCTGAAAAATGCGAACAAATTTTCGATTTTCCTATCTTTTGCTTGCAAAGAGTTGCTAAATATGGTATATTTTTATTGCTATGGGCACAATCGCTAGTGTCCGGAAATTTAAGCAAGGAAGGTTCTGTTATGGCTGAATACGACGGCAGTCAGATTGTTGTTTTGGAAGGTCTCGAAGCGGTTCGGAAGCGTCCCGGCATGTATATCGGTTCTACCGGTACGAAGGGACTTCACCACCTCATCTGGGAGATTCTTGACAACGGCATTGACGAGCATTTGGCAGGATACTGCAACGAAGTTCAGATCATTTTACAAAAGGACGGCGGGATTACGATTATCGATAACGGCCGCGGCGTTCCGGTGGACATCCACCCGACCAAGAAGATTCCGACGGCCCGTGTCGTATATACGATACTGCATGCGGGCGGCAAGTTCGGCAATACCGTTTATAAGGTATCCGGCGGTCTGCACGGCGTCGGCGCTTCCGTCGTGAATGCGCTTTCTTCAAAGATGATCGTCGAGATTCGAAGAAACGGGAATATCTACATGGATTCCTATGAAAAGGGCGGCCATCCGGTTACGAAGCTCGAGAACGGCCTGCTCCCGGTCATCGGTACCTGCAAGAAGAGCGATACCGGAACGAAGGTTACCTTCTATCCCGACCCGGAGATCTTCGAAACCGTTAAGTTCAGCCCCGAAACCATCTGCAAGAGGCTTAAGGAAATTGCCTTTTTGAACAAAGGACTTACGCTCCGCTTCCGCGACGAGCGCTCCGGTGACGAGCGCGTCTATTACGAAGAGCACGGAATCAAGAGCTTCATCTCCTATATCAACCGCGAAGCGACACCGCTTCACGCGGAACCGATTTACATCGAAGGCAGCAAAGGCGACATCGAGGTCGAAGTCGCCCTGCAGTATATAAACGATTATTCCGAGCAGATCAATGCGTACTGCAACCGCATCAACGTTGTAGACGGCGGAACGCTCGTGACCGGTTTCAAGACCGCTCTCACGAGGGTTCTCAATTCGTATGCAAGAGAGCTCGGCTATTTAAAGGACAAGGACGAAAACTACGACGGCAAGGACGTCAGAAACGGTCTCGTTGCCATCGTCTCGATTAAGCATCCGGACCCGCAGTTCGAAGGCCAGACCAAGACCAAACTCGGCAATACCGATGCAAAAACTGCGGTCGACGAGGTTTTTGCCGCGGAAGTGACAAGATACTTCGACAAGAATGTCGAGGTGCTCCGCGCGATTCTCGACAATACCGCCCGCTCCTGCCGCGCCCGTCAGGCAAGTGACAAAGCGCGGAGCGCGGTTTTGAAGCAGCTGAACGACTTTGATACAAAATCCAAGCTTGCCGCGTGCTCTTCGAAGAAACCCGCCGAGTGCGAGATTTACATCGTCGAGGGTGATTCCGCAGGCGGCACAGTAAAGAATGCCCGTGACCGAAAGACACAGGCCGTGCTTCCGCTTCGCGGCAAGATTCTGAACGTTGAGAAAGCAACGCTTGAAAAGATTCTGCAGAACAACGAAATCCGCTCGATGATCTCCGCCTTCGGCTGCGGCATCAGCGAGGAATTCGATATTAACAAGCTCCGTTACGACAAGATCATCATCCTGACCGATGCCGATGTCGACGGTGCGCATATCAGCACGCTTTTGCTCACATTTTTCTATCGCTTCATGCCGGAGCTGATTCTTAACGGCAAAGTTTACCGCGGTCTTCCGCCGCTTTACAAAATCGAATACGAGGTTCCCGGCAAGAAGGGCGCGAAGAAGGAAAGCATGTATCTGATGAACGACTTCGAGCTCGATAAGAAGCGCCGCGAGATTGAGGAAAGCAAGGGTAAGATTCATTCCCTGCAGCGCTATAAGGGTCTCGGCGAAATGGATGCCCACCAGTTATGGGAGACAACGCTCGACCCCGCGCAGCGCGTCATTGCACAGGTTTCCATCGGAGACACCGTCGAAGCCGACGAAGTTACCAGTCTTCTGATGGGCAGCAATGTCGTTCCGAGAAGACAGTTCATCATTGACGAAGCCAAGTACGCGAATCTGGATATCACCTGACAGGAGGCAATAAGTTTTGAATACCGAGAAAGAATCCGTAATCCAGCTGGATTTTGCGGAAGAAATGAAAACCTCCTTCCGTGACTATGCAATGAGCGTCATCATCGCCCGTGCCATTCCGGATGTGAGGGACGGCCTGAAGCCGGTTCAGCGGCGCATTCTTTATGCCATGAAGGAGCTTGGACTTGATCCGAAGAAGCCGCACCGTAAGAGTGCCCGTATCGTCGGCGATACCATGGGTAAATACCATCCGCACGGCGACTCTTCGATTTACGAAGCGCTCGTGCATATGACCGAGAACTACTCTCTCGCCATTCCGCTCGTCGACGGCCACGGTAACTTCGGTTCCATCGACGGCGACGGCGCTGCTGCCATGCGTTATACCGAGGCCAGACTCTCGGAAGGCGCCATGACGATGCTCGATCACCTGGATCAGGGACTCGTCGAATTTGTCCCGAACTTTGATGAGAACGAGAAGGAACCGACCGTTCTGCCGGCCATGCTTCCGAACCTTCTGATCAACGGCACGACCGGTATCGCCGTCGGCATGGCGACAAGCATTCCGCCGCACAACCCGGTGGAGGTCATCGACGGCGCGATTGCCGTCATGCATGACCCGTATATCACGACCGAAGAGCTGATGCAGCTGATCCCCGGCCCGGATTTCCCGACCGGCGGCACAATTGTCAACGGCGACGAGCTTCTTTCGATGTACGAAACCGGCGAAGGCAAAGTCCGCATCCGTGCCAAAGCCGAAATCGAGAACGGCGAATACGGTAAAAAGAACATCGTCATCACGGAAATTCCGTATACGGCAGCCGGCAACAAGACCAAGCTTGTCGAGGAGCTCGCAGACGCCGTCAGGAACAAGACCTTTGAGGAAATCGCGGACGTCAGGGATGAGTCCTCCAAGGAAGGTCTCCGCATCGTCATCGAAGTCAAGAAGGACCGCGACCCCGAGAACCTGTTGAACGGCTTATATAAGAAAACCTCTCTCGAGGATACCTACGGTGTGAACTTTATCGCGGTCAAAGACGGACAGCCCGGCACCTTCCCGCTCAAGCGTCTCCTTCAGGAATTCATCGACTTCCAGGATGAGCTTTATACAAAGGAATACCAATACCTTCTGGACCGTGCAACGAAGCGTCTTGAGGTTGTCAGCGGTCTGATCCGTGCCGTCGACGTCATCGATTTCATCATCGAAGTGCTCCGCGGTTCGAAGGATCTCAGACAGGCCCGTGAATGCCTGATGCACGGCGTCATCGACGACATCCGCTTTAAGACCGAGGAAGCCAAAAAGGCCGCCAGACAGTTTGATTTCACGGAACGTCAGGCCGACGCGATTCTCGCGATGCAGTTAAGCAAGCTGGTCGGTCTCGAGCTTCTCAAACTGCAGCAGGAGGACGACGAGCTCCAGAAGAACATCAAGCGCTACAATAAGATTCTCGGCCGCAAGAGCGAGCTTTACAAGGTTATCGAGGAGCAACTTCTCGAATTCCGCACTCGCTTCTTCACGGAGCGCAAGACCGTCATCACCAACGAAACCACAAAGGCCTACGTTGTTGAAGAAAAGATCGAAGATCTGATGCTTCTCATCGACCGCTTCGGCTATATGAAGGCTGTTGACACGCCCTCCTATCAGAAGGCTGCGCCGGAAACCCTCGCCGAATTCACGCATATCTGCCCGATCCGTTCCAACGACCGGCTTTGCATTTTCACCGCGCAGGGCAATATGTACCAGCTCAAGGTATCTCAGATTCCGCGCGCCAAAATCCGTGACAAAGGAACGTTATACCAAACGCTCACCAAGATTGGCTCGGAGGACGCCGTTTTGTTCATCGCCTTTGAGGATCTTTTCAATTCGATGCTCCTCTTCGTCACGCGAAACGGCCTTGTCAAGCAGGTTTCCGGCATCGAGTTCGATACGAACCGTGCCGTGGTAAATACAACGAAGCTCGAGGACAACGACCTCATCGTCGGCCTTCGCGCCATGACCGCCAAGGAAGTGACCTCCGGTCACCAGAAGGTCATCCTTATGACCGAGAAGAAGCTTTCTCTCGGCTTCCCGCTTGAGGAGGTTCCGGAGCTCAAGAAGACTTCAAAGGGTGTTAAGGGCATTTCTCTTGACAAGAACGACCATGTCATTTTCGGCACGTCACTTGACCAGAACGCCGAGGAATTCTCGTTCGACGGTAAAACCTACCATGCCAAAAAAATCCGCAACCGCAAGCGTGCCGCCAAGGGGCAGAAAGCTACGTTATAGTTTCCTTTGACGGTTGCATCGGGTGAGGTACCTGAGCAGCCCCGTGAAACAGTGACGGACGGTTGCATCAGAGATTACAACGAGTATAGGAAGCAGCCTGCCTAAGCAGGCGGCCCTGAAGAAGGAGGACTATCCTTCTCAGTGCCGCCTCTTGGCGCGGCTGCTTTACTTGAATTATCTGATGCAACCTGAACGGACTATGTTGGGGCTGCCGGTTAGGGCGTGAACGATGCAACCGTCAGGATATACCTACAAGGTTGCTTTCAGGCCCTTGGCGGACGCGGGTCATTTAAAAGTTTTTGCAACCCGGTGGTCTGTTCTTTCGACTTGTTGGGTGAGAGAACAAACGGGAGGTATCCTATGACAGACTCGGAAATCATAGAATTGTATCTAAAACGGGACGAAGGTGCCATCCGGCAGACCCAGGAGAAATACCACCGGTATCTGATGAAAACGGCGATGCAGATTCTCGGGAATGAGCAGGATGCCGAAGAATGCGTGAATGACACATATCTGGCCGCCTGGGAATCCATCCCCGCAAACCGCCCGGAACACCTGTCCCTATATCTGGCAAAGATTGTCCGCGCCAAGGCAATCGACCGCGTGCGCTATAACACAAGTGAAAAGCGCCGGTCGGAGGAATTCACATT
>JAEEGF010780188.1_pt1 | contig 66132 bp, 50 predicted proteins | sample 9134171 | NCBI WGS metagenome assembly JAEEGF01 (sample SAMN16246542, study PRJNA631951) | gut metagenome | biome: gut microbiome; feature: rumen; material: AP-attached | host: Bos | place: Iran: Karaj | collected 2018-10 | reverse complement strand
TCCATCCTCATCGATAAGTACGGGATTTACAAGGTCAGCACGGTCATAATTGAAACCGTCACCACAGTTGCTCACCACGATTTTGAGCTGTTCTGCATCCGTCACGTCAGCCTCAAGCGTCACCGACCTGGTTCCCTTCCTGCTGATGAGTCCTGACCTTGCCACCGAATTATCCTGCTCAGAGGTAATCGGGTTCTGACAGAACACCATAAAACGTATACTCGTTGTGGCGTTAGACTGGTTGATACCCGAGTCGTCGGCAGCTGCCATAGCTTTGAACCGCACCACATCCATGTCATCCGGAATCTGGAAAAAAATGGCGGCATTTGCATCGGCAGAGAATCCCCGGTCGTAGCTCACCCCCATCACTTTCATCTTTCCCCCATTGTCCACGTTCTTGTTCTCGTAGATACGGTTGAAATACGATTTTGTATATTCACGTGTCTTATAGTAGCCAGTAAGCGGTACTTCTGTGCCGTCGCGCAATATAAGTGTCGGATTGATCCAGTCGGCATGGTCATAGTTAAAGTTGTCGCCGCCGTCGTCAATCACCAGCACCAGTGTTCTCTCCCCCTCCGGCCATTCTATATCCACATCCACGGCATGTCCGTCGGTTGTGTATGCCACGATCTCGCTCCTGTAAAGTGCTTTCTGCCCCACTACCCAACGGGTATTATCGCGCTGAAAAAGAGCCAGATAACGGTTACCTGTGGCTGGATCGACAGAAGTCCACGCCACACGTCCCAAGTCCTCGTCGTTCATCACCTGACGTGCATCCTGACCGTATTTATGCATCTGATGATATTCTTCGTTAGTCAGCAGTGAGAGTGTGAACTCATCGTTTTTAGTCATCTCACCTCCGAAGAAAAGCGGTGAATGGCAGATGCCCCAGAGCGTCATCATCGTAAGCTGCTCATTCGGTGTAAGCCGTGTCCACCTGCCTCCGTCAGCACCGGTATATCCTGAATCACCGATGGTCATAGAAATCTGTCCGAGCGGCAACATGTCGCAGTCGGCATAATTACCCGGGCGAGCATACTGACTCCACACATCCGCCTCGTTGAAAACAGCATCGACAGCACTCCAGTTGTCCCACAAGTCATCCATCATGCGCCACATATTGGCGTTGTCCAAACATTCCTGTGCATACTGATACTGTGTCTTTCCTGGAGAGAGCGAAAGCACGATGGGATGTCCGGTCTGGTCGATAGCCTTGCGTATCATATGAATCTCATCTGTATAGAAAGGGCGACTGAGATCATCGATTTTCAGGAAGTCAACACCCCATTCCGCATAGAGGTCCATGATGCTATTGTAATAGAGCTGTCCGGCGGTGTTGTTACGCACCAGCAGATTGTCCTTCAGCCATGTGCATGGTGAAGAAGTACCATTATAAACTTGGCTCCATGCCGTCTGCTCACTTCCTTTCAACTTATACGAGCTTCCAACCACGTTTTTGGGCACCCCACGCATAATGTGGATACCGAATTTCAGCCCCATCTGATGAATTTTGTCGGCAAGCGGCTTAAATCCCATGTTCTTACCATCAACCATACATGATGGAAAACGGCGCGGCGAAGGCAGGTAGCGTCCATACTCATCGAGCACATAATCCTGATCGCCCCGCTGATTATAGTATCCACCTCCTAATGAAGGGTGGTTGCAATACCAACGGATATCGATAACCACATACTCCCAGCCGTAGCGGATAAGGTCGTGATCCACGATGTATTGTGCGTTTTGAAGCACTTCTTTCTCAGTCACTGACGAGTAGTAACAGTCCCAAGAATTCCAGCCCATAGGTGGTGTCATCGCCCACGTACGGAAAGTAGCGATATCGCTGTTCTCCGCTGTCTGTGCAGCCATTCCCACACAAAAGACAAGCAAGAGGCATGAGAAAGTAAGACGAATATGTTTCATATCTAAAAAACAATAAGAGCGGATATGCAATATACCCACTCTTAAAAGACAAATAATAAAACTTATGCCTTGCGAGCGTCACGGATATATCCGAGCGCTTCCTTGCACATATCAGTGACATACTGCCAGTCTTGTGCCTTGACCTTGTCGGAAGGGAAGAGCTTACTGCCCATACCCACACAATAAACGCCGGCTTTCACCCATGCTGTGAGGTTTTCCTTCGTGGGAGCCACACCTCCGGTGACCATGATTTTAGACCATGGCATCGGTGCTTTCAGCCCTTTCACAAACGCAGGTCCATAGACATCACCCGGGAACACCTTCGTGAGATCGCATCCCAGCTCCTGTGCCTTTCCCACTTCGCTGACAGAGCCACATCCTGGACAATAAGGCACAAGACGACGGTTGCATACTGGTGCGATGTCAGGATTGAAAAGCGGTCCCACCACGAAGCAGGCACCCAGCTGGATGTAAAGAGCTGCCGTGGGTGCATCAACCACGGACCCCACACCCAGCGCCAATTCTGGGCATTCTTTATCTGCAAATTTCACACACTCAGCAAACACCTCATGTGCAAAATCGCCACGGTTTGTAAACTCAAAAGCACGCACCCCACCATCGTAGCAAGCTTTGATTACTTGCTTTGCCACCTCAGGATCTTTATGGTAAAAAACCGGCACCATGCCAGTCTCACCAATTTTTGCCATAACGGCCAATTTATCGAATTTGGACATAAAATTTATTTACGATTTAATGATTTACGATTGTTAAATTATTTGGATATTTGGACATTTAACTATTCTGCATATAGGGACTTTCTTTATGTATGTCCTTCCGTTGTCAAACAGATACGCGCTGTAGTGTGCCAACATACTAAAAGCAAGAAAAAAATGCAAAATCTAGAAGCCAAAAACTAAAAAATTAAAAGCTAAAGAAAAAAGCAAATCACCTCTGGACGCGTCCACTGGCATTGCCGGCTGCAAGCGCTTCCACCTCAGCTTCGCTGACAAGGTTGAAGTCGCCCGGGATGGTGTGCTTGAGCGCAGATGCAGCCACAGCAAACTCGAGCGCCTCGCCCTGTGTAGGTTTGGTGAGCAGACCATGAATGAGTCCACCAGAGAAAGAGTCACCTCCTCCCACGCGGTCAATAATCGGGTTGATTTCGTAGCGCTTAGACTGATAGAACTCCTTGCCATCGTAGATGAGTGCTTTCCATCCGTTATAAGTGGCACTGAAGCTCTCACGCAGGGTGCTGACCACATACTTGAATCCAAACTCAGCAGCCATCGCCTTGAAGATCCCCTCATAACCTGCTGCATCGGTCTTACCTCCCTCCACGTCAGCATCCGGCTTGAATCCGAGGCAAAGCTCGGCATCCTCCTCGTTACCGATGCACACATCTACATACTGCATGAGCGGTCTCATAATCGAAATGGCTTTTTCTGAGGTCCACAGCTTCTTGCGGAAATTGAGGTCGCAGCTGATAGTCACTCCGTGCTTCTTGGCGGCAATACATGCCTGACGCAAACACTCGGCACTAGCATCGCTGATGGCAGGTGTAATTCCAGACCAGTGGAACCAGTCTGCCTTCTGAAAAATCTTATCGAAATCGAAATCCTCGGGCTTAGCTTCTGCGATGGCAGAGTGTGCGCGGTCGTAAATCACTTTCGACGGACGCATCGATGCGCCAGTCTCGGCATAATACAGTCCGATACGGTCGCCGCCACGTGCGATGGCATCAGTGTTAACTCCGTATCTGCGCAAAGCATTGACGGCAATCTGTCCGATTTCATGCTTCGGAAGTTTTGAGACGAAGACAGACTCATGCCCGTAGTTGGCACAGCTGATGGCCACATTAGCCTCACCTCCGCCTGGGATGATATTGAATTTATCTGTCTGGATAAAACGGTAGTTTCCTTCAGGGGAAAGGCGAAGCATAATTTCGCCCATAGTAACGATTTTTGCCATATTATTTATAATTTGAGTTAGTATTATTGACAAAGTTAAGTATAATTTTTCAGATTTTCGCCGTTTTTCGCTATTTTTCAATAAAAAAGATGAAGATAATGGTTATTAGTTGGAAAAACGGGAAAAAATGGTTAACTTTGTGTAAAATTAAAAGGAAGATAAATTATTATTTTTAGTGAATAGTGAATAGTTTATTTACTACAGATAAAACCTAAAGACTAACTAAAACTGAAAAATGGAGATACATTCAAAAGTAAGGATAAAAGACATCGCAGAGCGTGCTGGCGTGTCAGTCGGCACAGTTGACCGTGTACTCCATGGCCGAACTAACGTGTCAGAGCTAAGCCGCGAGAAGGTGGAGCGCGCCTTGAGCGAGCTGAATTATGTTCCGAACCACTATGCGAGTGCGCTGGCTAGCAACAAGATATACAAAATTGCAGCGATTCTGCCGATGCATGAGGTTGACAGCTACTGGGCCCGAGTGGAGAAGGGACTGGAAGAAGGTCTTCAACGTTATTCCGATTTCAAGATCTCCTATCAGATATTCCGTTACGATCCATTCAACGACAACTCGTTTGAGGTTCAGACTCAACTGCTATTGGAATGGGAACCATTCGCCGTAGTGATCGGTCCTATATTCAACTTCAACATAATGAGCAAATTCGTCGACAAACTCGACCTGGCAGAGATTCCTTACGGACTGATTGACTCCAACTGGCCGGAATTCAACCCTGTGGCTTTCTATGGTCAGGATTCCATCCGCAGCGGTGAATTCGCCGCCCGTATCATCCTCATGGCAGCAGCAAGTTCAAAGAAAATCGCCCTGTTCAAACTGATGGGTGAGGGCCGCGTAGCAAGCCGCCAGCAGCTAAACCGTGAGGTAGGATTCCGTAAATACATGGAAGAGCACAGTCCAGACACAGAGATTGTGGAACTCAGTCTGTTTGTGTATGACAAGGCAGGAGTTAAAGAGCGTCTGAAATCATTTTTCACAAAAAACACCGATATTTTCCATGGTGTTTCGTTTAACTCTTCGATTCACACCATCGCAAACTTTCTGAAGAAAGAAATGCCTCGTCACCGTCATGTGACACTCTTAGGCTACGATGCCATCGACGCAAACGTTGCTTGTATCAAGGACGGCAGCGTGGATTTTCTTATCGCCCAGCACCCTATGCGACAGGGGTTGAACTGCATACGCACGATGATAAATGCCTGTGTGCTCCATTATAAGCAAAACCGGAATCACTACATGGCCATCGACCTGTTAACCAAAGAAAATATCGATTTCTATAAGGATTAGATTAATTACATCCAGTCTTCCTGATAGCGATCATTGTTGAGTACATCAACTGGGATGAACTCAACGAAGTCGAGCTGCCATTTCTGCGCATCTCCATCAACGAGCATGTTTTTGATACGGAACCAATGTTCATCACTCTGGCGGAAATACTGGGTGGTGATGATTTTTCGGATAAGCACATTGCCGTCGGTTCGGCAGTTGCCAGTGCCAGTGGTCTGCTCTGGCCACTCTGACCCATGCCCTCTATAGGAGAATGGTCCCCGCATATAGCCTCTGCTACGAAGTGATCGGTCGGACTCAATGCCCATATCCTCCTCTTCATCAGACGCAGTCCACCCTATCCTCTCGTCTCTGGATTCTATTCTGACATCGAGTGGTATTCCCAACGGACGCATGGTTGTTCTATCGGTTGATGTGCCCAAATAGAACTGCATGAACCCTCCGAGAGGCCAGGGATAATACACAATACGCATCTCATAGCTGCCAGTTGGAAGGGGCGGCAGCTTGATTGCCAGGTCGTAATTACCCCATCCCTGGAATGTGTCAGACTCCCAAGAGCGGTAGTTGGACCGCAGCGTATATCTCAGTTTGTTGTTGTCGTTGTAGCAGCAGACATTGTCGAAGTAATCGAGTGGAAACGCCATTCTAAGCCCCTCCCCACCCCCATTCATAACGCTTAGCTCGGCTGTGGTAAGGAATTTCGCCTTATTGTTGATGAGCTCGGGAAGAAAATTAGCCGTATCAAATCTCAAGCGCTCATGGAGTACTTCGTTTTTCACTGCCCAATCATACACCAGCATGTCGGTGATGGCATGGATATGTCCGTTATATGCCTGGCGGTCGAGAGATGTGTCAATTCGGATTTTCTCCCGAGTGGTTCCGTGCATTGCTTGAGAACCCAGGGTGCCTATCTCGTCTGTGAGGGTGTTGTTTGGACGGTAGCGGTTGATGTAAAGATGTTTGCTAGAACCGTCGGTGCTCGTCCCGCAAGCAAAAGCCTGGGGTTCCCACACTTTGATGAGAGTATTAGGTAAGAAAGTCTCATAGTAATCGTAAGGCTCACCACCACACAATGTGTTGTTGAAATTCCAGCTGGGGTCGCTTCCCCGTTCAAACACAAACTGTCCCTTCGCCATGTCGGCATATAAGATATGGTAGCGTATGAACATATTCAGCGCATTCCACTGGTTGGTGTAGTCGTTGCCTGTGCTGACTTCGATGCCCTTCTCGCTGACATAGTCGTACCATCCCCTGCAGTCCTTATACTGGCAGTTGGCATATTCGATGAGATCTGGAAGCGAATGGATTCCGTTTTTCGCCATCACCTTGTCGGACTCAGCAAGAATCGTATAGCCCACCCTACACCTTTCAGGCCAATAGAGGGTCGCAGTCTTCACCCCCGTGTATTCGCTGACATCCCAGTCGTCATTGATGGTGAACACCTTGCCCTTGTCGGTTTTAGTGAGAAGCTTACCTAATCCTGTAAGCCGGAATGCCTCGATAAAAATAGAGAATCCCTCCACATGCTCCAGCTCATCGGAGATGAGACGTGTGGAGCGTCCAATCACCTTGTCAGTAACATGGCAAACACCATTAACTGCCTTGTTATCAGGGAAAACGATTCTGGCGTTGTTAAGGAAAGTGGATCCGTTACTTACAAATGTTGAAAGACTCACACCAAGCACTGTGTTAAGGCTCCCCGACGACTCAGCAAGGTTGACGATAGCGTATGATCCGTTAAGCAGATGATACTCAGCGATATCATGGCAGAGACTGTCTGTCAGTCCTTGCAAAGAGTTCTCAGTCAGTCCGTTGTGGAGTATCCGACATTCAGAGTCGTTCCATAGGCTGTCGATATACTCATCAACAGCCCGGTTGACCGGTGCAAAACACGTGTACTCACCCCATGCGCCAAGCCGCTTGTCAAGCCCGATGCGCGACAAGATATAATGAAACGAAGACAGCTCTTCGTTACTGGTGATAAAATCGTTAATGGAAATGTCTGTAGTCGTATATAGGTCGTCACCTTCAGGTTCGTTCTGGCATCCTACAACAAACATCATTATGCATATCATAATGGTGATATACATCTTTATTCCCCCAAAATGTTTATTGTGCGGATAGTCACCCATGGGCTATCTCTCAGTTAGTTTTTTAGTTGACAGTTTAAGATTTCAGTGACCACAAGGAAGGTTTCCGAACATACATAAAGTAAGACACAACTTATTTCTTCAGGAGGTTAATAAGGAAAGCTGTGACAGACATAAGCAAGCTCAAACTTGAAAACCATACTGTGACCTCTGAACTGAGAGCCGCATTCCTGATTTTTGTATCGTTCTGACGTACATAAAGGACATCATTCTGCTGAAGCTGATAGAACGGCGAGTTGATCATATCAGCAGATGTGGGGTCAAGAATATAGATATTCTTATTACCGTTAGCATCCTCTCTGACAAGCTTCACCTCGTCCCTCTTTGCCTGAAGACCCATGTCTCCAGCCATAGCAAGCGCCTCATAAATATTTATTTTTCCTGTTGAGACTGTATATTGCCCAGGTTTTCCAACTTCTCCTAAAATAGAAATCTTGAAGCTTTCCATCTCAACAGTAACTACAGGCTTATTCTTGAGGTAAGTACCAGTAAGCCTTCCAGCAATATAATCCTGCAGTTCGTTGATAGTCATGCCCTTGACATATATTTCACCGAGAATGGGGAAATTGATTGTACCGTCGTTAGACACCTGATAATCAATTGCTCCACCACCCGTAGCGGAACCACCTATTGAACTCCTTGTCAAGTTAAACATTCGGGACACCTCAGCATTCTCAGGTGTGACGACATAAATATGGAGCACGTCTTTCGGCATGATTCTGGCGTCATAAAGACCTTTTGCAAGCGACAAATCTATAGAATCACTGTTCTGCATATATACCACGTTCTTATAGTTCGACTTGCAACCGTTGAACATTATCATCATCGCGCATGCAAATGCGGTGAAAAGCAACAATTTCTTCATAGGAAAAGCATTAAAAAAGAATAATCTTCAATAAAAGCATATAATTTTTGCAAAGTTACAAAAAAGAATTCATAATACACAATTTTAGTTGTTAGTTTTTAGTTTTTAGACTTTAGTTTTTAGTTTTTAACAGAAAAAGAAAGTAAAAAGTGAAAATGTAAAAAGTTAAAAAGGCATATACAGCAGGAGGACACTTCCGTAGAAATGTCCTCCTCTGCTGATGAGAATCTTCCAAGAGATTCCTATATATTTACTACATTGTACTGCCTATTCTTCATCAAGCTGCACAGCGAAACTACGAGCCTGTCCAGCTGGTGTCTTTCCATAAATCCAAAGTGTCTGTTCCTCTGATGTCTGCGCATTTTTGAATGCTTTTTCCAGATCTGGTACAGACTTGACAAGCTGATTGTTACACTTGAGGATGATGAACTTCTCAGGCACTCCTGCATCCTTGAGGATACCATCCTTGAGCTTGTTAACTTGGACACCGTATGAGAGGTTAAAGTCTTTTTTCTGTCCTTCAGTCAGCTCCTTGAACTCAGCGCCCAGGACATCGATTTTTTGCGATTTCACCACATTGGTATTTCCTTTTTCATTTCGGAAAGTAATTTTCGCAGTTCTCTGCTTCTTGTCTCTTATGTATGTGACGATGGCAGTCTCTCCTGGGCTGTATTTAGTTGTAGCCTCCTGAAGTTCGGACATCTTTGTGATTTTTTTGTCTCCGAGAGCTGTGATCACATCACCTTCTTTAAGACCTGCTGCTGCTGCTGCTCCGTCGTCGAGGACCTCAGCTACATACACGCCTTCGTTAGTTCCGAAATCCTTATCGAACTTCTCATCCTTCTGTTTCTGAGCGTCGATATAGTTGTGTAAATCCATACCCGACACACCGAGCATCGCGCGCTGTACGGTTCCGTATTTCTGCAGGTCTCCCACCACTTTCTTCATGATAGAAACAGGAATGGCGAATCCATAGCCAGTGAACGAGCCTGTACGACTATAAAGCATGGCATTAATACCCACGAGCTCACCCCTTGCATTGACGAGGGCTCCACCACTGTTACCCTGGTTGATGGCAGCGTCAGTCTGGATAAACGATTCTATACCATTCTGAGATCCACCGACGTGGCGGGCCTTTGCGCTGACGATTCCAGCAGTGACTGTTGATGTGAGGTTAAACGGGTTTCCTATGGCGAGCACCCACTCTCCCACTTTGAGAGCGTCAGAGTCGCCTATGGTGATAGCCGGAAGATCTGTGGCGTCCACCTTAATCAATGCCAAGTCTGTTGTAGAGTCAAGTCCTATCACACGTCCCTCATATTCACGGTTATCGTTAAGTGTAACAGTGATTTCCTCCGCACCTTCCACAACATGGTTGTTTGTTACAATATATCCGTCGTTAGAGATGATGACTCCAGATCCTGCACCCTGCTGTTTTGGTGTCTGAATCTGCCTTTTCTGACTTCCGCCTCCGTTCCCTCTTCCAAAGAAATCGCCGAAGAAATCCTCAAAGGGATCAAAATAGTCGATAGTCTGGGTTTTTCCAGCTATAGTAACCTTGATATAGACAACAGTGGGACATGCCTTCTCTGCTGCCTCTGTGAGATCGACTGGCTGCACGGGCGTACCCTTGATAGCTGATTCCTTGAATAAGGTGTTAGTGATTTTCACGTTGTCGCTAGGAAATTCCACATCTCCACATGCCTTACCCACCCATGAGAAGGCAAAAGCACCAGTTACTCCTGATAAAAGCGCAATGGCAAAAACCATGCCATAGATTCTTTTCAAAGACTGTTTCATAATTGTTAAATAGATTATTGTTTATTTAATTATATATATCAAATTATGAATTTAAAACATCTTATATGTTAAAAACGGGCAAAAATTAACTTTTCGACCGCTAAATTATAGAAAAGTTTAAAGCCAACAAAACATTTCACAATAATTAAACCATGTATTTGAAATAGTTTAACATTTAGAAGATGTTCTTTAACGTTTCATTATTCGTCTTTAACAGTTTAGCTGTCAGAATTAGTTATTAGTGGGGAAAGGTTCATTCGAAACCAATTATAATAACAAAACACACTAAAGTGCGTCTCTGTTACCAATTATTATGATGATTATGAAGAAGCCCGTCTGAACATCTCAACTGATACAAAAAAGGCAAGTAGATGTTGAAACATATACCTGCCCCTTTCTTCCCTTATTGAATTTATGGTTTGTATTCACCGAGAACTTTCAGCCGGTTCCCTTCCAAGCTGACATTAAAGAAATGAGGACGTCTGTCCACATGGTCCTGTGATATCTTCTTATGGCTATGAAGCGACATGAGTGTTCTTCCGTCGAAAGTGGTGAAAAGCATTCCATGTCCAAAATTGGGCGGTGTGATTGGCTGCGGTTCCTGAATCCAAGGTCCGTCGAGCGTTCCGCTTTGAGAATAAGCCACTCCCTGTGTATAAATGTCTCTTATCCAACTAGTCCATATCATGCCCAATTTTCCTGTTGCCGTTCTGAAAAGGAATGGTCCGTCTGTGACCATATTGGGTCTGACTGACCCGTCATCAGTGGTTTCCCTGCTCCAAGGCGACTCACTTGCCTTGAAAAGTATTTTTGCATTCCCCATTGTCGTCGAAAAGTCATCAGTAAGGAGGATTTTCTCCACTGTCCCGTTTCTGTTCTGGAGCCACTCATGGCAATAGACCATATAGGGCTTATTGTCGGTATCAAACCAGAGTGTTGCATCAAGAGTGGGTTTATCGGCAGGCAAATAGTTTTTATCACTGACAGGGATATAAGGTCCATCAGGACTATTGCTGACAAGTACGTGGCATGCTCTCCTTGGAATAATATTCGCTTGTACCGTGTCGATATTTACTGCCATGTTAGTGAAAGTAGCAAAGAAATAGTATTTGTCTTTATATTTGTGGATTTCTGCCGCCCAAACCATTGGTTTAGGTCCCATCCACGACTGAGGATTGATTTTAAAAGGTCTGTAAGGACCTTCCCATTTTGCGAGGTCTTTGCTTTTCCACAGCATCCCCCCCGTGCCAGTCATGTAGTAGGTTTGTGAGATTGTGTCAGCAAAGACAAAAGGGTCACTCATCCTGATGGAGTCAAGGGGAACATCTTTCCTGACATTGATTTTAATATCGTATGCCTGAGCTTTAACTGTCCCTGTAAGCATTGTTGCCGCCACGAAAGCCATCAGGCAAATAATTGTAGTTTTTTTCATAAGTTATTTAGTTTTCAGTTTATTTTAGTCTAAGGACAATAAGACTTAAAGTCAGATTCTGTTGACAGCACCCACACCGTTGATTGTCCGTATGTTCTTTATCATCTGATTAACCTCTTCAGTGTTCTTCACCTGCATTGTGACAGTGCAGTTGAACATATCGTTGTCACACTGGACGACAAGCTTTTTGATATTGACATTATGCTGTGTTGAGATTATTCTCGTCAAATCGTTAAGCAGACCTATTCTGTCAATTCCCTGTATTTCTATAGTAGCAATGAATCTAGTGGATTCACCAATATTCCAAGTTGCCTCCAAGATACGGTTACCATGATTCGCCTTGAGTTTCTGTGCCACCCAACAGTTTAGCTGATGGATAACCACATGGTTTTTCTCGTTGAGATACCCCATGACAGAGTCACCGGGAATGGGGTTGCAACAGTCAGCAAGTGAAGATTGTTTCTGCAAACTTGTCTCATTGATGACAAATACTTTTTTTACATTGATTTCTTCAGCAGAATTCCGTCCAGCTGTATCTGCATTTTTATTATCGTTGTCCTTTTTCCTTCCAAAAGGAATGTATCGCTTCCATCCGGTACTCGATGTTTTCTGCTTCACTGCATCGACATCCCTTGAAGCCAGCAAAACTTTACCCTCTGCAATATCCAAAAACAGCTCCTGTGCATTTTGGTCCCCATGCAATTTGACGATTCTCTCAACCCCAACGCTATTGTATGACAAATCTTCTTTCTTGAAGAATTCCTTTAGCGTGTCTTCACCTTTCTTCCGTTTCTCCCGTTCCTCTTTTCGTATGACACTATGTATTTTGTTGGTGGCCTTCGCCGTTTTCACGAATTTCAGCCACTCTCTCCTCACTTTCACGGAGTTTGCAGTAAGAATTTCCACCTGGTCTCCGCTTCTCAGCTTATGGCTTACAGACACAAGCTTATGGTTCACCTTTGCTCCGATACAGTGTGTGCCAAGTATTGTATGGATGGAGAAAGCAAAATCGAGCACCGTGCTGTCTGTCGGCAGTGTTTTCAGCTCGCCTTTAGGTGTGAACACAAATATCTCTGATGCAAAGAGGTTAAGCTTGATTGTTGACAGAAAGTCCATAGCATCGGGCTGTGGGTCATCGAGAAGCTCCTTGATAGTTGTTAGCCATTTCTCAAGTTCCTTCTCTCCTTCCCCCTCTCCCGACACACCGTCACCATCCTTGTATTTCCAGTGTGCGGCATATCCTTTCTCAGCCACCTCATCCATTTTTCTGGACCGAATCTGCACCTCAATCCATTCACCGTCCTTAGACATGAGCGTGACATGCAACGCCCTGTATCCGTTCGACTTGGGGTGTGACACCCAGTCACGAAGCCTATCGGGATGTGCTTTATAGAAATTACACATCGCGACATAGATGTTGAAACATTCCTGCAGGACATTGTTCTCATCCTTAGGCTCAAAAATGACCCTTACCGCAAGAATATCAAAAATCTCCTCAAAATTCAGGTGTTTGTTCTCCATCTTTTTCCAGATGGAATATGGTGTTTTGACCCTGGCCTTAATCTCATGGACAATTCCCCGTTTGGTAAGCTCTGCCGATATCGGTTTGGTGAAATTTTCGAACAGGAGATTACGTTTCTCTTCTGTGTCTTTGAGTTTGTTGACAATATCCTGATATTCCTTAGGATGTTCATACTGGAAACTAAGGTTCTCGAGCTCACTTTTGATTCTGTTGAGACCGAGTCGGTAGGCTATAGGTGCATAGATATATATAGTTTCCCCCGCAATTTTATATTGTTTGTTTTTTGGTTGTGATCCGAGTGTTCTCATATTGTGCAGTCTGTCGGCGATCTTAATAAGCACCACACGGATGTCGTCGTTCATAGTCAGCAATAGCTTCTTGAAATTCTCAGCTTGTGCTGACGCATTCTCTCCGAATATACCTCCGGCAATTTTTGTAAGTCCATCAACAATCTGTGCAATTTTATCTCCAAACATATTCTCAATATCCTCAACCGTATAGTCTGTGTCTTCGACCACATCATGCAAAAGTGCTGCACAAATTGATGTGCTACCAAGTCCAATTTCCGAGCAGACAATCTGTGCCACAGCAATAGGATGCATAATATACGGCTCTCCAGAAAGCCTTCTACAACCTTTGTGTGCATATTTCGCAAAGTTGAAAGCTTTCTGGATGATATCAGTTTTCTTTCTGTGTTTTGAGTTGAGATAGGATTGAATAAGCTTCTGGAAAGCCTGTTCCACCATCATCTCCTCTTGTTCCTCAATGCCGTTTATTTCATCTATCATACGGACATGATATAAAAATGTGTTTGGTATATAGATTATGGATTATAAGCAACTCTTACCTATGTCGCCTGTAACCAGAATAACTCCGACGCTTATTGGATGAATTTGACAGTGTATAGCTGCTGTTCATGGCATAACTTGAAGCAGAGGAGTATGAAGAGTAGATGTCCTCCTGCTTGCTTGCGAATGTTACTGCAGCCTCTTCAGGAAGCATAATGGCATAATTAGCAGGAACGATGTCTTGTCGGAACTGTGGGTTGAGTGCTTTAATCTGTTCAACAGAGACCCCACATTCAGCTGCAACTTTTGAAAGCCTTACATCTTTTCTTACCACCACGGTGTCAGCACTTTCTGGGAGAGATGCCGTCATTGGTGTGATACCATGTTCACAGTAATAGTTCATGATGTAAGTTGCAGCAATAAATGCCGGCACATATCCTCTAGTTTCCTTTGGCAGATAATTGTAGATATCCCAGAAATTCTTACCTTCTTTTCCTCCGGCTCTAGCCATAGCCCTTTGAACAGCACCTTCTCCGCAGTTGTATCCTGCTATTGCAAGACTCCAGTCGCCGAAACGGTTGTAAAGGTCTCTAAGGTATCGGCAAGCGGCATCGGTTGATTTGATAGGGTCTCTTCTTTCATCCACAAGCGTATTGATCACAAGCCCGTAATGTTTCCCTGTTGATGGCATAAACTGCCAAAGACCTGCTGCTCCCACAGGAGAAGTAGCAGACGGACGAAGCGAAGATTCAATGACTGGCAAAAATTCCAGTTCATAGGGCAGTCCGTATCTCTCAAGAGCATCCTCGAAAATCGGTCGATAGAAATTCATGGAAGCAAGCATGACACCTACAGAACGTTTCATTTGATTAGACCATTTGTTGATATAACTTCTTGTAATATCGTTGAGTGGCAACTCCATGGTGGTCTGAATCCGGTTTAGCCGCTGTTGGATCGTGAGGTCGCTTGCATCGGAGTTTCTTACCATGCTTCTTGATGTCTGGTTTTCCCTAAGATAAGTTTTGTTGTTATAATCTTGCATCAGCACTTCACTTGACGGCAACACAACTTGTGAAATCTGCTCTTGTTGCATCTGATTTCCATAATTATAACTTGGCTCATAGTTCTGTGCGAAGGTTGGGCCTGTTACCGTTAAAGCAAAAAATGCTGTTGTCAAAAAATGTCTCATATTATATTATTTTATAATGAATAATTACTAATAAACTTAAAAAGCGATGGCGCATTTTAACCCATAGGAGTTACTGTTAGTATTGGCCATAGCCTTATCTGTGATGACCGAAGGTTTTAACTTCACGCTCAAGTCTCTGGAGATATCAAAACTGGAAAGCTCCGCATCCACATAAGCATCGATTACAGAGAGGGCATAAACTCCGATTGCGCAGAAAATGCTCAAGTCTCGGTATCTCCTATAGTAGTTTTTCTTCTTTTTGAAGAGATTCTGAAGTCTTTCGAGGTTAGCGTTGACATCGTATGTTGGCGGCAGGAAATTATTATAACTATTGGTATTCGGATCATTGTCCATAATATCAACGAAAGCTTGGGAATAATCACGGTACATGGTATTGTTCCAGCTGATGGCATAGAAACATCCCAAAAAGCCTCCATAGATAAGTGGCAACTTCCAGTATTTCCTGTTATATATTTGTCCCCCACCGGGGAAAGCAATGGCGAGCCAAAGTGCCTTTTTAGGATTTGGAATCCATTTATCCTTCAGATTTGTCAAATTTTCGTTATTAGCGAGCATAGCAGACTCATCTGTGATGACAACAGCCTTGTTTATATCATCTCCATTGTCGATAATCAGCTGTTTTCTGAGGGTGTCAGCATGTATGGTATCGTTGGACATGACAGGAGAAACAGGTGTTACGTCCTGAGCCCAGCTACCAAGGCAGAAAAACGCAGTGATGGCAAAGGTTATGAGATATGTTCTGCCAGTTTGTTTCATCTGGTTTTATTCAGTTGACGGAAACTTGTCGATAATCATGCTGATTTCCTCAATGTTGTTGAAATTAATGATAAGTTTTCCTTTTCCTTGCTTATCACAGACAACATTCACTTTATTTCCGAAAACAGCCGTTGCCTTTTCTCGGATATGGTTCAGTTCCGGACTGCATGTCTCACTTTTTTCCTTAACATTCTTAGTCTGTCCGTCTTTATTTTTTTTCACAATTTCCTCAACATTTCTGACCGACAATTTTTTCTGGAGGATTTCGTTATAGATTTTTATCTGCTGTTTCAGGTCATCAACCGCTAGCAGAGCCCTAGCGTGTCCTGTGTCAATGAGTTTATTGCGCAATCCCATCTGCACAGGTGCAGGCAGGCGTAGTAAGCGCAGGAAATTAGCAACTGTGGCTCGTTTTTTACCAACCTTCTCTGCCAGTTTTTCCTGCGTGAGCCCATATTGTTCGATAAGTTGCTGATATGCGAGTGCGATTTCAATGGGGTTGAGGTCCTGCCGTTGTATGTTTTCAACGAGTGCCATCTCCATGAGTTTCTCTTCATCCACACTGATGATATATGCCGGCATGGTTTTCAGATTGGCTCTCATGGAAGCTCTCCATCTTCTCTCTCCCGCTACAATCTGATACTTTCCATTATTGAGTTTACGAAGGGTAATAGGCTGTATGATACCGATTTCGGAAATCGAGTCTGCCAGTTCCTGCAGTGTCTCCTCGTCAAATTCCCTTCTTGGCTGATTGGGGTTTGCCTCAATGAGTTCTATGTTGATTTCGTTGATGGTGTCAGACCCGTTGGTTGTGAGTTCCTCTGTAGAGATGAGTGCATCAAGTCCCCTTCCGAGTGCTGAGAATTTTTTCTTTACAGCCATATTGTATCGTCTTCAGTTAATTATATTTGTCGATAAGCTCTTTTGCCAATGACAGATAGTTTTTAGCTCCAGTTGATGTAACATCATACAGAATACATGGTATTCCGTGGCTTGGTGCCTCACTGAGTTTGACATTACGCTGTATGACAGTCTTGAACACGAGCTCTTTGAAATGCCTTTTCACCTCATCGTAGATTTGATTAGCGAGTCGTAGTCTGGAATCAAACATCGTGAGCAGAAATCCTTCGATTTCCAGCTGGGGATTAATTTTCGACTTAATGATCTTGATTGTCTGTAAGAGCTTAGTTATTCCCTCAAGCGCAAAATATTCACACTGTACTGGAATGATGACAGAATTAGCCGCAGTAAGCGCATTAGTGGTTATCAATCCTAAAGAGGGTGAGCAGTCAATGAGAATATAGTCGTACTCAGGCTTAAGAATATTGAGCATATTCTTGATAACGAGCTCCCTGTTTTTGAGGTTAATCATTTCCACTTCCGCTCCGACGAGGTTTATGTGGCTTGGTATGATGTCGAGTCCATTGAGGTCGGTAGTATAAATGGCCTCATGCGGGTCAATCATTTTTTCCTTCTTGTTTGCGGAAGCCAAAACGGTGCTGATGATGCAATCGTAAATAGATGTCTCCACCTGCTGAATATCCACACCGAGTCCTGAAGAGGCGTTTGCCTGAGGGTCAGCGTCAATGACAAGCACTTTCCTGTCCATTGTAGCCAACGATGCGGCAAGATTAATTGTCGTGGTGGTTTTTCCGACCCCTCCTTTCTGATTGGCTAAAGCGATAATCCTACACATAAAAACAAAAATAATAATCCAAATAGTGGTCGTACCTGTCCCACTTCCTACATATATTCTTAAATTTAATGCAAAGATACGATTTTTACTTGTAAAATCAGTATTTTTTATATTTTTTTAATAAGCAGAAAAAAGCGGTTACTTGTTCCTTTTGGAGTAGATTCACATATCATAATCAACTCTTTCATTTTGTATTATTGTAGCCTAAGTCCCTAAGAATCGTGATTACTTTGTCTTTCATTTCTCCCTGGAGAATAATCTCATTTTCTTTAGCAGAGCCGCCTGTCCCACATTTATTCTTTAACATTTTTTCAAGTTTCTTTAGTTCATCAGCTGAACCAATAAATCCTTTGACAACAGTGACAACCTTTCCCGCCCTTCCTTTGCGTTCAACAAAGACTCTGAGCTTCTGTTTATCCTGAGGAAGGGTGTCGGCTTCCTGTTCTTGTTCTGTATCAAATTGACAATCAGGGTTGGTAGAATAGACCATACCGAGACGTTTTTTCCAGTCATTCATTTTTAGTTCTATATTTTTATTTGTTTTCTTTTAGTAATGTTGTTTTGTACAGTTGTGTTTTAGACACCCCACATGGAGTCTATACATGTTCCACCATTATTTCATACGTGGTTGAGGAATTGAAAACGTTCCATTGGGAACAATGCTCAAGCATAGAAATTAAAAAAGGAATCGAACAGCGTGTGTCCAATTCCTTATTTTAGTCGGGGCAGCGTGACTCGAACACGCGACCGCCTGGTCCCAAACCAGGAACGCTACCAACTGCGCTATACCCCGTGGTTATAAATGATGGTTCAAAGTCGGGGCAGCGTGACTCGAACACGCGACCGCCTGGTCCCAAACCAGGAACGCTACCAACTGCGCTATACCCCGTAGAAAAGGATTACCGGTTATTTATTACGGTCTATCTTTTGAAAAGTTTTGCAAAGTTACACATTTTTTCCGAACCGACCAAAAAAAGGCACAAAAAAGATGATGCCATTTTAGTGGCATCATCTTTTTTATGGATAATGGTGTTGAATTACTTAAGTTCAACAACGGCACGACGGTTGAGGTTATAAGGCTCAACTTCGAGCACACCACCCTTGTAAACAGTAGAAATGTTAGCACGTGGCACACCATACTCAACGAGCTTATCGGCAACAACGTTAGCACGGCCCTCAGAGAGGCGCTGGTTGATTTCAGTGGTACCGGTTGCAGAGTCAGCAGAACCAGTAACAACTACCTTATTATTGTTAGCCTTAGCTACAGCAGCAACAGCCTGAAGGTTCACGAGATCCTTCTCTGAATCGATTGATGTTGAGTTCTTCTCGAAGAACACAGATGTAGCAGCTGAACCAATTACGCGAACGATCGGTTCTACAGGCGGCTGTACAGGCTGGTTCTTGAGCTGGTCGCGGAGCTTGCCAATCTCCTGCTGGAGCTTAGCGTTCTCAGCACGAAGGCGATTGAGTTCAGCCTCGAGCTCAGCAATTCTGTCATCCTTCTGCTTGAGAAGAGCATCGATATCAGCCTGTGAGTAAGCGCGATCCCAATTGGTCTTACCCAAGTTGATAGTAGCACCAAGTTCCATAGTGAAAATACCATTGTGACGTGCAGGGTCAGAAGCATCACCAGCGGATGGTCCATATTTTCTTGTAATATACATAGTAGTCCACTGATAAGTAAGGTCACAGTAGAGATCCACACGTTTGCCAAGTCTGAACTTGTTCTCAATACCTGTACGGAGTGACGGTGTATATTCATGAATATCGAAAGCACGGAAGAAACCTGCACCTGCAAATGGAATAAAGTTCCAAACACGATTCTCATTATATCCACAAATAATGTTACTGAGGTTAAGCATAGCGTCTGCTGAAACCTGAGCATAACCACCACCATCATGTTCAGGAACCCATTTCAAACCAGGGTTTCTATCTGGTCTGTTACGGTTCTGGTGATCTGAATCGATAATACCATTTTCCCACTGTATTTTACCACGGAGAGCGATCTCAGGAGAGAACCACTTACCAACAGCGAGATCAACACCGAAAGATTTACCATTAGGGAAAACCTCATTTGCCCAATGGTTTACATAGCCAGGGTTAGCGAGTGCCATGTCAACACCTACCTGAACAAACCAGTTGTTCCAAAAAGGATTGAGTGCCACAGTTCTCTGTGCATTAACTGTAACAGTTCCGAGACTGGCAAAAGCCAGTGCAATCATAAACTTTTTCATAAACACTTTTTTGAATAAAACAATAAATTATAAAATTTCTTTTTCTTTTTAATTACACCTTAATTTATAAATAAAAAATCTCTTTCTTCAAAATTTACACTTACCTTAATATATTGGAAACAGGCTATCTCTCCTTGAAAAATTGGAAAATACACCTAAAATCTTTGCAAAGTTAGTATTTTCTTAGAAAATAACCACCATAAAATTAGAAAAAAAATCATTTTTTTAACATTTCAACAAAGAATTTAGTGTCAAACTATAAAAACAGAAAGAATCGGATATCAAAAATCCTAAAAAAGTCAAAAAAGGTGTTCTATTTTGTTGTCATCGATAATACAGAACACGAGTTTTCCGTCGGGTGTCCGTTTAGGATTCGGGAGTTTGAAAAGCTGGTCAGCAAGAAGTCTCATCTCATCCCCAGTGATTTTCTGTCCGTAACCTACGGCAGCAGACTGTGCCATAGTGAGTGCAATATTCTCAATCATGGACTGCCTTACCGCATTTTTGTTCTCGGATGATGCCCATAAGAGGTTGTGCAGGAGCTTGGCATAGTCAGTACCATTGATTCCAGCCGGTATGGCATTAAGGGAATATGAGCTGTTTCCAAGCGGTGTGAGTTCAAATCCCACTGCCTGAATTTCCTCGCTGATTTGCTGAAGAACCGCATCCTCCTGACGACTTAACTGAATAATTTCAGGAAAGAGCAGTCCCTGAGCCACATCTCGGGGCTGTCTAATCCTTTCCATATAGTCGTGGAAGAGCACAGCCACGTGTGCACGGTGCTGGTCGATGACAGCAATTCCCGTTGGCATACTCAAAATGATATATTTTTTGCGGAACTGGAACAGGTCCATTTCCCTGTCCTGTTCTTGAGAGACATCGTCGGATATCTGGTCTTCAAATCCATGCCAGAGGGTTGTCTGTCTTGGCGCTTGATCTGATAGTGCCCCTTTAACGATGATTTCCTGCCGCTGGTTTTCCAATTCATTCTGGGGATAAAGTTTTTCCCACTGATAAACAGATTGTTTCTGGTTGTTTTGCTGAGTCTTGAAAGGGTTATACCCCGAATAGGTGTGTGTCATCCTTACAGCTGTCTTTCCGTCTGTCATCACAGGAATGTCAATGTCATCGTCTTTCCGTTCGAAATCGATGGTTGGCACCTGGTTAAATCGTCCGATAGCCTCTCTTACCACTGCGTTGATGACCTGCCAGATAATCTGTTCATTCTCAAACTTTATTTCCGTCTTCGTGGGATGAACGTTAACGTCGATATTTTGGGGATCGACCTTTAGATAAACAAAATAATTGATATGTTCTCCCTGCGGTATGATGTTGTCAAAAGCACGCTCCACCGCCGCATGAAAATACTGATGCCGCATGAACCGTCCGTTGACGAAAAAGAACTGTCTCGCCCCTTTTCGTTTCGCTCCTTCTGGACTCCCCACAAATCCAATCACATTAACGATGGGTGTTTCTGTCTGTATGGGAATCAGTCCGTTGGCAGTCTTCTCTCCACAAACATCGGCGACCCGCTGTTTAAGTGTGGTTTTTTCAAGTTTGAAGACCGGTGTGTCGTTATGGTAGAGTTCAAAACGGATGTCGGGATACACGAGTACAATCCGTTCGAAATCTTGTATGATGTTGTTAAGTTCTGTTTGTGTTTTCTTCAGGAATTTCCTTCTGACCGGGATATTGAAAAAAAGATTTCTCACGGCAATATTCGTACCGATGGGACATGCCACAGGTTTTTGTTCAACCACCTTTGCCCCGTCAATTTGGATAAGTGTACCGATTTCGTCTTCTTTTCTACGTGTTTTCATTTCCACCTGTGCCACAGCAGCGATTGATGCCAGTGCCTCGCCTCTGAATCCCATTGTGGTAAGGTTATAGATATCGCTTGCCCCCTTGATTTTGGAAGTGGCATGGCGTTCGAATGCCATACGAGCGTCCGTCTCCGACATGCCGCATCCATTATCGATAACCTGCACGCAGTTCTTTCCTCCCTCGCAGACAAGCACCTGAATGCAGTCGGCTCCAGCATCAATGGAATTCTCTACCATCTCCTTCACAATAGAAGACGGACGCTGAACGACTTCCCCCGCTGCAATCTGATTGGCGACGGAATCAGGTAAGAGGTGAATAATATCTTCCATGCTTACTGTAAAAGGAAATACATAAGTATCAGGAGTGCAATAATGAGAGCAATTCCCACAACAGGATTCATCGGTTTCTTGCCACTTTCCTTGCGCCGTCGCAGATGTGTGGTGGCAGCCACGAATTTTCCCCGGATATCTTCGGGTTTGAATTCTTTCTCCGGCAGCAGTCCCATCTCTCTTTCCGCGTTCTCCTTGATTTGTTCGCGTTTTTTTTTCCGCTCATCATAGTAGATGTAGCTTCTTCTGAATCCTCTTGGCTTTCTGACTGTGAATAATCCCATATTTGTTTTTTATTTTTAGTCTATAGTTTTTAGTTGGGTTCTTTTGGTTGCTGGCTTTTTACGTTTTTTTGACGCCCATCAGGGTGTCTCTATGGCATCTACGGCAATTTCGTGCGCAGATGGGTGTTTGTGGAGTTTCTGGAAATGTTTTTCTGCGGTTTTAATATTTTTATTAAATATAGTTATTTTATGTCTTCGAGTTTCTGTGTAGGCATCTTCTTCTGCACGGTTTTCACAAGCATGCTTTTCTCATCCTTGTCTCTCCATACAAACACGTCGTCTTTATCTTTGGGCCGTATATAGTCGAACCAAGCGAATGCGGGGAGGTAGCGCTTTGATTCCGGTATTTTCACAGGTGGGTACATCGTTCCCGTCGCAGCCGGCATCCACACTTTTTTCACCTTTTTGTTTTCGAGAAACATCTTCAGCTCGGTTGTCTCGGTGTAGTTCATGCCGATGCGTGTTCCATCTTCCTCGTCGATGAAATAAGTCACATATACATTTCCTTTCGCCTCATTATGGTCGATTTCGCCATGTTTAAAATAACTGAACATCTCCTTCGCCTGCACCTGGTTATAGCTGACGGAATCAATCTGTTCTATGGTCATCGCCTGATTAACGACATGGACCCAGTCAATAGTGCTGTCGTTGTTATAGACTCTGATTTCCTCTCCAAACACCTGCTGGTTGGCATTCCAGATGATTGGCTGTCCATACATATATGTACAAGAGTCAAGTGCATGATGCACAAGCGAGTCGCACACCCCCTGCACATCGTTTCTATACATTCTTACCCTTTTGTAGGCATATAAATCTCGATATACAGAGTCTGTATTAATATTATAGGTGAACACCTTCATGGTGTCGCTGTGCACATAGACGGTATCCTGGTAATAATAGTAGATTACCTCGGCACTGTCGGTTGCCATGGCATATCCTGCATTCTCGTCGTATTCACAGTGTTGGGCAAGTACATGACATTTGTTGACAGAGTCTGTAATAACCACATTTCCAAATGCCTTGTCATAACCAGTCTCCTCCACTCTCACACACCGGTCACCTATAAGTCCGAACTGGTTGACAGGGTCACTGATAATCACATTTCCGATAGCCTCATCTATGGTATGTCCGGTTTCCTCGTCCTTGTATGTCCTCAGTTTGTCCCCGTCAATCCGCCGTCCATCCTTAATGATATACGAGCGTTCCAACAAATCAGCCATACCCGTCTTCGTGTTATACTCACCTCTGGTTGTGTAGATGAATTCTCCGTCAGCCCCAGTGATATTTGCTTCGGAGTCGAGTGATGCGATTTCTGTATTCGTGTTGTAAACAACGTGTGATGTGATTATTTCTCCTTTTCCGTCAGGTTTGTTTATCCTCACGTTCTCATAGAAGTCTGCGAGTTTTGTGTTAGAATTGTATGTTCCATGTTCGCAAACAAGCTTACCTCCGTCCTTATCATTGAGTACCACATTTGTCCTGAATTTAGCAAGTCCAGTCTTCCCGTCGTATTCTCCTTCCTCACACAACAACACATTGTTGTCCTTGTCAGTTAGCCTCACGTTGTCAAAACAGTGCATCAGTTTGGTATCGGTGTTATAGTCTCCGCGGTCACATGTGATGATATTGTTCTTTGTGTCAATAGCCTTGACATTGTCGAAGCAATGTGCAAGTTTGGTGTCGGAGTTATAGTCACCACGATCGCAATAGAGCACATTATTATCCTTATCCACAATTTTCACGTTGTCCCACGCCTGCATGAAATGCGTGTCGGAATTATATTTTCCATTGTCGGCATAGAGCACATTTCTATCATGGGTAGTGAGTTTCACATTGTTTTTCAGTATAGATATATGCGTGTCGGAGTTGTATTGTCCCACATCACACACAATGGTGTTCTTGGAGTCTCTTAGCTTGGCATCCTGAGTGAATACGGCAAGATGGGTGTTGGTGTTATACTCTCCGAAATAGGAATAAAGCACTTTATCTTCCTGGTAGATGGTGCCTCCCTCATAATATTTCGCCTCCCCTTGCAGACGCCTGTATTCAAGTTTTTTTGTAACAAGTTTCCGATTTCGGTGATAAAGCGTGACATTGCCTCTGGCCTTTGCCACTCTTGAGTCACCATAATAGTCGAGGGTGTCGCAAAGTAGCCTGAGCGTGTCTCCCTGAACGAGCACAACCCTTCCAAAAGCATAAAAAGAGTTGTTGTCCTTGTAATATCTGGCGCTGTCGCAGTCAAGAACAGCCCCTTCATGCCTGAGTTTCACTTTTCCGACGAGGACGTCAGCTCTCGGGTCGTTGGCCTTCTTGAAGAGAACATCGGAATGTAGTATTTCTATTTTCTCCGGAGGATCGGGATTGTCATTGGATTCATTACTGTTAAGCAATCTGAACACAGACATACCCATATTCTCCGCCATTGCAGATATGGCGATAATCATAAAACAGAGGATCAGCGTCCTCACCGTCCTCCGTTTACCTGTAGGTCTGTCTGCTTTAGCGATTTTCATCCTCAGTTTGTCATTTCATCCATCCATCGTAAATGAAGTCGCAGTTTCTCCAATCCTCATTTATTCTTACGTAGGTGACTTTTTGCTTGTCGCGAATCCATTTCTCAACCTTTTCCTCGCTTATTTTATTTTGTACCACATCCTGAAGAATCTGATAGTCATCTTTCATCGTTGCCCGATGACCTTCAATCCTGTCACGTAACCTGACCATAGCAACAACCTCTTTCCCTTTGGAATCAGTCATAATGAACGGTTTGGAAATATCCCCCACGTTCATGCCAGCCACCTGTTTAGCAACTTCTGACGGGAGCTCTTTCATCTCCAGCTTCGTATAGACATCAAGTGTCTGAGGGTCGGAATACCTCATGATTCCGTAGTTGTTTCGTGTGTCCTTATCGAATGAGACAAACTGCGTACATTCATCGAACGTATAGAGTCCCTTGTCTATTTCCGCCTTGATGGAGTCGAGATCAGCCATTGCCTTCATGAGCGCTTCCTCCGTAGCTTTTGGTTTTTTTAGAATATGCCGGCAGTTGATTCGGTCTCCACGTTTCTCGATAAGCTGGATGATATGAAATCCAAACTCTGTCTCCACGATTTTCGAAACGGTGTTTGGATCAGTGAGTTTGAATGCCACATCGGCGAATTCTGTCGCTAGTGCTCGTTTTGGCATCCATCCCAGCTCACCGCCATTCTGTGCCGACCCGTCCTCTGAATACATAAGCGCAAGCGTCGAAAACTTGGATGTCCCCGCCTTCACTCTGTCAGTATAGTCCCGTAGAAGTTCTTTCACCCGCTCAATTTCCTCCGGTGCGATGACAGGCTCGCGTGTGATTATCTGCACCTCCACCTTCGTTGGGACGAACGGGAGACTGTCTTCCGGCATGTCCTTGAAATGCTTTCTCACCATGGCAGGTGTGACCTTGATATCCTTAATCAGTCCTCTTCTGACCTCATTAATCATCTTCTCGTTCTTCAACGTCTCGAAGAGTTGCTCCCGCTTCTGAGCCCAAGTCATACCGAACTCCTCCTCCACCTTGTCGCGCGATCCGAGAATCGTGACATACTCCTCCATCTTATTGTCAACATCATTCATGACCTCGGTGTCAGACACCTCCACACTGTCGATAGCCGCCTGATGAAGAAAGAGTTTCTGAATAGCAAGCTGCTCGGGTATTACGCAATAAGGGTCGCCGTCAATTCGCATCTTATAAGTAATCGCATCAAGCCGTGCCTGTTCCACATCCGACTTTAGTATAGGCTCATCACCTACAACCCAAACCACTTCATCAATCACATTGCTCTGTGCCATGGTTTCTGATGCATTCATGAAGCCCATCATTAAGGCACATGTGGTATAAAGAACAATTTTACTCTTCATTGTCAGTAACTTAAAGAATCAATGATTATTCACAGTATTGACTACATCCTGATAGATTTCCACAGGATATTTCTGGCGCAAAGCTCTAATCCACTCGTCTTCTTTTTCCTTCTGGTAGTCAGCCACCACCACTCCTCTCACATCTGTATATGTCTGTGGTTTTTTTAGCATTTTCCCGACCACGCCGCCGTATGGGAAATCTTTCTGCTGCTTCACCTCAGCATTGGTCTTGAAAGCCCATTTATCCACCGCCTTATTGTCGCCTTTTTTGAAAACGCCCGCCTTCTCCACTCTCACGGCTCTTGTGTCGCCTGTGTTGAGTGCCGCGTTGATTTTCTCAGGCCATTCAGCCAGCTTCGCTCCCTTAGTCAGTTTCTTCGCCTGATTGAATGTAGCCTTATCTTTTGCATAAACGACTACCCCTCTGAAGTGTGGTTCATTCCATGCGTATTTCTTTTTGTTCTTTTTGAAATACTCCTCCAGTCCTTCAGTGTCTTTGGCAGCCTTGTCCCAGACATGTGTCTTACTAATCTCATACATGAGTGTGCCATCATAATATTCCTGTGCCAGATTTTTATTGTCGGAGTCTTTCTGTATCATTTCGTTGAACAGCTGCTCAAACACCACGGTCTTGTCCACTCCTCTCTGTTGCGCAAGTGAGTCAATCAGAGCCTCTGCAGCAGCCTCCTTGAATCCTTTCTGCTTATTGAGATAGTCCAAAATACGGTCGTGATGCTCGCTATATGGCTCGAACGGTGCCCTTGCTTTCATTTTGACGATATGCCATCCCAGTGTGGTTTTAAAAGGCTTGGACATCTGTCCAGGCTGCAGCAGATATGCCTCTTTCTCAAAGTCAGGTATCATCTGTCCTTTGCCGAATTTAGGTAGTTCGCCTCCATTCTTGGCACTTCCCGGGTCATCCGAGTGTTTCTGGGCAAGTTCCTCGAAGCTCTGTCCTGCCAAAAGGCAACTGTAGATAGAGTCGATTGTGTTCTTAGCAGCAATCTGCCGCTGTTCGCTTGCATCTTGCCTCATAAGCACAAAAATATGGCTACACTCGAGCAAGTCTGCATCCCCATAATATTTCTTTGCATTCAAATAGGTTTTATAAGCCTGACTTTCCACAAAAACAGGGTTTTCGATTGTCGGATATACCATTTGCTCCCTATACCCCTGGAGTTCAGTCTTGATGTTGGACAAAGTGTCGATACCCGCATCCTTTGCAGCTTCCACCTTTATTTTATAATCGATATAAAGCTGCAAATAGTCCTGCACATCTTTTTTGTCGATTACTCCTTCAGAATTATTTTTATTATAAGAATACTCAAATTCCGACCTTTTGATGTCGTTTCCGTTAATTTTCATAATGACAGGGTCGGAATCCTGTGCAAACGCCACAATTTGGGCTATGAATGCCGCAACAACCAAAAATATTTTCTTCATAAAAAATTGAACAAATGAGAATAAATCAGTATCTGGATTATTTATCGTGAATTAGTTCATGAAAAATTGAAATTAAATGCAAAGTTACACAAAAAAAAGCAAAAAAGTGGGCGCAAAGAAATGACGTCCACTTAATATTGCTGATTTTAACACTTTTTATTATTGATGACGGCTATAGTTAGGTGCTTCGCTGGTGATGATAACCTCATGCGGGTGGCTTTCCTGCACACCAGCATTGGTGATTCTGACGAACTTTGCCTGATTGAGTGCTTTGATGTCCTTAGCCCCGCAGTAGCCCATTCCAGACCTCAATCCTCCAACAAGCTGGAATACCACTTCCTGTACCGTTCCTTTGTATGGTACTCTTCCTGCGATACCTTCCGGCACGAGTTTTTTGTTGTCAGCCACACCCGACTGGAAATAGCGGTCCTTCGATCCGTTCTCCATTGCCTCAAGCGACCCCATACCCCTGTACGACTTAAACTTACGTCCGTTAAACAGAATGGTATCACCCGGTGCCTCCTCTGTTCCTGCCACGAGCGATCCGACCATCACCGATGTGCCTCCTGCAGCAATGGCTTTCACCACATCTCCGCTGTAGCGCAGTCCTCCGTCAGCAATAAGCGGAATCCCAGTACCTTCAAGCGTTTTTGCCACATCATAGATGGCAGAGAGTTGCGGAACTCCTACTCCAGCCACCACACGTGTTGTACAGATGGAACCAGGTCCGATTCCCACTTTCACTGCATCTGCTCCGGCATCGACCAGCATCATAGCAGCCTCTCCTGTTGCGATATTTCCAACGACAATATCCACGTTGGTGAATTTCTGCTTGGCTTCCCTGACTTTCTGTATCACAGACGCTGAATGACCATGAGCAGTGTCGATAACGATTGCATCCACTCCTGCATTCACAAGAGCCTCCATACGATCGAGCGTGTCGTGTGTGACTCCCACCCCAGCAGCTACCCGAAGTCTTCCAAGGCTGTCCTTGCATGCCATCGGCTTATCCTTTGCTTTCGTGATATCTTTATAGGTTATTAGTCCAATGAGTTTGTTGTCATCATCCACCACTGGAAGTTTCTCAATTTTATGTTTCAACAGAATCTGTGAAGCCTGGTCAAGATTTGTCTTCTGATGGGTGACAATCAGGTTCTCGGATGTCATCACATTATCAATCAGGCAGTTCATATCTGTCTGGAAACGCAAGTCTCTGTTTGTGACGATACCGACAAGACGCATCTCATCATCTACCACAGGAATACCTCCGATATGGAATTCCGCCATCATCGCAAGTGCTTTTCCCACCGTTGACCCTCTTTTTATAGTCACCGGATGGTAAATCATACCGTTTTCAGCTCTTTTGACGATGGCCACCTGACGCGCCTGTTCCTCAATCGACATATTCTTGTGTATTACACCAATACCACCTTCCCGGGCAATGGCTATTGCCATAGATGATTCTGTCACAGTGTCCATAGCGGCTGTGACGAACGGAATCTTCAGCTCTATATTACGTGAGAACTTGGTGGTGAGTGACACTTCTCTCGGAAGGATTTCGGAATATGCCGGAACTAGCAAGACATCGTCAAAAGTCAGACCTTCCATCACGACTTTTTCTGCAATAAATGAAGACATAAAGCAATTGTTTGTTTTTTATTGCACGCAAAGGTAGGAAAAAAAAACGAAACGATAGCCAAAAACCTTCAAAATAATGAATGACGAGAGTTTATATGATGAAAATAAGGAATAAAAACAGGTAAAAAGCTAATCAGGATGGACAAAAAAGGTTTATCGTAATCAAAAAGCCTGATTATTGTAACACTGCTCAATCAAGATTGACACTACGATTTAAATCGCCAGTTCTGACAGGAATTTGATTCTCACGAGTCTGATATCTTCCTCATAATAGCTCTCGTCGAGCTCATTTAGAGCCGTTTCGATACTGTCGGTTTTACTCTGCCTGAAATAGTCATAGATATCTTCAATCACATCTTCATCGACATCAAGCTCCTCAAGCATATAGTCGATATTTAACCTTGTGCCACTGTAAACAATATTCTCCATCTCTTCGATTACCTCCTCAGCCTCAAGTCCTAGCATTCTCGCAATTTCCTCGAGCGATTTCTCAGAGTCGATACTCTTGATGATGGAAAGCTTGTTTTTCGACCGGTCTGGCACAGACCTTACCACAATGTCCATAGGTCTTTCGATTTCATTGTCTTCACAATATTTTTTTATAAGGTCGCAAAACTCTTTCCCATATCGTTTTGCTTTTCCTTCTCCCACCCCAGGAATGTTTTTGAGCTCTTCGATATCCACTGGATATAATGTTGACATGGCATCGATGGAGTTGTCCTGGAAAATGACGTAGGGTGGCAGATCCAGTTTCTTTGAGAGTGTTTTCCTGAGGTCTATGAGCATACGGTAGAGCACCTGGTCGGTACCTCCGTCGCCATGTGTCATGCCCTGTTCGTCGTCCTCCTCAAAGTCATTGTCCTCCACCACAAGAAAGGAGTAAGGTTTTTTTATAAATCTCTTGCCTTCAGGATTGAGTTTCAGAATACCATAGTTATCCACCTCCTTATAGATAAGTCCAGACAGGATAGCTTGATTGATGATGGCATTCCACATTGTTTCCTCAGTGTCGCATCCCTCACCAAATGTATCAAGCCTGTCATGGTTCCTGCTTGTGATAGCCTCAGTCTCCACACCTCTCAGTACATTGATGACATATTCCGACTTGAAATTCTCTTTCACGGCAAGAATGGTTTTCAGTAGGGACAATAGCTGTTCTTGCACATCCACCTTTTTCTTCGGATAGAGGCAGTTGTCGCAGTTTCCGCAATTAGGCTCATTATATTCCTCTCCAAAATAATGCAACAGCAACTTTCTTCTGCAGACTGACGACTCGCAATAGTTGGCAGTCTCATGCAGCAGCTGTCGTCCGATTTCCTGTTCCCTCCCGTTTTTCGCAGCCATGAGCTTCTCAAGTTTCCGAAGGTCGGTCTTATTGTAATAAGCGATGCACATTCCCTCTCCTCCGTCTCTTCCTGCACGTCCAGTCTCCTGATAGTATCCTTCGAGGCTTTTGGGAATATCAAAATGGATGACAAACCTGACATCCGGCTTGTCTATACCCATACCGAAAGCGATGGTTGCTACGATAACGTCCACCCTCTCCATAATAAAGTCATCCTGTGTTTTTGTACGGAGTGCAGTGTCGAGGCCAGCATGATAAGGTGCCGCCTTGATGTCGTTTGCCTGTAGGAATTTTGCAAGTTCCTCCACCGTCTTCCGACTCATACAGTATATAATCCCACTTTTATGTTCATTCTTCCTTATGAATCTGACGATATCCTTATTCGATTCATTTGGGATTTTTTGCTTCACCTGATAGTAAAGATTAGGTCGGTTGAACGATGACTTGTATTCAGTGCAGTCGAGAATCTCAAGATTCTTCTTGATATCGAGTTTCACCTTATCGGTGGCAGTAGCGGTAAGTGCGATGATAGGGGCTCTTCCAATCTTATTGACTATCGGACGGATATTCTTGTATTCGGGTCTGAAATCATGTCCCCATTCTGAAATGCAATGTACTTCGTCGATAGCATAGAAGGATATCTTCACGTTTTTGAGGAAATCAACATATTCCGGTTTTGTAAGCGATTCCGGTGCAACGTAGAGCAACTTAGTTTTGCCAGTGAGGATATCCTCTTTCACAGCATCTATATTCGACTTGCTGAGCGATGAGTTGATGAAATGCGCCACACTGTCCTCCTCGCTGTAGTTTTTGATGGCATCAACCTGGTTTTTCATCAATGCGATGAGAGGAGAAATCACGATAGCAGTCCCTTCCATGAGGAGAGCTGGGAGCTGATAGCACAAAGACTTCCCTCCACCTGTGGGCATAATCACAAACACATCCTCTCCCGCCATCAGAGATTTGATGATGGCTTCTTGTTCTCCTTTAAAATGGTCGAATCCGAAATAATATTTCAGCGCCTTTTTAAGTGTCATTTTCTGGTTCATAGAGAATGTGTTCAGTTATTGGAGTTAAGATTGTCGTAACAAAGTTATCATTCCTAAATGAGAAATCCAAATTTTAATGGTAAAAAAACAGTTTTTTTCCAAAATTTTTTTTTACTCACTCATTTGTTTACTGATAATATTAAGATTGGTATTTTCAAGTTGTTGTCTAGCATAATCCCGATCGACCACCAACTTTCTAACCTTCGACGACGGCATTTCAAACATCGGCTCGGTCATCACAGATTCCACAATTGACCTTAGTCCTCTAGCTCCAAGTTTGTATTCCACCGCCTTATCCACGATGAAATCGAGAGCATCGTCAGTGAATGTCAGCTCCACATCGTCGAGCTTAAACAGATGAACATACTGCTTGATGATGGAGTTTTTCGGTTCTGTCAGAATGTCACGTAGTGCCATTCTGTCAAGCGGTTTGAGGTAAGTGAGTATGGGTAATCGTCCTACTATCTCTGGTATCAGTCCGAACGCCTTAAGATCCATCGGTGCTATATACTGCATCATGTTTCCCTTGTCGAATTTTGCAGACTTCTCAACTGCGTCGAACCCCACAACATTCGTGTTGAGCCGGTTAGCAATTCGTTTCTCAATGCCGTCGAATGCTCCTCCACAGATGAAAAGGATGTTTTTTGTATCCACCTGAATAAACTGCTGTTCAGGGTGTTTACGTCCTCCGTATGGCGGCACATTGATGACTGATCCTTCGAGCAGTTTGAGGAGTCCCTGCTGTACGCCCTCACCACTAACATCTCTGGTGATTGAGGGGTTGTCGCTTTTCCTTGCGATTTTGTCGATTTCGTCGATAAAAACAATACCGGTCTCTGCCCGTTTGGGGTCGTAATCACATTCTTGCAGAAGCCTTGACAATAAGCTCTCCACGTCTTCGCCCACATATCCCGCCTCAGTGAGTACCGTGGCATCTACGATGGTGAAAGGCACGGTCAGCATCTTTGCGATAGTCCTCGCAAGGAGCGTCTTTCCCGTACCGGTGTTTCCCACCATAATGATGTTTGATTTCTCAATTTCCACATCCGTTTCTTCACGTCCCTCAGATAAGTATTTCAGTCGTTTGTAGTGGTTGTACACCGCCACAGAGAGGGTCTTTTTCGCCTCATCCTGTCCAATCACATACTGGTCGAGAAATGTTTTTATTTCCTTTGGTTTAGGCAGTTTGTCAATATTAAATCCACTGCCAGATTGCTTCTGGCTTTCCATTGTGATGAGATGAGCCTGATTAGCGCAGTCGTCACAGATGCATGCCTCAAGCCCTGAGATGAGCAGACTCACCTCGTTTTCAGTTCTTCCACAAAACGCACATTTTCTTCTAGTTTTAGTTGCCATGCTGTCAGTTATCCTCTCTTTTCATTGATGTTATCAATCTTCTTTCTTTCTCATAAAAATATTGTCAATCATGCCGTAAGCCTTAGCTTCCTCTGATGTCATCCAATAGTCGCGATCTGAATCAGCCCACACTTTTTCAAAAGGCTGTCCGGAGTGGTGCGCTATGATATTGTAGAGTTCCTTCTTGTATTTCTGAATTTCCTTTGCAGTGATTTCGATGTCGCTTGCCTGTCCCTGAGCTCCTCCCATTGGCTGGTGTATCATCACTCGTGAATGTGGCAGTGCTGCACGTTTACCTTTTTCTCCTGCCACAAGCAGCACTGCAGCCATTGATGCCGCCATGCCTGTGCAGATGGTCTGTACATCAGAGTTGATATACTGCATCGTGTCGTATATTCCCAATCCAGCGCTCACACTTCCACCTGGTGAGTTGATATAAACGCTGATGTCCTTTTCCGGATCCACGGAGTCGAGATAGAGCATCTGTGCTTGTAGCACATTTGCAGTATAATCGTTTATATCGGTTCCAAGAAAAATGATTCTGTCCATCATCAGTCTTGAGAACACATCGAGCTGTGTCACATTGAGTTGTCTCTCCTCAAGGATATAGGGATTAAGGTATCCTGCCTGTGATCTGATAACGTCGTCGAGCACCATACTGCTGATGCCCCTGTTAGCTTGTGCGAATTTTTCAAAATCTGTTTTCATAATATATATATATACTGTTTTATAATATTTAAAAAAGTGGTACGCTTCCAATGAAGACAAGCAAACAAAATAATAAACTATTTCCAAATTTACGAATTATATTGTATATTTATTATTTTATCATTATTTCTTTTTGCTATGACTAACTCAACTAATACCAAGCTTATTTGTTCTACTTGGCAATAGACTTATCTTATTACGCAAAAATCATGCCAGAAAATAGTGTTAAGATTTCAAATTTACAAAAAAAATCGCAGATAATTAAATTATCCGCGATTTTTTTCAGTTTTTTTGTATTTTTTTACAATTTCGAGAACTCATCGAATGTGACCTCCTTTGTTTCAAGCTTTACAATCTTCTTTGCCTCAGCCGTGATTTTGTCATCAATACACATATCTATAAGCCTGTCAATCTGCTTTTTGTTCTTCAGAATCTCCTGTGCTGAATTCTCGATGTATTCCTCGGGGATATCAAGCATGCCATACTGAGCAAACTGCATACGCGCCACATCCTTGGCAGTGTTCTTCACATCCTCGTCTTCCACTTTGATGCCTAGTTGTTCCACGAGCTTCTCCTTGATGAGATGCCATTTCAGGGCTTTGATGTCGCTGTCGAACTGCTCGTCAACTTTTTCACCGTCTTTGAGCTGCGCTTTAAGTATCCGCTTGAGGAGTTCATCAGGGAAAGTGAGTTCGCCCACTTTCTTGTCGAGGTACCCCCTGAGATCAACGAGGAACTTCATGTCGGCTTGTTTGGCATATTGCGCTGCAATCTGTTCCTTGATTTTGTCAGAGAACTGCTCGGGAGTCTCAATGCCTGCACCAGGGAACACGCTTTCGAACAGCCCTTCGTTGAGCGGTCCCGGCATGTAACGGGTGATTTCGCTGATAGTGAACTGGAAGTCACCCTTATGACCAGCCACTTCCTCCTTCTGAATTTTTAGGAGCGATGCGATTTCCGCCTCACTGTCGGCATAAGCAACAGATGGGTTGAACGTGATGATGTCATTGAGCTTTGCCTTGTCGAACAGGGCTTTCTGTTTATCGTCCTTGAAATATTTCGGGAGCATCACCACGTCTTGTGCCTCAATGCCGCCCTCTACAGGGTTGCCATTCTCATTCACCTCAACTATGGTTCCTTTCACCATGTCGTTGTCGGCATATTCCTCCATTTTCTCATAACTTCCTCCACGCTGTCGGTAGATTTCCACCTGTCCCTCTACGGTTTTGTCATCGACAGAAACCTGATAGAACGGCACCTTGTCCTTGCCAGTGAGATCCACCTCAAACTCTGGTGCGATTGCGATATCGAACGAGAAAGTCATCTCGTTTCCATCAACGAGCTCCACCTGGTTGTTCTCCTCACGTGGAAGCAGCTCACCAAGCATACTCACCTTATTCTCATGGATATACTTGTAAAGTTCCTCAGAGAGGACTTTGTTCACCTCTTCTCCGAGAATAGAGGTTCCATATTTTTTTCTGATGAGTCCTTCTGGTACCATGCCTTTTCTGAATCCCGGCATGTTCATTTCTTTCTTCAGTTTCTTGATGGCATCTTTCACTTTTCCCTGATAGTCATCAGGTTCAACCACAGCGGTCAAAACGCCATTGACCTTGTCGGTGGTCTGCAATGTAATTTTCATATTACTATTCTACGTTATTAATTGAAATTATATTCTTTATTACCTTAAAATCAAGCTATTAACAACAAATAAAACCAGACATCCGTTTTATTTGCCACATAGAAGAGTGCAAAGTTACGAAAAAAAAGCGAAATCAGCAAAGATTTTAGTTGCTAGTTTTTAGATTTTTAGTTCCTAGAGAGTTGACGCAGGGTTAATTTGAATGTATTTCAAAGTTAAAAAGGGAGTTAAAATGGAAGTTAAAATGGAAGTTAAAAAGGGAGTTAAAAATGAAGTAAATAAGTGAGAAGGAATTAGGAAGAAAATAAAACATACAATCTGTTAAAATTCAAATTTGCCCAAATCTCAAGGATTCAATTATTCTTTTCTGTTTTTGGAGCTAAGACACCGTTACTTTCAATTGAAATATTCCCATTATAGCTATGTACGGTCATCAGGCAACGTTGGCAGTCGAACCGTAGGGCAAGGCGGGTGCCGTTGCGGAGAGAGAGGAAGAGGTTCTGAAAGTCGAGATGGTTTTGGCTATCAGCCTGATATTGATGATATTTTTCTATATTGTTGCGCTGCCGCTTATAGCACCACCCGAGGGCATAGCGGATACAGTGGCGGCAAGTCATTAGCGGGGTGTCGGATGAGAGTTGCAACTCAAAAGCCGGATCCAGACTGGTGATGCCTGCCTGCTCATAGAAACCACGTGACAGGCGGTTAGCGATGTTGAAGTTGCCGGCAATGGGAGTCAGCGCACTGCTCCACCTTTCGGAACCAGCTTCCCTCCGTTTTTTTTCTCCTGGATCGGCATCAGCCGAAAATATTCCTTCTGAATCAGTCTTAGTCAGACGCTTTCCCACATTGACTTGGCAGATCTGAAGCGGCACAACAGACGATGTGACAGACTTTTGAAGCTGATTCGTGTTCCCTGACATGAACAAGCTCGCCAAATCACGCCGCCATTGCGAGAGCAAAGAGGAAGGGATGAAGTAATTCTCCTTAAAGCTGATTTCCAGCCACTCAAGCCGTAACGGTGTGTTTCCAAGTTTCGACAGCTGCCGCAGGATATTTTCGTGTTGTGGTGTACGAGCCAGCTCAGGCTGAAAGGGAACCGTGAGCGAAACAGTATTATTGCTGATTTCAGGTTCATAGAAAGTGTTTTTATCGTGTGCTCTCATCGTAAGGATGAATTTCTTCTCCTGTTTGTTGTAACCGATGATTATATTCACCGGCAGTGTCCGTTCGGCACTCTCGCCTGCGAGCACCTCCTCAAAGCGCTTGTCGTAATTGCGGTAGAGGCGCATCCCTCTGCGCAGTCCTTCAGGCATCCGCAGCGGATAGAGACGATCGCCATCAGCGCGGTTCACACGGAATCCCACGAGCCTGCCGTCGGCAGCTAGGCAGCAGAGCCCATCACCATTGGCAAAAGCAATCCGTTGCTGTTTTTTTCCGTCGTCATCCCCGTTCTCCCGGAGCCGATCCACCACGAGGTGGGTGGTGAACACTTCTCTGATTCTCCCAACCAGTTTTCCAACAGCCTTTGGTGTGTCGAAGGCAAAGATGTCATCATTTTTTCCGAACAGGAAATAATGCGTGAACCCCCGGTTGAACGACTTCGCCACATCGGGAGTGAACCGGAGAATCACCTTCCCTTTTGAAGCACGGCAGTATTTCTCAGGATGCCGACTCACCAGATCGTCGAGCTGTTGTGAATAAGCTGCTGTGACGTTTTTCACGTACCCCATGTCTTTCAGCCGCCCCTCGATTTTGAACGACCGCACCCCTGCATCCGCCATCTGCTCCAGACAGTCAATCTGGCATAAGTCTTTCAGCGAAAGCAAGTGCTTCTCTCTCAACAGTTTCTCACCCGCCCCGTTTTCCAGGTCGAACTCCATGCGGCACACCTGCGCGCACTCCCCGCGGTTTGCGCTCCTGTCAAACAGGTATTGACTGACGAAGCATTGACCGCTGTAGCTCACACAGAGCGCACCATGGACAAACGCCTCCAGCCGAACGTCAGAACACTGGTGATGAATTTCACTAATGTCCTCGAGGGATAGCTCACGGGCAAGCACAACTTGCTCATAACCCAGTTCCCGAAGTGTTTTCACCTTTTCAGGTGTGCGGTTATCCATCTGAGTAGAAGCATGAAGAGGAACAGGCGGGATGTCAAGCCTCGCAATGGCCATGTCCTGCACAATCAGTGCATCGGCACCCGCTTCACAAAGCTGGCGTATCAGCTGCTCAACAGCATTCAGTTCGTCGTCATAAACGATGGTGTTGACTGTGACATACACCTTCGCCCCGAACAAATGTGCAAAGTTCGCCAGCCGGCGGATGTCGTCCACCCCGTTCGCCGCCGCAGCCCTCGCTCCAAATGCCGGTGCACCGATATAGACAGCATCGGCACCGTGGCGTATCGCCTCGATACCGATATCGGCGTTTTTCGCAGGAGCGAGTAGTTCCAAGGGGGTTGGACTGGTTTGAGCCATATATGATTAGTCGATTTGGCTGATATCGTAAGGAGTAGTCTGATAGACGTAGTAGTTGAGCCAGTTGGAGAAGAATAGGTTTGCATGCGCCCTCCATTTCACCAGCGGCTGTTTCGTCGGGTCATTGTCCTCGTAATAGTTCTCAGGCATCTCGATAGGCAGGTGCTTGGCTTTGTCGCGCTTATACTCCCCGTCGAGTGTGAGCGGTGCATACTCACTGTGTCCGGTGATGAAAAACTCACGTCCCTCCCGCGCCATGACGATATGCACACCCGCCTTGTCAGACTCAGCGATAATACGCAGTCGCGACTCTTTCTCTATGTCCTCACGCCGGACCTCCGCATGACGGCTGTGTGGCACATAGAACTCACTGTCGAACCCTCTGAAAATCGGCAGTTCAGGTGCTAAGACCTTATGTTTAAACACGCCAAACATCTTCTTGTCGAGTGAATATTTGGGGATGTTATAGAAATGATATAATGCAGCCTGTGCCGCCCAACAGATATAGCAAGTGGATTGCACGTTGTGGGCAGCCCAGTCGAACACTTCCGCCAGCTCGTTCCAGTATTTCACCTCGCTATAATCCATCTGTTCAAGGGGTGCACCGGTGACGATGAGTCCGTCGTACTTCTCATGTTTCATCTGGCTGAAGTCGCGGTAAAACATCATCATGTGCTCCACCGGCGTGTTCTTCGACGTGTGGCTTCGAATCTTCATGAATTCAATCTCCACCTGCAACGGTGAGTTTGACAAAATCCGGATGAAATCGGTCTCCGTCGTAATTTTTATGGGCATGAGGTTAAGAATTGCCAGACGTAAAGGACGAATGTCCTGCCCGCTTGCGCGGGTGTTGTCCATCACGAAGATATTCTCCTTCTTCAGAATATCAATGGCAGGCAGACGGTCGGGAAGTTTTAGAGGCATGAGTTTTTATTTACGATTTAAATAATTACGATTTACATTATTTCTAAGACTAGAAGAACTAGTATTTCCTGGGAAATCCTAAGAAATCCCAGGAAATACTAACTACCAGATATCCACTCTTTGATCTTTCGGGACATAGAGTTTATTGCCAGGTTTCACACCGAACGCCTCATACCATGCGTCGATATGTGGAAGTGCGCCGTTCACACGCCATTCTCCGAGCGCATGAGGGTCGCGCACGGTGCGGTTACGGATTTCAGCCTCTGTGATGTTCTGCCCCCACACTCCTGCGTAAGCAAGGAAGAAACGCTGCTCGGGAGTTAGTCCGTTGACCATCTTCAACGGCTTCTTTCCCTCCTCGGCAGCCTGTCGCTGTGCGTTCTGAAACGCGGTGAAAGCCACCTGTAATCCGCCATGGTCGGCGAGGTTCTCACCGAGTGTCAGCTCTCCGTTGCCTTTGAGATCGGGCAGAACACTGATGGCAGAGAAGAAGTCGGACATCACTTTAGCACGTGCCTTGAACTTGTCACCGTCGCCCTCCTGCCACCAGTCGCGGAAATTGCCGTCGTGGTCGAACTGACGTCCCTGATCGTCGAAGCCATGGGTCATCTCATGTCCAATAACCACACCAATGGCACCATAGTTGAAGGCATCGTCTGCCTGCATGTCGAAGAAAGGGTACTGAAGGATGCCTGCAGGGAAGCATATTTCATTGGTGGTGGGGTTATAATAAGCATTTACAGTTTGCGGTGTCATGTGCCACTCATCCCTGTCAACCGGCTTATTGTATTTGTCCTCCACATGTTTCTTGGTGGCCCACAGTCTTATAGCCTGCATGTTCTCGTAGAGGTTCTTCTGAGGGTCGATGTCCAGTTTGCCGTAGTCCTTCCACTTATTTGGATAACCGATCTTCACGTAGAAGGCGGCTAGTTTCTGCTTTGCATAATCCTTGGTAGCCTGACTCATCCACTCCTGTGCGTCGATACGCTCAGCGAGCGCAACTTGCAGATTTTTCACCAGTTTCTCCATCCTCGCCTTGTTCTCAGGAGGGAAATACTTTGCCACATACATCTCGCCCACAGCCTCGCCAAGCACACCGCTCACAGTGCTGACACTACGCTTCCAACGTGGCTGTGGCTGCTGCGTGCCCGACATCGTACGGCTATAAAAGTCAAAGTTCTGCAGATAAATCTCATCGCCCAGGCAAGAGGCATTTCCGTTGAGCAGGGTCCATTGCATCCAGTCCTTGATTTGCTGCAGTTCTGTCTCATTGAGTATAGCCACCGCTTCCTTCACCGCTTCCGGCTGTCCCACAGATAGGGTCTGGAGACCGTCGATAAAATTAGCATGGAAATAATAATCCCAATCGTAGCCGTTGAAATCGGTTTTAAACTGCTGATAGGTCATCTTATGGTAGTTCGATGCCGGGTCGCGGAGCTCAGTACGGCTTTTCGACGCTTTCGCCATGCGGGTCTCCACTGCCATGACCGACTCCATCTTACGCTGTGCTTCTTTCTCTTTGACGCCCACGAGCATAAACATCTTCACGATATGCTTCTTGAACGCCTCACGAATCTTGGTGAATGACTCTTCCTCACTGAGGTAGTATTCTTTTTGTCCGAGCGACAATCCGTCCTGCCCCACCTCCACGAGGTTGTTTTTCGAGTCCATCATGTCAGCTCCGATATAAGAGCCCCAAAGGTTGCTGCCGCCTTTCAGCTCGTTATCGACCATGAGTTTTAGAGCTTGTTCCTTCGTCTTCACCTTTTCAATGGCTTTCAGGTCGTTGAGGATAGGCTTCACACCCTCCTTGTTCTGACGAACAGAGTCCATACAGAGGGAATAGAGGTCACCCACTTTCTGCGCCACGGTGCCCCGCTCATGTTTCGTCGCGGAAAGCTCGTTGATAAGTACCTTTATCTGTTCTTTGTTCGCTTCCTGAACCATGTCGAAAGATCCGAAACGTGAATACTCAGCCGGCAGCGGATTGTTTCTCATCCATCCTCCACAAGCGTACTGATAGAAATTATCTCCCGGACTAGCCGTCTGGTCGAGGTTCTCCATCCTGATGCCAATGCCCTGGGCAGCGGCGTTAGTAGTAATTGCCATAGCAACTAATGAGATTAACTGTTTAATTTTCATATTTTACGGTTTTATTTCGGTTTTGAGGAAAAGTATTTCTAAGTATTAGTGAAAAATAAGTCGGGAAAATTTATCTTAGATTTTTGAGCTGTTTTTCAGTTGGTCAGAGGGAGTGATGCGGGCATCATGACCGATGAACAGCTGGAAAAGAGCCAAAAAGATCAGTTTGAATCTTGAATGATTGCCTGACATTAAATTTACTAAGTTATTTTTTTACTGTTGCTAAAGTCTTTAGTTTTTTAGGGTCTTTAAGGTCCTTAGGCTTTAAAAAAGGGAGTTAAAACGCTTTGAGGAATCAGATACTCTCCAGCTCTGTAGATGCCTGCTCCCATTCGTCCTCAAGGTCAGAGAGCTGAGCCTTGAGATAAGCGTGATTGGTGAACAGTGAGGAGTCGGCTGCCCCCCTGGGGGTCATCATCTTTGCCTCAAGCGCAGCAATCTGCGCCTCCACCTTCTCAATCTGTGCCTCAGCATCCGCCACCCGCTTCTCAATTTTCCGTTTCTGCCGCGCCAGCTCTTTCTGCTGGGCATACGACTGTTGAGCGATGACCTTGGACGCCGGTTTTGCGACGGTGTCAGAGGTTTTGCCGCTGTATGTGGTTTGAGAAGCATTTTCTGTCCTGGCATTTACATTGTTGTCAAGTCCCGTGATGCCCTCGTTCTCCAGCCGTTTTTTCTCGAGGAAGTCGTAAATGCCTCCAAGATGCTCTCTCACCCTGCCATTTCCGAACTCATAAACCCGTTGCACCAAACCATCGAGGAAATCGCGATCGTGGCTGACAACGATAACGGTACCGTCGAACTCGCTGATTGCCTTTTTCAGCACCTCTTTCGATTGCATGTCAAGATGGTTGGTAGGCTCATCAAGAATAAGGAAATTGACAGGCTGTAGCAATAGCCGTATCATCGCCAGCCTGCTCCTTTCCCCTCCCGAAAGTACTTTTACAAACTTGTCAATGTCGTTGCCCCTGAAGAGGAAAGCTGCAAGGATATCCCTGACCTTCGTGCGCATGTCGCCAGTCGCCACATGGTCGATGGTGTCGAACACGGTCATGCCTCCGTCAAGCAGCTGAGCCTGGTTCTGTGCGAAATAGCCAATCTGTACGTTATGTCCAATTTTGAGCATCCCGTCGAAAGGAATCTCGTCCATGATGCATTTGATAAGCGTAGATTTCCCTTCTCCGTTATTGCCGACGAACGCCACTTTCTCACCCCGTCTCACCGTGAGATTTACATCCTTGAACACCAGATGCGGTCCGTAGTATTTTTCCACATCCTGGCAAATGAGAGGAAAGTCTCCGCTCCGTTCACATTTCGGAAATTTCAAGTTGATTTTCGACGTGTCGATGTCGTCCACCTCTACAATCTGAATCCGTTCCAGTGCTTTCATTCTGCTCTGCACCTGATTCGATTTAGTGGGCTTATAGCGGAATTTCTCGATGAACGCCTGTGTGTCCTCAATTTCTTTGCGCTGGTTCTCATAAGCACGCAGTTGTTGCTCACGACGCTCATCGCGGAGCACCACATACTGGTCGTATGTCACCTTATAATCATTGATATGCCCGCACGTGATCTCGATAGTTCGGTTCGTCACATTATTAATGAACGCTCGGTCGTGGCTGACAAGAATGACGGCGTTTGCCTTGTGGGAGATAAACTGCTCCAACCACTGAATCGACCCGATATCAAGGTGATTAGTAGGCTCATCGAGAAGCAACAAGTCAGGCTTTGTCAGCAGGATTTTCGCCAGTTCAATTCTCATTCGCCATCCGCCCGAGAACTCACCTGTAGGACGGTGAAAGTCCTGTTTGCGAAATCCCAGTCCGAGCAGCGTGCGCTCAATTTCCGCCTGATAGTTCAGCCCTCCCAACATGTCGAATCTTTCGTTCTCACGTGTAAACCGCTCTACAAGCTGTAAATAGCTGTCGGACTCATAGTCTGTTCGCTGTGCCAACTCATCGTTCATCCTCCGGAGGTTCTCCTGTAAATCCTTAATATGCACAAATGCCTTGGCCGCCTCTTCGACCACCGTCGTCTCATCGGCAAGCACCATCACCTGTGGGAGATACCCTACAGTAATGCCTTTCTGCCTGTTGACCGTTCCCGAAGTGGGCTGCTGCAAACCCGCAATGATTTTGAGGAGCGTGGATTTCCCCGCCCCATTCTTTCCCACAAGTGCTATACACTCTTTCGGATTGATCACAAACGACACATCCTCAAAGAGCGGTTTAGCCGCAAACTCCACGGTCAGTTTATCTATCGATACCATACTTTAAGAATACGAGAAGACAAGAAGACGAGACATTTGTCACGTTGACTGCGACTTCCGCCATGCGCCTTTCATTCCGTTAACTGGAACATGAAAATAATCCATATATGTATAATCGCTCTGAATGCGGTAAAAAGTTTACAAAGTTAGTGAATTTTCTCAAAAAAACCATCAAAAAGGCTATAATTCGGTATTTTTCCACTGTAACAATTTGAAAAAGTGAGATAAAAACATTAAATTTGCATTTGGAATTGAATGAATGATATAATGAGAAAATTTTTATTGTTGCTGATTGTCTTTCTGACTGTCATCTTATTAATGAACGCTCAACGTGTTGTTGACGGTCAAGCAACTTATTATGGAGTGAAGTCTCATGGACGGAAAACAGCGTCAGGGGAGACATTCAACAAAGATGCGATGGTTTGTGCTCACCGTACCCTCCCATTCGGCACTCGGGTACGAGTGACGAACAAGAAGAACGGCAGAGCCGTTGTAGTTCGTGTAATAGACCGCGGTCCGTTCGGCAAAGGAAGAGTAATCGACCTGTCTCCTGCTGCCGCCCGTGAGCTCGACATGGTTAGATCCGGTGTGGTGCCGGTTCATTTAGAACTAGTCAGCCAATAAACATCCACTATTAATTAAAGCAATAAGTCTGACAATTAGAACAGCCGTTGTCCGTCGTTTTTCAGAACTGCGAGTAGAGCAATGGCTGCACTCCGTTTTGGCTGAAGTTGATGATAAGCTGCACGACAAGAGCGAAAATAATCAGCTTCACTATCCAATGTGCTTTAATCACCCACCCTTTGATTTTCGTTTCCCAGCTTTCAGGCAGGCATACATGTATAATCAGCGCCACCATAACAAACACCACCCACATGGTTCTTCTCTGCACGAACGGCTGGAGGTATGCCCAGTCGAAATTGCAGAACACCTGTGAGAAGACGTCGGATAGCGTGTTCATGTCTTTTGCCCTGAAAAAAATCCACGCAGTCCACACCGTGACCATCGTGAGCGTCCAGGCCGCCAGTTTCACCCACCATGTGTCTTTAATTTTGTCAAGAAACAGCTGCCTACAAGCCTTATGCACCACAAGAGCAGCCCCATGTATGCCTCCCCAGATGACAAACATCCAAGACGCCCCATGCCATAACCCCGCCACCACCATCGTGACGAAATTGTTGAGATAGGTTCTCGCTTCCCCTTTCCTATTCCCTCCCAGAGGAATATACAGATAATCCCGGAACCAAGTGGAGAGGGAGATATGCCATCTTCTCCAGAATTCTGTGACATTAAGTGACTTATAAGGAGAATTAAAATTCGGAAGCAATTTAAATCCCATAATTGCCGCCAAGCCGATAGCCATGTCGCTGTAACCAGAGAAATCGCAATAAAGCTGAACATGGAAACCAATTGTCCCCATGAATACCTCGAAGCCCGAATATGCTGTCGGTTCGTCAAAAACCCAGTTGTTATACTCCGCGATATAGTCAGCCACCAGTCCTTTCTTCAGAAGTCCGAGAACCAAAAGCCAGAATCCCGTATTGACAAGTATCTGATCCACTTTCTTCCTCTGCCTCAACTGAGGGACAAGCGTGTCTGTACGTGTAATCGGACCTGCGAACAATAATGGAAAGAATGTTATGTAGAAGGCATACTCCAATAAATCAACATCATAGCTGATTTTCTGTTTATACACATCCACCGAATAGCTGATGGTCTGAAACGTATAAAACGACAAACCTACAGGCAACAGAATGTCAAGCAATGCGAAGTTTGAATGGAAGAGACTGTTGATAGAGGCAATAAAGAAATTAGTATATTTGAAATACAGGAGCGGCATGAGATCAATCACAACAATGACAGCAAGCCACCATTTCCGTGTCTTTTGGCCCGTTGTTCTCTTCATCGCCTCTGTAAGCAGCCATGAGATCAGCATCGTTGCTGGAAGCAGAGCCATATACCATCCATTTGCCTTATATGCGATAAAAAGACTGAAAACAATAACATACGACATCATCACCGTACGTTTCCTGTTACGTATGGAGATGAAAAACGCAAAAAAAACCACAAAAAGAATCCAAAATTTGATTGTGGAGAACTGCAAGCTGGAATCCTGCTTCGTGAATAGCTCAACGAATGCATTGTAAAAAGAAAAATCAGTATTCATGTGAACAGTTTTCAAAAATCCATAGGTTGAAGAATAGTTAAATGTTTGGTTTTCGCATTTTGCCTCCCCTTATCAAAAAGAATGGGGTTTCTGTTGGCATCACTGCTTATCCATGCCATCACAGAGTCCATCCAAATCACTGCGGCCTTTGGTGTCGGATGAGCATGATCGCGGCGTCTGTCAAGTATAAGGTTTCTGCTGTCAAAATAGCGGTCATCACCCACAAGTCTGCGAGTCAGATCGTTTATGCCTGTATCTTTCTTCCAGGCCGGCGTACCAATCCATACAATTTTCCTGTCTTTCAGTATATCGAGCATTTGTTTGATATATTTCTCCCTCACGTCAAGGTCTTTAACAAACTGCTCGTTACCTCCGACAGATATCAGCACGTATGAAGGATTGAACTTGTTGAGGAAATAGCTGAGTGTGTCGGTTTTCGCCCAATGCTTTGTGGTTGAGCTGTACCAGCAGACAGCATTAAACTCATGACCGTTGGCGGTGCAGTAGTCGGCAAACGGGCGGGCAAGTCCCTCCACCATCGACTCTCCCAAAAGAAGGATGTTCTGAGGTGTCGTATCTAATGGCTGCTTCAGACTGGCAACTTCCTTTTCTTCGACATCAGGCTCAGTTGTGGAGTCGGGTTCAACACGGTATTTATCGTAAAGACTTATTTTCTTGATGAGATTCTCGTCATTATCGCTGTCTGAGAGAAGAGCGTATGCCAGCACACCTCCAAGGACAAGCATAAGGATTAGCAAAATTTTTACTTGAGATTTCATTTGGAAATAGATAATGTTGAAAAACGGAGTAATCAGAATTATCAGAGTATTCAGAGTAATCGGAACAATCAGAATAATCAGAACTCAACTAAAACTTAAAACTAAAAAAACTAAACCGATATTATTTTCTCCCCCAGAAACTTAGCCAATTGTTTCTGTATGTCAGTGAAGAATTTATACCGTTTGAGCACTTCCATATATTTTTCGCTTTCTGCCGCCACGGACTTGTCGGCAAGCTGTAGTTTCAGGAAATGAATTTCGCGTCGTACCACAAAATATTTATAGTCGAGCATAAGCCTGTGAATGATTTCTGTGATGTTTTCACTCTCCTCCCCAGTGTAGAACGTGCTGTCAACCCTGTATTTGTCGTTGAGCATGTCGGATGCAACCTTTTGCACCTGCATGTCGGGACTGGTGAGGAACAAACGGCGGCACGATTCACCCGGCTCGTTCACATGCTGGAGGGCATCAGCCATCATCTCAGAATATAGCGGACTGATAAGCTTCATCTGATCGACATCGAGCTGCTGTTGGATCCAGTTCACCAGTCTGACTTGTGTCTGCTCCCCCTGCTCATCCTCCATAGTGATTGTCTGCTCGCCATATCTGACCACCATCCTCATGATAAGCGTCTCCATTCCGAGGATGTCGGAGCTCCATTTGTCGGAAACCAGCCGGCTGTCGGTGGCAGCACCCGATACATCTGAAGGGGTGGTAAGGCTGGCTTGTCGTTGTGCTTTGGGCTGCCTGTGTTCCTGTGTTGTGGTGGGAAGCGGTTGTTGTACTTCATGACCATCTGTATGATTCTGAACGGTCTGCCCTGTTGCCTGTTGCTCATCCTGTTGCTCAGCACGTTGTTCCAGTCTTTGCTGCCTTGCCAGCTCCTGTTCACGCTCCTTGTCCTTTTTTTCCTTGTTTGCCTTTCTGAGCTGGACACACCGGCGCATGAGCATCTGCTCATCCATGTTCATCAGCTCTGCACACTCATGGATATATGCCGACCGGACAATCTCATCCGGGATGATGCTGATGCTGAAAAGGATATTCTCTGTCACCTCCGAACGTTTACGCGGGTCGTTGCCTGCATCTTGCAGCAGATGGTTCACCTTGAATATGATGAAGTCTGTCTGGTTTTTCGCCACATAGTCTTTGAACTCCTGTGCCGAATGTTTTCGTGCGAAACTGTCAGGATCATGACCATCGGGCAACAGCAGTACCTTCACGTTCATGTTCTGCGCCAGCAGCATGTCTGTTCCCCTGATTGCCGCATGGATACCCGCATCATCACCGTCGTAAATCAGCGTGATATTATTGGTAAACCTTTTGAGCAGGTGTATCTGCGCATCGTTGAGTGCTGTCCCTGAGTTAGCAACCACGTTCTCAACGCCACATTGATGCATTGACAGCACATCGGTGTAGCCTTCCACCATATACACAAGCTGCTCTTTAGCAATTTGTTTCTTTGCCTGAAACAGTCCATAGAGCTCCTGAAGCTTATGATAAATCTCAGAGTCGTTGGAATTCACATATTTCTGACTGACTCCTTTGGTACGCGAATCAAGCACTCGTCCTCCGAATCCAATGACCTGACCGCTGAGCGAGAACCACGGGAACATGACGCGACCGTGGAACTTGTCGGTCAGCTGACCGTTGTCTTTCTTGAAGGCAAGAGATGTGGCAACAAGCACATCTTCTTTGAACCCTTTTAACTTAGCCGCTTTCGCCAACGCATCCCATTCGTCGGGTGCATAGCCGAGCTTGAATTTTGCGATAATGTCATCACGGAATCCACGAGAACGGAAATAAGCCAGTCCTACCGCCTGTCCCATTGAGGTGTTGAGCATATAGTCGTGGAAAAATTCAGCAGCCCAGTTATTGACAGCCAGCATCCGTTCCCTTTCTCCCCTGATTTTGATTTCCTCCTTCGAAAGTTCTTCCTCTTTAATCTCAATATTGAATTTCTTTGCCAGATGCTTCAGTGCCTCAGGATAAGACATCTGCTCGATTTCCATGATGAATCCGACAGCCGACCCTCCTTTTCCACAGGCAAAACATTTACAGACACCTTTCGCAGGATTGACATAAAAAGAGGGTGTCTTATCGTCGTGGAAAGGACACAGTCCTTTATAGCTTGTGCCCGAACGGCGCAAGGACACATAGTCTGACACCACATCATAAATATTAGCTGCGTCAATAATCCGGTCAACGGTCTGTCGATCAATCACGAAAGATGAAAGTTAAGAGTTAAGAATTGAGGCGTTTAAGGTTTTGGCTGTGTTGACAACGCAGCATACCGAACCGCTGAGATTTGAGAGATGTGATTAAAACAAAAATTCCATCAGTTCTGAAACTGACAGATTTTCAGGAATTGTAAAGTGAATGGGGAAAAACGCCTATGAAATGGCATTGAGGAACTCCTCAAGTTTTTCTTTTTCCTTGAACACACCCGACACATCCATGGTGCGGGTGATGGCGCCCTGTTTCTGGACGCCTCTCATCTGCATACAGAGATGCTGTGCCTCCACAACCACTGCCACACCTTTAGGCTTTAGTGTCTCCTCTATACATTTTCTGACTTCCACGGTAAGCCGTTCCTGAACCTGAAGCCTACGTGCAAAGATGTCGATGACACGAGGAATCTTGCTGAGCCCCACAATCTCACCGTCAGGCACGTAAGCCACATGCACTTTTCCAAAAAAAGGCAAGATATGGTGTTCACACATGGAGTAGAACTCTGTGTCCTTAATTAGCACCATGTCGTTGTATTCCTCTTTGAACTTGGCGGAGTTAATCACGGCTACAGGATCCATGCCATAACCGGCAGTGAGAAATACCATGCTTTTGGCAACCCGTTCAGGAGTGTTGAGCAGCCCCTCGCGATTTTTGTCCTCACCAATGCAGTCAAGCACATTCGCATAGTTTTTTGAAAGTGCCTCTATCCTTTCCTTCAACATCATAGGGAAAAAGAGTTAAAATGAAGAATTAAGAATGAAAAAATGGAGAAACATGTCCACACTCACCGCCAGCTGACGGTTCCGTATCAGACAGTCAATCACTGATAGATGATGATTTCGCTTCGGACAATCATAGCCTCCGGGGCTATCTTTCTCATTTTATCAAGATATCTGGCAGCTCCTGCCCTTGTCTTGAAGTCACCCACGCGGCATCTCCAATGTGGCTGCTGGAAGGAAACGTATGCCTTCAGCTCAGGAAATGCTCCCGTAACCTTGTCGCCTAAACGCTTTGCTCTCAACTGATCGGTGCGCAGACTATTGCCCCAGAACAACTGTATGCGGAATCCTCTGAGCCTGCGTCTTGCTCCTGTTCTGACATCAAAGTCGTTGTTTGAGCGGTTGCCGAATGTAGGCAGGTCTTTCACATCAACAATCTGTGTGCGTTGGATTCTCCTTGGTGCAGATGTTCTATTGGAATTGCTTGGTGAGTTCTTTTTCACCGGCTCCTTGGTGTCGGATGTGCCAGCCTCAGGCTTACGCTCCACCACAGGTGTCTCTCCTGATACAATATTCTGCAGACGCTGATCCTGGCTGATATTGACAGATCCTTGTCCACTCCCCTCTTCCTGAGCTGCCATATTGGCTGCCCCAGTCATCAGAAGTCCAATCAGAAAAATTTTCAGTTTTATCATAAACAGATTCCTTAAACGGAAATAAAAAACTCATGCCGGCTATTCTTCCACCCTTGCCTGGGTGGAAGAATGCCAATCGATACAAAAATTATTTCCAAGCATCAATGATGCCCTTGAAGTCAGCGCATTTAAGCGATGCTCCACCAATCAGTCCACCGTCGATGTCGGGTTTTGCGAAGAGTTCAGGAGCGTTGGAAGCCTTGCAAGATCCACCATAAAGAATGGATGTGTTCTCGGCTGTCTCTTTTCCATATTTCTCTTCAATGACAGAGCGGATATAGGCATGGATTTCCTCAGCCTGCTCACTTGTGGCTGTCTTTCCTGTCCCAATGGCCCAAATAGGCTCGTAAGCAATGACAATGTTAGCAAATTCCTCCTTCGAAAGATTAAATACCGACCCTTCTAGCTCAGCTTTCACAACCTCGTTCTGCTGGTTTTTTTCTCTCTGCTCAAGGCTCTCACCAATGCAGAAAATCACCTTCAGACCATTCTCCAGTGCTAGAAGCACTTTTTCCTTTAGGATTTCAGGGGTCTCATTGTAGTATTCCCTTCTCTCTGAGTGTCCGAGTATCACATATTCAGCACCCGTAGATTTGACCATCTCAGCACTTACCTCACCGGTATAAGCACCTTTCTGTTTGTCAGCACAATTCTCGGCACCCAGGCCAATCGTCTCATGATCAATAATTTCTGAGACTTTTGCAAGATGAATAAACGGGGTGCAAATAACCACGTCACAATTGGGTTTGTCGGCACTTAATGCCTCATTAAGCTCTTTGGCAAGTTCAATGCCTTCCTGAAGATTCTTGTTCATCTTCCAGTTTCCAGCAACAATTTTCTTTCTCATAAGTTAATTATTTTAAAAGTTTTAAAGTGTAATTATTTAGAGATGAGGGTTGAGTTCGTAGCAATCAAAATATCGGAGTAATCAGAGTAATCAGAGTAAAAGCCTATTAACAGCTAACAATGAAAAGACTAAAACCGAATCGGCTTTGCTGCATAACGTTTCGTTTTAACCAACTCTTGAATGAAATCAGGCTGTAGAGGTTTGGAATAGTCAAAATTCGGAATCCCCAGCCTGCTCCACTTCTTCAGCACCTTTCCATCGTTGAGCAGCATCAGTCCCGGATTGTCCCTGACGATTTGCCACAGCACCCGGTCATCGCTCTCATAAAGCGGGTATTCAGCTCCGGTGTCTCTCACCCATTTATGCTTTGTCTTACCATCCGCCGCATTAGTGATGAAATAGAACTCGTATCCAAACTGTCTGCAATATGCATAGAGGTTATTGAACACGCCACCAGTTTCTGGTGTCGCTTTGCCAAGATCTGGCACAGTGACAATGAAAACGAATCCGTTGTTCTCCAAAATGTCTATAGTCACATCATCACCGTCCTGATCGACCACGAAGAACTCAGTTGTGGCATCTAGGTGGTCATTAAGCAGCTCGTTTCTCGTCTCAACATACTTCCAGACTGTCGAATCCGGGTCGTCATCCTGATCGGTCAGCTCCAAGGTGTCAGTTCCATTGGTGTACACAAACGTCACCTTGTAATTCATATCGAGCGCATCTCCGGTCTTCACTGTAGTCCGCAGGTCAGTCCCCTCTGCGAAGGGCAGGTAATCCACAAGGGGCAGCATATAGGCGCAATAGGAGAACAATGCCGTCACAGCAAGCACCACGGGAATGGTGACAAGCCAGTTCCAGTCTTTATGCACAAGCCTGAACATCATCTTGTGGTTGGCGGTGATGAAAAATGCCATCGCAAGCAAAACGATGTTTTTAGCCAGTGTCTGGTTGTTGGTCAGAATCAGCGCGTCACCAAAACATCCGCAATCGCTGACCGGATTCTTCACTACAATCCAAACTGTGACTGCTGTCATGATGAGCATAAACACAGTTGCCATCGCAGCCACCCTCCTCCGTTTGCGCATACCCACAAAAAGATAAATACCCAACACGGTCTCTACGAGCGTAAGAAGTATTCCCGCAAGATAAAGAAGGAATTCAGGCATGTTGACCACTCCAATTGCTCCCACATAGTCTTTCAGCTTGATAACCAGCCCTACCGGGTCGTTGGCTTTCGTAAAAGCTGAGAAGAGAAATGTGATAGCGAGGATGAAACGGGAGATATTCACCAACACATACTTCGTGATGAACCAGACACGGCTACGGCGTTCTTTTCTCCTGAGTGCTTGTTCTTCAAGGATGGTGTCCTCATCGGAGAAAATCCCTGCCTCGTCATCAGCAGATTCTCCTTGGGCTGAGTTCTCACCACTCTCCTGAACGTCTTTCCTGTTAGTCATGTCGGATTGATCTCCTGCCCCCCCGGAATCGGTTTCTGAGGTGTCTGCAGGCAAGCATACTTCTGCGGATGAGGACTCCCGAACTTCGTCTGAATCAGACACAGAAATCTCATCCTGTTCCTGAGGCAGAGAGATTTCAGCATGACCAGCATCTTCCCGTCCACCATTCACCACATTGATATCAGTTTGATTATCAGAAGTTCCCATTTTCCTCATCCATCTTTATCAGGGCGAATACGGAATAATTGATCATGTCCATATAGTTAGCATCAACACCTTCTGACACGAGAGTCTTTCCATCATTCGACTCAATTTCCTTAGTGCGGTAAATTTTCATAAGAATCAAGTCTGTATAGCTGCTCACACGCATAGATCTCCACGCCTCATCGTAGTCGTGGTTCTTTCGTTTCATCAGCTCAAGCGTGATATTGGCGTATTTGTCGTAGAGATTCATCACCTCCTCAACGTCCAAATCAGTCTTTTCTGCATAGCCCAACTCAAGCTGGACAAGTGCAATTATACCGTAATTCACAATTCCTTGGAATTCGGGATAAATACCCTCATCCACCAACGCCTCCTGCTTCACTTCCAAGCTCCGTATCCTGTTTGCCTTGATAAGAATCTGGTCGGTCACAGATGATGGCCGGAGAATCCTCCATGCAGCTCCGTAGTCCTTGAGTTTTTTGGCAAAAAGCTCACGGCATTTGTCCATTTCAACCTTAAACTGGTCGTTGGTGTGTTGGAGATTATAAGCCATAATGATTAATTCATACTTATTTAAAGTGCAAAGTTACGAAAATTAAACGAAGAATGACTAAAGAAAACTGAAAAATGTGTAAAAAAGAGTTATACTACGGTTATATAAAATAAAAAAAGGAAAAACGTTTGCTGAATAAAAAAAAATGTATAACTTTGCAACAGAAGAGAACCAAATTCAAATGTTATTAACCCTTAAAAATTAAGAGACATGAAAAAAGCATTCAGAAACAAATGGTTGACCATAGCCATTCTGTTGTTCACCCTCTCGGCTGTAAGCACTATGGCTCAGCCAAGTATTCCACGCTACGGAAGACGTTCCAACCGTCCGGCACGGTCATACAACCGCGGAAGCCGCGTAGCCTGGGGCACCCAGTACGACTGGCTGTCACAGCGCAGAGCCACCTACCGCGACGTGCAGTATAAGGACAGAGGTCAGGTGCGCGTGATGCTCAACTCCATCTATGCCCGCCACGGGCGCTACTTCCGCGACCCAGCTCTGAGCGACTACTTCTATTCACAGCCATGGTACCGTCCGTTCCGTAACGAAGTGCCTTCCAGCTCATTCAACTCTATAGAGAGATACAACATCAATTTCTTGTCAAAATATGACTAAAAAAGCATATATTATCTCAGCTGTTATTTTGCTGTCGGCATTCAGTGGCATGATGATAGCAAATAGCGGCTGCAACTCATCAACGGCAGGCTCTTCTGAGCCTGTCGCTGTTGATTCTGCAGTCAATGAAGAGGCAGCAGAATCAAGCACAGAGAAATCCACACCAACATCCCCCGACAACTCCATTCCTGAGGGTGCCTCAATCCTAATGAAGTGCTATCCCGACTTCGTGAAGGGATATAAGGAAGGAAAGCTGCAGATGAGCGACGGCTCAACCATCGTTTATGACGATGGTCGTCAGAAATCGTTCGTTCAGAAGCTCGACGATGCAGACGCAGAAGACATGTTCGCCTTCAAATACGACCGCAAATCGTGGACACCCGAATATCTGCAGGATGCCGGACGCAGCCGTTGCGAGCTGCTGTTCAAAAAGATGTACGGAGCAAGTGCCCAGCAAGTTGCATCAAAGCTGATCAACGTGAAATGGTTCGATGCCAACGGCAACTACGGCGGTGCGAGCGTGAAGTTCACCCCTGTGAACGGTGCGGCAGAGCATCTGAAGGCTGTTGCAGCCGAACTGTCGAAAATGCCTCAGTTCAAGAAATACTACAAGTCGGAGGGAACGTTCTACTGGCGTCAAGTGCGAGGTGCAAAGCGTCAGAGTGCCCATTCCTACGGAATGACCATCGATATCGGTGGAAATTACAAGACCTACTGGCTATGGTCGAACGCAGGCGCTTCAGAGACGGCAAAAATCAAATATGAGAACAAGATTCCTCATGAAATCGTTGAGGTTTTCGAGAAACACGGTTTCATCTGGGGCGGTCGCTGGTATCACTACGACACAATGCACTTTGAGTACCGTCCGGAGATTCTGATGGCCAATCCCTGAACCGTCTCGGAAATTTCACATTAAGCCAAAAAGTGTGCAATTTATAAAATCTTAATTGCTAAGATTTTAACAATATTTTATAAAAGTGAGTGCAATTTTATTTGTTGCATTCACTTTTTTCATTTATCTTTGCAGTCGAAAACGGAAAATATAAGATAATTAATTATTAATCGACATGGCCATATCCAAGACAAGAAGCACATTGATAGACTGCGCAAGGGTGCTGTTTGCGAAAAACGGCCTGGAAGGAACCACGATGAACGATATCGCCGTGGCATCGGGTCGAGGAAGACGCACACTATACACCTATTTTAAAAGTAAGGATGACATCTATCTCGCAGTCATCGAGACAGAGCTGGAACGCCTGTTCTCCAGGCTGGAGGAAGTAGCAAGAAAGAACATATCTCCAGAGGATAAGATTGTTCAGTTGATATTCGCACATCTTGAAGTTATCAAAGAAGTGGTTTTGCGAAACGGGACACTGCGTGCAGAGTTTTTCCGTGAGATATGGAAAGTAGAAACCGTGAGGAAGAACTTCGACCGTACGGAGATTGCGCTTTTCAGACGTGTACTAAACGAGGGTAACGACGATGGGGTGTTCGACATACTCAACGTGAAACTCACAGCAGAAATCATGCACTACTGCCTGAAAGGCTGCGAAGTGCCATATATCTTCGGACGCTATTCTGGCAAAGGACCTGAAGATCTCTACATCTACGTCCGCACAATGGTGACCCGTCAGCTTCAGAATAAGCACACCTCACTCACGATTAATAATAATTGATTGGAAGTATCAAGGACAAATTCATTTTGAATTATTAATTATATTTATATTATGGGTTTATTAGAAGGAAAGACGGCACTGATCACAGGTGCCGCACGCGGTATCGGAAAGGCTATCGCGCTGAAATTCGCGCAGGAAGGCGCAAATATCGCATTCACCGACCTGGTTATCGACGAGTTGGGTCAGGAAACGGAGCAGGAGATTGCAGCCTATGGCGTGAAAGTGAAAGGCTATGCATCGAATGCCGCTGACTTTGCACAGACCGAGGAGGTTGTAGGCAAGGTGAAAGAAGAGTTTGGCTCCATTGATATTCTTGTGAACAACGCCGGCATCACGAAGGACGGACTGATGCTCCGTATGACGGAGGCACAGTGGGACGCTGTGATTGCAGTGAACCTGAAGTCTGCATTCAACTTCATCCACGCCTGCACGCCAATCATGATGCGTCAGCGTGGTGGCAGCATCATCAACATGTCGAGTGTTGTGGGTGTTCACGGGAATGCGGGACAGTGTAACTACTCCGCATCAAAAGCTGGTCTGATCGCGCTTGCCAAGTCTATAGCACAGGAGATGGGTGCCAAGGGCATTCGTGCCAACGCCATCGCACCCGGATTTATCGAAACCGCTATGACTGCCCAACTTCCCGACGACGTTCGTGCTGAATGGGTGAAGAAGATTCCACTCCGCCGTGGCGGCACCGTTGATGACATTGCCAACACCGCAGTTTATCTCGCATCCGACCTCTCCAGCTATGTGAGCGGGCAGGTGATTCAGGTTGACGGCGGAATGAACATGTGATTCACACACACTGACTAAACCAATGAAAAAGGAAGTAAAGCAGGACAGGAAGTCCGCTTTCACTTCCTTTTTTATACAACAACAAACAAGTTCATGGACATTATCTACGAGGACAATCATATCATCATCGTAAACAAGGCACCCGGCGAGATCGTTCAGGGTGACAAGACTGGCGACCGTCCACTGTCGGATATGGTGAAGGCATATATCAAAGAGGCATACGCCAAGCCTGGTGAAGTGTTTCTGGGTGTGGTACATCGTTTGGACCGTCCTGTGGGCGGTCTTGTGGTGTTCGCCCGCACCAGCAAGTCTCTTACCCGTCTGAACGATATGTTCCGCAAAGGTGAAGTCAAGAAAACCTACTGGGCTATAGTGCCGGTTCCTAAAGAAAATGATGCCCTTCCCCCAATCCATCAGTCTATCCGTCTGGAGCATTGGCTGGTGAGAAACGAGCAACAGAACAAGTCGTATGCCTACGACCATGAGGTGCCTCGCTCAAAGAAAGCGGTGCTCGACTACCGTTTCCTTGCCTTTGGCAACCGTTATGCTTTGGTGGAGGTGGATCTCCACACCGGCCGTCATCATCAGATTCGCTGTCAGCTGGCAAAAGCCGGATTCCCCATCAAAGGCGATCTGAAATATGGTGCCAGACGCAGCAATCCCGACGGCAGCATCTCGCTCATCGCGCGCTCCGTCGCTTTCATCCACCCTGTCTCAAAAAAACAAATTCATGTGGAAGCCCAGCTGCCCGACGGACTATGGACGGCTTTGGCTGACAGCAAATAAAAACTCTTGCAAAAGATAAAAGCTCCAGAGATATCATAGAGCCTAATAATTCCTGAAAATCCTTTAAAAAGGAATAAACCTGTAACCAGTTATGCGTTCTATTCGAAATAGAACGTTATGATAATCATCTTCGAGCGTCCTTTATCGATGGAGTTGGTGAAGATGAGCTGTTCAGGATTGGTGAGATCGTTCCGCTTTTTGTTGATGATATTCGACAGTCCGTAGGCGAATTTGATTTCCGGGATGAATTTGAAGTAAGGTCCATAGAAATCGCATCCGAATCCTGCTTCCAGATAACAGTCGAAGCGGTTGAGCAACAGGTTTTTCTGTTTTTTCACAGTAAGGTCAAACATCGGGTTCACACCCACTACGGCATACGGCCGGTAGTTATTGAACCGCTCTCCTGCGACTTTCAAATCTATCGGCATGGAGATATAGGTGGACTTCACATTCTGCAACTCCTCCTCTCCGTTGAGATGATTGACGAAACGGATATCCTTAGAACCAAAATGCATAGACGGAATCACCCTGAGTGAGAAGTTGGTGTTGAGACGGTATTCCGCCAACACACCCACACTGAATCCCGGCTCATAGTTAGGCGCGTCGGCATACCAGTTGTTGCCGTTCTCATCCACAAAGCCATTGTTCACCAGCTCGATGTCCTGAAGGTGGACACCTGCAAAGAATCCATAGTGCAATTGCCGCTGATCGACATACGGACGGTTCATCACCTTGCGTTTTTGGGCCAGAGCTTGATGTGGAGTCATCAGCAGAAATATAGCAAGCAATACAACCCTCACGGCAGTCAGCCTGTGAAGGAAGAATGGCGAACAACTATGTGAGATTGTTGTCAAAGGATAGTTATTTTCGTTATTTATTCTATTTAAAAACGAATCAATGCGGTTTTTATTGCAAAAAAAACGTGAATTTGCTTGTTTAGTCATTTTTTTACCTTATCTTTGCACCCGTAACACGGCGGGAGCGTCTGTTCTTGCCAAAGACAAATATGGTAATTCAATTTAAGTAATCATTTAAAACAACAAAATTATGGCTTACGTAATCAGTGACGACTGTGTAATGTGCGGTTCATGCGAGGGTGAGTGCCCTGCAGGCGCTATCTCAGCAGGCGACAGCAAGTATGAAATTGACCCGGACGTATGTGTTGACTGCGGTACATGCGCAGACGCTTGTCCTTCAGGTGCTATCGCTCCAGGTGAATAAGAAACTTACACAAACAATCGGAAAAAAGTGTGTCGGCAATTGCCGACACACTTTTTTATTGAGTTCTTCTGATATCTGTGTGTTTATAAAGAATTGCAGGAGTGTGTCTTCATACTAAAAACCAACAACTAACCCCAAACCATAAAACTATCCTGCTGCCACCATCTGCTCATTGTTATAGAACACGGAATCTGTATAGCTGACAGTAGGCTTGGCGATAATTGAAGGCTCATTATCTATAATCTTGCAGAACCTAACAATATCGAGGAAACTGTATTTCTCCTCACTGATAAACTTGAAGTGCCCCGGCAGAGCCCCATTGATAATAGCTTTCTGCGCCTCGTTCACTCCCACAACCATCCAGTCGTAGCCCATGATGTTGGCACCTTCCATCATCTCCATGCAGATGATACGGATATTACCCTTTCCTTTGGGCATCGAATAGAGATACATATCCTCTATCTCCTGCCGGAACACGATGGCCTGCTCGACGACAGCCATAGACAACTCACTCCTGCCTCCTGTGCAATAGCGGTTGAGTGCCAGCTTAACGCGGTCTTGGGCTTCGGCATCAAAAAACGACAATATTTTCGGAATGTCTGTCTCTGTTATTTTATTAAAAGGTACCATAGTCTGATTTTTTGCTCATTTGGTGAAATTGTGTGCAAATATAAGACTTTTATTTGCACACTTCCAACTTTTTTGTGAAAAAAAATCAATTAAAGGAGAAAATAACGACAAAAGAGTACAAAAGGGACAACAGTCATAGCACTTTTGAATTATTCATATAAAAAAACGGAAGGCACCATCAGTGCACCTTCCGATTTCAATGAAAAACAATATTGCTTTGTCAGAGTTTAGAAACGATGTTAAGGGTATCGGTGGCAATCATTAGTTCCTCGTCGGTCGGGATGACGCATACCTTTACCTTACTGTCATCGGCGGAAATGGTCATCTCCTTGGCACGGCATCCGTGATTCTTCTCCACATCCATCCTCACGCCAAGGAACTCCAAACCGTCGGTTGCGCCCTCGCGCACCTCCCACTGGTTTTCGCCGGCACCACCTGTGAAGACGATAATATCTACACCACCCATGGCTGCGGCATACTGACCAATATACTTCTTGATGCGGTAGGTGTACATTTCTTTTGCAAGGCGGGCTTGGTCGTTACCCTCCTCGATGCCCTTAAGAATATCGCGGAAGTCGCTCGCACCGCCGCTCACGCCGAGCAGCCCTGATTTCTTGTTGAGCAGGTTCGACAGTCCTTTCGTGTCAAGACCTTCCTTGTCCATGATGAAAGTGACAGCACCAGCATCGATATCACCGGAACGGGTGCCCATGATAAGTCCTTCTAGCGGAGTGAGTCCCATGGATGTGTCAATACATTTGCCATTCTTCACAGCTGCGATAGAGGCACCGTTTCCGATATGGCAGGTGATAATCTTCGTGCCTTCAGCCTTGTCTATGCCGAGGTAGTCAAGCACACGCTGACTCACGTATCGGTGACTCGTGCCGTGGAAACCGTAACGGCGCACACCATATTTCTCATAGAGTTCGTATGGAGTAGCGTACATATAGGCATAGTCAGGCATGGTCTGATGGAAGGCCGTATCGAACACACCCACCTGAGGAATTTCGGGCAGCAGTGCCTTCACTGCGTTCACACCTTTGATATTGGCAGGATTGTGTAGCGGTGCGAGATCGTTGCAGGCAGAGAAGTCCCGCATTACCTCGTCGGTGATGAGCACAGACTCACTGAACCGCTCACCACCATGAACCATACGATGACCGACAGCATCAAGCTCGTGCAGGTCGTTCAGCACAGCATTCTCGCCCTGAGTCAGCACACGGAAGATGAGCTGCACACCGGCGGTATGCTCAGGTACAGGTTCATCCATCTGAATTTTCTTTCCGTTTACCTTGATTTTAATAAAAGAGTCTGACAGTCCGATTTTCTCAATGCCGCCGGATGTCACCACGCTGTGGTCATCCATGTCGTACAGCGCATACTTAATCGAAGAGCTGCCACAATTGAGTACTAAGATCTTCATTGTTTATTTTGTTGAGAGTTTAGAGTATTTTAGTATATTGTTGAGGGGTTATAATTAAGAGAAAAGTAAATTCTCAAAACTATAAACTCTCAACTATCAGCTATTATTTCGCATCCATCGCCTGGCAAGCCGTGATGGCCACCATCTTGTAGATGTCATCGACAGAACAGCCGCGGGAGAGGTCATTCACAGGACGGGCGATGCCCTGGAGGATTGGACCGATGGCATCAGCATTGCCTAGTCTCTGAACGAGCTTATAGCCGATATTGCCAACCTCGAGGTTAGGGAACACCAGCACATTGGCGTTGCCGGCAATTTCTGATCCAGGTGCTTTTTTCTTGCCTACGCTTGGTACGAGCGCCGCATCTGCCTGAAGCTCACCGTCAATCTTAAGTGACGGGTCAAGTTCTTTGGCAAGAGCTGTTGCCTCAATCACCTTATCCACCACCTCATGCTTCGCACTGCCCTTCGTGGAGAATGAGAGCATCGCCACACGAGGATCGGCGAAACCAGCCACCGACCTGGCTGTCTGTGCAGTACAAACGGCTATCTGAGCCAACTGCCCTGCGTCAGGCATCGGTGTGACAGCCACATCACCTACCACGAGCACACCATCCTCACCATATTGCGGTGTCTGTGTAATCATGAGCATAGCCCCACTCACGCATGTGATTCCAGGAGAGCACTTGATAATCTGAAGGGCGGGGCGCAGTGTCTCGCCTGTGGTGCTGAGCGCGCCGGAAATCTGTCCGTCGGCATCTCCACTCTTGATGATGAGGCAACCGAAATACAGAGGGTCGAGTACCTTCTCACGAGCCTGCTCCAGAGTCATGCCCTTCTTCTTGCGAAGTTCAAATAGGAGTTGCGCATACTCCTCACGCTTCTCGCTCGTAGCAGGGTCAATCAATGTCGCCTTGTCGATGTTTTTCAATCCCAACTTATCGGCAAGCGCATGAATCTCGTCTATATTACCAAGCAATACCAGTTCTGCCAGGTCGTCGGCGAGCGCCTGGTCGGCTGCCGTCAGTGTGCGTTCCTCCGTTGCTTCAGGGAGAACGATGCGCTGCTTGTTGCTTTTCGCACGCGCAATGATTTTGTCAATCAAGTTCATAGATTTCTTATTAAAATGACATTTACAATTTCAACTGCAAATTAACTAAAAAAAAATGACATTTAAAAATATGGCATGATTTTTTTCCTTCAAACCCTCATACTTCATCAAAAAAGAGCTACGGCAAAAGTGCCGCAGCTCTTTTTTGATATATTGAAAATGAATCAATCACCAAAGCCCGGAGGTTTTGCCTTCCTCAAGGTCTTTGAGGAGCATGATCATCGCCTCCTCTTCCTCCTCTTCCTCTTCACGTACCTTAACCAAAGAAGGCTGGGTCGGATCGGCAGAAGTTTCTGACGTGGAAAGAGCAAAGGCATTTTTAAGTTCCAAGCTATTCTTCATCATTGCCGGAACTATATATTCTTTTTTCATATCTAATTATTGTTATTTCTTTATTATAAGTTGGTATGGACTAAGCTGCACCAACCTGCTTAATTAATTATTATTTCACTAACACCTTTTGTGTCTTTCCATCAGCCGTGCGGATGATGTTCACACCTTTCTGAGGAGTTGTAACCTTCACACCTGCGGCATTGTAAATCTCTGCAGACCCACTCAGGAGCATCTCGATTGCAGAGATGCCAGTTGGAGTATCGTTGTCTGCACCGAAGAAGAATGCCTTGATGCCACTGTCTGCTGTTCCTGCAGGCTTGGTAAGATATGCACGGTTGGCACCCACCTTCACTTCGTCAGTTTCCTCAGAAACCTTGTAGAACGCAACCTTGCCGTTCAACAACTGAAGCACATAATTGCCCGGCTCTACTACAGTCTCTCCATACACACCAGTCAGAAGACCCTCGGTGGTGTCATCGGTTGAGTTGTCTCTTCCATAGAATGTTTCATTTACACCATCAGCAGCTTCACTGTAAACCACAACTGGAGTGTTGGCGGGGATAGTGTTCTCAAGAGCTGTAAGTGTCAGCTCACTATTCGTTGCCACTGCATCAACAGTATAAGCAGTTACGCCCTCAGGAATCGTCACGTCGAACGGAGCCACAAACGTACCATACTGAGCGGATGCGTTGATGGCCATGGTGGCAGAGGCCTGATCGTAGTATGTGAGGGTGAAGTTATTGAATGCAGTCCATGAGCCACGGTTTCCATCATTCCCATAACGAGCAGGATTGATTATACCGAATTTTATTGAACCTGTTTCGCTTCCCTCGTCCGCATTGACATAAACATATACATCATTTACATATTCACCTTTATCAAATGCCTGACCAGCAGCTCCCATACTATTTGGATAATTTCCACCATTAATTTCAATATTTGGATTCCATCCCTCCGTATATGCCTCATTTGCAACATATTCAGTAATAGACTTCAGCTGAGTTTTAGCGTCATTTGCATAAACATAGCTCAATCCACGCATACCGTCAGCGTCATATACTTCCTGCAGCCAGGTTGATCTTTGGAATGCACTGACTGACAATTTATACAAGCCTGGCTTAAGACCGCTTACAGTCTCAGTATAAACCTCTAGAGGTTTTCCTTCTTGACTATTTGCTGCACATCCTTGATAGCTTTCCTTAACTTCATCACCCGTTCCTGAAACCTCTATGTTTGTGGCATTATAATCAGAGGATAGAGTTTCTTCTAACTCTGCTTTTGTTGTAGGAGTAATTCCTGCCGATGTTGCAGCAGCTAAAGCCTGTGCGTCTTCGTTTTTTGTATAATTAGCCTTATGATCGGAAAGTTTCTCAAGAGACCAAACATTGGATGTACCTTGAAGATTACCACCTTCCACTGCATCTCCAACAACCTTTCCATTATTTATAGCTAAATATTTAGAATTGTTTGTATTCAAAAATTTATAGCCATTCTCCACTGCTGACATATTATAATTACGCACCCGGCCCTCTTGACAATCTGTATAACAGAATCCATCATCACCAAGATACATTAAATTATCAGCAAACTGAATAGTAGTCTTTCCTGATTTATCTGTCACCAGATTCACAACAAGACCATAGTTATCATTGACGGCTTGAGTTGCCCAATTTCCACCACGGCTGAGATAAAGCTTAGTGTCTGTATTATACAAATAATATTTTCCATCAAACACCGCAGGTGTCTTTATAGTGAAGTTTATGTCATCGTTTGCCATATGCTCAAGATATCCGAAAACATCAGGAGAGATTGAAATGCCATATTCGGTATTCTCAGTAAGAGTGCCGAGGTCGATTATAAATCCACCATCTACAGCTTCAAGTTCAACGGTCTTGCCATTGACTGTTGCAGTGGCACCTTCCTCGAGTTCAAGAACTGCATTCGGGTCGTTGGATGCTGCGTTAGGGAATGTTACTAAAATAGTAGATGACTGAGTATACTCATCGTTAGCAGGAAATGTAACTGCATCGCCAATCTCATAAACAAATGCAAAAGGCTCAATAGAAAGCGTCTGAGCTGAAGCTGACTTCACATAATAACGGCCTGCTGCCAACTGAATCTGCTCTGTTTCGGAAAAATGGTCTGTCACTGTAGCTTCATACTCTATCAGGATGGTTCCGTCTGTAGTATAAACGATGTCGTTAGGAGTGGTCAGATTGATGTTGTATTCTGCTTCGGCTGCTATATCGAAATAGTACCATTTGTTGGCTTCCATTGAACCATCTGTTGGAAGTGCTGTTGCTTCTCCAGCAATCACATTACCAATCTGAACTAAACGGAAGTCTGAAATTGAGAACCATTCATGTTGAGTACTTGAAGTTGCTGTTACCTTTATTTTTGCATTTTCCACCGTAGCGAATTCAAGAGAAGCATCTCCCCATCCACGATCAAAAACATTGCCAGTTGCTCCGTCGTGAGGTAACGCAACACTTACCTCACCAATAGCCATTGTCAACGTTGTATTAAGCGCAGCTCGACCTTTGGCGGTAAGCAAGTATTTTCCGGCAGGAAGAGTTACCTCCTGCTCCATGGTTGTTGTCCACGTATTGGCATTCCAGTCTCCACCATCAAAATACGAGTGTTGGTTTGTGCCATCAGCGTCTGTCCAAGATTCATTGCTTGTCGGGGAATTTTTCTTGCCTGTCCAAGTCCAGTCATCATTATTTTTCGGGTCATTTGCGTTTTTAATAGAAGACGTTTTGTTTATTGCATCCTCAACACCTTCTGCTAAGGCATGGCTCTCGTAGTAAGCCCGGAGAGTAGTGGTTATATTATTAGCAATTGACGTTGCTTCCTCAGCAGAAGAAGCCTCAGCATTAATTGCTGTTGTGAAATTGTTTTTCTTGGTTTCATCAGCATATATCAGATTAGGATCATCAAATTTCTTTGCTTTAGCATAAGCATCATACGGGTCTTTTGCACCAACGAAAGAGTTTATTGCATCCTGAATGTCACTTATAGCAGCTATATATTTGGCATTTGTGGTTGGAGGCTCTGTAGGATTAGCTAAATTATTCAATGTGGAACGTTCTACACCTGTTACATTTACATAATCTTGATGATCAAGTAAATCTTTTGCTCTGTCAACCTCATTGTTATATAAAGACTCTACTGTATAATATATTAATTGGAAGTTATCAGCCTTGTACCAAGACGTTGATGAGGCACCTATCAGAAGGCCACCACTATCTTCAACATAGACTTTTCCAGATTTGCCAGTCACAAACACGGTTTTTCCGTCAGGACTTGTAGTAACAGGAGTCTTTGTGTCGCCAGCAAGTAGATTGACTGTCAAATTCGCATCTGATGCAATCAGAGCGGAAACTTCGTAATATCCTTCAGGAAGATTGGTCAGTGTCTGTTTGACTGACTTTTCAGCATTTCCACCCCAAGTGTTGTAAAGGTAGTTTCCATCTGTATTAGTACAAGCATAAGTACCATTTGAATTCGGCTTAACACCTGTGTCATTTGCTGTTACACTATTCCATCCCGTTAAGTCACCAGTCTCGAACGAGTTGTTGGTAACGAAAAGTTCCGTTACGTTTGTTTCGTTTGGAATGTTTTTCAAGGCCTCAGTGATAGCAGCCTCCAAGGTAGTGACTGCATTGTTTATTTCGTTCTGAGTTGATTCATCATCATCATAAACGTTCTGCGCTGCCATGATTGCATCATTAAGTGCGGAATTGTTCAGTATCCCATTCGTTGACGTTGCTTTCTTGATAGCTGCCTCCAGCTCAGTTTTCACAATTGCAGCAGTATATTCTATTTTCACACAATCTATGAAAAGCATTGGATTTGCTCCAGATCCACTACCTGTAGATTTATAACCAACACAAATTTGTCCAGGAGTTTCTGTAGCCAAATTAAATTCGACAGTCTGATTAGCCCACTGTCCAACAGTAGGATTCACTTCCACTATATAAGGATTTCCACTATTCGGGAAAAAACCAGTATGTGAAGTATTGGCTTGTGTTCCGCTTTTGCAGAACATTGGTATAGTAATTTTATACTTACCTGCTGGTAATATTACACTTTGATAGTAATAACCGCCACACCCCCAAACAGCAAAAAAACCTAAGCATTGGCCATTTGAGTCGTTAGGTCCTAAAGTAGGAGGTGCCACATTATTACCCTGCATCTGTTTATCTGAACCATATAAGAACACAGCACCGCCCATTCCTGAATTTGGATAGGTAGAATTGCTATTGTCCCCAGCAAGAACTTCGGATGTCCATCCTATAACAGTCTGGAACCCATAAACACTTCCGGTATTGCCTATATCCTTACCATAGCCCTTCAGATTGACGGATAATGGTGTGTCAGCAGAAAAGTCCGCATTTGTCAGATACGTACTCGTCACATCAATCTGTGCCTTTGCATTCCATGCCAAAGCACTGACGATTAATGTCAAAAAAAACAGTAGTTTTCGTTTCATTTTGGTTTTGTTAAGTTAATAAAAATAGTTATATAAATTACGTTAGTTGTAAGAAATATGCAAAAGGCTGTATAAGTCAGTTTTTATCATATCAAAATGCAAATTTACTAAAAAACAAAAAAACTGCCAAATGTATTGGCAGTTTTTTATACAAAATGACTGAAATTCAGCAGAAAAGGATTTTAGGTAAGTCTTTTAGAATGGTCTAAAAAGAACTGCTTATCATCTTAAAAAACTTTCTGATCTTTGTTCGTAAAAAAGTCAAACGTAAATCTTCGTTTAAATTCATTCAGATTCGCTTCGCAGTTTTTCGTTATAACGCATTTTCGGCTGCACTCGGCATAGCTCGAACAAGTTCGGCTCTGCACTCGTTTGCACAAAAATTCTCTTTTTCATGACAATACTCAAACAAGTTTG
>JAEEGF010867386.1_pt1 | contig 66250 bp, 42 predicted proteins | sample 9134171 | NCBI WGS metagenome assembly JAEEGF01 (sample SAMN16246542, study PRJNA631951) | gut metagenome | biome: gut microbiome; feature: rumen; material: AP-attached | host: Bos | place: Iran: Karaj | collected 2018-10 | reverse complement strand
CAGTCTTTTCGGTGGGTTTGTGCTTCATGATGGTTGTATTGGCCAATCTGGCTGGTTTTTCTTCGGCTTTGGGCGCGTTCATCATGGGTTCCATCTTAGCCGAAACCCTTGAGGCTGAGATGATTCATAAGGTCACCACACCGATTAAGAACCTGTTTGGTGCAGTCTTCTTCGTTTCGGTCGGTATGTTGGTCGACCCGAAGGTTTTGGTGGAGTATTGGTGGCAGATTTTAGTGATCACAGGAGTACTGCTCCTGTTCAAGCCATTGAGCAATGTAGTGGGACGATTGATAGCCGGTTTGGGGCTGAAACAGTCCATTCAAGGCGGTTTCTGCTTCTGCCAGATTGGTGAGTTTTCCTTTATCATAGCCTCGTTGGGCCTCAGTTACGGTGTCATCGACGAGTTCCTGTATCCTATCATCGTTTCGGTGTCCATCATCACGACCTTCCTCACGCCGTATTTCATCAAGGCTGCTTTGCCAACCTATCATTGGGTGAGCGGCCACATGTCGGAACAGTGGTTGAATCATTTTGAGAATACGGACAGGGGCATCAAGGTGAAGAGTGGCGAGAAGGTGAGCATGGCCAGCTTTGTGGGAAGGCAGTTCAAGCATATCGTCATTTATATCGCTATTGTTGTAGCCCTGCTGTTTATCTGTTTCTGGATTGGTTCATTCATTATTGATTATGTACCGAACGTGTGGGGTAATGCTATTAGCGTGGCGATTACAATGACTTTGGTGTCGCCGTTCCTTTGGGCCATCGGCTTCAGGCACACGTTGGTTAAGACTACACATAAGTTAATGGAACACAGCAAGTTTAATAAAACCTTGATACTTGCCATTTTCATTATTCGTTTTATCATTGTGTGGGTGGTCGCCACAGCCGTGTTGCGGCATTTCTTCAATGGGGCATTCTGGTCACATCTGGGCATAGGCTCACCTTATTATCGTTGGATCAATGTGGCTATGGCCTTGGGTTACACCATCTTGCTGCGTGTGGTGAGTCCGGCGATGAACTTTTACAAACGCATTGAGGACAGTTTCCTCGACAACCTCAACAAGAGGCAGTCGGCGCAGGTGTTCGCCATCCCTGAGATTTTGCAGGAAAACTGCCACTTGCAGAAGATGACGCTGAGCCCCGATAGCCCCTATTCCGGACAAATTATCAAGGAAACCGATTTCCGCGACAACTATAATGTGAGTGTGGTGAGTGTGGAGCGTGGCAAACAGCTATATGAGCTGCCCAAGTCTGACTTCCAGCTATTCCCATTCGATAAGATTACTTTTGTGGGACATGAGGACCATTTGCGGCTGTTGTTGCCGAGGGTGGAACTCTTTGACGAACAACTGATTCAGGAACACGAGGAGAGCGAGGTTGACTTGTATAAGGTGCAAGTGCGTCCAGAAAGCCCATACGTGGGTGTGGCGCTTATGGATTCGGGCTTGGCTGAAGACTTTGAAACCATGATTATCGCCATCGAACGAGACGGACAATTCATCTTGAATCCCTCGGCGAGAATTACCTTCCAACCCGCTGATTTGGTGTGGTTTGTGGCGCAAAAAGAGAAGGCGGAGATTCTGATGAACTATAACCCTGACGCTATTCCTGTTTAACATCTGGTATGGCTGCCACACTGTGACAGCCCTACAACTGATAACTGCCAACTGAACAACTGAAATGATAGTTTGTATTGCCGAAAAGCCAAGTGTCGCTCGCGACATCGCCAAAGTGCTGGGAGCCAACATTTCCCATGAGGGTTACATGGAAGGTAATGGCTATCAGGTGACTTGGACTTTCGGCCATCTCTGCACTTTGAAGGAACCTCACGACTACACGGACCAATGGAAGTCGTGGGCCTTGAGTCGATTGCCGATGATTCCTCCGCGCTTCGGTATCAAACTCATTGCTGACAAAGGCGTGGAGAAACAATTCAAGGTCATCGAATCTTTGTTCCAGAAAGCTGATGAGATAGTGAACTGTGGCGATGCCGGACAAGAAGGTGAGCTTATCCAGCGTTGGGTGATGCAAAAGGCCGCTGTGCATTGTCCTGTGAAGCGCTTGTGGATTTCCTCCTTGACTGAGGAGTCCATCCGTGAAGGCTTCAAGACCTTGAAAGACCAATCGGATTATCAGTCGCTTTATGAGGCGGGACTTAGCCGCGCTATCGGTGATTGGTTGCTTGGCATGAACGCCACACGACTCTACACCTTGAAATACGGCCAAAACCGACAGATTCTTTCCATCGGCAGGGTACAGACACCTACTTTGGCACTGATAGTCAACCGCTATCACGAAATAGTGAACTTCAAGCCAGAGGCCTATTGGGTGCTGTCGACCATCTATAGGGATTCGGCTTTCACTGCTACCAAAGGCAAATACGGCTCTGTGGAAGATGGCCAAAAAGACCTGCAAAGCGTAGAAGGGAAGGAGTTTACTGTGACCGACATCAGCACCAAAAAGGGCACGGAAGCCCCGCCGAGGCTTTATGACTTGACTTCGTTGCAGGTAGAGTGCAACAAGAAATACAACCTGTCCGCTGACCAGACCTTGCAGACCATCCAGAGCCTTTACGAGAAGAAATACACCACCTATCCGCGTGTCGACACCACCTATTTGAGCGATGACATCTATCCAAAGTGTCCCGACATTTTGGCGAAACTGACCAATTACGCCGAATACACGGCACCCTTGGCAGGTAAAAAACTGCCCAAGAGCAAAAAAGTGTTCGACAACAGCAAGGTCACCGACCACCATGCCATCATCCCGACGGGTGTGGTGCCGACGGGGTTGAGTTTTGCCGAGCAGCAGGTCTACGACGAGGTCTGTCGCCATTTCATCGCTGTGTTTTATCCTGATTGTCAGTTCGCCACGACGACAGTGTTGGGCAAAGTAGAAGAAGTTGAGTTTAAGACTTCTGGTAAGCAGATTTTAGTGCCAGGATGGCGAGAGGTCATCAAGCCAGTGAAACAGGAAGAAGAAAAGAAAGAAGGGGAGGACGAGGAGAAGACCTTGCCTATCTTCACCAAGGGTGAGCATGGCTCGCATCAGCCACAGTTGGCCGAAAAATGGACTTCGCCACCTAAACCTTACACCGAGGCCACTTTGCTTCGTGCCATGGAGACGGCGGGCAAGCTGGTTGACGACGAGTCGTTGCGCGAGGTGATGAAGGAAAACGGTATTGGACGACCTTCAACACGAGCAGCCATCATAGAGACCTTGTTCAAGAGGAACTATATCAGGAAGGTACGCAAAAGCCTGGAGCCAACGCCGACGGGCATAGAACTCATCGGTCTCATCCATGAGGACTTGCTGAAAAGTGCCGAGTTGACGGGCATCTGGGAGAAGAAACTCCGTGAGATCGAGCAACACAAATACGAGGCGCGACAGTTCCTCGATGAATTGAAGCAGATGGTGACGGAGATTGTCACTACGGTGATGCTGGACAACAGCAACCGACGGGTGGCTGCGGCAGTGGTGGAGGAGAAGCCGAAGAAGGCTGCGCCTAAGAAAAGTACTACTGCCAAGACTAAGAAAGCCTCGGAAGGCATAGATTCCAGCCAACCCACGGGCCTTCGCGGGAAAGGCTCTGCCTTCGACGGAGTCAATGATATGCCTTCCAATTCTGATGCCATAATAGGCCAGCCTTGTCCGCTTTGCGGCAAAGGTCATATTATCAAAGGAAAGACCGCCTACGGCTGTTCTGATTGGCGGAATGGCTGTGGCTGGCGGAAGGCGTTTTGATGGATTTGTAATCCGTATAGTATTGTTGTTATCGGATTACATATCCTATTACTTAATTCCAACGGATTGTAAATTCTCTGTAACAAAAGGGGGAAGTTTTTAACAACTTTTTGTCAAACCTATCCAAAAATTTCCTATCTTTGCACTCCTAATAAATTAAGCGAAAATTAGAACCCGAAAATGGACGAAAACAACATTATAAATCCTGAGAACCAGGAAGATAACATCCCTGAGAACACTGGGGAAAAGATTATTAAGGTCAATCTTGAAAACCAGATGAAGTCGGCTTACATCGACTATTCGATGTCCGTCATCATCTCACGTGCCCTGCCCGACGTACGCGACGGCTTGAAGCCCGTGCATCGTCGTGTGCTCTATGGCATGAAAGAACTGGGCGTCACCTCACGCAGCGGCTATAAGAAGTCAGCCCGTATCGTCGGTGAGGTGCTCGGTAAGTACCACCCGCACGGCGACTCGTCAGTCTACGATGCCATGGTGCGTATGGCCCAGCCGTGGTCACTGCGCTATCCTTTGGTCGACGGCCAAGGTAACTTCGGCTCGGTCGACGGTGACAGCCCTGCTGCCATGCGTTACACTGAGGCGCGTCTTCAGAAGATTGCCGAAGAGATGCTCGACGACCTCGACAAGGATACCGTCGACTTCCAGAATAACTTCGATGACTCGCTGCAGGAGCCTACCGTGCTGCCTACGCAGATTCCCACCTTGTTAGTCAACGGTACCAACGGCATCGCCGTAGGTATGGCCACCAACATGGCTCCACATAACCTCAGCGAATGCGTCGACGGTATCATCGCCTATATCGACAACCGAGAAATCACCACGCAGGAGCTGATGCAATACATTAAAGCCCCCGATTTCCCGACGGCCGGCGTCATCTATGGTTACGAGGGCGTACGCGAAGCGTTTGAGACGGGTAAGGGCCGCATCGTCCTCCGTGGCGAGACCCACTTCGAGGAACACAACGGCCACGAGCGCATCATCGCCACCTCAATACCTTATCAGGTCAACAAGGCCGAGATGATCAAGAAGACCGCCGACCTCGTCAATGAGAAGAAGCTGGAGGGTCTAGCCGACATCCGCGACGAGAGCGACCGTAAGGGCATCCGCGTGGTGTACGAACTGAAACGCGACGCCAACCCTGACGTGGTGTTGAACAAGCTTTTCCTGATGACCCCGCTCCAAAGCTCGTTCAACGTGAACAACGTGGCTTTGGTGAAAGGCCGTCCTTATACCTTGAACCTCAAGCAACTGATTGAGCATTTTGTGGCCCACCGTCACGAAATCATTCTGCGTCGCACGCGCTTCGAGCTGAAGAAAGCCGAAGACCGTGCCCATATCTTGGAAGGTCTGGCCCGCGCTATCGACATTGTGGACGAAATCATCGCCACCATCCGCGCTTGTAAGGGTGGCACGCCCGAAGCCAAGCAGGCCATCATGGACAAGTTCGGCTTCGACGACCCGCAAGCCAGCGCTATCGTGGCCTACCGCCTCGGTCAGTTGGCCGGCCTCGAGATTAAGAAGATCATGGACGAGTTGGACGAAATCCACGAACGCATCAAGCATTTCCACGAAATTCTACAAAATGAGGAATTGCAGTTCCAGATTATCAAGGACGAACTGCTGGTCATCAAAGAAAAATATGGCGACGCCCGCCGCACCCAGATTGTGCCCGCCGCTGGTGAGTTCCGCATGGAAGACATCATCGCCGACGACGCCGTGGTCATCACCATCTCGCACCTCGGTTATATTAAGCGTACCCCGCTGACCGAATACCGTGTGCAGAGTCGTGGCGGCAAGGGCTCGAAAGGCTCCGCTACCCGCGATGCTGACTTCATCGAACATATTTTCACGGCCACCAACCACAACCACCTGCTCTTCTTCACCGAACAAGGTAAGTGCTACAAACTCAGAGCCTTCGAGATTCCTGAGGAGGGCAAAAACAGCAAGGGTCGTGCCATTCAGAACCTCATTCCGATTGACAAGGATAATAAGGTGATGGCCTACCTCAATGTGAAGAGCATGAGCGACGAGGAATACCTTGAGAATAACTACATCATCCTCTGCACCAAGAAGGGTATCATCAAGAAGACCAATCTTGCTGCTTATAAGAATGTGCGTCAAAATGGCATCATCGCTGTCAACATCCGCGAGGACGACCAACTACTGGAAGCTTGCCTCACCAGCGGTAACGACGAGGTGCTGATGGCTGTCCGTTCGGGTAAGGCTGTCCGCTTCAACGAGCAGACTGTCCGCCCGATGGGCCGTACCGCTACTGGTGTGAAGGCCATCACTTTAGGCTCGCCCGACGATGAAGTCATTGGTATGGTTTGCATCAACGACCCGCAACAGACCGTCTTGGTGGTTTCCGAGAAGGGCTTTGGTAAACGTTCCGACATTGAGGACTACCGCATCACCAACCGTGGCGCGAAGGGCGTGAAGACCTTGAACATCACCGACAAGACCGGCGACCTCATCGCCATCAAGGGCGTGACCGACGACGAAGACCTGATGATTATCAACAAGTCGGGCATCGTGATTAGAATGGCCGTCAGTAAGTTGCGTGTGATGGGTCGTGCCACACAAGGCGTGAAGCTCATCGACCTGCGCGGCACCGACGAGATTGCTGCTGTCACCAAGACAGAGCATGAGGACGAAGAGGAAGTCCTTGAGGTTGTCGAAGGAGTCGAAGGACCGACCGACGGCACTGTTGAGCTTGCTGAAACGCCCAAATCGGAAGACGAAACCACTTTGGAACAATAATTGTAAGGAAACAAGATAATCAACGAATATTGTCAAACTTTAAATAATTGGAAAAATGAAAAAAGTAATGATTTTGCTGGCCGTCCTTCTCACCGCCAATGTGATGATGGCCCAAAAGAAAGACAGAACCGACGCCTACATGTACAACAAGAATGGCCAATATGAAAAGGCCATGATTTCCATTGAAAAGTGCGTCAACCACGAACAATTCCTTGGCATGAAGCCCGATGACCAGTCGCAGGCTTGGCTGTATCGTGCTGCCATCTATCAGAACATCCTCCAATCGGGTGACGAGGCTCTGATGGCCAAGGCTCCCAATGCTTTGGAAGTTGTTTACGAATCGTTGATGAACTGCATGAAGAATCCTGATTTCCTCGAGGATAACAAGCAGGAAATCTATCAGCGTGTGGGTAATGTCATGAACACCTATTATACTATGGGTGCCGACTTCTACAATGCTGGCAAATTTGCCGAAGCTGCCCCTATGTTCAAGAAGGCTTACGACATTGCCAAGTCATTGGGTAGCCCCGATGCCAACGACATGCTGAACTTCGCCGCCACTTCCGCTCTAAGAGCCCAGGACTACAACACGGCTTTGACTTACTTCACCGAGCTTCAGAGCAATGGTGTCGACAATGTCGATGTTTACAAACACCTCGCCGCTTGCTACAACGGTCTGGGCAATGCCGAGCAGGCTATGGCCATGATCAACGCTGGTCTGGAAAAGAACCCCAGCGATGCTGGTCTGATTCTCGAGAAGGTCAATGCCTACCTGAAGGAAGGTAGAGGCGCTGAAGCTGTTGAAGACCTCAACAAACTTCGCGAACTTGACCCCGAAAACGCTCAGTTGCTCTTCGTGCTGGGTACCATCTACGGCGATGAGAACAACAAGGATGTTTACGATGTCGAAAAGGCCCGTAAGTTCTACGAAGATGCACTCGCCATCAACCCGAACTATTACGATGCCACCTACAACATTGGTGTGCTCTACACCACCATGGCCAACAAGTACATTGAGCAGGCCAACGAAATCACCGGTTTCTCGAAAGCCGAACAGGAGCAATACAATAACCTGATCGAGCAAGGCAACGAGCTGCTCCGTACAGGCCTTCCTTACCTGAAGAGCGCCTACGACGCCCAGCCTTCCGACGACGTGAAGAACGTGCTGCGTTCCATCTATGTGAAACTGAACATGATGGAAGAAGCCAAAGCTCTGGACGGCAAATAAGACTGATAATACAAATGAATCAAGGAGCCTCGAGGAAACTCGGGGCTTTTTTTGTGCAATTTTGTGAGTTTTTCTTGGTAGTTTCATAAAATCACTATATTTGCAATCCCGTATCAAGTACGGGATGACTTCGCAAAAACTAACTCTTATTCCATACATTATGTTCGAGATTATTCATAAAGAAACCTTCGCGGCTGAGACCTACCTCATGGATGTCTATGCGCCGCGTATCGCCCATTCGGCTCTGCCGGGCCAGTTCCTTATCGTCAAGATGGAGGAAAACTCCGAACGTATTCCTTTGACCATCAGCGACTACCATCGCGTCAGAGGGACGGTGACCATCGTGTTCAAAGCTATTGGTGAATCCACCAAGAAGATGGCTGAATACAAGGAAGGCGACCGTTTTGCCGACATCGTCGGTCCCTTGGGCAAACCTTCAGAGTTTGCCACCATGACCGCTGAGGAACTGCGTAAGCGCTCGTTCGTCTTCATCGGCGGTGGTGTGGGTATCGCCCCCATCTATCCCCAGGTGAAGTGGTTGAACGACCATGGTGCCACGGCCGACTGTATCATCGGTGCCCGTACCAAGGACTTGCTCATCTTCGAAAAGGAATTGGCTGAAGTCAGTAACCTGTATGTCACCTCCGACGACGGCTCCACAGGCCGCAAGGGCTTGGTGACGGATGTGTTGCGTCAGTTGGTTGCCAGCGGCAAGCAGTATGACGAAGCCGTAGCCATCGGTCCCATGATCATGATGAAGTTCGCTACCAAGACCTGCGAGGAATTGGGTATCCGCTGCACGGTGTCGCTCAACTCGATTATGGTCGATGGCACGGGCATGTGCGGTGCCTGCCGTGTGAGTATCGCCGGCAAGACCAAGTTCACTTGCATCGACGGCCCCGAGTTCTTGGGTAAGGACGTCGACTTCGACGAGGCCATGAAACGTCAGGCCATGTATAATAATGTGGTGACCCGCAAACAACTTCAGGCTGAGGAGAAGGCCGAAGGCCACAAGTGTCATATCGGAGGCATCTCGGAAGAGAGCTTCGACAAGAAAAAGCGTGTGCCTGTTCCGGAACAGAAGCCTGAAATCCGCGCTCACAACTTCGACGAGGTCTGCTTGGGCTATTCGGCCGACATGGCCATCATGGAAGCCCAGCGTTGTCTGCATTGCAAGAGCCCGCAGTGCGTGGCCCATTGCCCTGTTAATGTTGACATCCCTGGCTTTATTGCCCGTGTGGCCAAAGGCGACTTTGAAGGTGCCGCTGGCGTCATCAGCTGTGACTCTGCACTGCCTGCTGTTTGTGGCCGTGTGTGTCCGCAAGAAACGCAATGCGAGGGCGCTTGCGTGATGGGCAAGAAGTTCGAGCCTATCGCTATCGGCAAGCTGGAACGTTTCGTTGGCGACTATGCCATCGAGCATGACCTGCACTTCAGCAGCCAATGCATCCCGAACGGTCACAAGGTGGCCATCATCGGTAGCGGTCCCTCAGGCTTGACCTGTGCTAAGGATTTGCTTTCGATGGGTTATGATGTCACCATCTTTGAGGCTCTGCACGAGCTTGGTGGCGTGTTGATGTATGGTATCCCGTCGTTCCGTCTGCCTAAGGACAGCGTCGTGAAGAAGGAAGTCGAGAGCGTGCGCAAGTTGGGCGCCAAGTTCGAAAAGGACGTGGTCGTCGGTCGTACCATCACTATCGACGAGTTGATGAAACGTGAAGGCTTTGAGGCTGTGTTCGTCGGCTCGGGTGCAGGTTTCCCGATGATGATGAACGTGCCGGGCGAGAACCTCTGCGGTGTTGTCTCGGCAAACGAGTTCCTGACCCGTAACAACCTGCTCTTTGCCTATAAGGAAGGCTTCGAGACCCCGAACTTCGTCGGTAAGAAAGTTGCCGTGGTCGGTGGCGGTAACGTGGCTATGGATGCCGCACGTACTGCCTTGCGTCTCGGCTCAGAGGTGCATATCGTCTACCGCCGTTCCGAGGCTGAGCTGCCTGCAAGAGTGGAGGAGGTGCACCACGCCAAGGAAGAAGGCGTCATCTTCGACCTGCTGACGGCTCCTGTCGAGGTGTTGGGCGACGAAAATGGCTGGGTGAAAGGCTTCAAGTGCGTGAAATGCGAACTGGGCGAGCCCGATGCCTCTGGCCGCAGAAGCCCCGTGCCGATCAAGGACTCGGAGTTTGTCCTCGATGTCGACATGATCATCATGGCTCTCGGTACCTCACCGAACCCGCTGATTGGCAGCACGACCCGCAACCTCGACTTGAATAAGAAGGGCTGCATCGTGGCCGACGAGGTGGGCACGACCTCACGTCCCGGCATCTTCGCCGGTGGCGATGCGGTGAGCGGTGCCGCCACGGTCATCCTCGCCATGGGCGCCGGCAAGAAGTCGGCCAAGGCGATTGATGAGTACATTAAATCATTGCATTGATTATTTGCATTGAAAACGGCTGTAGGGCTGTCGTATTACGGCAGCCGCTGTGGATTCAAAAACAGCGGCTGCCACAATGTGACAGCCCTACAATCATTCCTTGATCTCAACGTAGAACACCGTAGGATCATCCTCCTCATCAAACGATTCGTCCGTATAGTATTGTCCGGGCTTGCCGTCGTCTTGGAAGAGGAGGAGCGTCACCTTTTTGAAGGGGATGGGTTGGCCTTGTTGGCTGTAACGCTCGATGTCGGCTTCGGTGAGGCCTTCCAGATGCATCATCTTGAGCATCATGGCGAGGTCGAGGTTGACGTTGAGCAGCTCCTGTTTCCATTCAATGCTGATGACCGCTGTGGTGTAAAGCTTAAAATTCTTGACTTCAATCTTTTTCATGGCCTAAATTTTTTTGCAAAGATGAGAAATTTGCACGAAGTTTGCAGTCGTTTGCGGCAAAATTTCTATTTTTGTACAACTTTTAAAATCTAAGATAATGCGTAAAACTTTGATTATCATTGCAATGGCTTTATTTGCCATGCCTATGTTCGCACAAACCATCGAAAGTGTGGAAGTATCTAAAGCCCCTAACGGCGCATTTAAGTCGAATGGCAATGACTGCACCATCGAAGGCACCGTCATGAACGGGAAGAAAGAGGGTACTTGGATTGAGTATTTCACCAATTCCTATCTGCCCAAGAAAATCGTGAATTACGACAACGGCCAGATGAACGGCATTTATATCGAGATGGACAAGACTGGTTCCATCACGAAAAAGGCTGAGTATAAGAACAATGAGCTGAATGGTCAAGTCAGCGAGTGGTTCCGTGGCGGACGTCTCTCGAAGTTGAACACCTATAAAAACGGCAAGCTCGACGGCAAGCAGATTCTATGCTATGAGAAGGGCGGCAACCTGGAAGAATCCCAATACAAGGACGGTGCACGTGATGGCCTGACGACTTGGTTCTATGAAGACGGTCAGAAGAAGATGACCATCGAATACAAGATGGGTCAGTTTGACGGCAAGCAGGAGAGTTTCTATTCCGATGGCTCCCTGAAGAGCGAAGCCACCTACAAGAACGGTGTGCTGCAAGGCAAGAAGAAGACCTATGCCGAGAAGCAGAAACCCCAAACCGACAAGAAGGAATTGGACGGTAAGAAAGAAAAGGACATCAAGGGGAACCTGAAGGAAGCCAACGATGGCAAGGAGATGAAGGGGAACTTGAAAGGTTCCAACAAGGGAAAAGAGCTGAAGGGAAATGTGAAGGACGTCAATAAGGGTGCAAAGAAGCCTTGAACCGTTCTGTTAAATATGTTGTCTTGTTTGTCTTGGGCATGGGGCTTTCGCAGCTTCATGCCCAAGACACTATTATGCTGCAATCCGTTGAGGTGACGGCGGATAAGTATAACATCGAGGCCTTGAAACCTCTGGTGGCAAGGAAGCTCGACACCTTAGTGCTGCAGTCCAAAAGCACCTCCAATCTTTCCGATTTGCTGATTCAGCACAGCCCTGTTTTCATCAAGACCTATGGGCCTGGTGGCGTTTCGACGGCTTCGTTTCGCGGCACGACGGCCAGCCACACCTTGGTGCTTTGGAACGGCTTCCAACTTAATGCGCCGAGCTTGGGTCAGGTCGACTTCAGCACCATTCCCGTGTTTTTGGCCGATGACGTGAGTCTCAACTGGGGTAGCGGCACCTCCAACAATAGCGGCGGCTTGGGCGGTGCGGTCAACATCGACAATATGCACCATTTCGGCGATGGCTTTCTGCTGGATTTGAAGCAGACCTATGGCAGTTTCAACACCTTAGGTAGCTTTCTCACTGTAGGCAACTACGGCAAGAAGTTCTCCTTCCGTGTGAAAGCCTACCGCAACTCGTCGGACAACGACTTCGAGTACGAGAACCTCGCCACCATCCCGCACCAGAAGATGAAGCAGCGCAATGCTGACTTCGTCGACTATGGCGTGATGCCCGAGATGAGCGTGCTATTGGGCAAGAGCGTCATCTCAGTCTCATCGTGGAACCAGTGGAACAACCGCAACTTGCCGCCCATCATGCCCAATGTGTTCAACATCAACTCGGAGGAATGGACGCGCGACAACTTCTCCCGTAACTTTGTGTCTTTCAAGACCTATTGGGAGACCGGTAGCTTGCAGCTGAAATCAGCGGCTTTTATGGAGAACCAACGGTATTTCCTCTTGACGCGCAACCCCGTCACCGACGACACAGTCACCTTTATAAATTCCGAGAACCATGCTTTGATTCTGCACCAAATCGCCAACCTTGAGCAGCATCTTTATAAGAGTTGGACGCTGAAAGCCAAGCTGCAATGGGACAACGAGCGGGTGAGGAGCAACAACTATGTAGGGGAGAAGCGACGCAATCTGGCATCGGCCTACGCTGCTGTCAGTGGCGAGCCTTTCGACTGCGCCCAACTCAACCTCACTGCCCGCTACGACTGGACCGACGGCAAGGGCATGGGCCTGTTCCCGACGGCCACTTTCTCGTATCAGTTGCCTTTCTATAAGGCCATGAGTTTCACCTTGGGTTACAGCCATAACTACCGCAACCCCTCGCTGAATGACCTCTATTGGTATCCGGGCGGTAACCCTGACCTCTTGCCCGAAAACGGCCGTACCGTCGACCTCGCCGTGAAATACGGCCTGCAAAAAGGCCCCTTCAAGCTCGACCTTCGCACAGGTGGTTACTTCTCCAACGTGAAGAATTGGATCCAGTGGATGCCGACGTCGTACCGTTTCTGGGTGCCGGAGAATGTGGCCAAGGTCTATGCACGCGGTATCGAGAACCATATCGACGCGGCCTTTGTTAAGGAAAACTGGAAGGTCACGCTTTCGGGGAACTATGTCTTCACCGTCACCACCGACGAGAGCGAGAAGGCCGAACAGCAAGGCACAAAAGGCAAGCAACTCATCTACATCCCGCGCCATCACGCCAATTTCTTCCTCAACACCCAATGGAAGACTTGGAACCTGAGCTATACTGTCGAGGTGACGGGCCGCCGCAGCACCTCCTACAACGCGCAGGAGTTCTTCGCTTACGACTTGCCTTCGTATGTGCTGCATCATGTCGCCCTCGGCAAGCAGCTCAAGAAGTTCCGCATTGAGTTGCGTTGCAACAACCTCACTGACAAGGACTACCAAAACGTCATCTGGCGTGCCATGCCAGGCAGGAGCTTTGAGGTGATGGGGGAGTTTAGGTTTTAGTTTAGAGTTAGCAGCCATGTCGGCCGTGGCCCGCGCGCCCAACCCGGTGGGGTGTTGGCGTTCCCGGTTTTTAGGGCCTAGCAGCCATGTCATTCCTGCGGAGATATGTGCGAAGGTGGGAATCTATGGCTGCGGCTTGTTTGGGCTAATTCAATTCCTTAAATAGCGCGAGTCCCTTTGCGGTAAGTAGGTATTTCTGCCTAGGATGGCGGGGAGAGTGAGGGTAAAGTAAGCGGACATAGCCATCTTGCATGGCAGGGTTAAGGTAGAGTTTTAAGAAGTTGTCTCTTCCTTTAAGCCCCACACCAATCATCATTTCTTTTACGGACAATTCTTGTTCACCAATGGCACGTATCAGTTTTAAAATATCCGGGTTATCTGTGTGCAACTTGTCCTGTACTTGTCCTGTACTTGTCCTGTACTTGTCGGCTGCTTGTCCTGAACTTGTCGGCTCCGCCACATTCGATTGCACACTCCATTCCTCAGTGGGATGGATATGCAGATAGCGGTTGCGAAGGTCCCACTGTTCGCCGAGGAGCAAATTGCGGAAGAAACGTTCCAGATAAATGGGGGAGTAGTCGATACCTTTCACGGCACTCTTGTAGTTGGCGCGGACAAGGGCATTGCGGAAATACCAGGAGTGTTTTGCGAACAAGTCATTCTCCACGTCAAAGCCTATCGAACGTAGATACTGAATGGTAAACACCGCCGTGGTGCGGGTGTTGCCTTCGCCGAAAGCATGGATTTGCCAAAGTCCGGAGACGAAGCTGGCGATATGAGTGATAAGGTCGTCCTGTGCGAGGCCTTTATAGCTGAATTTGCGTTCTTGCTTGATGTCGTAGTCCAATGCCCGGCGCAGGTCTTCCCAATTCAGGTAATTCACCGTATCCCCTTCCAGCACCCATTCCTTTTTGGTGATGTCGTAGTCGCGCAGTTGGCCAGCGTGTTTGAAGACACCATCGAAGATGCGGCGGTGCAGCGAGACAAAGCCATTGGTGGTGAAGTCGACCGTCTTCACAGAGAGAATCTTTTTTATGCTTCTCGATACCTTGTCGGCCTCATTCTTGTCGTCGTCATGGGCTTCGCGCGCTGCCTTGCTTTCATAATAGCTGTCGAGCAACTTGTCGACCTGATCCATGGTCAGCTCGCCTTCGATGTTACGTCGTGCCAAGTCGTTGAGGTACTCCGAGGTTTTGAGTCCGTCGACGGCCTGCAGGCCAATAGCCGTGCTCCACGCGTAAGCGGCTTCGCGTTGTGTAGGTTCTCCTTGTCGGATATATTCGTCGAAGTCTATGTATTGTTGTTTGTTGGCCATGGGGCGTCGTCTTGAATTAGGCTTCAAAGATACGAAATTTTGGTGGATTATGGGTGGGTTTTCTCATTTTTCTTTGGGATGCAGCAGCCATGTCCACGTAGGCATGACATGGCTGCTGCGAACCCAACACAAAAAAGGGCTGACCGCAGGTCAGCCCTAACTCTAAACTCTAAACTCTAAACTATTCCTTCACCACCTTCTTCACAACAATCCCATTCTCACTCAACACACTCAAAAAATACAACCCTCGAGGTAACGAAGCCATGTCAATCACATGCTCGTTGTGCCTCACAGCGCTTTCATAGATGCAAGCACCGGTGACGGTGATAAGGCGCACATACTGCATGCCTTCGCTTTGCAGGGTGAGCTGGTCGCTGACGGGGTTGGGATAGACCATCAAGGCGTCGTATTGGGTTGTGGTTTCCTCAATGCCTACGCTGGGCCCGAGATAGATGGTGTTGGATAGCTCAGTCTCACGACCCTCCCACACAGCGGTGACATTGTAGCGTTGGTTTTCGGTGGTGTTGTAGCTGGCTTGCGTGGCCGTGAGGGCTTCATAACCTAAGTCAAGTTGCTCTTCACCGCCTTCCTCGGGACCCCAATACACGTTGTAGCTGAAGTCGCTGCCGCCGTCCATGGGGCTGGTGTAGCCACGCAGCATCCACGACACATATTGGTTGAATTCGGTGACAGGCTTCCAAAATGCGCCCTGCTTGATCAAGCAGCTGTTGCCCTCGCCAACGTATTCGCAGCAGGGGATAGGCTTCTGGGTGCCGCTTGAGGTGGCTACGCAAATCCACAAAGGAAGCGTGGGGTCGAAGGTGACGGGCTCGTCCAAGGCGAAGCGTACAAACGCCTGGCTGCCTTCCATGTCGTGTCCCTGCTCATAGAGTAAGGGCGTAGAGTTGTTGACCAGATCGCTGTTGTAGATGCTGTAGGTGTAATGACCTGGGGAGCAGTCGAACATCTCGATATGGGTGAGCGGATGGCCTTCGAAATGTGAAAGGCATTCGGAATCAATCTTGATGCCCCATTTGTAGTTGCTCGATCCGATATGGTCGATGAATTTATTGTCGTCGTAGGCCAACAGACCTTGTCCGAAGAACTCTGGGGCTTCCCAGCTGAGCTCCACATGACCGTTGTCGTAGGTGCCTTCAAGGTTCTGTGGCGGTTCGCAATAGTAGTTCATCACGTTGGCCTGCACACTTTGTTCGGGATTCCATGTCGAAACGCCATTAAGAAGGGTCTCCACGTGGTAATGGTAGGTGCCTGAACGCATGATTTTGTCGTCGAGGTAGCCATAGCCTTCTTGTGATGCGATTTTCCTGTCGCCACGATAGATGTCGAAGCTATGGTTCTCCGTAGGAACGGTCCAGTTGAGTTGGATGTTTTGACCATCGGAGGTGGCGGTCAGATGCTGCGGTGCAATCAAGCCTAAACCGTTGTCGGCCACGGTATGGGTGGCGATGCAACCCGATGTGGGTGCTTCGATGTCGAAGAGGGTCTCCTCGCCTGACGCATTCAGACGGGTGGCTTTCACATGAATGCCTTGGCTTTCAGGGTCGAAACCGGCATTCCAGTTGAAGGTGACCTCAGTGTTGGCGGGCACATACAAGTCGGTCTCGGCTTGGGCACCTTCATAGAGGGTAAGATACGCGGTCTTCATATCTGAGAGGCTGTAACTCACCTCCAGCTCACCACCTTTGGTGCCGTAGGGAGAATCGGAGGTGATGGAGAGGTGGAGGGTCTCATAGTTGCCAAAGATCACCCATTGCTCGGCATAGTCCGACAAGGTGTCACCGTGATAGGAGGCCAAGTAATAGGTATGGTAACCGTCGTCGGCATCGGTGTAGGGCTGCGCAAAATGCGTGTCCGTGAGTTGTGAGGCCACTTCATAGCCGTCACGATAGACGTTGTAGCCATCCACATTGGGCATGGCATCCCACGACAGTTCCACCTGATGCGAAAGGCTGTTGACATTGGCGATGAAGTTGGTCGGCGCGGGTAAGTGGTTCAGTGGACCGTAGGTGAAGCTCATGCGGTCGCCTCTTGTGCTGATGTCATAGATGGAGCCTTGCCAATCAAAGGGTTGTCCGTTGGTGAGGAAAATGCCAGGATTGGTGCGTTGGTTGAACTCAGTCCTATTCCGCTCAGCGCAGAAGTTGGCGTGATTGAGGTCACCTGCATTGTAAGCATCGCCGTTTGGACGGAAGAGGTAGACTTCATCGAATTGGTCTTGGCCGTTCCATCCCGCGTTGCCGTCGAAACGGAAATCGATACGGTAAATCAGCAGTCCGCCATCGGGCACATTCGAGTCAAACAGGTCTTGGTCGTTTCGGTATTCGAGGCAGAGGAACTGGTCGTTGTTAAGCTGAATCATACAGGCATTGCGACGGTTGCCCTCCCAGGAGTCGGCTTCCAATTCGTAGGTGCCGTAGGCGTTGATGATGGGAATGTCATCAATCCAGTTGCCGTACTTGTATTTCATATAGGTACCAATCTGTTGCGGAGGCTCGGCGGTGCCACACATGAGGTCCCAGCTACCCACGGGGTCGACGCCACCGTTGTAGTGGTACAGGTCGGGCGCGCCCAAAGAGTGGTTCATCTCATGGCACAGCGTGCTGACGTTGAAGTAGCCTCCGATTTCGAGTTGCAAATTGAAATCGTAAACCTGAAGGTCGTTCAGTTGCACATAGCGGTCGTAGATGCACCAACGATGGGGCCAGAGCAATGAGGCCCATTCGCCAGGTTGACCTTTGATGACAAACACCACATTGTCGACCAACCCATCTTCGTTGTAGTCGAGGTCGAGGGTGTCGGGCACTTGGTCGGCCACGTAATAGATGGCGCGCTCTAACAAGGAGAACTCGCGTTCGGCGGTCTCACCATCCTGATAACCCAAAGGATTGGTCACAGGGTCGTATGGCATATAGTATTCTTTCGGGTAGATGTCCTCGTAGGAAAGGATGGTCTCGCCGTCGGGTTCGGGATAGCAGTAGGAGCGGAGGTCGAGTTGGTTATAGGAGGCGTGGTGGAAGTAATTGTGTAGCGATATGGATTCATATCTGGAAGCGTTGAACATAGAGTCGACGGTGGAGTAGGGCGTGCTGTGATAAGTGTCGCCCGCAAAGCGGATGAAGACGACCAAGTTGTTGTAACGGCCATGGTTCGTCTCGCGGTTCTTGGGCCGTTTGATGGGCTTGATGTGCTGTTCGCGCTCCTGGCGACGTTGCTGATAGGCTTTCTCGGAAATCTTCACGTAGGGCTGAAGCCCGACCTCAGCAGGGTCAACGCTGTTGACGCGATAAGGGGAAGCCACCACTTCGCCTTGACTGTTATGGATGGCATAGCAGTAGTAGCCGTCTGCGTCTTTCGCGAAGGTGAAGCCGTTGGCGTCGTGCACGTAGTTGTAGAATTCATCGCCCGAGGCAAAACATTCGATGACCTGGCCATCGGGTTGGGTGATGCGAACGGGGATGTTCTTTAAAGGAGCGGCAAAAGCCCATTGAAAAGCGCCCAAAAACAGGGCGAGTAGTAATGATAGTTTTTTCATATTGTATCTGTTTATAACCAAACTTCTAATTTGTGTGATGTTTAAAAAGATTCCCTAACGGGAATGGCGTTGAGTTGGGTTTATTAAGCGGCGGCATGAACAAATTGACGGGTCGTAAGCTCTAATAGCCGCCGCATATATATTGATGATAGCGTTCCATTCCCTGCAAGGGAATCTCAATAATCCTTTACTTCAAATCAATAAACGGCACTGAATTGCCCAGCATGTATTGCGGCATTTTACCGTCCCATTTCTGCACGGCCTCATAGTTCACCAGTTTGGGGTTACTCTCCAAAGCTGCAGCCTTGATACTCATGGCTTCGGCCTCGGCTTGTGCCTTGATTTTGGTCTGCTTGGCCTGTTCCTCCACTTGGATGGTCACGTTTTTGGCCTTTAAAGCGTTCTGCTCTGCCACCTGCTTCTCCTTGATGGCGGTTTCAAAGTCGTCGTCGAAGTCGATGTTAGTGATTTGGAATTGAATATTCATGAAATAGTTGCTGTCCAATGTCTGACGCAATGATTCTTCTATCTCACGGCGGACGGCATCACGGTTTTCAACGATTTCAGTGGCCGCGAAGTTGCCGAAGCTTTGTTTCATGGACGAGCGGATGAAGGGCACTACGATGCGGTTATGGTAGTCGTCGCCGACGTTCTTCATCAACTTGCTGACGTTCTCGCGCACCAAGTCATAATTAATGGTATATTCCACCTCCGAGGTCTGCACGTCGCGGGTGTAGCTGTTTTCCTTGCCGTCGAACTTCTTTTGTTGCACGTTCACACGTTTGATGGTCTGGATGAATGGAATCTTCATGTGCAGGCCGTCGTCAATCACCTCGTCGCTCATCTTGCCGAAGGTGGAGAGCACGCCACGCTCTGACGAACGGATGGTGTAGAACGAAGAGAAGAAAACCAAAATGGCGAACAGCGCCAATACGCCCCAAAGGAAATAGCGTCCGATTTTCTTGTTATTGGGGTTGATGTTAATGTTGGTGTAAGGTTGACTCATGGTAGTATTGTTTTTATTTGTGTATTTGTTGGCAAAAGTACACAATAATTTGAAATCTTGGCAATTTTCAATTTGTGTCGGAATTTTGTTTATCTTTGCCTTTTCATATCAAAACGAAAACACAATAATTAAATCAATGGATAATAGACTTTTAGATAACAAACTCCCTTATTTGGTGGCCGATACGAGCTTGGCCGCTTGGGGACGTAAGGAAATTGAAGTATCGGAACACGAAATGCCTGGTTTGATGTCGCTGCGCAAGAAATACGGCGACACAAAGCCGCTGAAAGGCGCGAAAATTATGGGCTCGCTCCACATGACCATTCAGACGGCCTGCCTGATTGAGACTTTGGTCAAATTGGGTGCCACGGTGCGTTGGTGCAGCTGTAACATTTTTTCAACACAAGACCATGCTGCCGCTGCCATCGCCGAGACGGGTACTGCCGTCTTTGCTTGGAAAGGCGAGACGCTCGAAGACTACTGGTGGTGCACAAAACGCGCCATCACTTTCCCCGACGGCACAGGTCCCGACTTGATTGTGGACGACGGCGGCGATGCCACCTTGCTGATTCACAAGGGCTATGCCTGTGAGAACGACCCGAAGTTGCTTGATGAGCCCGTGGGCAGTGCTGAAGAAGCTGCACTGATGAGCGTCATCAAAGCCACATACAAGGAGAATCCTACTTTCTGGCATACGGTGGTAGCTGGTTGGAAAGGTGTCTCGGAAGAGACCACCACGGGCGTACACCGTCTATATCAGATGCACGAGCGTGGCGAACTTTTGGTGCCCGCCATCAACGTGAACGACTCGGTGACCAAGTCGAAGTTCGACAACCTCTACGGCTGCCGTGAGTCATTAGCTGACGGTATCAAGCGCGCTACTGATGTGATGATTGCCGGTAAGGTAGTTGTGGTGTGTGGTTATGGTGAGGTAGGCAAGGGCTGCTCGCACTCCATGAAGAGCTATGGCGCCCGCGTGCTCGTCACCGAAATCGACCCCATCTGCGCCCTGCAAGCCGCTATGGAAGGCTTCGAGGTCACGACGATGGAGGAGGCCGTCAAGGAAGGCAACATCTTCGTCACCACCACGGGTAACTGTGACGTCATCACATTGGAGCATATCCTGAAGATGAAAGACCAAGCCATCGTGTGCAACATCGGTCACTTCGACAATGAAATCCAAGTGGACCGCCTCGAGAAGACCGAGCATCTGAAGGAGAAAATCAACATCAAGCCGCAAGTCGACAAATACGTCTTTGACGATGGCCATTGCATTTTCTTGTTGGCCTCGGGCCGCTTGGTCAACCTCGGTTGCGCCACGGGTCACGCCAGCTTCGTGATGAGCAACTCGTTCACCAACCAGACCTTGGCTCAGATGGACCTTTGGGAGAAACGTGGACAATATAAAGTAGGTGTGTACTGCTTGCCCAAGTATTTGGACGAGGAGGTCGCCCGCCTGCATTTGGAGAAGATCGGCGTCAAGCTGACCAAGCTCACACAGAAGCAGGCCGACTACATCGGTGTTCCCGTTGAGGGTCCTTACAAGTCGGACATCTATCGCTATTGATGGATTTCCGGCCATGAAAATCGCTGTAAATACACGCTTGTTGCTGAAAGGCAAGCTGGAAGGCATCGGCTGGGTGGCCTATGAGACCTTGCGTCGCATGGTGAAAGACCATCCCGAGGTGGAGTTTTATTTCCTTTTCGACCGCGAGCCCGACCCGATGTTTGTCTTCGGCGACAATGTGAAACCCATAGTACTGTTTCCTCAGGCACGGCATCCTTTTCTCTTCATCTGGTTCTTCGAGTTCTCGGTGAAGAAAGCCTTGAAGCAAATCCAGCCCGACCTGTTCTTCTCGCCCGACGGCTATCTCAGCCTTCGTTCTGATGTGCCACAAGTGGCTCAGTTCCATGACCTTAACTTCGAGCATTTCCCGAAGGATATGCCGAAGATTCACCTTTGGCATTACAAAAATTTCTTCCCGAGGTTTGCTCATAAGGCCAAGCGCATCGTGACGGTTTCGGAGTTTTCGAAGCAAGACATCGTGGAATGCTATGGCATTGAGCCTGAGAAGATAGATGTGGCCTATAACGGTGTGAATGAGAAGTTTGCCCCGATTTCTGAAGAGGAGCAGGAGTCCATTCGCGCCAAATACACGAACGGCAATCCTTACTTTATGTTCGTTGGCTCGCTTCATCCACGCAAGAACTTGGCGAGACTGTTCACAGCTTTCGACTTGTTCAAGAGCCAGACGCCTTCCAATGTCAAGTTGTTGATTGTAGGGGAGAAGCGTTGGTGGTCGGAGCCTATCGAACAGGCTTACAGCCAAATGCGTTTCAAGGATGAGGTGGTCTTTGCTGGACGCTTGAGTGCCGAAGACCTGCATTTGGTGACGGCATCGGCTTTGGCATCGGTGTATGTGTCTTATTTCGAGGGCTTTGGCATTCCGATTTTGGAGGCATTCAAGTGCGATACGCCTGTCATCACCTCCAATGTGACTTCCATGCCCGAGGTGGCGGATGATGCAGCGCTTTTGGTTGACCCCTTCAGCGAAGCCTCCATTGCTGAAGGCATGACCGAGATGTTGGACGAGAACGTCCGCGAGGCTTTGATTGAAAAGGGCAGGGAACGTGCCAAATACTTCTCATGGGACAAAGCTGCTGATGACATTTGGAACTCATTAATGAAAGCAATAAAAGAATAGAATATGGCTAAGATAATCATGTATCCTGGTGAAGCCAGAAAAGATGCCGTGGATTGGAAGGAAGCTCAAGGACAGCATATCACTGCGGTAAGACGCAACATTTTGGTTCTTGGCTCGGGTGGCCGCGAACATGCCTTGGCATGGAAACTGGCACAAAGCGAAGGTGCTCATGTCTTCATTGCTCCAGGCAATGCCGGTACAGCTCAAGTTGGCGTGAATGTGAATATAAAACCATCTGATTTTGAAGCTGTAAAAGAGTTTTGCTTAAAGCAAGAGATTAACCTCGTTGTGGTCGGTCCGGAGCAACCTTTGGTGGATGGTATCGTCGATTTCTTCAAAGGTGATGCCGAACTAAAAAGGGTGAAGATCATTGGTCCCGACAAGCAAGGCGCCCAACTGGAAGGTAGCAAGGCCTACGCCAAGGACTTCATGGAGAAGTACGGTGTGCCGACGGCGAAATGCTTCAAAGTGAACAAGGACAGCCTCAACGAAGGCTACAAGTTCCTCGAAAGCGTCAAAGCCCCTTACGTGCTGAAAGCCGACGGTCTGGCAGCAGGCAAGGGTGTGCTGATTCTCAATGACTTACAAGAAGCCAAAGACGAACTGGGTAAGATGCTCGATGGCAAATTCGGTGCGGCTTCGGCCACAGTGGTTATCGAGGAGTTCCTGAAAGGCATTGAGGTGTCCGTCTTCGTGCTGACCGATGGTGAGCATTATGTGCTGCTGCCCGAAGCTAAGGACTACAAGCGTATTGGCGACGGCGACCAAGGCTTGAATACAGGCGGCATGGGTGCCGTTTCGCCTGTTCCGTTCTGTACCCCTGAGTTCTTGAACAGGGTAGAGGAACGCATCGTGAAACCGACTTTGAAGGGCTTGAAAGCCGAAGGCATCGACTATAAAGGCTTCATTTTCTTGGGTTTGATGAACGACGGCGGCAATCCTTACGTCATCGAATACAACGTTCGCATGGGCGACCCAGAGACCGAGGCCGTGATGACCCGCATCGAGGGCGACTTTGCCGACCTGTTGGATGCCTGTGCCAACGGTCGCTTGAACGAGGTGCATTATGCCAAGAGCGACAAGACGGCCGTCACGGTGATGATGGTATCGGGCGGCTATCCTGAAGCCTACAAGAAAGGCATGATAATGAGCGGATTGGACACGCTGAAGGATGTCGTAGCCTTCCATGCTGGCACGGCGTTTGATGCCAATCAGCAAGTGGTGACTGCTGGCGGTCGTGTCATCGCGGTGACGGCGCATGGCGACTCAATTGAAGAGGCGAGGGGCATTGCTTACAGGGAAGTGGAGAAGATACATTTTGAAGGTGCCAACTACCGCCACGATATCGGACTTGATTTGATGAGAATGCAATGATAAAGTTTTTCAGACAGAGCTATGCCATTCAGTATGTGGTGATTGCCTTGATGGCGATTGCCCTTTGGATCCCCGCATTCGTGTCGGGAAAAGTTTTTATGGGTTTGAACGAGCCGGTCATCCCGATTTTCAACCTCATGGATCGGTTGTTGAGTTTTTCGCCTATCGCCCAACATGCTTTTGCCTTTCTGTTATTGGTGCTGGAAACCTTGATTTTCAACGCGATAATGGTCAACAACCAGATTGTGGGCAAGGTGGGAACCATGGGCGCCTTCGTCTTTGTCTTGCTGATGAGTCTTACTCGTACCCAGACCAATTTCTACCCGTTTGCCTTGTCTGTCTTTTTCATTTTGTTGGCAATCAGCAATTTGTTTGAGGTCTACCAACTGCCTAATCCAGAATTGAACTTGTTGAAGGCTGGCGTTTTTGTCGCCTTGGCCTCCATGTGTTACTTCCCAGCCATCATATTGATTGTATGGGTCTTTGTGTCGCTTCCTATCGCCAAAAAGGGTTCTTTGCGTCTCCAGCTGATTCCGATATTCGGTTTCCTTTTTGTCTACTTCCTCTATTTTGTGGGCGTGTTCATTTTCGGGGACTTCCGAGCTTTGCTGGAGGGCTATCGCGACTATTTCACTTCAATTAAATTCTCGGTAGAAGGGTTTAACTTAAAGATTATCGGATTGTTAGTGTTTCTAATTATATCAACCGTTCTCCTTTTGTTTGGAGGCAACAATGCCAACTTTGAGAAAACGGTTGCGGTAAGGACAAAGATTTCGATGACCGTCATTATGGCGGCTTTCGCTCTGTTGCTTTTGTTCATAGGCGGCAACGTACTGATGAACGGATTGATTTTCATTGTGATGTCCATACTTGTGTCGTATGCCTTCTCCTATATCGGCAACACGGGCTGGGCCAATCTGTTCCTGACCCTCTTTATCATCCTGGTCTTTGCCAATCATTATTACTTTAAACTGTTGTAAACCATGGCGTTGTTGGCACATTATTCCAATAAGATAGAAGCGGGTTGTGACGAAGCGGGCCGTGGCTGCTTAGCTGGACCTGTGGTTGCCGCTGCCGTGATTCTGAAAAATGATGCCAACTATCCTGAACTCAATGATTCCAAGCAACTTACCGAGAAGAAGAGGATGCAGTTGCGTGAACTGGTGATGAGAGAAGCCTTGTCTTTTGGAATTGGCATTGTCACGGCGCAAGAGATAGACGAAATCAATATCTTAAATGCTTCATTCTTAGCTATGCACAGGGCTTTAGATCAACTGACACTTCAACCAGAATTGCTGTTGATTGACGGCAATAGGTTTAACCCATACAAAAAGGTGAAGCACGTTTGTATTGTGGGCGGTGACGCTAAATACCAGTCGATTGCGGCGGCTTCCATACTGGCCAAGACCACCAGAGACATGATGATGGTGGAGTATGGGGAGCAATACCCTGTGTACAATTGGAAAAAGAACAAAGGCTATCCCACGCCTCAGCATAAACAAGCCATCGCTGATTACGGCACAACCCCTTTGCATCGCATGACTTTCAACATGGCTATTCAGTTAAAGTTAGACTTGTAATAGGATAATGTAACCAATAGAATATGAAAAAGATAATCCATATCACACTCTTGCTTGTTTTTGCGCTCTCGGTCATTCCGACAAAGGCGCAAGACAAGAAGATGCTGGAGTATTGGGAGGATGTGGATTTCAACGATACGACTTTGATTTCATCCAAGACGATGTCTGACAAGTTGATCGATTTCTTCTTCTTGTTCACCGATGGCGACGAACAGCGCTTCGACAGCCTTTCGGTTGCTGGTTTGGGGGTAGTCCTCGACAAAGCCAAGGTCAACATGCGGATGTATGAGTATATCCTGGAATCTGCCTTGATTGGCTATTCTGCCATGGGTCGTGACCGAGTGACAGATTATCTTTTGAACTATCCTCAACTCTCTGAAGGAGAGATTACTATGGAAGAAGGGCTTCGTTTGGATTCCATCACAGAGCCTTATCAGAAGGTGAAAGTCGGTGCAATCGCTCCTGATTACACAGGCGTTACTGTTGACGGCAAACAATATAGTCTGTATTCGTCTCAGGCAAAGCATGTTATCTTCGTCTTTTGGTCGACGGATTGCGAATACTGCCATGAATTTTTGGTGCAAATCCGCAAACATTTGGACTTGAAGTCTGATTTTGAATTGGTTACTTTTGCTTTGGCTGATAACCAGGATGAGGTGACCAAAACGGTAAAAAAAATGCGCTTGCCCGGATACCATTTCTATGATGATTTGCGTTGGGATAGCAAGGCCTTTTTGGATTACCACATCACGTCCACGCCGACCGTTTTCGTATTGGATGAAAACAAGAACATCGTATGCAAGCCATACGATTGGCATGAATTAAAGGAATGGTTGAAATCAAATAATATTTCATACTGAAAATAATATAGTTATATGAATATCAAAAAGTGTTTATTAGGTTTCTTCGTGTTGGCTTTTTCAGCCTCACAATGCTTTGCCCAGGATGCGGAATCTCGCTGGGTAGATTCGGTGTATAACAGCCTCACTGTGGAGCAGCGCGTGGCGCAGTTGATTTGCATGCGTGCCAACCTGCCCGACAAGCCTTTCTATGAGAATGTGGCCAAGTACATCAAACAATATAATATTGGTGGCGTGTGCTTTTTCCGAGCTGAGGCTGAGGATCAAGTGAATCAGACCAATGCCTGGCAGGCGATGGCGCAAACACCCTTAATGGTCTCCATTGATGCCGAGTGGGGTTTGGCTATGCGTGTGAAGAAGACCATCGCTTATCCCTATCAGATGACCTTGGGAGCTGTCACTAACGAAGACCTAATTTACAAGATGGGACAGCAAGTTGCCGAGCAATGCCGTCGCATGGGCGTCCATGTCAACTTTGCTCCTGTTGCCGATGTCAATTCCAATCCCGCCAATCCCATCATCGGAATGCGCAGCTTTGGCGAAAACCCGAGAAATGTGGGCGAAAAAGCCACGGCTTATGCACTTGGAATGCAGAGTAAAGGACTGATAACCACGATGAAACACTTCCCTGGACACGGCAACACCTCCACCGACTCGCACATGACCCTGCCCACCGTGACCCGTACGATGGAAGAGGTGCGCGATATCGAACTGGCGCCTTTCCGTTACATGATCAAATATGGCGTGAATGGTGCCATGGTGGGTCACCTGTATTTTCCTGCCATTGAGCAGGTTAAGAACACTTCCTCGTCGCTTTCATATGGAGTGGTTACCGAGTTGTTGAAGAACCAAATGGGCTTCCAAGGCTTGATTTTCACCGACGGTCTTGATATGAAAGGCGTGTCGGAGAAGGTGAGAAACGACAGTGTGCCCTATGTGGCCTTCATGGCAGGCAACGACGTGCTGATTTTGCCCCACGATGTGCCTTTTGCCATCAAGACCATTAAGTCGGCTGTTGAAAAAGACACGATTGCAGCTGCACGATTGGAAGAGAGCTGCAAGAAAATCCTGCGCTACAAATACCGCGTCGGACTCAACCATTATAAAGCGGTGTCGACCAACAACCTGATGTCTGACCTGAAAAAGAAGTCGTACCTGGACCTTCGCCAACAGCTTTATGAAGAAGCTGTCACCTTGTTACGCAATGATAATCAAGTGATTCCTTTGGCCAACAACAAGAAAATTGCCGTGGTCACCATCGGTAATTCCAAAAACGATGTGAATGAGGGACTTGTCGCTCGTGGCTACAACACCACCTCGTTTGTGGTGAAAAAGGAAGACATCGCCTCGAAATCGGCAGACTGGTTGACGCGACTGGAAAAGTATGATTTGGTGGTGGTCAACATCGAGAAGACCAACATGTTCGCCGACAAGAATTATGGCATCAACGATGCCACGGTGAAGTTCTTCAATCGTCTTGTCGCCCAAAACGACGTGATTCTCAACTTGTTCGCCTGTCCATACGCTTTGGATATGTTCCGTATCAACAATAGCGTGAAAGGTGTGGTGGTAGCCTATCAGGATGAGGTGCCAGCTGTCGATGCCGTTGTGAAGTTGCTTGCTGGCGATATGGAAGCCCGTGGCAAGTTGCCCGTCTCGGTGTCGAAGTTCAAGTGCGGTGATGGTATTGTCGCCACGACGCCTGAAAAAACCAACAATACAGAACTCTTTCTTCCAAAAGAAGATACGCTGACACCTGAAATGACGATGGAGGAGATCGAGAAGGCCGCCCCCTTGCCTCATGGCACCATGGATGAGAAATATGTTTTCAAGTTGGATTCAGTGGCCAAAGCGGGAATCAGAAAGGGTGCTTATCCGGGTTGCCAGATTGTGGTGCTGAAAGATGGCAAGATAGTGTACGACAAGTGCTTTGGAAATTTCACTTATGGTGGAGGCCATCAAGTGCAGCCCGACGACCTCTACGACATAGCTTCCTGCACGAAAATCTTTGCTTCCACATTGGCAATCATGAAGTTATACGATGATGGCCTGATTGACCTCAACAAGACTTTGGCCGATTTTTTCCCTTATCTGAAAGGGAATGCGCATGGCAAGCTGAAACTCATCGACATCATGACGCACCAGGCTGGTCTGAAGGCTTGGATACCGTTCTACAAGATGACGGTGGACGAGAACGGCCCGATGGCGGAATTCTATAGCGATAAGATTGATGAGAACCATAACGTTAGGGTGGCGGAGAACCTCTACCTTATTAATGACTACGAGGAGCGTATTTTCGACTCGGTTTCCAAGACTCCATTGGGGAAGAAGAAATACCTCTATAGCGACATGGGGTTCTATTACATGCCGAAGATTGTGAAACTGCTGACGAACCAAACCATTGAGGACTATCTGAATGAAAAGTTCTATTATCCGTTGAACCTTTCACATATCTGTTATCAACCCTTGAACCATTTCACACGAGATCAGATTGCCCCGACGGAGAACGACACCGTCTTTCGGATGCAGTTGATTTGGGGCGATGTGCACGACCAAGCTGCCGCCATGTTTGGTGGGGTGGCCGGTCATGCAGGACTGTTCTCCAATGCCGAAGATATGGCAGTTATCATACAAATGTTTATGAATGAGGGTGTTTATGATGGTGTGCGTTACCTGAAACCTGAAACGGTGCGTTATTTCACCAAGGCGCCATTCGCTGCGAGCAACGAGAACCGTCGCGGCATCGGGTTCGACAAGATACCCCTTGACAAGAAAGGCTCATTCACGGCATCGAAGCAAGGCTCCATGAAAGGCTACGGACACACGGGGTTCACGGGCACTTTCTTCTGGGTTGAACCCGAGAACAAAACGGCCCTCATTTTCTTGTCGAACCGCGTCTATCCCAATACAGAACCCAACAAATTGGCGAAGTTAGGCACCAGAACGGCTTTGCATGACATTTTGTACGAGGCCTATCCCATAGCTGAATAATTTATTAAAAATCAACAAATAACATTTTTATGAAAGACAATTCTTACTTTCCCAGTATGCTTCCTGCCGAAGAACTCGCGCAGTTGAAGTACATTCCCACCCTTCCTGAATTTGTAACCTGGATTGAGCAAAAATGGGCCGATCTGCCTTGCCTCTCCGATACGGTCAACACCTTGACCTATAAGCAGGTGTGCGACGCTGTGGCTCGCAAGCGTGCTTTGCTCAACGACATGGGTTTGCAAAAAGGCGACAAGGTGGCCATCATTGACAACACCACCGTGGAGGCTGTCGAAATGTTCCTTGCCGTTACTTCGGCTGGTTTTGTGGCCATCAATCTTCCTTCCCAACTGCCGCCGCAAGCCATCGTGGGTTGTTGCATGAAGTTCGGCGTGAAGGTGTTAGCTGCTGGTAAGGACTTTATGGAAGCCGTGAAAGAGGCTCCTTGCAAGGTGATGGCCATCACGGATGTGGCTGACCATACTGCTCCTGTGGTTGCGGTCGACAAGAACGACCCTGCCGCTATTTTCTTCACGGGTGGTACGACGGGCGCGCCCAAGGGTGCCGTTTTGCCTCATAGAGCTTTGATGCGTGGCGCATTGAACGGCGTTTACGCTCCCGGACATCAGCTGGGTTGCCATCGTTATGCTTGTGTATTGCCTCTCAGCCATGTGTTTGGATTGATTCGCAGCACTTTGTCGGTGTTGTTCGAAGGTGGCGCTTGGTATGCTGCCGCCAACACCAAGGAGACCATCACCAAGTTCCCGATGATCAAACCGACTTGTCTTGTGGCTGTTCCTGGCATCTGCGAAATCCTGTTGGGTCTCGTCAAGATGTACGGTGCGCCTTTCCTTGGCGGATGCCTGAAATTCATCATCTCCGGTGCTGCCAATGTGCCTCCGAAACTCATCGGTGAGTTCGACAAGTTGGGTATCAGCCTGTTTGCTGGCTATGGTATGACCGAAGGCGCCAACCTTACCACAGGTAACATCGATGTCATTACCAAGCCCACCTCGGTCGGTAAATTGTATCCCGAGCAAGAGGCCAAGGTGGTCGACGGTGAGTTGTGGTTCCGTGGTGACAATGTCTTCCTCGGCTACTATGGTGACCCGGAAAAGACCGCAGAAACCTTGACTCCCGATGGTTGGATCAAGACGGGCGACCTTGTCCGTTTCGACGAAGAAGATTACATGTACATCGTGGGCCGCATCAAGAACCTCATCATCCTTTCCAATGGCGAGAATGTCAGCCCTGAAAGCATCGAAGAGCCTTTCTACAAGGACAATAAACTTCGCGATTGCCTCGTCAAGGAAGACGAGCTGGATGGTCGTCAGGTGATTGCCATTGAGATTCTGCCACGCATGGAAGAGTTTGGTAATGTTGCATGGGAGGAAGTGGAAGCCTACTTCAAAGACCTTGTCGGCAAGGTTAATGCTACGCTACCCAGCACACATCAAGTTGGTAAAATTACCGTGCGTAGGGAGGACTTCAAGCGTACTGGTGCTATGAAAGTTTCACGAAATCAATGATATAAGCTATGCAAAGAGAAAATATCTTATCAGAATTGAAAGAGATTCTGAAGCTCATCAAGCCTTCAATGGATTTGTCGAAGGTTAATGAGGAGTCGCAACTTGTACGCGATGTGGGCCTTGACTCCCTAACTATTTTGTTGTTGAGCCTTGCCATCGAAAACAAGTTCGGATTCAAGTTCGACGGCAACCCGAAGTTCACTACGGTGGGAGAGGTGATTGATTTTATCAGTTCAAACACAACACTTTAGCCTATGTCAATCCGTATCGTAAAGGTGGAAAGTCACAAGCAGCTGAAAAAGTTTGTGACTTTCCCTCTGAAACTCTACAAAGACTGTGAGAACTGGGTGCCGGCCCTGGAAGGCGACGAATACGACACGTTCAACCCAGAGAAGAACGGTGCCTACGACTTCTGCGAAGCTGATTGTTTCTTGGCCTATCGCGGGGATGAGATAGTGGGTCGCGTGGCAGCCATCATCAACCATAAAGCTGACGACGAGCAACACCTCGTCCGTTTCGGCTGGCTTGATTTCATCGAAGATGAAGAAGTGCTTCGCGCACTCATCGACACTGTTGCTGAATGGGGTAAACAACACGGTCGCACCGAGATGAGAGGCCCTTGGGGCTTTACTGACATGGACAAGGAAGGCCTGCTTGTGGAAGGCTTTGAGCATCTGAGCCCCTTCACCTGCCTTTACAATTTCCCCTATTATGGCACAATGTTGGAGCAACTCGGTTTCAAGAAAGACGTGGACTGGACGCAAAGAACCCTCTTGGTGAGCAAGGAATTGCCTTCCATGTTCCAATTCACCAATCTGATTGAGGAAAGGTTTAAAGTCCATGTGGTCAATCCGCGCAGCATGAAAGACATGGCCAACCGATATGGAATGGAGATTTTCCACATGTACAATGAGGCTTTTGCTCCTTTGCACGGCTTCTCGCCTTTGACTGACAAGCAGATAGAGGCTTATCTGAAGACTTATGTTCCTATTTTGGACAAGGATTTCGTGGCGGTTGCCGTCAATGACCAAGACAAGCCGGTAGGCTTCCTCTTCTGTGTGCCTTCGCTCTCAAAGGCGGTGAAGAAATCCAAAGGGCGTTTGTTCCCCTTCGGTTTCCTAAACATCTTGAAAGCATTGAAGAAAAACGACACCCTTGAGGCTTTGATAATGGGTGTAATGCCTGAGTATCAGCAATGTGGAATACCAGTGCTGATGTTTAAATACCTCCACGAAAACTGCATCAAGCGCGGTATTGACACCATCATTATGAACCCCCAACTGGAGGAAAACTACAAGGTGCAGTCGCTGTTTGGCGACTACAAGACCGAACCCTTCATGAGGCGCAGGGCCTACAAGAAGAGCATTTAGTGGATTTCGTAGGTGTTTATGATGCCGATGGCTTCTTCTAGCATCATCTTGACCAAGGCGTTGTCGGAGAGGCGATAGGTCAGCTCGACCGCTTTGTATCCTCCTTTCGGCACTTTGCCTTTGGCGACGATGGAGACGGTCTTCACACCTTTTTCTTCCTTGACGGTCAGCTCGGCGTTGTTGTCGGCAGCGGCTTGTTCCCAGTTGCCAGCCAAGCAGTTCAGCAAGGTGGAGCGTTGCAGCCCGACCATTTTCACCTTTTCGGCATCGAGTTCAACCTTTTTGCCATCCATGTTGATTTTCACCATGTTGCCCTCAATCTTGAAGTAATCACCTTGAGGCTGGGTGTAGATCATACTGAGTTGGTCGTTGCCGTCAAAAGTGAGATGACCGGCTTTGTCGGTGGTCTTGCCCGAAATCTTCATCAGTTTGGTCTGGGTGAAATCGGTGTCAAAAGTCTTTTGTGCAATAGCTGTTACGGAAAACAGCATTGCGATGAGAATCAATGTAATATGCTTCATTTCTGTAAATTGTCTAAATAGGTGACTACATCGTTAACAGTTTCAAATTTGGCCAAAGCCTGGTCGGGAATGACAATGCCATAGTCGTCTTCAAGGCGCATGAGCAGTTGGAGGATGTCGACGGAATCGGCGCCAAGGTCTCTCTTGATTTGGGCATCCAACGTAACCCGCTCCGGGTCGATGCGCAACTGACGCGCCAAGGTGGCTTTTACTACTTCGTACATATTGTTATAATTCAAAGATTTATAATTCAAAATTCAATATACATATTTCTACATTCAGCATTCAATATTCGTAGTGTTCGTAACGCATGATGATTTCTTCCATCTTGGATGACAATGAACTGACCTCCATCTTGTAGGCTTGTTCGATGCATTTCTCTACTGCCGTGGCCTTGCTGGAACCGTGACCTTTCACCACCGTCTTCGAAGTGCCCAACAACACGCTGCCGCCATAGTTCTGGTAGTTCATGAACTCTTTCTCCTCCATAAACATCCGCTTCATCAGCAGCGCACCCAATTTGTAAATTGGCCTCGAATAGATGTCCTTCTTCAACTTCTTCAGCAGTTCCAAGGCGGTACCTTCTGTGGTCTTCACCAATACATTGCCCGAAAAGCCATCGCAAACCACCACGTCGTAGTTGCCCGAAAGCAAGTCGCGGCTCTCCATGTTGCCCACAAAATGGATTTCGGGGGTCTCATTCAGCAAAAAGTATGCCTTTTGTCGGATTTCGTCACCTTTTTCCGCTTCTTTTCCAACATTTAGCAAGGCAACACGCGGTTTTTCGATATTATAGACCTTCTCCATATACAGGCTCGACATGATGGCAAACTGCCTCAGATGCTCTGGCGTGACTTCCACATTGGCACCACTGTCGCAAATTCCGACGATACCTCCATTCATGGTAGGCAAAAGCGGACAAAAGGCAGGACGAATGACACCCTTAACGCGACCGATGCGCGTCAAGGCGGCGGCAACGAGAGCACCAGTGGAACCGATGCTCACCATGGCGTTGATGTCGTCTTGGTCACGGAGCATACGAACAGCCTTAATCATCGAGCTTTCCTTTTTCAGTCGGATGACATCGATGGGGCGTTCCTCGCAGCCGATGACCTCGGGCGCATGGACGATTTCGAGGCGCGAGGCGTCGTATGATTTGCCTTTCAGGCAGTTCTGAAGCGTGGTCTCATCACCCGTCAGGATCAAATGCAGGTCGGGCAATTGGGCCATGGCTGCCAAAGCACCGTCCACATTGGCCTCGGGGCTGTGGTCGCCACCAAAACAGTCTATAATAATCTTAATCATATCATCTTTTCTTTGTCACAAAACTTACAAAACCCTCAAAACCTATTTCTTGTGTTGTGGGAAGCAAGCCAACCGGCTGCTTCCCAGCGGCGACACAGTTGTGGAGCCGCTTCGTCTTTTTTATTAACATGCTCATTGTTTTGCAAGTTTTGATGGTTTTGTGATAAAATACAATTTTCATAACGCCTTAACATAACAACGATGCCGTTTGATCTTTTGTTCGTCAAAGCGTTTCCACTGATTCTGAATGGCATAATTGTCTTCCAGATTCATGTTGGTCTCGGCGTATTCGACATCCTTCAGCATGTTCATCAAACCCGCAGAGACGATGATGCTCACGCCTCGGTTAAGCCACTCGGGGTCGACACCGATGAGGCAGAGGTCGATGACATTGGGCTTTTTCAAAGCCTTAAGCAGGCGAACCAAGGCGGCTGGTGTCAGTCGGCCACCCGAAGGCCGCACGGCATCGGCAATGGCTGGGAAAGCCAGTCCGAAGCAAATCATCTTATCGTTCTCGTCGAGGATGACAGCTACATTCTTCACGTCGATGACCAGACGGAAGTTGTCGATCATCATCTTTTTCATGCCCTCGGTGAAAGGCACGGTGCCGTATAGCAGCTCATATGATTTGTCAAGCAACTCAAAGATGCCGTCGGCGTATTTCTTGAGGAAGTCGTTGGTGTTGCGCGCCGTGCCGAGATGCAGGTTGTAGCGTTTCATCACGAAAGCCGCCAACTTGTCGACCTCGCCGTCATAGTCCTTGGGAATGCGGATACGGCTACCTGTCCAGTCCACCTCCTTTTGATAACCGTAGTTTTCGATAAAGGTCTGATAATAAGGATAGTTGTAGGTCTCTTCGAAGGTAGCGGGATAGTCGAAGCCGTCAATCAAAAGGCCTTCGCGCTCAAGGTCGGAGAAACTCAAAGGGCCAACCATCTCGTTCATGCCTTTCTGAAGCGCCCAATTCTCCAAGGTTTTGAAGAGCTCTTTTGCCACTTCTTCGTCCTCGATGACATCAAAACGGGTGAAACGCACTTGTTTCTTGCCCGTTTTCTCGTTGGCGGCATGTTGGATGATGCCGGAGATGCGTCCAGCCATCACGCCGTCTTTATAGGCGTTGAAATAGACGGCTTCGCACATGTCGTTGTAAACGAAGTCCTTGCGGAAGATTTTCTTCTCGTCCATATACAAAGGCGGCGTGAAGTAAGGATTGCCCTTGTAGAGTTTCAGCGGAAAGTCCAAAAAGTCCTTTTGCTGTTTTTTCGTCAGAACTTCTTCAACCGTTATCATATCAAGTCACTCAATTGTTTGGTATTCTGTTTTCTTCTTAACCGTCATTGCGGGCTTGACCCGCAATCTCTCCTGCTATGAGGGTGTCGTCTTCGCGTTCGGGAGATGGCGGATGTTCCTCCGCCATGACGGTAAAGGCTTAAGATAGTGCATCCCGGCCTCGCATCACCGATGTTTTGCATGGAAGCAGATACCGATGGCATCAGGACCGCAGTGGCTTCCGATGGTTGGGTTGACGGGAACGGTGATGACATTTAAGTCTTCCCCGAATTTCTCTTTCAGTTGGCGCTCAGCTTCAGCGGCAATGTCGGGGGCATCTGAATGGCCAATGACCACACGATGAGCCTTCACGTCTTCACCGAGTTCCTCAACATATTTCACCAAGCGGGCAATGGCTTTGGCACGGCCCGTTTCCTTGCCGATGGAAACCATTTTACCCTCGTTGTCCAAATAGATAATCGGACGGATGCCTATGAAGCCTCCCATGGTGGCTGCCAAGCCACTCACGCGACCGCTGCGACGGAAAAACTTCAGATCGTCGGCGAAGAAATACATCGGGAACTTCGGCACTTCCACCTTGGCCCATTCCACGATTTCCTCGGCAGTCTTGCCTGCCTTGTACATCTCGGCGCATTCAAGCACAACATTGTAGGATAATGCCGTAATGCCCAACGTGTCAACTTCATAGAACTTGCGCTCGGGATATTTCACTTTCAGCTTTTCCAAGGCCTGACACATGATGGTGAAGGTGTTGGAGGTGCCCGACGAGAAATGCACGTAGAGGATGTCGTTGCCAGCGGCAAATTCGGGCTCGAAATATTGGATGTAAGCCTCTTCGCTCATGGCGCTGGTGGTCGGCATGGTGCCTGCGCGGAGCATGTCGTAGAACTTATGGGAATCGAACTCGTCGAAGTCGATGTAGGGGTAAATCACTTGTTCACCCACGGTATAAGGCATACTAATCATTTTGATGCCATACGCGGCGCACTCCTTTGGAGTGATGTCGCAATCGGTGTCACTAAAAAAGGTCAACATAATACGAAAATATAATCATAAACCGGCTGTTGGCCGTTGTTCAACATAATTTCAAGGTTCTTGTATTGGGATTGGAGTTCGGTGATTAGGCGTTCCGCTTCTTCGGCTGGCACGCTTTCACCGTAGAACACCAACATCACGTCACGCGAGGCGGCGCCAAGGCGTTCAACCAAGGCTTTGGTAGCAGTTTCGCGGTCGGGACTGTCGGAGAGGAGCTGTTTGCCGCTGTAGCCGACGAAGTCGCCTGTGTGGACTGTCACTTGCTCGCCTTCGGCATCGCGGATGGCGGTGGAGACCATGCCTGTCACCACGGATTGCATGATTTCCGTTACGCTGGCGATGACCTCGTCGACATTAGGATTGTCGCGGTCAATGTAACCGATACCATAATAGCCTTCACCGATGGTAGTTGAGGGAAGCACATGGATGTCGGCGTCTTTATAGAGTTCGGCAGTCTGGTCGGCGGCCATCTTGATGTTCTTGTTATTAGGGAAGACGAGGATGTGCTGCGCGTTGATTTTCGCGAAAGCATCTATGAAGTCTTGTGTCGACGGGTTCATCGTCTGGCCACCCGCAATCACTTCATCGGCCCCGATTTCGCGGAAGGCGTTGATGAGGCCTGCGCCCGAAGCCACAGTCACGATGCCATAAGGCTTGGGAGGCAGCTTGAACGAGGCGTTGTTCTGGTTGGTCGATTGATGATGTTGCAGTGCCATGTTCTCAATCTTGATGGTCAGGAACTCACCGTATTTTTGCATCTCGTTGAGAATCACGCCAGGCGTGAAGGTATGCACATGCACTTTCACGATGGAGCCTTCGCGGAAGGCCACCACCGATTCGCCCACGCGGTTCAGATAGTCAAAGATTTCCTGTTCGTCGAAGCTGTCCAAATCGACTTTGGAGCGCATCAATCGCAATAGGAACTCAGTGCAGTAGCCGAACTCCAAGGTGCTGTTTTCGGTGAATTTGTCGAGTTCCACGGTTGGAACTGAGGTCGTTGTTGGTGCGATTTCCTCTTCGGAGATGATGCCGTTTAAAGCATCGTTCATGCCTCGGAAGATGCTCACTAGTCCAGCGCCACCGCTGTCGACCACGCCTGCGTCTTTCAGCACTTGAAGCAGTTCGGGCGTATGATCCAAGGAGACCTGCATGTCCTTCAATAAGGTCTCAAAATAATGGTTCAAGTCCGAACTTGCATCGGCATTGGCCACACCTTCGCGCAATACGGTGATGATAGTGCCTTCCACGGGAACGGGAACGGATTTATAAGCCTCTTCCACAGCGGATTGCATGGCTTTGGCGAAGGCCTTTGTGTCGGCTTCGATGACGCCTTGCAGACCTTTGGCGAGGCCGGCAAAGATACGTGATAGGATGACGCCCGAGTTGCCTCTTGCGCCGAGCAGCATACCTGATGAAGCGGCTGAGGCTAGTTCAGAAAGGGTACCGAGTTGGTCGTTCAAGGCAGTACATCCCGCCTTGAGGGTCATCAGCATGTTGTCGCCTGTGTCGCCGTCGGGAATCGGGAACACATTGAGGTCGTTGATGACCTTTTTGTCCCTGCCCAGTTGCACCGCGCCTTGGCGAAGCATCGTGGCGAAAGTCAGGCTATCGAGTTCATTTGTCTTTTGCATTACAAATGTTTTTCAAAAAGTCTGCAAAAATACGGATTTTTTGGAAATCTTTCAAAAAGGATAAACACCCTATTGGATTCAAATAGTTCCAAGCCGAAATGTTAGTTTAGATAATTCGAATTTTTGTCCAAATCCACTATTTTTACCATACTTTTGGACAAAAATCGTTTAGTTTTCATCCAAATCTATATTTTTTTATTAGATTTGGACAAAAAACTCATTGTTGGTTTGAAAAAATGTTGTAGATTTGCATCAAAATTACGACAGATGATAAAAGAAGAAAAACTAATTGGACGCCAACGAGAATGGGTGGAACTTCAATGGGCTCTGGATTCCAACCGCTCGGAGTTTGTTGTTATGTATGGCCGTCGTCGTATCGGCAAGACATTTCTGGTCCGCCGTTTCTTTAACGACACGTACAGCTTTCACTATGTGGGAGCACATCGTCAAAAGAAAAATGTTCAACTTCAAAACTTCAGAGAAGCCTTGTCTATTTATTCGGGTGATAAAAACATCCCCAAACTGAAAAACTGGCACGAGGCTTTTTTGCAGTTGGAAGAATACTTGCAACAATGTAAGGAAAAAAGAAAAGTCGTTTTTTTTGATGAGATGCCATGGATTGACACGCAAGGTAGCGAGTTTGTCGACGAGCTAGAATATTTTTGGTCCAATTGGGTGCAGAATCGTGATGACATCGTGTTTATCGCTTGTGGAAGTGCCACCAGCTGGATGAAGGAAAAGCTGGAGGACAACCAAGGAGGACTTCACAACCGGATTACTCATAAGATATACTTACGACCTTTTTACTTGAACGAATGTAAGGCCTATCTCATAGAACACGGCTTCGATTGGGATGACTACCAGATTTTGCAAAGTTATATGCTATTCGGAGGTGTGCCATATTATCTGAGTCTATTACGTCCCTCACTAAGTCTACCTCAAAACGTTGATTCGCTAATCTTTCGACGTGGAGGCGATTTGAGTGATGAGTTCAACGAACTGTACAACGCCCTTTTCAATAAAGCTGATCGTTATATTTCCATTGTGAAATTACTCTCAAACAAAAGAGAAGGATTTACACGTGATGAGATAGAAAAGGGAACGGGATACAGTGGTGGCGGACTTTCAAAGATGCTGGAAAACCTTGAACGCTGTGACTTTATTGTTTCGTATGCCCAGTTTGGCAACAAGACCAAACTTACGCTATATCGTCTGGCTGACTTTTATACGCTATTCTATTTCCGTTATGTTGAGGGGAATCGTTCGCGAGACGAGCATTATTGGCAGCATCATTATACCGACCGTGGAGTTGCTTCTTGGGAGGGTTTTACCTTTGAGGAAGTTTGCCTACGTCATCTGCCTCATATTAAGCAAGGCCTAGGCATTTCGGGTATGGCTACTGAGGCTTCGTCATGGCGGTTCACGCCGTCGAAGGGCGACCAAAAAAAAGGTGGACAGATTGATTTGGTGATCAAGAGAGCTGACAAAATCATCCATCTTGTTGAGATGAAGTTTTCCGAGATTCCCTATAACATAACAAAAGCATATGGACAAACATTATTAGAGCGCAAAAGTCTCTTCATGGAACTTACTGGTATTACAAGAGGCATTGTCTTCACTTTTGTTACTCCAAAAGGATTGTCAAAAGGATTGCATTCCTCCTTGGTACACAGCGAAATTACCGCCAAAAATCTCTTTGCCGAGATTGTAGAGTAGCCATTCTGATGTTTGAAGGAAATGGGTGATTGGGTGAGGAATAACTCACTCTTTCTGTCCGCCCTTCATCACGCTCTTCTTATACCACGGCCACTTCATCAGCTGCCAGAACGCGAACGGCTGGAGTGCGTAGGAAATCATTATCGTTGAAGCCATTCCGATGAGGGTGCTGAGGCCGATGGACCGGATGGCGGGATGAACGGCAAAGAGGAGTGAGGATACCACGATGACAAGAATGGCTGCCGAGAAGAAGATGGCGACCTTGTGCCAGGTCAGCACATCCGAATTGCCTGTTCGCGCCTGCGTGAGCAAGCCTTCCGTGATGAAGATGCTGTAGTCGACGCCCACACCGAAGATGAAGGTGGAGATGATGATGCTGGCAAGGTTGAACTCGAGTCCGATGATGGCCATGTACCCCTGCACCATAAACCAACTGAGCACCATGGGGATGAACGACAGTAGGGCGGTGATGAGGTTACGGAACGACACCAACAAAATCAACAGTACGAACAGCGATGAAATCCACACGGCGATGTTGAAGTCGTCGTTGATGACCTCCACCATGCTCTTGCAGTAGTAGAACGGCTCCAAAACGAAAGTCTTCGGGTTGGTGACCAAGGCATCAGTCACAATGTCTTTCTCATCGAAGCGCATGGCGACGTCGGTGAATACCATGTATTGGTTGTCGGCATTGCATTCGATGAAGTTGCCGAGCAGGTTGGGAGGCACCACACCGCTTTCCAACAAAGAGGCAGGTTCATATTCAGCGTTGAGCAATTCCTTGAAATCGTAGAACATCATCGGGTCGAGGCCGAAGTCATGCGCACCTTTGTCCACCATGAGGATGGCCTCGCTCTTGCGTTCGTCAGTCCAGTAAGCGTTCCATGCGGCGATGCGCTGCTCTTGGTCTTTCTGCGTGATGAAGAGTTTGGGAATCATGTCGGTATAGCTATGGACATAGCCTTTTTGCTTCAAGGAGTCCAACAAGGGCATCAGCGATTTGTCGGCTTCCAATGCCTCGTCGATGTCGGTGGAGACAGTGGCAAAATAGAGGTGGAAGAAACCGTCGTTGTTCTTTTCGTTGAAAAGGCCCTCGGCGGTTACTTCATCGGGTGAGTTGTAGTCGAGGTTGCGTAAGTCGCTGTCAAACTTTACTTTAGGCGAGAAGATGATGCCCACGATGATGATAACCACTATCAATGCGAGGAACCAGGGTTTCTTGTCGAAAGGTAGGTTGTTGAGGCGCGAGATGCGGCGGAAAGTCTTGCTGTCGGCATCGGCATGGCGTCTGGGCAGGAAATGCGGCAAGAAGATAAGGGCAAACATAGTGCTGCCCAACAAAGCGAATGAGGCAAACAGGCCAAAGTCGCGGAGCAAATCGCTGTCGGTGAAGAGCAGGCTACAGAAGGCACCCACCGTGGTGATGCAACCCAAGAACACGGGTGTCGACTCGTCCAAAAGCAGTTTCTCGGGGTCGCCGACAAAGAAATGGTGGATGAGCACATGCAGACAGTAACTGATGGCCACGCCAAGCACGATGGCACCCAAGCCAAGCGCCATCAACGACATGCCGCCTTTGATCCAATAGATGCAGGCAAGGGAGAATGCCGTGCCATAGAAGATGGGTAGCAGTAGTTTCCAAATGAATGGGAAGCTTCTGAAGCACAATCCAATAAGTATCAGTATTAAAACGATGGAAATGCCTACCGTCACCATGAGGTCCGACTTGATGCGGCCTGCGTTCGACACGCTGCCAATGACGTCGCCATGGGCGTAGACTTTCACATCGGGGTGGGAGGCTTCAAACTCCTTTTGTGCCTTTTTCAACATGCGGCTGAACTCGGTGGATGACTTGGAGTCAAGCGAGCGGAAAGCAGGGGCAAGATAGGCCAAGGCCACGGTGCTGTCGGGGCAGAAAAGATGACCGTCGATAAGATTGAAATTGCCGACGGCACCTTCGATGGCGTCACCGAGCACGGCACCGCGCAAGTTGAGCGGGTCGTAAGCAATGGCTTGCGTGATGTCGCCTGTCTCGTCTTCCATCATCTGCTCATAGTTGACCCACATTTGTTTCTCAACGGCCTCGGGTTCCATCGCCTTCTCGAAGTCGTGGTATGCTGAAGTGTCGATGAACGAAGGGATGTGCTCCAGCACGAAATCCAAGGCATTGAGGGCCAATTCGGGTTCCATCTTGTACAACACATTGGAAATGTAGTGACTTGTCGAGTCTTTCTCGAAAAGCAAGTCAATAAACTCGTCGGTCCTTTCGCACAGCACTTCGGGCGAAAGCTTCTCGTCAGCCGAGGTCACTTGGATATAAACCTTGTCCTTTAATTCGATGGAGCTGAAAGCCAGTTGGCTCTCGACACTTGAAGAGGGTAGGAGCCTGGAAATGTCTTCCTCGTACTTGAGTTGGAGTCCAAAGATGAGGAAAACCAACGCCGACACGGCCATGATGAGATACATCAGGACCTTGTGGTTGTTGAAGTAACGGTAAATGGGTATGAAAACCTTATGCATTATTCAGTTGTTAAATAGCTTTTTAGTGTTTTGTAAAACTCAGGCAGACGTTTGGAAATGGCGACGGGACGGTTGTTTTCGATGAAGCAATGGACGCTGTGAGCGACACAGACCACTTTACCTTCAACACGCATCGTGTAGTCAAACTCAAACTTCATCTCACTCATCTTGCAGATGCTCACCTCAATCTCGATGACGTCCTTGAACGTGGTGGGGCGTTTGTATTCGCATGAAATCGAGATGACGGGCGAGAAGACATTCTCCGCCTCGATTTTGTCGAAGCCGAAGCCCAGCTGGTCGAGCCAGTCGACACGAGCCTCTTCCATGAAGCGGACATAGTTGGAGTGATGCGTCACGCCCATGCGGTCGCATTCGTAGTATTTCACTTCGTGCTTGTAAGTGTTCATCGCGGTTCTACCTTATTCAAAAAGAAGCGGCAAAAATAGGGAAAAAACATGAATCTTTTGGAAACAATACGGGATTTTATAATTTTGCAGTCATTATGAAGCAAGCTAAAGTCATTCTGATTACAGGCGCCAGCAGCGGCATCGGCTTTGATGCAGCCAAGATTTTGGCGCAGCAAAGTCATAAGGTGTATGCCGCCGCCCGTAGGGTGGAACTGATGGAGCCTTTGAAAGTCGATGGCGTGCAAGTCCTTGGGATGGATGTCACCGACGAAGCCTCAATGCAGCAAGGTGTCGAGGCAGTCATCCAAGCCGAAGGTCGGATTGATGTGTTGATTAACAATGCAGGCTATGGCTTTTTCGGTGCCATTGAGACGGTGCCGCTTGAGGAAGCGCGTCGGCAGGTGGAGGTGAATGTCTTCGGTTTGGCGCGGCTGACCCAGTTGGTGCTGCCCCATATGCGTAAGCAGGGGAGTGGCCGCATCGTCAACACCTCATCGATAGCGGGTAAAATGGTGATTTATATGGGTGGCTGGTATAACGTGACCAAATATTCTGTTGAAGCCTTTAGTGATGCCTTGCGCATGGAAATGAAGCCCTATGGCATTGACGTGGTGATGATAGAGCCGGGTGCCATCAAGACCAATTGGGGACCCATCGCAGCCAAGCATCTGAAGGAATCTTCGGCGGGTACGGCTTATGAAGTAGTTGGCACGCAGTGGGCCAATAACATAGATTGGTTCTACAATACCAATATGCTTTCGAAGCCGATGGTTATTGCCAAGGCCATCAGTCGTGCCGTCAACAGCCGTCATCCGAAGGCAAGATATTGCATAGGACGTTTTTCTATCATTGGAAGGATAGCCCATGCCTTGATGCCTGCCCGTTGGTGGGATGCCATGATGCGTCAGGGAGGAAAAATAAAGACAAAATGAACAAACTATAAACATTACAAACATGAAAAACCTGAAATTGACATTGGTCCTCGCGACCGCGACGCTGGCCGCCGTCTCATGCGGCCCCAAGCCAGAAACCGCAAAAGAAGAGGCTCAAAAGGAAACGACGCCCAAGGTGCTTGTCATTTATTATTCCCAAACCTCCAACACCAAAGGCGTGGCACAGGAGATTGCCACCAAACTTGGTGCCGACATTGAGGAGATTGTCCCCGTAGAACTCTATGATGGTGACTTCCAAGCCACTATTGAGCGTGGCAAGAAAGAACTCGACGAAGGCTCCTTCCCGGAGATTCAACCCCTTAAGGCAAATGTCGCCGACTATGACGTGGTCTTCCTCGGTTATCCGATTTGGTTCGGCACATACGCACCACCTGTTTTCACCTGGTTGAATCAAGTGGATTTGGGCGGCAAGAAAGTCGTCCCGTTCTGCACCTTCGGTAGTGGCGGTCTGGAGTCAAGCGTGAAGGATTTGGCTGAAGCTGAGCCCAATGCAGAAATCCTTCCTGGCTATGGTGTTCGTGCCGCCCGTCTCGAAGCCATGCCCAAAGAGATTGACCAGTTCCTGAAAGCCAACGGTTTCTTGGAGGGAGAATTTGTCAAGCTCGAGGAATTCCCCGAGCAGCATCCTGTGAGCGAAGAGGAGGCCGCTATCTTCAATGCTGCCGTGGGTGACTATCCGATGATGCACGCCCAAGCCAAGACTGTAGCCTCGCGCACAATCCCTGACGGTGTGGAATACCAGTTCACCGCCGTTGATCTTCCTCGTGAGGACCGTCCCAACATGCCTCCAGCGGGCGAGATGACGGTTTATGTGACGGTAGTTGGCGATGAGGCGCCTGTGTTTACGAGAGTGATTAGGTAATTCTTACGTGAGTATTTAATTAAGAAATCCAAGATTTCACAAAAGTTGAATATTAAACAAATAGAAATAGCTATGGCAAAAAAAACATCACCCTCAATCTCGGTAGGACAAGAAAAAGGTCGTTTGACTAAACCCGGTAGACTGCCGATAAAATTCTCTAAAGTATTTAATCCTTATGATAAAGCTAGTTATTCAGAAACGGAAAAGGATATTGAAAAGAGCTTTTCGGAAATAGAACCCGTGGCGACTATTCAAAACAAGGTCATGGATTCCAATGGTTTGTTTTATGATAGTACAACAGACGCCATTACTGTTTACAGAATTAATGGAGATGTTGCTGTGCTTCAGGTTAATATTAATCGAGCCTATTCCAAAAAGTCCTATATGGCTTTTGCCTATTATGACAAAGAATTATTGGACGAGAATAATATGTTTAAAAGCGAGGAACAATACAAGACGGAGTATCAGATGTGGCATTTTGGGGGCATTTCCAAGAAAGATATGAAGCCTAATGAGGATTGGCTTGTCGTTCCTAGAGAAATCTTTAAGAACATTAATGATTATGTTTATCTTTGTGTTTGTACTGAGACAAGTCAGGGGGAGCCTGTTGTAAAAGGAATACATTTTCCCAAAGACCGATTGTTCTTCTATGACTTGCCCATTGCGACATCAATTTATTCAGGCCAACAATTAAAGGATTCTAAAATCCTTTTGGGTAAAGTATTGAAATATGTAAGAAGTAGAAAAGAAAAGGATGTGGCTTCCAATAAACCTCCAATGATAGTTTTAAGAAATAGATATAGAGTGTATTCTGGAGAGTTTAAGTGGTTGGAGGGAGATAAGAAGATAATGATTGAAGGTGCTGCAGAATTTGAAAGCAGAAGCTTAAAAGACTACAAATTTTGTTTTCATGGGAAAGTATATGATTGTCCAGAAATAGAAATAGAGTCGAATAAGTTATATATATACAGGAAAACGCCCGAAGCACGAAAGAGAGATATTACTGCCTTTGTCTGGCAGAGCGGCAATGAGGATGATGAAGTCAAGAAGTCCTATTTAGGGGGAGGAACAGGTAGTGAACATCCCTATAACAAGTATTCTTACATCATGGACTGCCTCTCTTCACATACCATGTATCGTTCCATGGTGTCACTGACAAAGTTTACCGCTTCTAATGCTGCTCGTTATGCAGTAAAAACTCTGGCCAAACAGCCCAAGGGAAGTCGTTGTTTCTCTATTGACGGAAACAATCTTGTCTTTCTGATGGGTGGAGCCATCTTCAAGATAGAGCACATGATAGTTCATACCCCAAAAGTAGATGATAAACCTAGAGATCTCATTGGAAGCGAACTTGATTTTGTGGATGGCTTGTATGCGATAAACGGCAGCCACCTTTTCTTTGATAATCCCGTCAACTATAAAAATGGCAGTAAAGACAAAGCCACCTTTTATATAAAGGATGTTCTTGGTATCAAATCAGGATCTAATGGCTGTGAAGCCATAAAAAAACTACTGACTTCACTTTTTGCCCAAATCAAACAATATGGAGTCGAACTGGACTATGTCTATTGCGATATTGAGGGACCGTGGAATGATGCTCGAGGACTATTATCAAGACGTTTCAACGACAAATACTTTAGGCCGAAATCCTTGGATCGAACGGAGTTTTACAATACCGTTGTTTTGAATGAACTCATGGGCAGAAATGAGATTTGGGAAGACATGAGGCGTAGGGGATTGGATCTATCTGTCAAACAGCTTTATGACGTTTGTATTGCTAAGGATGACCAAGATAATCCTTACTCTTTCTATGGTTTGAATCCAACGTCATACGCGAATAGGCGTAATCCCAATATCTGGGATGCGGTAATGAAAGGGTACGGGAACGATTTGTTTTATCATTACGTAATGCAGCCGGTTCTTGATAATAATCCAGAAGCCAAATGTAGTGTATTTGCCCATGATAACGCTAAAGGATATGTCAACCATGCATCCCGATTTGAGACCTATCTGGGAGGCACTGTGAATCTGCATCCTGACATGTATTCCTGCAGGGCCATCTATGGAGGCATATCGGGCTTGTACTATAAAAAGCTGTGCATGGACAACTGGAAGATGTTTCCTAACAAGAGAACCCTATTCTCAGACTTTGTGGGGAGCATCAATGCGCTGAGGAGTCCTCTAGTTTCCAGTCAAAGCAAGGATCTGAAAAACGGCAAGTTTAATGTGTTTTTCAGCAGTTTCAATATTTGGGTGAACAGTTACATGGATGATACTCAAAAAGATGAGAAAGCCGATGTAATACAACAAATAAAAGCCGGTGGTAATCTTAAAAAGAGATTGGAGGTTTATTACAAGGAATTCCTGTATCATATGTTCCTGTGTTGCCCGGATAGAGCCATCGCTTATTTCCAGGTGGAGCGGAAAGCCATAAAGGATAATGGGACTATCAACAATGGTGGCAGTTATTACTATCCTTTCGGGAATGGACAAGACCTTAATATTGAGGAGTATTATTCAGACAGTTATATAAAACTACAAGAAATACTAGAAGAACTCAATGACCTTATCAAAGGTAATGTGCGTGAAACGACGGTCAAGTCACTGGCCATCGAAACCGAGCCGTATGTCATTTCAGGTGTCAAACTAAATGACAGGAAACTGTGGAGAGTTACCTTGAACGAACCTGTGGGTCCCATAAAAAATGGGATTGACGTTGTCATTAACACTTCTAATGGCAAGAAAATAAAGTTCGCAAAAAAGAATAAGGTTATAAAAGATGAATACGGTTTGTGGGTAGATACACCTTTGAACGTTGAGCCCGAGATCATTTCAATGGCAGATTATTACGAATCAAATCCAGCTTTTGTTTCTCAGATCGACTATGGACTCATACCTGTGATTACGGATAGTAAAGATTATGGGACAAAGATTAGTTCTGAATTTAAACAATTTGCTTTGTTTAATGTAGCGAATATACTGAGATTCGCTCGTCCTAAGACATACACGGTCTTTGGTGAAACGCCCGAGTTTATGACATGGTCGATGAAATTCAAGGTGAACAGAATTGAAACCGTTTCTACATTATTGTTGTGGAGGCCAAATGAATTATTGGATTTATACCTTTCTGGTAGCCAGGACGATCCCGAGGGATTGAACGTGAGGACGGAAAAAGCTACAGAAACAGTAAAAATAGTAGATGGTAAAGAAAAAACATATAGAAAAACAAAACCATCAAAGATAGGCGAAGAAAAACTGGTTGTTGGTGGATGTTATGAATTGAGAAAATATGTGGCGCTTATGAATGGTCTGACAGGCACCCAGCTAGAAGGCATGGTGCGTTACGAATTATGGAAATTGACAGGAAATGGAGATAAACATCTTGTATTTGATGATGAAAGGTGCTTCGAAAACAAAATTTCGAAAGATGCCTATGCCTATCAAACGTATATGGATTTGCTTTATCGTATCACCGACGTCATCTCAGTTGAGGAATTTAAAGTCTTCCTTTCACAACAACACGAGAAACTGGAGCTCTTCAGGGAAAGTGACGGCGTGAACATCGGTAGGGTGAATAATAATGTGGATGCCTATGAAGCCCTTCCTGTGGAAACAAGGAGAAACGATACGTTGGTTGGAAAGCTTTCGTGGGTGAACGCAACCGACGAGGATGTAGAATACACGATTTCCTACAAGATGAATGGCAAAACGCAGAAGATAGATAGTCAATTCTCCAAAATAAGGGTAAAAGCCAATAGCGAAGGATGCATCATGATACCGTTACCTGTCTTGAAACGCGACACAACTCATGTTGAAATTGTATGTGAGAAACCGGTAAAAAACAATGTGTTGCAGCAAGGGCAGACCTCTTTCTTCGTGAATTATTACAATCAGCATAGGATAAAGGCCGTTTCGGTTGATATTATCCCATGAAGAGTCTCTGAAAAGAGATGAAAAGACCCGTTGGTGGAATCAAACAGCAAATAGTTGATTTGTTTTGATTCCATCAACGGGTATATTTATTTGTATTGGTGGTTTGTGAAACGAAAAAGATGCTTTTTTAAAAAAATACTTGTTTTTCCCATTTTTATTCTTTTTTTTTGCAAATCAAAACTTATGTTAAAACTAATCTTAAAAACCTATACATTATGGCTACAAAGGAAAAAAAGCTCGACCCCCAAAAGCAGGTAAATTCAGTCAATCAGAAAGAAGGAGAACTTCAAGAGAAAACTCTGGTTTTCAGGTCTAACATTAACTTCTGGGAATATGGTGTCAATCATGCTATCGTCAATTGGCATTTGGCGGACGAAAAAGAATGGCATGCAGGGGTTTTGGAAGAGGACGATCAAGAATTTGCTTGGTCGATTTGGTGTAACAACTCCGAGGCTATAAACATCATTTATAAAGTCACATTCGGAATGCGCTCTTCCGAAGAGATGGTTACCGAAGAGATTACAACCACTGACAACATCATCAGTATTGGACTTGACAAACTGAAAGACAAACAGTTTGTTAGACTCGTTCTCAACAATTTCGAAGCCGACACCGTTGCGCTCGTCAAAGTGTTGCCCAACGGGGAAGGGGGCGGCAAAATGAGATCATGCTGGTTGCGTCCTAAAGAAAAAGGCTTTGAAACGCTGGTTATCGACAAGTGCGATTCTTACGATGTGTTAATTGAATATTATAGTGGTTATGGTGACCCACAAAGGGTAACTTATCATAAACAAAATGGTTCGTGCTTCGTCGTCAATTGGCCTCGCTACGTTAGGGTTGGTCTTCTTCATGAAGAGCATACCTTCGAATACGATATCGATGCTGTCGAGGTGGGCGTCATCTATAACAAAACCCAGAAAACTCAGTTTTTCCTTACCCACAATCAACGAGATGCGTATGTAACTTTTGATTATGAAATAAACGGAAACGATGACAAACAAGATGTCATTGAAGTGACATACACCATTTACCGCTCCGATGGCAGCGAAGAGCATTTCGATGCCGGAGCATTTGCAGGCAACACCAAGGTAATTTGTCTGAAGGTGTTGCCACGTTCTAAAAATGAGAAATGAGATTATAAAATAAAAGTCAAACCATTAATACTTAATCATTATGCTTGCTTATCTTAATAATTTTACAGTACCGAAGTACTCTTACATCACCATCTATCCTGATGACCAGAATCCTTACTTGTTTTATTGCGTCCGTGAACTACCAAGGATTTCAAGAGATAGTGATAATAACGATCCATTGTTCTTTTACACATCCATAGGTAGGAGTGGGGAGAATGCCTCAAAGCCCAACGAACAAGGAAGTCTTGGCCGTCTAGTAATGACGGTGGACCTCTCGCCAACTCAAGAAGAGTTCGATGAGATCAAAACATACATCTTGGAAAACTTTGACAGTATTTCTGAAACAAATGGGAAATTATACACTGATCACAAAGATTACAAGGGATTAAAAGAAATTGTTTTTGGAACACCTTCGTGGGACAAAGGCGAAGCATGGTTGACTTTATTCGGATCTGATGAAAAAGGGAACTTTTTAAAACTCGAATCGCCTCGTCCAGTACAACCGTCTTTGATTGGTTATTGCCATGCGTCCTTCGATACTCTTTTTTCGGAAGAGGGTGATACGGCGATGGTCAACTTCATTGAAGGTCAGATAGAAGAGGAAAAAGTTGATTCAAAGGCTATTGTCTATTATGATCTTGAATTTAAGGCAATTATTCCGTCGTTGGAAGTGAAAATAACCGTCAACTTTGATAAGATTTATGTGTACTTCAAGACAATGTATGACGATTTGGGAAAGAAACTGACGGGCGGCATCAAAGAAACATGGTCGCGTAATAGTTATTCTAAAGTGGATTCACGTGGGTTGCATTCTTCGAGGGAAGAGATTGAAGGTTGTTTGAGAGACTTCAAAAACAATAGCAGTATCGAAATAGATGTAACAAACCTTGCTGGCCTCTCGTCGGAAGAAGAGTTGAAATGGAGTAATCAAATTGTTGAATCCTATTTGAATTTCGTCACAGATAAAGTTTTGGACTTGCTTTTTTCGGAAGAAAAGATAGAAAAGGATCCTTCCAATTCGACTAATGGGAATTCTAATACAGGATCCAACGAAGAAAACAATAATAATACTCGGGATCCTAATACAAAAGTAACCGATGATGAATTGGGGCGCCCCAACGTTGATGTTCACTATTTGTTCATTGATGATGAGACTCTTAAAAAAACAGGATCAGTCACTTTTTCCCTGAAACAAAAGTCTATCAAAACTAAACGTGTCAGCCCGAATTGTTCTTTGTCGCTCAATCATCTTACTAAAACGCAGAAAGAGAATCTGATCACGCGCGTTAATCTGCAAAATGAAATCTATAAAAGGTTGTATGTTCAAGTTATGGTCAATGCCGACTTCGAGTCGGACGACATTCAAAGTGTCGATGTGCAAGTAAGATATGAACATTTCGATGAGCTTACCCATGAAACAATTAAGGTGGAGAATAAGGAGCCTTTCCATTTCTCAGGGAAAGGGGAGACCTATTTATTCGCAGTAAACACGGCTAAGGAAAAAGGCAAATTCATTACAAAATATAAATATAGGTCAAAGGTTGTCTTTAAATATCAAGAGGATCCTGGATGGCCAAAAGGTGAAGATGGATGGATTGAAGAAGATGGCACCGGAACTTTGATAATATCCTATGGTAAGTTGGGCTATCAGCACGTCTTGTTCAAACCCACTAATTTCGAGCCCGAATATCTCAAAGAGGCCTCGGTTCATGTAGAATATTTGGGTGCCCCTGGTAAGTCGGACACCGCTGCAGATATTCAGTTGACCTCGCCATTTGCTAATAAGTCGTGGAAATGCTTCAGACACTACAGCAAAGACGATACGTATAAATATACTGTAAGGTATCGCTACCAAGACGGTACGGAATACTTAGTCGGTCCCATTGTAGAAAACAAAGAGGAATTGGCCTTGTATGATCCATTCGACACCCCGGCAGAAGCTGATTTTAATGTGAGGATAGGCAGAGGACTACTTGGTGCCGAGCTGGAGGTTCGTGTTACGGATGGGAAGTATGAAAAGACATCATCCCACCAGCTCCCCATTGATAAACAGTTTGAATCTTGGCGTTGGACAACAAGGGTGCGCCGCGACGGGACTCCAAAAATTGAATGGCGCTATATTGCGAATTACGCAGGAGAAAAAGGTGAAGATGTCATTTCAGAATGGAAGCCTGTCGATGACACCAATATCTCCGTTGTGATTCCATCGAATCCGAATGAGGAACTTCCACCAACTGAAGAACAATCCCAGCTCCAACTCGTGACAACGGGTATCAATTGGGAGATGTGGCAGTTAGCATTCATTTATGTTGAAGATGATAAGGGGAAAAAGCAAACAATTACTCTTGATCCGTCTGGCCAAGTCGAACGCATCATCCCAGTAGATGTAACCTATACCAGTGATGGACATGGAACTTGCCGCATCTCAGGCCTGTTTATGGCCAAGGATGGTTCCTCTATCAAAATGCCAGTTACTGAGTGCTCCGAGCCAGTGTTTATTATTCAAGACCCTAAAAGCTGACGAGTATGGCTACTACTTCATCAACCAGCTTCGAAAACTTTTTGAAAAAGGTACAGGATGCAATGGATACCGAAGGTGTCGCCTTCTTGGAAGGCGAGCCTTCGGAAATTGCTTCTGTGAAGGGCAAAACCTTCAAGGGGGAAGAATACGACTATTGCCTGCCTAAAATCGTTGTGGACCGTAGGGCAACAGCCGAATCTCCCATTGCCATTTGGTTTACAAAAGATGAAAAGAAAAAACAGATCAGGATGAATTACCAGCTGTTGGTAAAACCTCAGCAGGAAGGGAAACAGCCATTGCTTCTTTCCAATATCCGACTTGATTTTTATGTTCAGGATAAGGAAGGCAAGGTTAACAGCCCGAAAATTAAAATTGACCTTGTCGGGATGAGTTATCCTCAAAAACTATCAGGCTGGGTCAATTTATCCCTTCCCGAGTTCTCCTATCTGAAGAATGTATTGGATGCCGATTTTTTGAAAAGCGAGAGTCGTGCCTATTTTTCATGGTCGGGGGATGTGGTATGGGTACCAATCGCTCAGATGAGCAATTATAGCCAAATAAAGGATTCCAAAGAACGGGAAGTGTTGCATAAAAAGAAGTATGTGGAAGGAAAGATTCCGTTGAGCGTTCCTAATGAAAGAAGCATTTATGAAGGCGTAAGTTCCTTGTTGTGTTGGGAACACGAACGTATTGAATCAGGGGCGGATAGATATGACATATATTTCAAGGATGCATTTATGGATGACACCTACTATTTTTTGCCCCAGATTTTCAGAATCAAAGCGGATCCTCATACCAATGCACCGATGATGACGATTACCTTCGTGAAAGATCCGGAAGTGAATCCAAATGATCCATTAGCTCACAAAGTCTTGTTCAATTTTGAGTTGGTTCCTTATTATCATCCTCGAGCCGAACGGGATTTGTATCGGGTAATGAAAAAACGTTCGGGCGGAAAGGTGAAGATTTGCAACATCAAGTATGGTGGCTACGAATCGGCAACATTCAATAAGAAGATTAGTAGTGAATATGATTTTTTGGGAATTAAGGCTCTTGAGGATGAGATCACGCTCAATCCTGATTCGAGTTTCTGGGTTGTCCTTGAGTCAAGTTTGGAAGGCTACGATTTGCTATATAGGGATCTTGCCAAAAAGAGTGTTAATGTTGGAAGTGTCACCGTCAGCGTAAAAACAGGAATTGATGAGAAGATAGAGGAGATACCTCTTGTGGCTGAACTTGACATGAAAAAGCTTACGGGGCACAATATCGGGATTAAGCCCATAGCGAGTAATAAGAGGAGAATAAAGTTCCCCTATGAAGTTGAACTGACCAACAATGGAGAATTCCCTCTTGAGATTGGAGGGTGTGAGTTGTCCATGATTTCGGAGAAAAAACAGGTCCCTCGCGATGTGATGCATGAGTTGAAGACAGATACTTTCTGGCCTATCATGCTTGCCCCAAAAGAGACCAAACGGATTTCCCTTTGTGAGTCCGATGTCACAACGCTCAACAAGAAGAACACTTTCTTGGGCATCAATTTCCGAAAATACTGGACGAAATTGGTTTGCCAACCCCATAGTGTCAGGCTTCCTCAAGAATATATTGAAGCATTTCTGAGCAATAAGCTAGATTTGGCTATAAATCCGATTGAAGTTAGAAAACTTGAGATTATTCCAAATTTAGATTGGTCCCAATTGACGGATGTCAAAAGCATAGAAATACAAATCCGAAACGAGAAACTGCTTGTGGACGAACTCGTCACGGTTGATGCCAATACAACCTCTATATTTCTGGAAATTTGTGCGAACGCAATTGCAATTATCAATTCTCAGAATAATGACAATTGGGTTTTCCAATACAAATTAAGGGTGGTTCTCACCGACCGTACTACACCGTGGACCGAATTTAAAAGCTGTAACAGTCAGGGAGCTCCATTATATCTTCATCATAAATTAGTGGAGGAGGCGATTAATTTGTAGAAACACTTTTAAACAAAATGAATTAAACAAACCTAAAACTATTGAACTATGATTACAATTCCATCCGTATTATGTTACAAAGATATTGTCGTCTATCCCGATGACAAGGATTGCAACCTTTTCTATTGCATTAGGACCACACCGAAAATCAGGATGGAGAATGGTTCACCTGTCTTTAGTGGACTATTCTATACCGATGATTTAAGTGGCACGATGAAAAGTGTAGCAGGCCTTGCTGGCGCTTGCATCAATTTTGACGTAAACTTGGCAATCAGTGACGAAGATTACGACAAAATTCGGGAGCAAATCAAAAGCCAAGGTATCCAAGAAGCCCGCGTAAATGCCATCAAGAAAAAGAATGAAGAACGTTATTATTATTTGAATAGAAATAAAGAGAGCGATGCTTCATCGTCTAATCTTAAAGGATTCGACACTCCCACAATTGGAGAAATCCATTTCGGTTCCATCAATTTTAAAAATGGGACTGTTGAGTTGTTGGAAGAAAAAGCGGACGGGGGAGGCGCTTTGATAGCATGGTCTGATAGTGGTGCCCAATGCTCAGGATTTGGCGACAACAATGCGGCATTTGCCTTGAGTTTAACCCCTCTTGGTGGTGCTGTGTGGTATAAAGCCTTGCAAGAACGGTCCAAAGCTTTTTCCGTACGTTATAACTTGAAGTTCGAAGTTAGGGTTCCATGCCTTGAAATACATATTTATGCATCATCGTTACAGAATGTTGAGATGCTCCAGAAAGTCTTGGCGAGAGTGGACAATAATTGTGTTAAAGCCGAAATGAAAAAAATTGCTATTCCCGAGGTTACGCAAACACTTATTGACGAGAGCATTATTCATATTGATGTAGTTCAAGGATCCAGCGACATTCCTATGGAAGATGTCCAAAGGATCCAACAATCGATGGTTTCAATCGTGCAGAAAAAAATTGAAGAAATCATCAAGACCAAAATCGAAGGGATGACTCGCGAAGAGATGAATAAGACTTTGATTTTGAAGATGAAGGATGAGATTGATTCATTTGCCGAACTCCGTTTCACTCAAGAAAGCGTTATGGAATGGAGTGTTGCCCCACAATGCACTATAATGAATTTCTTGGAAGGAGTGTCAGAGGAATACCTAAAAAAGCATATTATCAACCTTGTAGACATCTCCGATCCAGTAGTGCCCACTGTCGTTTTTAAAGTCAATGTAGATGCCCCATGGGATGAGGCTCCTAATGTGACCTTTGTCAATGTGATGCTTGAATATGTAGCAACTGGGGAGAAAAAGGAATTTTTATTTACTAACGAGAAAAGAGATACCCAAGAATGGTCATACCGCCCCGTAAAGGAGAAAATGACAAAAAAAGACGAAGGGATAGTCCGTTATTCTGCAAAGGTATGGACAAAAGATACAATAGAAAAAGAGTTTGGAGGGGAAGGGCCATTTGAGATACCAGTTAGGGAAACTAAAGAAAGAAACATTCTTTTCAATGTGGGAAAAATAGGAGTTGCTGATATTACCTTTGCTGTAGATCCATCGCTTAGCACGCTTACAGGAAACAATCAAGTAACAAGTATAGTAGTTAAGACAAGATACCGTACCAAAGAAGAGAGGCTTGAGGACGAGAAAGACAAAAAATTAGGAATAGTTCAGGAGGAAAAACGTGGTTTTGGGAAAGATTGTACCGTGGATTTAAATACAGGAAAGTATCATTATCAAGCTAACTATAAGCAGCCTATTAATGAGCCGTTACTATATCAGACAACCTATTCTTTTAGGAATCGTACACCCATTATCATGCCGGAGCAACAATACTATTTTTCACAAGGTGATGTTAATGAAGTTGTTTTGACTAAACCTTTTAGCGATTTGAAGATAAACGTGGATGCTTCAAACTCAATTCGAAGTAACCAAAATATTATTGGTGCGATCGTCAAATTTATATACAAAGATGAGAAAGAGGATTTTGAGAGTTCCGCCCGAGTCGAATTAAGCAAAGAACAAAATTGGGAGTCTGGTCAAGCTTCACTCTTGGTTTTGGACAAGACCAACAAGAGTTTTAAATATAAGTACACTTTGCAAATGACGGATAACGAATATCAAAGTGATTGGATGGAAGTAGAAGATGGACAAGAACAAATTATGCTGACTGCCCCTAAGGCATTTACGGTTGACACGGGCTTGTTTGGGACAGCAGGAAAAGATTATTACAGGGCTGAACTCAAAGTTGATTTCAAGAATGAAGGTGTTGAAGAACTTAAATTCGAGTTTAGTAAAAATGAAAGTAATGAAATCCGCTATTGGTATATTCCACAGAAACTTTCAGGGATTGAATTGTCATTCAGTTATGTGTTCAAGTATTATGACTTGAGAGGTAGAGAATATGAGATTTCTGGTGAAAATACGGGCAACCTGTTAATGATTGTCAAGCCAGAATCATCGGAATCACCTGAAACTCCGATAGCATCAGAAACACCTGAAACAAATGATTAGCCATGCTTAGCTTACAACCACCATATCTCTTGGCAGGAAATTTGGTAATCTTCCGCGATGACAAGGATATAACGACTTTCTACTATGCATGCCAACAGCCATCTATCAGTGTCGGAGAAAATGGCGGTCGTACGATTTCCGCCTATGCTATCATCCCTGAATCGGGTGTGGGTGCGACGAGCGACATTCTTGAAGCAGGGCTCTACCTCGATGTGGAACTCAGTGCCACAAAAGAGGAGCTGGACGAGGCAACGAAAGAAATCCAAAAATATTTTGGGGTTCACCCCAATGTGTTTTCACCTGCTCCGCTCCATTCTGGAACAGTGCGTTTCACCATGGCACAGTCGGGCGAGGAACCAGAGAAGTCGGAATGGTATGTCACATCGGGCGTCCAACCTTCACTGTTGGGCAGCAACAAAGCCTCATTGATGGTACGTACAACGGGCGACAATGCCAAGCTTCTTATCGCCTCGGTGGATGCAGGTAGCGTGCCGGCATGTGTGTATTATGAGTTGAATCTTCTAGGTAGTACTCCTATTTACCACGCTTCACTTGAGGCAGACAAGTCCTTGATCTACGACCATTTAGAAGAAATGAAAAAGGACAACTTCGTGTTTTATTCCGACGAAATCAGCCAAGCCATCGACGAACTGCAGGACAGCAAGGCTCTGAAAATCCAAGTGGAAGAGTTGGATTCCGACATCAAGGCAGAAGCTATGCGGACTTTACTTAACGACCTGAAATCGAAGGTGATCGAAGAGTTCTTCCAACCTGCAGAGTTCTATTCTGACCAAAAAGAGAGTCAGAATCAAGAAGGGTCGATAATTGAAAAACTATTTGGAACCGATGTTGTCGGATTGGTAAAAGAACCGATGTTTGGTAGGCAATTTACCCGAAAGAAAGTGGATCAGATCCAATCTGCGAAAATAAAAATCGACCTTTCGCAAAGCAATGCCAAGACCTATACCTACTGCCCACAGTCACTTTTGAAAACCATGGCGGAACGAGCTGGAGTAAATCTTTCTGAAATAATAGAATGGTATAATCTCGGCGACCTTCCTGAAAAAAGCCAGGAAGTCAGGGTGCGGGTGTCACCAGATGCCTTCGAAAGCGCTAATCTCAAGTCCATCGAAGTGTTTTGCCGCGTCGTCAATTCTGATACTTGTGAGGTGACGGAAGAAGTGGCTTTGCCACCATTCGAGACTAGTAACAAAGACCTGACGAGTGTGTTCAATTACCACCGTCAACGCGGAGTCAACTACCATTACGAGTATCAAGTCATCCTAAAGCTGAATTCGGGTACAGATAAACTACCTACTTTGTTAAAGAGTCCATGGACACAACAGAAAAGTCCATACATTTACATCAACCCTGCCGTTTATTTTACTGATTATGAGCTGAATGTATATTTAGAAGACCGTGCCATATTCGACCATGCACAGATGGTGCAGATGGTGGTAACAGCCGTCATAGGAGAGGAAGAGGTACTCAGTCGCACTTACCTTTTCAAGGATGATGTCTTTGACTCCAAATCCTTTTCCATCGTGGCTGACAGGAATGCGGACCTGCACTATCATATCCAACTCACCTATTATCTAGCTAACTCACCTGAGCAGGTGATGGAGTATGATGTGAAGGAAACCTTGTTCTTCGTACCCAATCCATTTGAGAACAAATGGTCGGTGGATATCCGATGCAAGGTGGACTGGGAAAAGTACGAAAGAATATATCTAAACACTTGCATTGTGGATCCCGACAGGGAAGACCCTATCGAGAATCGTTTCCCTTTCACTCCAGACATGACCGAGCAGAAGCTTTCTGTGGCTTGTGGATTGAAGACGCCTAAACAAACCTTTGATTATCTAATCCAATGGTTTCCAGCTGATGGGGAAAGGTACCTAAAATCTGGATGGCATTCCTTCAAAGGCGATTTCTTGGTTCTTAGGGAAAAAGATTTTGTCCCAACGAGAGTTTTGCGTGTTCAGCTGGATGAAGAACTCGATTTCAAGAAATGGGAAATCCAGTATGTGGAAGTCAAACTTCGTTTTGCTGATGGGGCGGAGACCGAGCCTCAAAACCTATGTCCAGAGACCCAACAACTTAAGTTTATTCATAGGGTTGCAGATAACGAGCCGTCAACCTATTCGTATCAATACAAACTGAAGTTTCCTGGCCATACGAAGTCATCAGGCTGGATGACGTCGGATTCCGACAACTTGTTGGTTACCATTGACAAAGAATTATTATGATAATAACAGACAGAATGCATAATTTCAATTATTAACTTTAAATCTTATTATTATGATTGATCTTGAAAAACAATATGGAACCTATGAAGGAATTACCTTCTATGGAGACCATTTAGATGACACAATCGTCTATTACCTTCCTGACGAGGTGACTTTGGGAGAGGTTGAGAATCCTAGTGGGGACAAGCATTATGCGATGGACCTTATGCTTTTCAACAATACCGAGGAAGTTTCATACGGTGATCCTAAAGAATTGGAAGGATCCATACTGACAATGGATGTTGTCTGCACTGTGGAGAAGAAACGGTATGACAATGCTTTTGCAAAATTGAAGGCTTCGGTGAACTTGCCCGATAATGTCAAAGCTCCCGTCCTACCCCTTTGGAAGGATGGAAAGGTGGACATTATTGTGCTGGACAAACAAATGACCCAAATGGAAGAAGATGATGGGAATGGATTCGTAGCGACGATTGCCGGTTCAACAAAGCCTTCACTCGGGACAACCGATTTGAAAAGCATATTCAATGTCCGAATGGATCGCAATGGTTCAGAGATAGTTTACAGTGCTCTAAAAGGGAACAAGAGCAGTTTGGCGGGTGTCATGTACGACCTGCAATATCAAGCCCTGTTGCCGGCAGCCGACTTGCGCATCACAGCCAATCTGAGCAAATGCCAGGAGACAGCTTCTCATGAGTTAGGTATCGGTTTCACCTATACAGGTGAATTGGATGTATCCTTGTCAGCCAATCTAAGTTGGCTGACAAAAAAAATGGAAGAAAATAGCAGTATTAAAGTGGAACTTAACTTGTTGACGGATTCGGAGGAAGAACGAGAAAAAATACAAAAACTAAAAGACGAGTTTATGGTTAAAGTGTGGAATGAACTGTTTACTCCTATAGTTTCGGAGGATTCCGATACTACTTCCCAGTCAGCAGGAGACACTTCTGCCGAAACAATAGGTGATTCTACCAAGAACAACCAGATTGTACTTGCGATGGTGAGTAGTTCCTCAAAGACTAATAGACGACCTGTTTTGAAGAAAGGCATGCGGGGTGATGATGTTCGGGATTTACAGAACCAACTAAAGGATTTAGACTATTTGGAGGAAAAGGATGTGGACGGACAGTTTGGATCAAAAACCAGAAAGGCCGTAAAAGCTTTCCAAATGGCTAATGATTTAACAGTTGATGGTGAAGTAGGCGAAAAAACTTGGGCTGCTTTAGATGCTGCTAAAAAGCCCAGTCCTGTGGTTTCCAATCCTGAGCCCAAACCTGTTTTGAAGAATGGTTCAAAGGGTGATGAAGTACGGGAGTTACAGAAAAAGCTGAAAGATTTGGGATACTTGAAGCAAGAGGATGTGAATGGGCAGTTTGATGCAAACACCGAGGAAGCCGTGAAAGCTTTCCAAAAGGAACAAGGTTTAAAACAGGATGGCATAGCGGACGAAAAGACACAGTCAGCTGTGGATGATGCCGTTAATCAGGGGAAAAAACCGACTCCCCCAAAAATAGGGCTGACTTATGTGTTTAAGAAGACCAAAATCGAGACGAAAAAGGTGATTACTGTCGATTACCGCGAACGTTCATCGGTCATCAAGACGCACAATCCACAGGCTCACTTGTGGGGTTTTGCCCTACAGTTAGGTGACAATCTCGATAAATATGTCACAATAGTCCCATTGGGTAAGGTATGGAATGAGATTTGGAAAAATCAGAAGATTACTGTGAGTATGGAAGAGAATGTGTTTGATTCCAATCTCAAATTTGCTGAGGTTGCTTTCTGGAAGAAAGAATATGGCTTAGATGCGACAAGATCTGATTCCAAATGGGCTTATCCTGACGGGACTCCCCCATTTATAGCCAACTTGAGAACAGGAAAAACAAGTGCTACAATTTGTTGGGATCGTGACGATAATGATGATTCGGGTTATTACTACCAAGTATGTTTCCACTATGGAGACCAAGAGATTGTTTCGGTGCCATTCTTGTCTTATAATGGGGAACTGATTATTGTGCCGGAACACTGTATATTCTACAAGAAATTGTCTGTGAAGAACTATGGCATCAACTTCACCGACTTGCGCAATGTTGATGTTAGGATTGATGTTAGTGACCCGGCAGGCATTCGAAAGCCTCAGTATATCTATTTGACAAATGATAATGATGGAAAAGACATTGTCATCAGAGGCCGTTATCGCGACGATACATTGATTCAAGTGACACGAAAATATGTTTTTCCTAACGGGACAACTGTTTCTTCGGTGTCGTCGATCTCCAATGACGATGTTGAGATACCCGTTTGTAATCCTTTGTTTAATCGTAAAATGAGAATATACTTTTCTGGTACAGAAGATGTTGACTATGTTAATGTTTATGTGACAGTCAAATCTGCTGATTTCGATGGTGAACTCGAAAAGCATTTTAGGATTAATGATTTTAGCATGCCTAGTGAAACGGAGTTTTATAGTTTTGAGAATGGTGTGGTTTCTTATAGATATGATGTCGTAACCAAACAAGGGGTGATGTTTTCCATGGAAGGCGGTGTTATTGAGCGGGCTTATGGGGAGAATTCCATCTCAATTGATCTCACCGAAGCGATATCCCAAAAGAAGAATCTGATTATCGAATGGGATGGATGTAGCCCAGAGGATGCTGGACTTTCATGGGTGAAGGTTTTCATTGCTGAGAAAGGTAAAGAAGAAACACCCATATATGAAAAAGAATTCAATGGATCCTCGGTACCCGCTCCAGTAGATACGAATATTAGTGTTGACGCGGAGGTTATTGTCAGCGTCCAAAAACGCCACTCTTGGGGCTATTTAGATAAACCATACAATGTCTCCGTCGATAATGGAAAGATTATTGTTCAATGTTCATAAACTGCAGTTATCTATTGCTGGAAATTGTACTAGTTATAGATGAAATTAACGCCGCATTGGTTTTTGCCTTTGCGGCGTTATTTTCTTTTTGCAGGGTTTACCAAAAGCATTCCATTAATGTCTTTGTTTTGCACAAATGAAAGAAATAAGTTATTTTTGCACCATGTTATTTACATGAAAAAAAACATGACCCCCAAACTCTTTTTTCAAGCCATAACAAAGTTCCTTGCAGGATTGGTTCTTGTGGGCGCGTTGCTTTTCGTGCCCGCGGGGACCTTCGCCTACTGGCAGGCCTGGCTGTTTATCGGCATTTTGTTTGTGGCGATGTTCGTGGCAGGCATTATCTTGATGTTCCGTAATCCTGAACTGCTGCGCAAGCGTCTTGACGCCAAGGAGGAACAGAACGAACAGAAATGGGTCGTCGCGCTGAGTGGCGTGTTGTTCTTGGCTATGTTTGTCGTGGCAGGTCTCAACTGTCGGTTCCTATGGTGGATGCTGCCTAATTGGGTGGTGTATGTGGCGGCTGGGCTGTTTTTGCTGGGTTATGTGTTGTATGCCGAAGTGTTGCGCGAAAACGTTTGGTTGTCGAGGACGATTGAGGTGCAGGAACACCAACAGGTGGTGGATACGGAATTGTATGGCATCGTCCGTCACCCCATGTATGCCGCCACGCTGGTGCTTTTCCTCGCCATGCCGCTCGTTTTGGCTTCGCCCTGGTCGTTTCTAGTCATGTTGTTCTATATCCCTGTGATTGCCAAGCGTATCCGCAACGAGGAAGTCGTTTTGGAGCAAGGCCTTGACGGTTATAAGGAATATAAGCAGCGGGTGAAATACAAAGTGATTCCGTTTATTTGGTAAAGTAAAGCTATGCGTAAGAACCTCATTCGATTATTTGCTGCCTTTGTGTTTTGCGGCATCGTGCTGACTTCATGTTTCCAAAAAAAGGAACTTGTGAAGTACAACTATACCGAAGAACTATCCAACCAAGTCTGGACCTACAGCCTGAGCCATCCCGACGGCTTCACCATCGACCTCAACACCATGACTACACCCACTGAGGGTATCGTCGTCGCCTATGCGGCCACACAAGGTTGCCATTCGCGTGAGAAACTCAATTATGTGATCACTCACGCGATGATGCACAACGGAATCGTCGGCGGTTGGCTTGATACCACCGACAGTCTCTATTATTTTGACAGCTCCCGTATCTTTCCCGAGGACTCACTCGAAGCCGCCAAAAAGTTTGGCATCGAGAATGGGCAGATAGCGATATTCCTTATCTCGGAAGGGAAGGAGATTCGATTGGAGTAGGACGGAGAGATTCAAATATAGACCATCATTGAGTAATCAAAAATGCCGCATCGGTTCTGGCTGATGCGGCATTTGTTTTATCTTTCCCTTCGCTTAATGACTTCTTTCAGTCGATATCGGTCGCCGGTGGACTTGCCGATGGCATCGATGAATTGTTGGTCGTAGCCAGGGGTTTTATAGCCCCAACGGGCAAATTCGCCATTTTCGTCGGTGCGACGCTCGATTTGGTCGTTGTACTTCACAATCAAGTATTTAGCCAGCTTGTCCCAGCGTTGCATCATGCGGTCGGCATAAGCGATGCTCTTGCGGTTGAGGTAGCTTTGACGGTCGGCAGGCTTCAGGTCTTTGATGGCGACGAGAACACTGTCTTGGTCAGCGAAATAGAAGTCTTCCAACTCGTTTTGGGCTTTGCGGAGGTCGCCTATCATCATGGAATAGCGCGGATAGACCATGTTGGCCACCCAGTTGTTCATCCAGAAGGCCGACTTGTCGCTGAACTCGTTGCGTGGGTTGTTCTCCTGACGGAAACAGTCAGGCACTTGCGTGATGCAGCAATAGAGCGGCACGTAGGCCACCATATTGGCATCGTCGCAGTTGAACCAGGTGACGCCGCCCACGTCATTGGGCAGCCACGAGCGCATCTGGCAGGTCATGGTGAAACCGCTTTGTTGCGTGGCGATGGGACGCTCACGGAAATAGTTGACACTGTCGCTGTCGCTAAAATGCATCGGCAGGGGACGGATGGGCATACCCCAAGGACCAGCGGTCATGTCGGAGGTCATGTCCAAAGGCGTGCCTTCAAAATGGTCGCGCATGTCGTTTTGCAAGTCGCGCAAAGAGAGTGGTTTGTCGGGTTTGATCCACAGCGGAAGATGGTCGCATTTGTCAAACTCACCGTTGATATAAGGCAGGTATTTATCCATTTCCACGTGGCTGTAATGATGTCTGAAAAAGCTCCACACACGGGCATCGGCATAGCGCACATTCTCGAAGTCGATGGGGCAGTAGGCATCACGGAAGGAGAAGTCTTCGTCCTTGCCTTTGAAGTAGCCCCATTCTTTGGCGAAGCTGATGACATCGGAGGCATAAACGCATTCCACCTCAGGGTTGTTGATTTTCTTGAGGTTCTTGCTGCTAATGCTGTTTTTGGAGCGCTTCTCTAACGGGAACTGACGGATGCGGCTCAAGTTGGCGTGGGCGCAGATGCAGTCGTCGGGGATGCGCAACGCCACCCAAACAGCCCCATTGTGTCCAGGTCCTTTGCCGATGATTTCCATGATCCAAGCCTCGTTGGGGTCGCAGATGGTGAGGGTCTCGCCGCTGCTGTTGTAGCCGTATTCCTCAACAAGTTCAGCCATGCAACGAATTGCCTCACGGGCAGTGGACGAACGCTGCAAAGCCAGACGCATCAGGGAGAAATAGTCCAATAGGCCTTCTTGGTTGACAAGCTCCAATCTTCCGTCGAAGGTTGTCTCCACAATGGTGACTTGCTTTTCGTTCATTAGGCCCACCACGTTATAGGTGTATTCCACCTGCTTCACGTATCTTCCTTTATGTGAGGGTCCCCAGCCGTGAATCTCAATCAGTTCGCCAGGTTCGTGTCGTCCCGAAGGGCTGTAGGATAGCGAGCCGGAGAAACCGAAGCCGTCGCAGTTATAGGTACACATCACGCTGCCGTCGGTGGAAGCTTTTTTGCCTACGATGAGGTTGGTGCAGGCCCAAGCGGGTATTATGCTGATGGCCAATATTAATGTAATCAGTAGTTTTTTCATGGAGTAATCTTTTTTTATTGAGATTTATACTCCGCAAAAGTACATTTTTTTACTTTTGCAGCCTAATTTTATGTAAGATGAAGAAATCTTTTTCCTTGAGAGCCATGTTCTCTCTGTTTTTGGTCCTTTTGACGGTATTGTGTATGGCCCAACCTCCAGGCGGGAATGGAGGTGGCAGACCTCCCGGTGGTCGTCCCCCAGGAGGCCGTCCGCCTTTCGGTGGTGACCGTCAGTGGGGACAAAACGAAGGCAATATGCCGAACGTCAAGCCGAAGAAAAAAGTCCGCGAAGGCGACACCTTCCAAGTGGTCGGTGTGTTGCGCGATGCCAAGACGGGAGAGTATATGCCCTACGTCAACGTGGCCGTGCTCGACTCCATCGATTCTGAGTTTGTCAAAGGCGGCATCAGCAATATGGATGGCGTTTTCGAGATTGACGGCGTGCCGCAAGGGTCTTTCGTGCTGCGTGTGTCGGCAATAGGATATGAGAGTTATATGCATCCGTTTACGGTGACCAACAACACCAACCTTGGCGTTTTGCGCATTAATCCGGGTGTGACATCCATTGGCGAGGTCACCGTGGCTGCCGAAAGGCCATTGTATGCCATGGAAGGCGAAAAGTTGATTTACAATGTCAGTGAGGACCCGTCCATCCAAACGGGTACCACCGAGGATGCCTTGCAGAACGCGCCTGGCGTGGAGGTCGACGTGGAAGGTAACATCACCCTGCGTGGCGTGTCGAGCGTGGAAATTTGGGTGAACGACAAGCCCTCGAAACTCACAGAGGAAAACCTGAAGACCTATCTTCAGACCTTGCCCGCCAACGCTATCGCACGCATCGAGACCATCACCAATCCTTCAGCTAAATACGCCACTGATGCCGAGGCGGTCATCAACATCGTCACTTCAGCGCATATCAAGAGCAACCAGTTCATCAGCTTCGGCGTGAACGGCTCCAACCAGCCTTTTGTCTCGCCTTGGGTGAGTTACATGTGGAAGAAGGAGAAATGGAGTGTCAATGTCTTTGCTTCGGGACGTTACAGCGACAGAATTAATACCATGGACAGTTGGGAACTGAAACGCGAAGATGCTGCTACTGAGGGATTGTATGACTCTGTATGGTACAGGACTAGGTCACAGAAAGAGGACAACCGCGGCATGAGCGGCAATTTCTTTATGAACGTCGACTACGAAATTGACTCCACCAGCGACATCTCTTTCGACGGAGGAGGCTTCTATAACAAAAACAGAAGCTTCAGCAGCCGTCGCGACGAACAGACCTTCTTTTTGGAAGATAGCCTATTGGCCTACAGCATCGGCGACACCTCCGTTTCCCCTTCTGGTTTCGGGCACTTTGGCATCGACTACACCAAGAAGTTTGACGAAAAGGGCCACAATCTTCGCATAGGTCTCAACTCCACTATGAGCAAAAGAGCCACCAATCGATACTATAATCGTTTTTATGATGTGTATCACGACCTTGACGAGAACCAGTATCAGCTTACAGACATGTTTGGCTATGGCTTCAACATGGATGCGCGTTATAATCGTCCATACAGCGAGGATGGCGAGTTAAGCTATGGCTTGCGTGCCGACCACCAGCAGTCCAATAATGACTACAAGCGTTTCTATTCCAACGACAGTGGTGTCAATTACGATAGCATCGACCTGCTGCGCACCTATCATTTCAATGGCGCAGAGACGGGAATCAATGCTGACGTCAACTGGACGCACCGTTGGGGCGGATTCACCCTCAGCACGGGTGTGGGAGGCGGCACCGACCGTGTCTTTTACGACTATGTCAGTGACATGCCTTTTGCCGACAAGAACACGCTGTATTTCTGGAACGTGCGTCCTTCCATCCACCTGACCTACCGCACGGAAAGTATGCACAACCTTAAGCTTAACTACTCGATGCGCATGTCGCATCCCGACGAGGATGAAATCAGCACTTTCCGCAGGTATGGTGATGATAGCTATTCAACGGGTAATCCCAATGGCCTTATGAACAGTTATACCCATAATATGGAAGCTGGATGGCAGAAATTCTTCGAGCGTTTCG
>JAEEGF011015614.1_pt1 | contig 66326 bp, 67 predicted proteins | sample 9134171 | NCBI WGS metagenome assembly JAEEGF01 (sample SAMN16246542, study PRJNA631951) | gut metagenome | biome: gut microbiome; feature: rumen; material: AP-attached | host: Bos | place: Iran: Karaj | collected 2018-10 | reverse complement strand
AACGCAGTGGCACTTTGTGCCACCTGTCAGAAGGGGCTTTAACCCCTTCTGACACTAGTAAGCTTTATACCCCCGCTTAAAGCTTACGCTTTTGAAGCGGGGGATTGCTTACACTGCGTTCAAAAAGGCGAACCCTTAAGGGTCCGCCCATTTAACACATACTAATTTAGGTAATTTTTATTCACTTTTTATTAGTTATAAGAAGCTAAAGCCACTAAGCTTCTTCTTGAATATGTAACCAGTCTAAATTACGCTTCCTCTTGTACGAATACTCCATAAATAGTTCTAATTGCATCTTCAAAATACTTGTTTCTAACACCAATGATAATATTAAGCTCTGATGAACCCTGGTCGATCATCTTGATATTAATCTTTTCTTTAGCGAGCGCAGAGAAAATAGCGCCTGCAATACCCGAATTATTCTTCATTCCTCGTCCAACAACTGCGATTAAGCTTAGGTCTGACTCTAATTCGATTGTATCAGGATTAACTGCTCTATGAAGACCTGCAAGTACTTTCTGCTCTTTCTCCACAAATTCATCCTGATGGACAAAAACTGTCATTGTATCAATTCCTGAAGGCATGTGTTCAAAGGAAATTCCATTGTCTTCAAATACCTGTAATACCTTACGACCAAAACCGATTTCAGAGTTCATTAATTCCTTATCGATGCTGATAGATACAAAACCCTTCTTACCGGCAATACCTGTAATTGTATAACTTGGCACATTGCATGTTGTACCAACAATCATAGTTCCCTTATCCTGTGGTGCATTAGTATTACGAATATTGATTGGAATACCTTCCTTACGTACAGGGAAAATTGCCGATTCATGAAGTACTGAAGCTCCCATATATGAAAGCTCTCTTAACTCCCTGTATGTAATTACATCAATTGACTTAGGGTTCTTAACTATTCTTGGGTCAGCAGCCATAAATCCAGAAACATCAGTCCAGTTCTCATAAACATCTGCTTTAACAGCACGCGCAACAATTGAGCCTGTAACATCTGATCCACCTCTTGAGAAAGTCTTGATTTTGCCATTGGCTAATACACCGTAGAATCCCGGAATAACGGCTCTTTCAACCTTGGCAAGTTTCTTTTGTAGTGTTTCATTTGTTTTCTCTGAATCGAATTCCCCGTTCTTATCAAAGAAAATCACTGTTGCTGCATCAATAAATTCATATCCTAGGTATTCAGCCATTATAATACCATTTAGATACTCGCCTCGTGATGCTGCATAATCACTACCTGCAAGATTCTCAAAATTTTTCTTTATAGTCTTGAACTGGTCCGCTAAGCTTAGCTTTAAACCAAGTCCCTTGATGATTTCGTCATATCTCTCCTTAATTGCCTGAAGAGACTTATCTATATTCTTTCCATTTTCAGCTTCTGCGTAACATTTGTAAAGCATATCTGTTACCTTAATATCCTCTGAAAATCTCTTTCCTGGTGCAGAAGGAACTACATATCTTCTTTCTTCTTCTGCTCTGATAATATTACCTACTTTTTTAAACTGTTCAGCACTAGCAAGTGAACTACCACCAAATTTAACTACTTTAATCATTGTTTCTCCTTCATCAAATTCCATTTATATGTCTTATTTTTACAAAAGTCTATATCTTGTTTTTGTAAAAATGTTATGTCACATTTTTGCAAAAATTAATTTAAAACTGTATCATCAACTCTAATTCTTGTAATCATATCAAGCTTAGAAACTGACTCATTAAATTCTTTTTCTGTCATCTTCTCAGTAAAGAATGCAAACTCATCTGTTAATTCGTTTAATTCTACGACATTAATTTCTCCTGAAAATGCATCCATTGCCTTCTTAGTATCTTTACCCTTAACTCTTACAAAAAAAGCTCTTACCTCATCATTAGTATCCCCTAAATCTAATTCTTCTTCTGACCAGAAAACTTCCTGATGATTGCTTAGATTCTTTACACAATCTACAACGTCTGCACATACAGCAGCTGCTGTTGGCAACTTACCAGCTCCTGAACCAAAGAACATCAAGTCTCCTACCATGTTACCATTTACATAAATGCCATTTAAAACGCCATTTACATTATATAATGGGTGGTTCTTATCAATCATAAAAGGTGCTGTGATTGCATAGACCTTACCATCTTTAACATAGCTGCTTGCAAGTAATTTAATTACACAACCAAGCTTCTTAGCATAAGCAAAGTCTTCGTTAGAAATCTTAGTTATACCTTCGCAAGTTACATTCTTAAACTTAACAGTCTTTCCTGAATAAAGGGATGTAAGAATTGAAATCTTACGACATGCATCATGTCCTTCTACATCAGCTTCAGGATTACGTTCTGCATAACCAAGTTCCTGTGCTTCCTTTAAAACATCTTCATAAGAAGCACCTTCCATGCTCATCTTAGTTAAAATGTAATTAGTTGTTCCGTTCATAATGCCTGTAATCTTGTTAACCTTATCTGCTGTAAGGCTTGTGTTAAGCGGACGAATAATTGGAATTCCACCACCAACTGAAGCTTCAAACATAAAGTTAACATTCTTTGACTTAGCAAGGGCAATTAGTTCAGGTCCCTTTGCTTCAACTAAAGCCTTATTAGATGTGCACACGCTCTTACCTGCTTCAAGACATGCCTTAACAAACTTGTATGGTACATCTACGCCGCCCATAACTTCAACAACTACATCAATTTCAGGATCATTAACGATTAAATCAATATCATGTACAATCTTTTCCTGAATTGGATCTCCTGGGAAATCTCTTAAATCAAGAACTGATTTAACTACTACCTCTTCTCCTGCCTTTAGCTTTACTGAATCTGCGTTACGTTCTAGAACTTCTACTACGCCAGAACCTACTGTGCCGTATCCTAATACTGCAACCTTTGCCATTTACCTTGTCCTCCTAATTAACATTTACTACATATCGCCTATAAATCTATTATCTAAATTACTACTATCTTAATTACTACTATCTAAATTAAATTGACTTAACTATTATCTAACTCCCTATAAAGTCGCATCTGAGCTTAGAATCTTTAGATATCTTACCCCGTGTAGGGCTTCAATTTCCTCAATCATCTTTGATGGGTCGAGGGTTTCTTGTAAGATTTCTACACTTAAGGTTAATGATGCAACACCATTAACTGGAATTGTCTGATGAATTGTTAATAAGTTAGCCTTAAAATCTGCCACCTTCTTTAAAACAAGAGAAAGAATTCCAGTTTCATCATTCATTGATAATACAAAGGTAATAGTCTTACCCTTAACATTATCTCTAAATGGGAAAATATCATCTTTATACTTGTAATAAGAACTTCTACTAATCCCCACTTGTTCTGTAGCATCTGCTACGCTTATATTACTTGATTCTATAAGTTTGTTAGCTTCAGCCACCTTTAATAAAACTTCTGGCAGGGCCTTTTGCTTAACAACATAATACTTAATGTTCTCATCCATAATTTCACCCATGTTTTTGTTTTTCTACGAAAGACAACTGTCTTTCGTAGAAAGAATATTAACATATATATTTGAATTATGCAAGGGAAAATACTAGAAAAATCATATTTTTTCACATAAAAAACCCCTCGTGAAACGGGAGAGAAAAAACACGAGGGGTGTATTTAAAAATAAAGCAACAGCTTTATCTTTAAAACCATATTAAATTGTCTGGGGTTCCTTCTTCCTTTTAATAGTTCCGGGGCTATGATTGGGGAAAGCCCCGGATCCTTGGGGGAGAGGGAAAGACAATAGGGGCTTAGGGGAACCTCCCATTGCCTTTATATATGCAAGATACGGCGGGGGGAGGATTGCCATATCCTACATCTAAAAAGTCCTAAGACTTAATAGCAAATTAAAAATATAAATTGTAATAATAATTATGCTTTTAATGCCAAGCGACAGTCTGCCTTATCAACGTTTGGGGACAAGCACATATCCTGTCGCTTAAGCACTGTAAAATTGAGTAACTTCTACTTTAACCATTGGTTAAAGTCTTCTCTTAACGATGACTTTAAATCAGCCTATTCGCTAACTTAGGTTTCATCTTGTAGGATATTCAAATTTAGCTTATATACAACCTTGTAACATTAATTCATAAATATTGCTACCCAGTAATACTTACCTGCTGAGTCTTGTGCTACTCCCACACCAACTCTTGTATATTTAGAACTTACCATACAATTATAGTGAGCCTGTGAATTATGCCATCCAGTTACAATATCTGCTGGAGTTGATTGGTATCTTCCCATTACCTCTCCAAAGCTACCATACTGGCCGTAGTAGTAGCATATTGTCTTAGCTTCTTTTAAGCTACCATCAGATGCATAGAATGGTCTTCTATGATGTCCACCTGAATAGTCAAAGAAATCATTATCAGCATTCTCTGCTGCTCTATGACAAGCCATTATTGTTAAGCTGCTATCGTATGATACTGCTGCTTGACCAACGGCTGCTCTTTCCTCGTTAATAAGGTTATAAACCTGTTGAATATATGATGAATAAGCACCTGCATTAGTTGCTGCCATACCATGATACTCATCGTCTGATCTATGAGCATTAATACTTAATTCTGTAGCTGCCTGAGTAGGAGCTTGTGTTGGTGCCTCTGTTGGGGCCTCTGTAGGAGCTTGTGTTGGTGCCTCTGTTGCTGCCTGTGTAGCTGCTTGTGTAGGCGCTTGTGTTGGTGCCTCTGTTGCTGCCTGTGTAGCTGCTTGTGTTGGTGCCTGTGTTGTTTCTTCTCGTGTTGGGGCTTCAGTCTGACTTTGTGTTGTTGATTCATTAGCGCTGCCAGTTGAGCCTACTACTGCTTTATATCCCATATCTGTCTCCTGCTCGTCTACATTGATCTTCCCTGTTCCTGTAGCTAACTCGCTTTCTCCTGCAACTGATCCGCTATTGGTTGTATCAGTTGTATTCGCTGCTGCCACACTCACTGATGCGCTCTTTTTTGAATTGTTGCTTCCTGCAACGTTAATTGCGATAAATGCACCTGTTCCCATAACTAAAAGTGCTGCAATAATTGATAAAAACTTTACATTTTTTCTAGAATTCCTCATAATCATATCTCCCATTCTCCACGCCAAGTTTTAAATGTTACATATGAGTACTAGATAAACATCTTACGTAAAAATCTTAAGCCATCCTGCTTATCTGACTCCCCGAGTCTTATTCGACCTCCATGTCTCATGCGACTTCCTTGTCCAATCCCTAGTAAGTTAACCTCCTTGTTAACTTAAAGATTACTTAAACAGTTGTTTAAAATAAAAAAGCACCCTTACCGGGTGCATAATAAACTTCATTATAACTTAGACACAACTAGTTTTTTACATCCCTGTAAACTTCCAGTTATTAAAAGTTAATCGAAATAAAGTGCAACCGGCTGTCGTTCCTTCGTCCTTGAAGGGTTAGACCCTTGGCTTTGCGTCCTTAGCTTTCGCTAAGTTTGCCAACATATTAAGTTCTCTTTCTATCTTAATTATACCAACAATATATCATATGTAAATAGTACTTTAGTACTATTTTTACACAAATTCGGATATTTTAGGGTTAGAAAATTATTTTGCAGATTTATTGACATTTTAAAAAGTACAATCCGCCCAGTTAAGGACGAATTGTACTTTGCTTATTAATTTTCTTCTATTATCATACACGTTCTCTATCAAAAACGCTAGCGTAATATTTCATTACATTAAGACATTTTTCATCAAGAGCACCTTTAGTCATACGCCACTTCCAGTTAGTTCCTGTGCTTGAAGGCATGTTAATTCTTGCATGATTATCAAGACCTAAAATGTCCCAGACGCCAAAAATTGTAAGGACTGCCACTGAACTATAGGCGGCTCTAAACATTTTATCCAAAAGCTCTTCCCTATTCTTAGTTCCTAAATAGTCAAAGGCGTAGGCAAGCTCGCTATCTGGCCTATCTTTAAAGAAGCCCACAATGGTTTCGTTATCATGGGTGCCTCCATAAACCACGCAATTTTTCTCATAGTTATAAGGCAAATGCGGATTATCCCTGCTACCACCAAATGCAAATTCAAGGACCTTCATGCCTGGATATCCGTTATATTCTAGAACTTCATTGACCTCTTCTAGATAGACGCCTAGATCTTCTGCTATAAGCTTCTTATCCCCAAGTTCTTCGTTAATGGCATCAAGAAGGGCTTGTCCTGGTCCTTTTTTGTAGCTTCCATTCTTTGCATTCTCGTCAGCCTCAGGAACTGTATAGTACTTTATAATGCCTAGGAAATGGTCGATTCTTATGACATCGTAGAGCTTGGTCTGCCATTTTACCCTATCTCTCCACCATTTAAAATCATCTTTTGCCATTTTATCCCAGTCGTAGAGCGGATTGCCCCACTTCTGGCCATCAGCACTAAAATCATCTGGTGGAACTCCTGCAACCTTAGTTGGCGTTAAGTTCTCATCCAATTGAAACTGCTCTTGGCCTGCCCAGACATCCACGCTGTCATAGCCCATATAGATTGGAATATCCCCAATAATTTCTATATCAAAGCTGTTGGCATAGGCCTTTAATTTATCCCACTGCTCAAAGAACTTATACTGGATAAACTGCCAGAAACATATCTCATCCTTTAGCTCTTCTTCCTTTGCCTTTAAGGCCTTTTCTTTTCTAAAACGAAGATCATCCTCCCAGCTTGCCCAGGATTTGTGGTCGTTTTCATCCTTTAAGGCCATATAAAGAGCGTAGTCTTCTAGCCATTTAGTTTCCTTTATGAATTTTGAAAATGCATCCGCTTTACTTTTGTCTGTCTTTATAAGCTCAAGGAAACGCTTAAAGGCAGTTCTTAGAATTGTATAGCGGTTTTTATACATTTTCTCATAACTAACGTATCTACTGTCCCCTAGTTTAATATCATAGGCTTTCTCATACTGTCCTAGTAAAGCTTGTTGCTCTGTTACTTCAACAGGAACAAAGCCATCGCCCCAGTCTAGGGCTAATACCTCAGACTTTAAGAGTAACTTCTCCTCAATTAAAATGTCTAGGTCGATAAAATATGGATTTCCTGCATTGGCTGAATAGGACTGGTAAGGGCTGTCGCCGTAGGTTGTTGGGCCAAGGGGCAAAACCTGCCAGTACTTGTGCTTGCTCTCCTTTACAAAATCCACAAATTCGTAGGCTGCCTTTCCTAAGCTTCCTATGCCATAAGGCGATGGCAAGGAGCTTATGGGCATTAAAATTCCTGCACTTCTTTTAAATTTAGTCTTGTTCATTCTCCACCTCTTTATTAGCGGCCTCCTTCACCTTCTCGATGTCAGATAATTCTTCCTTTGAAAGAATGGCATCTACGTTTAGTAAAACCACTAATTTACCATTAATGTTGGCTACTCTGTCAAAAACCTCTTCACCTGGTTTTTTAGCTAATTCGGGCATTTCGCTAATGTTAGCGCTTTCCACATCCCCTATGTGTAAAACGCTATCTACTGTTATAGCTAATTTAGTATCTTTAGTTCTTATAACGATTATACTCTTATCGTCTGGATTAGTACTATCCCCGGCAAAAGTGAACTTCTTCTTTAAATCATAAAGAGGAATTATGTCTCCTCGAAGATTAATAATACCTTCTACACAAGGAGATTCATTAGGTATTCTTACCACTTTTACCTGTTTTTCAATTGATAGGATTAGACTTATATCCACGCCAAAGAGATGTCCATTTAATGAGAAAACAACTGGTTTGATGTAACTTGCCATGTATTATCCTCCTTGAATTAGCCTTCCTTTATAAGGATTTGTAGCTTTTATTTCTCCCGTTTATAACTAAAAATATTATAGCACATTTTATTAATAGTGAGAATATATTAGAATTCATATTTAATTGTCAGTTTCTTCGTTTGCCTTCTGGCCTGTGCTTATATAGATTAAATAAGCATTGATAAATGGATCAATATCTCCATCAAGAACCATCTGAGCGTTTCCAATATCCTTGGCTGTTCTGTGGTCTTTTACCATAGTGTATGGCTGTAAAATGTAACTTCTAATCTGACTTCCGAAATTGATATCCTTAACGTCTCCTCGAATATCTGCAGCATTCTTTGCATTTTCCTCTTGAGCAAGTAAATACAATCTAGACTTTAACATCTGCATAGCCTTGTCTTTGTTTTGATGCTGAGAACGCTCATTCTGACACTGTACTACAATTCCTGTTGGAAGGTGAGTAATTCTAATGGCAGAACTTGTCTTGTTGATATGCTGTCCACCGGCACCACTTGAGCGGTATGTATCTATTCTTAAATCATCGTCGTTGATTTCAATGTCGATATCCTTGTCAATATCTGGCATAACATCACAGGAAACAAAAGATGTCTGTCTCTTGCCTGCTGCATTAAATGGAGAAATTCTAACTAGTCTGTGGATGCCATGTTCTGACTTTAAATGTCCATAGGCATTATCACCTGAGATTTCAATAGTTACAGACTTAATTCCTGCTTCTTCACCATCAAGGTAATCAATGATTTCATAGCTGTAATCATGCTTTTCTGCCCATCTTGTGTACATTCTATAAAGCATCTGACACCAGTCGCAGCTCTCAGTTCCACCTGCTCCTGCATGAAGAGTAAGAATGGCATTGCAGCTATCATATTCGCCGGATAAAAGAGTTTCAATTCTTAGATTATCCATGTTAGTTTCTAGCTTACTAAGCTCCTCTTCTACTTCTGCTACAAGGGAAGTATCTTCGTCTTCTTCGGCCATTTCAATTAAAGTCTTAATGTCTTCAAGACTTTGCTTTAGGGCGTCGTAATTCTCAAAGCTAGACTTTAAGCTCTTTAATTCCTTCATCTCTTTATTGGACTTGTCGGGATTGTCCCAAAAGCCTGGAGCTTCCATATCTGCTTCTATCTCTTCTATTCTTTTTGCCTTAGAATCAAGATTTAGGGATTCTTTGATTCCATTAAGAGGTTTTTCTAAGGCCTCTAATTTTAATTTAAACTGATCATATTCAACCATATTAGCTCCTTTAACTTATCTCTTCCTTTAATTTACTTATTATCTTTTTATCAAAAATAATTTTAAAAAGCAAGGACAAATACTATGTCCTTGCCTTAAATCTTAATTATATCTAATTACTATTATGCTCTACCGCAGCAATTCTTATACTTCTTACCGCTTCCACATGGGCATGGGTCGTTAGGGTAAATCTTCTTATCTACTCTCTTAACTGGTGCCTTAACAGATGGACCGTCGTCCTTATTAGTTCCTGTAACCTTAGCAACCTGTTCTCTTTCAACCTTCTGCTCAACCTGTACATGCATAAGAAGTCTTACTGTATCTTCTGTAATGCCTTCTGTCATTTCGTTGAACATGTCATAACCCATCATCTTATACTGAACAACTGGGTCTTTCTGACCGTAAGCCTGTAAACCGATACCCTGCTTTAACTGATCCATATCGTCGATGTGATCCATCCACTTTCTATCAATTACCTTAAGTAAGATAACACGCTCGAATTCACGAATCTGCTCTGCTTCTGGGAACTGAGCTTCCTTTTCTTCGTAAAGTCTTACAGCCTTTTCCTTAAGGTCTTGCATAAGCTCGTTCTTAGTCTTTATATTCTCATCTGGATAAACCTTTGGAAGTGGAATTGTAGGAATTAATAATTCATTAATTGCTTCATAGTCCCAATCTTCGTAATCGGCATCTTCGTTGACTGTACGATTAATTACATTTTCAACAAAGTCAGTAATCATCTTAATGATTGACTTACGCATGTTCTCACCATCAAGAACCTTACGTCTTTCAGCATACATAATTTCACGCTGTTCATTCATTACCTGATCGTATTCAAGTAAGTGACTTCTGATACCGTAGTTGTTAATTTCAATCTTCTTCTGAGCTGATTCAATAGCACGGCTAAGCATCTTGTGCTCAAGCTGTTCGTACTCATCAACACCAAGTCTATTAAAGGTATTAATTAAAGTCTCCTGTGCAAAGAGTCTCATTAAATCATCTTCAAGAGATAAATAGAATCTTGATTCACCAGGATCACCCTGACGACCTGCTCTACCACGGAGCTGGTTATCAATACGTCTTGAATCATGTCTTTCTGTACCAATAATCTTAAGACCGCCTGCTGCTCTTGCTTCTTCATCAAGCTTAATATCAGTACCACGACCTGCCATGTTAGTAGCAATTGTTACAGCACCATGCTGACCTGCTTGAGCAACAATTTCAGCTTCCTGTTCATGGAACTTAGCATTCAATACGTTATGAGGAATGCCTTCCTTTGTAAGCATCTTGCTAAGTAATTCTGATGTCTCGATTGTAATTGTACCAACTAGGACTGGCTGTCCCTTAGCATGAGCTTCCTTAACAGCATTAACTACTGCTGCGAACTTACCTCTCTTAGTCTTAAATACTGCGTCGTTTAAGTCCTTTCTAAGAACTGGCTTGTTAGTTGGAACTTCTACTACATCAAGGCCATAGATATCTCTAAATTCCTTCTCCTCTGTAATAGCAGTACCTGTCATACCTGCCTTCTTAGCAAATTTATTAAAGAAGTTCTGGAAAGTGATTGTAGCAAGAGTCTTACTTTCTCTCTTAACCTTTACCTTCTCCTTAGCTTCAATAGCCTGATGAAGACCATCTGAATAACGACGACCTGGCATGATACGTCCTGTAAATTCATCAACGATTAATACTTCATCATCCTTAACTACATAATCCTTATCTCTATGCATAAGGTAATTAGCACGAAGAGCTAATGTTACATTATGCTGAATCTCTAAGTTTTCTGGGTCTGCGTAGTTGTCGATGTGGAAGAACTGCTCAACCTTGTGAACACCCTGTTCTGTTAAGTTAACAACCTTATCCTTCTCATTGACGATAAAGTCGCCATCTTCTTCAATTTCTTCCTGCATCATGTACTGCATCTTAGTCATCTCGCCCTTGTATTCACCCTTCTGTAACTGACGAGCAAGTACATCACAAAGCTCGTAAATCTTAGTAGACTTACCTGACTGACCTGAAATAATAAGTGGTGTTCTAGCTTCATCAATAAGAATTGAATCCACCTCATCGATAATACAGTAATTTAACTTACGTAATACAAGCTGTTCCTTGTAGATTGCCATGTTATCACGAAGGTAATCAAAACCAAGTTCGTTGTTAGTTACATAAGTAATATCACAAGCATAGGCTTCTCTTCTTTCATCTGGCTTAAGGTCGTGAAGTACAATACCTACCTTTAAACCTAAGAACTCATGAATCTTACCCATCCATTCAGCATCACGCTTTGCTAAGTAGTCATTAACTGTTACTACTAAAACGCCTTCTCCTGTAAGGGCATTAAGGTAAGATGGTAATGTACAAACAAGTGTCTTACCTTCACCAGTACGCATCTCAGCAATACGTCCCTGGTGGAGAATAATACCACCAATGATCTGTACTCTATAATGTTCCATACCAAGAACTCTCTTAGAAGCTTCTCTTACTGTTGCAAAAGCTTCTGGTAAAATGTCATCTAGTGTCTCCCCTTTAGCTAATCTATCCTTAAATTCTCTTGTTTTAGACTGCAATTGCTCATCAGATAGTTTACCATATTCCTCTCTTAAAGCCTCTACCTTATCAGCAATTGGAGTTATTCTTTTAAGCTCACGTTCACTGTGAGTACCAAAAATTTTCTGAGCTAATCCCATTATTTTACGCTCCTTTTAATTCCTCTAGTGCATCGTTTCAGCCAAATTAAGGCAAAAACGAAATTGGAAAATTTGCACAATTAACAAGTTTTCACACGTTTGTAATTGTAACATTTTGTTAGGTTATACGCAAGTTTTCAGGGGGCTATGAATATTAAATAAAGATAAAGAATACGAATATGGAACAAAGATAAAAAATAAAGATAAAGGGCATACTTAAAAATATAAGTATGCCCATAAATATTAATTATATAACTAAGTCTTCCTCTTCCTCTTATTTTAGATAACCAACCCAGTCTTTAGATTACCTAAACAGTTTTTGTTTAATTAGGATTGACTTAGCCAATTCACTAATTAAGTAAAATTACTAGTTAATACTAGTCTAATTCTGGTTCAATAAGACCATATGTGTTGCCCTTTCTCTTATAGACAACATTAACTTCTTCTGTCTCTGCATTAAAGAATACAAAGAAGTCATGGCCAAGTAATTCCATCTGTACACAAGCTTCTTCTGGATCCATTGGCTTAATGCCGAATCTCTTAGTACGGATGATCTTTACTTCTTCCTCATCCTCTACTTCCTTTTCAACGAATTCCTTAGTGAAGCTTGCATGATTGTTCTGCTTATCAACAATCTTGTTCTTATATTTCTTTAACTGACGTTCAATGACTTCTTCTACTAAGTCAATTGAAACGTACATATCATTACTTACCTCCTCGGCTCTAACGATATTTCCCTTTACAGGAATAGTAACCTCAATCTTCTGTCTTTCTTTCTCAACACTTAATGTAACATTGACTTCTGTCTCAGGAGCAAAAAATCTGTCTAACTTTCCTAGTTTATCTTCTACTGCTGACTTCAAACCCTCTGTAATATCAATATTTCTACCTGTTATAATAAAACGCATGATGTCCAACTCCTTTACATTAGATTGTCGTGGGAAAAACAACTTCACATGTACTAATATCAAACATCTCAATTACTATTTCAAAATCTCTTATTTAATTATTAGACTTACCGTCCCCATGAATAAATGTTAATTGAAATGCCTAACCCCTTAAAAACCTCCTTAACACAAATCCCATATGTAAGTTTCACGACTGTTAGATACATGTTGTATCTTTATGTGTATATTATACCATATTTACGTATTTAAACAAGTTTAGAACTTATTAACTTTATGTAAATTTTGGAACTGCTTTTCCACTTAGTTTTACCCACTATGTTGATAACTTATTTAAAGTTTTAGTTCTAAAGTACTAGTATATTTTTTGAAAATGTGGACAAGTCCTATAAGTCTTCTCCTAACTGGCTTTGAACTTGTGGATTATTTACTACCAGTGTGGATAAGTATATTTTTAATTAATACCATTGAACCAATTAGTTATGCTTATTTACTATTTTTAATTAAAAACTAGTACTAGGGTACCGCAAAATTGCTGGTTCATCTCTTAGTTAAAATGTCAAACCCTATTTTTAGATTCTCACTTTTCAACAAAATTCATTTCCTACTTTTAGGGGAATAAATTTAGGTTTAATATTCCACTTTTTAATTGTGGATAAAGTGGATAACTTTGTGGTTAACTCCAAAAGCCCTTGAAATCAGGGCTTTTGCGCTGTGGATAAGTCTAAAGTTTCCACATTTATAATGTCAAGACTATTTTAAATAATTTTAACAGAAAGGATATTTTTTGTAAAAGATGCACAAAAAAATAAAAATCAATAGTAACTTTTGTTATATTTAATCGTTCTTCTTTACTTTAGATATAAAAATCTAATAGAAATAATAAACATTATCAACAATAGAAAGCATAAGCTTTGTGGATAAGTTTTCCACAATCATTATAGCTATACATTTTTAATGGCATAAATAGGGAGTTTTTGATATAATCTAGAAAATAAAATGTAATATTAAATCCGCTTTAAATAGGGATAAATACTAGAAAGGACTAAAAAATGAGTCGAAATATAATTATTACAGGTGCCTCTAGAGGAATTGGAAAAGCTATTGCTAAAAACCTAGCTGGCCCTGATACAAATATTCTTATTAGCAGTTTTCACAATTCAAGCCTTTTAGAGGAGACTAAGAAAGAATTATCGTGCATTTCTAATAAAGTCATTAGTTTTACAGGTGACATGGGAAATTACGAAGATGTGGAAAAGATGTTTGATCTTGCCTTAAAGGAATTTGGTAGTGTGGATATGTTAATTAACAACGCTGGTATTTCTATGGTGGGGCTTTTCCAGGATATGTCTTATAAGGAGTGGCAAGAGATTCTTAATACTAATCTTGGTTCTGTTTATAACTGCTGCCACTTTGCTGTAAATGACATGATTAAAAGACATGAGGGTAAGATCATTAACATCTCTTCTGTCTGGGGGCTTTACGGGGCTAGCTGTGAGGTGGCTTATAGTGCCACTAAGGGTGGCGTGGATGCCTTTACTAAGGCCTTAGCTAAGGAACTTGCCCCAAGCAATATTCAGGTTAATGCCATTGCCTGTGGCGCCATTGATACAGAGATGAATGGTCATTTATCAAAGGAAGAGCTAGAAGAACTCGCCCTTGAAATTCCTGAAGGAAGACTAGGGGATCCTAGCGAAGTTGCAGAACTTGTAAGAAAAATACTTGAGTCACCTAGCTATTTAACTGGTCAGATTATTCAGTTTGATGGTGGATGGATTTAAGTTTTACTTAGATTAAACTAATTATTATGCTTATAGCCAATATCTATAGGGTCTGCGTGAATACTTACATAGCACTTAAACTCTTCTGATATCTGCTTTTCTATTGCGTCCACGCAGTCGTGGGCGGTGACTAGGTCAAGGTCCTTGTCGATCTCTGCATGAAGGGATACAAATTTTCTACCAGGACCGTAATCGTGAACGATAAGGTCATGGAAACCATAAATCTTATTATTAGATAAAACTATTCTTTTAATGCCGGAAACCATTTTTTCATCGGGGGCTTTACCAAGTAGCGGTGAAACCGTGTCTCTAATAGTGCAAACTCCAGCGATTAGTACAAGAATTGCCACAAGGGCACCTGCATAGGCATCAAAGTTAAAGTTTGAAAAGCTTGTTAGAATAACTGAAATTAAAACCACAGATGTTGCAAGGACATCATTTCTTGAGTCGCTAGCAGTGGCAAGCATAGTTGTGGAATTAAATTTGTGGCCTAGCTTGTTATTAATAAGGGCTAGGAAGACTTTAGCAAGGATGGAAAATACCAAGATTACAATGGATACAATGCTAAAGATAACCTTGTTTGGATGAATTATCTTTAAAACTGAAGTGTGTAGTAATTCCGCTCCCATAAGTAGGATAAGTTCGGCTATTACAAGGCCTGCAATATATTCCATACGGCCGTGGCCATAAGGATGTTCTTTATCTGCCGGCTTTCCAGCCATTTTAAATCCTATTAGAGTGACAATTGAAGATGCAGCATCGGAAAAGTTGTTAGCTGCATCTGCTGTAATTGAGACAGCCCCTGTAATAAAACCGGCTACTAGTTTTAAAATCACAAGGCATAGGTTTACAACAATACCTACAATTCCTGTAAATATGCCGACTCTAGACCTTTTAGTGGTCTCGTCTAAATTTTCATAATCCTTTATACATCTTGACAAAATAGTGTCCATAAAATACCTCTGAAATTAAATCGTATACAATCTAATTTTAATATAATATAAAATGCATCAATATTCAAGTTGAAAACTTGATTTGTAACTTGCCAATACATATAATTGTCTTATGTAATGCGGGATTTTTATGGAGGTTACTTACTTATGACTGAATTTTTTAAACAAGCTAAGGCAAAAGAGCTTGGAATTCCTAATGAGTATATTATGAATTTTTCTAAACGCCTTGAAGAAAAACATTTGCCGATGCATTCAATTATGCTAATGCGTCATGACAAATTAATCTATGAATCTTTCTATGCCCCTTATACTAGGGATTCGCTACATAGAATGTTTTCTGTAACTAAGTCTTTTGTATCCCTTGGAATTGGTCTTTTAATTGAAGAAGGAAAATTATCTCTTGATGATCACATCGTGGATTTTTTCCCAGATAAATTGCCTGAGGGAGAGGTGCATCCTTTCCTTAAGATGATGACAATTAGGGATATGCTTGAGATGAAGTCTTGTCATAGATTTACAACCTATAAGGCTACTGGTGTTTCTGACTGGCTAGGTTCATTTTTTACAACAAAGCCAACTCATGTGCCAGGCACTAACTTTGCCTATGATACAAGTTCGACTCACACTTTAGGGATCTTAATTGAGAGACTTTCTGGTAAGAAATTCTTTGATTATTTAAGAGATAAATTCCTTAATGAGCTAGAGTTTAGTAAGGAGGCTTATGTCTTAACAGACCCAACTAATATGAGCATGGGTGGTTCTGGACTTAACTGTTCAAGCCTTGATTTACTAAAGGTTTTCTATCTTGTAGTTCATAAGGGTGACTGGTTTGGAAAGCAGCTTCTTCCAAAGGAATATATTGAGGATGCCATTAGTTGTCATTCTGATAACTGGGCAAAGTCTGATACTTTAGAAGAGATGCAGGGCTATGGCTATCAGTTCTGGCGCACAAGTCATGGGGGATACGCAATGTATGGCATGGGCGGTCAGTTGGCAGTTTATGTGCCAGATAAGGACATTATTCTTATTACTACTGCAGATGCCCAAGGTCGAAAGGGCGGCGTTCAGCTAATCTATGATAGTTTCTGGGAGGAAATTGTTGATAAATTAGATGCGCTTGAAAATGTATCAAATAAGGATGGGCTAAACAAAGTCTTTGACAGTGTTTCTGATGAAGAACTAGAGACTTATGCTAATTCAAGAAAGCTTGAGATTATGGAGCCTTCTATGATTGAAGCTAGTAAGTGTGCCCACTTCCTTAATAAGATAAACAAGAGAAGTTATGAGGCACTAGATGAAAATGTATGCACTATTAAGAAGTTTTCAATTGATATAAATGAGGACAAGTCAGAGGGCTGCTTTAATTATACTAACGCCTACGGTGACTTTAGCCTTAGATTTGGATTTGGCAAGAATATTATTCAACAGTTTGCAAACTATGATTTAAGAGTTGCAGCTAGTGCTAGTGTTCGTTCTGAATCCCTACTTGATATAAAGATTCAAGTTATTGATGAAGTACTTGGTAATATCTACTTTGCTCTTAACTTTAAGGATCCTTATATTACAGTTATGATGAGAAAAATTGAAGAACATACCTTTGAGGAATACGATGGTGTCTTCTCAGCTAAATTAGTGGATTAAGATTAAAGGTAATTTAGGGCCGGCTAATGCCGGTCCTTTTTATTGTGCTTTCTGATTATTCTTTATTATTTACTACTCTTTATTTCCTGCTATGCAATCTAGGATATCCTCTATTCTTTGGCGATAGCTGTGATATTTTTTAACTCTTTCAAAGCCAGACCTAGCAATTTCTTTTCTTTCCTTCTCATGCTCAAGATAGTAAAGGCTCTTAGTTACTGCCTCATCTATGCTTTCAAAGACCACGAGGTCCTCCCCTATCTTAAAATAATCCTCTAATTCTATCTGTTTATTGGTAAGTAAAAAGCCACCAGAAGCTAGCACATCCCAGACTCTTAAAGGAATACCTGTTCTTATGTTTCTAAGGCTTATATTAAGATTAATCTTAGATTGTCTAAAGATTTCTGGCATCTCTATATTGTAGTCTACGGTGTTGTGAAGAATTACATTTTCTAAATTATTATCTGTGTCGTCTGTAAAAAGGTCCACCTTGTAGCCGTAGTTTTTTAGGGCTGCTGCTAGGGCATTAAGGATAACCACTCTTTCAATGTTTGCTAGCTTAAAGCCTAAAAAGGTGTTAGTAAAGACTGTAAGGATATCTGAAAAAGAGCCCTCGCTTTGCTTAAAATCTGTGATTTCAAGAAGTTTTGTTAAGAGCTCAACAGATAGGGAATTATCTATAATATCCATGCCTGGGCTAAAGAGCTGCTCTTTTAAAACCTCATTAAAATAATTTTTTAAATCCTCATCTAATTTATCTTTAATATTGTCATAGGAATTTCTGTGATACATGCCCCCTACAAAGGATAGGTCGTATTTATAATCCTTTATATCAAGGCATGAAGGAATATTACTCTTTTCTAGCTGACTTTCAATCCTTTTTGCATTTGCCCCTAAAGGAAGATAGAAAAGATGCTCAAGCTCTAATTCCTTTAACTGGTAATAAAAAAATTTATCAAAGACAAATATGTAATTGCAAGGATTGTAAATTGAATTATGATATAGGGAAATTAGCGGAGAATCCACTGTATAGCTTATATAGATTATGCCTAGTTTGTTGCAAATGTCTGATATATGAGCAAAATAATTAAAGGAGAAGACCATATCAACTCCTTTAATTATATTAGTAAGCTCATTATTATCATGAAATTTAAGGCCTTTGGCTTCATCAAGATAAACCGATGGTTCTTCGTATTCTATAACCTCGTAGCCATAGTCAAAGAAAGCCTCTGCTATATCTTCCTGATTAAAGACCTTCCACTTATAAATTAATACTTTCATAGCCAATCCCCCAATTAAGCTAATCATCACGATTCTAATCCTGAATTTATTTTATTGCTTTTTGTTAAAATAATCAACTAAGTTCTCAATAGGCACTGGTCTTGAGTAATAATAACCCTGAATACTTTCAAAGCCCTTATTTACTGCAAATTCCACCTGTGTTATTGTCTCAACTCCCTCAACTAAGGTATTAATGCCTCTCTTCTTAACTAAGCTAATTAACGCATCAAGTATCTCTTCTGTTTCCTTATTAGCTAAGGCTTTATAAAAAATACTCTTATCAAACTTAATAGTTGAAAACTCACTGTCTGTCATTCTATCTAAGTTAGAATAACCTGTACCATAATCATCAAGATAGAATCTAATGCCTGAGTCTTTAAGCTTTCTTATGTTCTTAGTCATGATTTCAGTATCCTCAAACATGGCGCTTTCAGTGATTTCAAGTCTAATCTTATCATAAGAAATATTGTAAGAATCTAGTATTCCTAAAACCTCTGCGGCAAATTGCTCATCTGATAATTCTCCCGCAGAAATATTAATTGTTATGGCATCAAATTCTGAATCCTTTAATTCATTATTAATTGCCTCTGCTACCTTATGTATCATTGCTAGACTTAAGCTATGAATATAACCTCTTTCTTCCGCAATGGGAATAAATTTAATTGGAGGAACGTTAACTCCATTAATCTGAAGTCTTACAAGTGCCTCTGCGGTTTTATATTTATTCTCGTCTACATTAAGAATAGGCTGAGCATAACAAACAATTCTAGGATCCTTGTATTTTTTGTTTTCTCTAATATCCTCAAATATTTCTATAACTTTTCTTTCTAATAAAAAGCCTTTATAGTTTTGTGGTTCTGCTAGCACAAATTGGTTCTTATTACCTTTTTTAATATATTTTAAATTCATATATGAAACAAAGTCCTTAACGTCTTTAATAGACTTTATATTAGTATCGCTTTTAAACAAAATATATTTAGCATAGGTTATCTCATCATAAGTGTTAGTTGTAGTTTCCTGTAAATTAGACAATACAGCTACAAATCTGTCGTATTCTCTATTTCTTTCAGTCTCGTCTTTAGATAATTTTTTCAAAACTATAAAATCTGTTGCACTGTATTGGTACATGCTTACATTTTTTATATTCTTAAAAATATAATTACAAGCCCTAGAAATCGCTGATTCTATAGTATCTGATTTATTATCATCTATTGTAAGTATTACCTGCGGATAAGACATATGCGCATAGGCAAATTCATTTTTAGTTGCAAATAATAATTTCAAGCTTGTTTTTAGTGATGATACATTCTGACATCCTGTTATTTCATCCACTGGATTAGAATGATGAAGCATATAAAAGATAGTAAAACTAATAACATAAGATGCACTAATTAAAATTGTTTTTTCAGTAAAATATTGATACAACAATAAAATTACATCAATACTTGAAAAAATATAAATATTAGTTAGTACAAAGCGAGCTATATTTTTTCTATTATTGAATGAAGCTACTAATGTAAGTAAATACATTGCTATACCGTAAAGAGTTAAAAATTTAATTAAACCAATAATCTGTAGGTTTTCGTTTTGGATTTCGACTAAGTAGCCTTTTATGTACAAAATCGCCGCAGCAGTTAAATATATAATCTGATAAATTAAAGTCATCATGAAAATACATTTCTTCTGTCTTCTCCTATTGTGTCCAAGTAAGACAGTATATACATAAAGAGCCTGCAATATAAAACCAAAAGCCAAAACAACCAACCAAGTTACAATCTGGATAGTAGGGGTTAGACTTTTTAAGTAACCACAATCCGTCAAGTTAACTAGATATAAAACTAAGAATATCTCAATTACCGAAGTAACTAAACCAAAAAATAATAATGGAAATCCATGTGTATTCTTAGGTCTGGTAAATAGCATGAAAAATATCATTATAAGTGCAATACTTAAGCACATGTATTCCACGCCTACTCCATAAGAAGCGATATTCGTATATTGGTCTATGCTAAAAATTGCATTTTCCATAATATAATATCCTCAATTATTAAATTTTCTCTCCCACAATTAATGTATTATACTTAAAGTATGATTTTAATTCAAGCATAAATTTATAAATTTTTTCGAAAAATAAAAAAACTGCTAAGTTTTACTTTATTAAAGCGGCTAAAAATGGAGCTTTTATGGGAAACTTAGCAGTTTATATTTATTAATAAATTCTTTATTAGCTTTTATAAAAATGGCTTAATTAGACTATTGTCTACAAGCTGCTTCTAATACATGGAAGTAATTCTCAAAGGTCTTACCACAACATTCATAATTATCAATCTCGATACCATCAATTAGTAAGCCAATTAGGGCAAAGGACATAGCCATTCTATGATCATCATGAGTATCTACAAGTCCTGGTGTTGGCTTGCCCGGCATAATTTCAATTCTATCTCTGCCTTCCTTAACATCTATACCTAGGTTGTTAAGTTCTGAAACCATACTTGCAATTCTATCAGACTCCTGTAGTCTTATATGCTCGATGTTTCTAATGCAAGTGGCTGTCTTTGCAAATGGAGCAATAGCCGCAAGGGTCATAGACTGATCTGAGAAATCATTCATATCTACGTCAATTCCGCTAAACTCTCCATTAACTGGACCTGTTACACAGATTCCTTCTCTCTCCTCAGTTACTGCACAGCCTAACTGCTTTAAGACATCAAGGAACTTCATGTCTCCCTGCATTACGTTAGAATGTACATTCTTAACTAAAGCTCTGCCTCCTGTAATTGCAGCGGCTGCATAAAAATAGCAAGCTGCAGATACATCTGGCTCAATCTGGTAAGTTCTTGATCTATAATGCTCACCTGCTGGTACATCATAACTTGCGCCATCATGGAATACTTCGCAACCAAACTGGCGCATCATATCCATAGTAATATTGATATAAGAACCTGAAGTCTTCTTTGAGGTAATTAAGACTCTTAAGCCATTAGATAGCATTGGTGCTGTCATAAGGAGGGCACTTAAAAACTGAGTACTCTCGCTAATATCAATGGATACTTCACTTTCTGGTGTCTTACCATTAGCTTTAGCACCTACTACCTTAACGGGTAAATGTCCTTTTTCTTCAAGATATGTAAAACTTGCTCCTAAGCTTTCTAGTGCTTCAAATAAAGGAAGCATAGGTCTTCTCTTCATCTGCTCAGAAGCATTGATTGTATATTCTCCGTCTGATAAGGCAAGCATTGATGTTAAAAATCTAGCTGCTGTTCCTGCTGAACCAACATCAATTGTAGCTTCCTTCTTAGGAATATCTCCATCACATCCGCATACTGTTACGTAGTGATCTACTTCATTAACCTGTAATTTAAAACCTAGTGATAATAGACTTGTTATAAAATGTCTAGAATCATCTGAAAATAATACACCATTAAGGGTACACTCTTCGTTAGATAGGGCTGCAAGTAAAAGGGCTCTATTAGTGACACTCTTAGAACCTGGAACCTCAACTACAGCATTAAAGGGATGTGTTATTGGTTTAACTTTATATCTTGACATGTTCGACTCCTCTAAAATTTAATCCTTGTAGATTAAATTATTTATGTCCATTCTACAAAAGTAAGAGTTATCTCTCATCTATTGTTGTATATGGTCTGTGATGACCAACGTACTTATAGGCTGGACGAATAATCTTTCCTGCATTAACTAACTCCTCTAGTCTATGAGCACACCAACCTGAAATTCTTGCAGTTGCAAACATTGGTGTAAACATTTCCTCTGGAATACCTAACATAGTATAAACCAAACCACTATAAAAATCTACATTAGCACAGACTGGTTTGAACATTTTTCTCTTAGCCATAATAAGTTCGCCAGCTTCCTTCTCCACTGTCTCGTAAAGGGCAAATTCCTTAGTCATACCCTTCTCTTCAGAAAGCTTCTTAGCAAAGCTCTTTAGGATTACTTCTCTTGGATCTGAGTTTGTATAAACTGCGTGACCCATACCATAAATAAGACCTGCTCCATCAAAGGCTTCCTTATCAAGAATCTTATTAAGGTAAGTCTTAATAGACTCAGTATCTGACCAATCGCTTACATGCTCCTTAATGTCTGTAAACATCTCCTGAACCTTTAGGTTTGCACCACCATGCTTAGGTCCCTTAAGGGATGCAATAGAAGCTGCGATTGCTGAGTATGTATCTGTTCCTGATGATGTAACTACGTGAGTTGTAAATGTAGAGTTATTACCACCACCATGCTCTGCATGAAGTACAAGACAGATATCTAGTACCTTAGCCTCAAGCTCAGAGAAGTTTCCATCATCTCTTAACATATATAAAATATTCTCGGCTGTAGAATATCCCTTCTTTGGATTCTTAATCATAAGAGTTCCATCAAGACGGAAATGTCTAAAAGCCTGATATGCATAAACTGTTAAAAGTGGCATCTTAGCAATAAGCTGTAAGCTCTGTCTAAGTACGTTAGGTACTGAAGTGTCATCTGGGTGCTCATCATAAGAATATAAGCTTAAGATGGACTTCATAAGGGAATTCATTAGGTTGTCTGAAGTTGCCTTCATAATAACATCACGAATGAATGCTCCTGAAAGTTCCTGCAAATCAGTCTGGATACGGACAAATCTCTTTAAATTCTCTTCCTTTGGTAATGAACCAAATAATAATAAATAAGTTGCCTCTTCGAAACGGAATCTATCTGTCTTAGAGTTCTTAATTAAATCTTCTACATTATAGCCTTGAAAATATAATTCTCCATCAACAGGGATCTTTCGTCCATTAATACTTTGGTTGCCAAGTACATCTGATATCTCTGTAAGGCCTGTAAGAACACCATTACCGTTACTATCACGTAAGCCACGCTTAACATCGTACTCTATGTATAAATTCTGGTCTATTGAACCTGAAGCAGTAACTTCCTTTACTAACTCCTCAAACTCACTATTATCGACCGTTGTGAGTTCCATCATTTCCTGATTGTTCATGGGCGATCCTCCTTGTTATATATCTTGCATGAATATAAAAAGAAAAGCTATTACTTCCTCACTAATAGCTCATAATTTTAAAGTGATTAGACAACTCTCAAATGTTGTCTGACATCATGCGGTGTCCTATGTATTATGTGATAAAGTGGGGATATTGTCAAGCAATTCCCCACTTTTTCTTAATAATATTATGTTATTTCTTATTTTACTTTATAATCTTTTGTCTTTTCTTAATTTTCTAAGGTCTTATTTTGATAAATTTGCTTGATGATCTTCATTTTCAATATCTAATTGAGTAACATAACTATCATCTATACTTTCCTCATTTATCTTGATTTCATCCTTATTATTCTTAATTTGTTTACTAGCATCTTTCTGTCTTGTAGCAAGAATTGCTGTAGATAATTCTAATAAGTCCTTATCTGTGCAGCTAGTAAAGCCTGTTCTTTGAAGGCTTAGACACTCTTCGTTATTAAAGAAAATATAAATATACTTGGCATCTTTTTCTACCCTTAAAACGTCTTCCCATTTTAAGATATCTACATCTCCATCGGCATCTTCTACTTTAATTGTATCTGAGTCAATTTCATAGTTAAACTCCACACCTATCATGTTCTTATAGAGGTTATTAAAGCGTCTCTTGTTGTCCCTATCCATTAGATACATGCCAATAAATAGGAAAACCGCTGCTGCCACAGCATAAAAGACTGTTAGGAAAATGTCCTTACTATCATCATTAGTCACAAACAGGACCATGTATCTTACAAAAAGCATAAGAAAGATAAGTCCTGCAAGGTTAAATATAAGTTTGAATTTCTTGTATTTTTCATTAGTAAAATTACTGGCTCTATTAAGACCCTCAAGTGTTTCTTTAGTAAACACTGTAGTATTCTTTATAAGCATATAAACCTCCCAAAAATGTACTTTTATGCACATATTTTTTCTGATATAATCATATTATATTTTATAAATATAATCTATTTTACCACATTTTCATGGACTAATAAATCCTTAATTATTTTGTAGTAAATGGATATTATTATGGAGGTATTTATGGGAGTTGCTCTTATTACAGGTGCCAGTTCTGGTATTGGCATGGAAATTGCTAAGATTCTTAGCAAAAAGGGATACGGACTTATATTAGTGGCCAGAAACAAGAAAGCTTTAGATGAACTTGCCGCAAGTCTTCCAAATAAAACTAAGACTTTAGCTCTTGATTTATCAGATGAAAAGGATTTGTCAAAGCTTGTTAGTTACGTGAACAAAAAGAAAATTGATATCTTTGTTAACAACGCTGGATTCGGCGATATGGGCGAATTTACAAAGACAAGTCTAGATAAGGAATTAAACATGATTGACCTTAATATTAAGGCAGTGCATGTGCTTACAAAGGCTGTTTTAAAGAAAATGAAGAGAAAGAATTATGGCTACATCTTAAACGTAGCTTCTAGCGCAGGACTTTTATATGCTGGTCCTTATATGGCCACTTATTATGCAACTAAGGCTTATGTTACTAGCCTTACTACTGCCATTGCTACAGAGCTTAAGAATCAGCATTCTAGGGTATGCGTATCAGCCCTTTGCCCAGGACCTGTAGATACTAACTTTAATAAGGTGGCTAATGTTAAGTTTAGCCTTAATGGAATTAGCCCTAAGTACTGCGCAAGAGTTGCAGTGGAGGAGATGTTTAAGGGTAAGACAATTATTATTCCAACAAATTATATGAAGCTTGCCATATTTGGAAATAGATTCCTTCCAAGATTATTATCTGCAAAGATTTGTGGAAATCAGCAATCAAAAAAACTTAGTAAATAATAAAAAGAGCCCCTAAGGGCTCTTTTCTTAGCTTAATGTAAATTAAGCTTATTATTTATACATATTATTAATGCTTTTTCCAAAAGGAAATATGTTCTTTTTCTTCAATGTTGGTATTGTTTAATAAAACCTTAACTGCTAGTTTATATTCTTCCATCTTTTGGGATTTCTTAACTAGCTTTATGTCCTTCTTGTCATCTAGAACATATTCCATATAGCACCACATTTCCTTCATGCGGTGAATGGCATGCTTATCTCCTGACATGATTTTAAGTCTTTCTTCTAAGACTCTTTGATGGAATTTAGCTAATCTTTCCTTATCGTATTCTAGGTCACGCTTAAACTCGACGGGATCTTTAGCCTTTAAAACATCAATTAGTGCTGGGTCTGCAATTAGACCTCTACCAAGCATAATTGCATCACACTCTGGGAACCTTTCCTTAAATTCTAAGAAGTCTGTTCTTGTGAAAATGTCACCGTTATAGACAATCTTATTAGTGCTTTCCTTTAGTGCTAAATTAAAGGCTTCTAGATTTACATCATTTTTGTAAAAATCGGACCTAATTCTTGGATGTACAATTAATTCTTCTAACTTGAATTTATTATAAATCTCAAGGATATCCGGCCAGTGTTCACTGTCATTAAGACCGATTCTTGTCTTTACGGAAATCTTAATATCATTATCTAAAATAAAGGGATCAGAAAAAGTCTCATAAAAGAACTTCTCCATTCTATCAAGGTCTCCTAAAAAGCCAGAGCCCTTGCCCTTTGATACTACTGTTCCTGAGGGACAGCCGGCATTTAGATTTATTTCTTTATATCCGAATTCTTCATAAAGTTTTTTAATGGTCCAGATAAAGTCCTTAGAACTGTTGGTCATTACCTGGGGTATTACATTTTTATTAGTATTATTAAGCCTATCTATATCCCTCATCTCCTTGGTTAGGAAGCGCTCGGAACTATTAGGGGAGATAAAGGGTGTAAAATACTTATCTACTTTTCCCTGGCCGTAAACTTCTTCAAAGGGGTTTCTAAGGGTGTAATCTGTTAGTCCTTCTAGAGGGGCTAAATATATCTTCATAACTTTAAAACTCTTTCTATCTAACTATATAACTTTTTATCTTAGGCTTATGCTACCATTTCTATTAGTGTAGATGCTTGTTTCATAGAACTTAGTCATGGCATCAAGCATGTACTTTGTGTCTTTAATTCCTGCTGTCTCATATGGTGAGTGCATAGCTAACTGGGCTAATCCAATATCCACTGTGTTAAGGGATAGGTGGGAATTAGCGATATTTCCAAGAGTTGAGCCGCCGGCGATGTCAGAACGATTTACAAAGCTCTGAGTTGGCACTCCTGCTCTCTTGCATATTTCCTTAAAAATACCTGCTGATAGGGCATCTGTTGTGTACTTCTGGTTAGCGTTATATTTAATAACAATGCCCCCGTTAAGGTATGGTCTATTAGTTGGGTCTGCCTTGTCCTGATAGTTTGGATGAACGCCATGAGCATTATCTGCGCTTATCATAAAGGAGTTGGCAATGGCTCTCTTATAGCCTTCTCTTTGCTTTCCACACATGTCTGAGATGCGCTCTAGTGTATCTGTTAGGAAAGTTGAGTCAGCACCCTGCTTTGTTGTACTTCCTACTTCTTCATTATCAAAAATGGCGCAAACATTTACGCTTTCACCATTGGAATTATCGGCTCTCATAAGGGCATTCATGCAAGTGTAGGCACACTGCAAATCATCTAGCTTAGGGCTTGAGATAAACTCATTATCAAGGCCCCAGATGCTACCTGGCATTCTATTATATAAAAATAGATCTGCTGCCACAATGTCGTTAACATCCGCTTCTGCTGAATCTGCAATTACTGTGTTAAATAGGTCCTTTGACTCAATATCTCCCATTAGTGGAAGCATATCCTTTTGGGCATTGTAATTTAGTCCTGTATTAGCCTCGCGGTTCATGTGAATTGCAAGGTTTGGAATGAGGCAGAGGTCTCTGTCTACATTTACTAAACGAGACTCAAAGGTATCTGATTCCTTTACAATTACACGGCCTGCCACAGATAGGGGTCTATCAAACCAAGGGGCCATAAGCATACCGCCGTATTTTTCAACATTTGCCACAATATACTTGCTATCCATAGTCATCTCTGGATTCTCTTTAATCTTAAAGCTTGGAGAATCTGAATGGGCAGCAGTTATCTGGAAATTAGTAAAATCCACTGCTCCATCCTTTGGGAATCTAAAGGCAATAATACTTGAGTCGCCTCTTGTTACAAAATAGCCTTTTGCCTGGCTTAGGCTCCATTCTGTGTTCTCGCTAAGGCGCACAAAGCCTTCGTCTTCAAGCATCTTAGCAAAATTATTTACAACGTGGAAAGCTGATGGGCTCTCCTCAATAAATTTTAATAGATCTTTACTTACGTCTATAAAATTGTTTTCTTCCATTTAAATAACCTCTATTCCTATGACTATTATTTGTTAGTTTTCTTAGTTGAAAATACGCTAAATCTTAATACTAATAATAGAATTACTGCAACTACTGCAACCACAACTGGAATTATTTCTTTATGGCTCTTTATGGAGTCTACTACTGTTGCACTAGTATCCTTAACGTCTGTAGATGCCTCTTCTATTACTTCTTCTTCGTATTCATAATCTATGTACACGTTTCTTTGATTTACCGTATCTATTCCCTTCTTAATGCCGGAATGGTCTTTAGTTGCCTCAACTAAAATCTCCCAATCTTCTACATTTACCTCGCAAAGAGTGTAATCTGTGTTAAAGCTATAACCTGTAGCTGTGTATGTCACCTTTGTATAGCCAACGCTTATTGGGCTTGGCTCAATGATTTCTTCCGTCTTTACGGCTGTGCTTCTGTCTCCTTCTGGATAAAGATTAGTATCGTATTCAAAGATTTCATTTCTTACAAAGTCCTGATAGTAGTTTGTAGCTGCTGCAAAGGTCCAGTTCATGACTTCACCAATAAGGCCTTTACAGTAGGCTCTTCTATCTGTATTGTCTTCAAAAAATGTAATTGTTCCTGTAATTGTATTTCCTGTAATGCTGCCTTCATAGACTGTCTTTAGTGGATAGAGAATATACATTCCCACTAAGCCACCGCTGTGAACATAGCCATGGTCTGAATCATAACCATCAATTATTACAGTGCAGTTATCAATATCAAGGTAGCCTGCGCTAAGGACGCCACCTAGGAAGTTTTCATCCTTAACTTCCTTGTCTGTATCAACTGAAACTAATGTCACATTTATTCTACAATTATTAGCACTACCATTGCCGTAGCCAACTAAACCGCCAACACCGTTCATTACAGCGCTTGTTTCAAGTTCTACATAACCATAGATTTCGCAGTTATCGATTTTGGCATTTTCTGTGATACCAGCAAGAATTCCAAGCATGGCATGATTTTCTGACTTTATTGTTACATTTGCCCCAATAAGTCCTAAATTAGAAACGCTTCCTGAGAGTTTTCCAAAAAAGCCTGCGCTATAAGTATCATAAGTCTTATAGTTTCCATCGTAAGTAAGGGTTGTTGTGCTTGATAGGCTAGTTACCTTTAGGTTGTAGATTACATGTCCATTTCCTTCAAAAGTTCCTGCAAAATCCCAAGGCTGCCAATCAACTTCTGACATATCAAGGTCAGCTAAAAGGATGTACTTGCCATCTGTATGACTGCTTGCTTCTACTAGCTCTTTAACTGTGCGGATTGGCTGATAGCCGTTAGCTAGTGCTTCATTTTCATCAACATTAGTAATGATTTCGTTATTGCTTGTTTCATAGTCACAAAAGAAAGCGTTAGCACTAGTTGTACTTGACTGAGCGTTTGCCTTCTGTCTTTCTTCTTGACACTTCTTTAAATCTATATTCTTTCTTCTATTAGAGCCTCTACTAGTGTTTCTATCTAGTCTTTCTAGACCTTCAAGATGCTTTGCTTCTTTTTCCTGATAAGTCTTATCTAGAACTTCATTAGTTGCTAGATTCTCTTTTCTATAAAGCGCCTTCTCCACCGCGTAAGGCACGGCATAAGTGGCCCCAAGGGCAACTAATAAAACTAGCATTGTAACTCCAACTGCTAGTAAATTGGCTTTTGATTTAAATATTCTTTTCATTGCGGACTTAAATTTTTTTATCATATTGTAACTCCCTCCAAATAATTGAATTATACTCCATTATTTATTCACATCCAATGTATTTTATCAAAATTTAACTAATTATTAAATAGTTTAGGAAAAATAAAAATGCCGCCATACACATACACTTGCATGACGGCATTAATCTATAGATAAGTTGCCCTTAGGAGGGTCCAACTTTTCCACGCTAGTTTTGATACTGCTAAAAACAGCTTGTAAAAGTTTAGAGCAATTTACCCTTCATCAGCCCTTACGGACTTTCTGATAATGTTAACTATGAAGTTGTCTAGGTTCTTCATATTTGAAAATTTATCTACGTCGATATTTAGATAAATTGTGGATGGCACGTTATCTATTCTTCTTATATTATAGATTTCTTCTCGGATTTCCTCTATTAATTTTTGGTCTTCTTCTTCGTTAACTACAGTTTTTAGAATGATAAAATGATCTCCTCCGATACGGGCTAAAACCCCTGTGGTGCCTATCTTTTCCTTTATCTTTAGCGCTACTTCTTCAAGTACTCTAATGGATAATTTGTGGCCATTACTATTAATAAAATGTCTAAAGTCCACAATATCTATATAGAAAATATTAAAGTCGTAATGATGCATAATATAGCTATCTACAAACTGTTGGGCGCTATCAAGGAGGCCCTTCATATTTAAGGCGATGGTTATATCGTCTCTATAATCCTGGTCTCCTAGGCTTTTTGCCCTGTCTCCTACTTCAATGAAATAGCCAATTAAGCCTTCGATTTTACCATCTTTATAATATGGCATTTTACTTGCTTTAATATTTCTAATGGAGCCATTATTAAGGCAGGTTCCTGTAACTGAATGGGTTTGGATGCCTTGCTTTAAAATGTCTTCTTCGTCGTTTTTAAATTTCTCTGGGTCAATGTGCCAGCCCATGTCCTCATCATTTTTTCCTATGACATTATCTTGAGACTTAAAGCCATAGTAATCAAGAAAGGCTCTGTTAACGCCTACAAAGCGTCTATCCTTGTCCTTCCAGAACATGCCAATATCTGTGTTTGAAATGAAATTCTGCCATAGGTTGGCATCTGTAAAGGTCTCATTCTTGATTTCAAGGCCGTGTAGCATTTTCTCCAAAGGCACATTAAGAAGGTCGTTTCTCTCGATTATGTAAAGGCAGGAAATGACGCGCTTCTTGTTATTGGTGCTAGCAAGCATCAGCACGCCCTTGCACCACTTGTACTCTCCTTCAATATCCTTAATTCTATAGTATATTTCTAGCTTGTTGTTTGGGGTTTTTATAAGTCTTTCATACATGGTGCTTACATCATAAAATTCAAGAAATTGCTCTCTATCCATAGGATATACGTGTTTATTCATAAAGAGAAGTATATCCTTGCTGCAATCAGCATCATCACTTCGCTCAATATTTTGAATATTCGTGTAAATATTCTTGATTCTCTTTTTTTCAATATCTATAATGTCCACATTTGAAAAGGCATTGTAAATGGCGCTAATGTCGATACTTCTATTGTAGAGGCGAAGCATGTCTTTGTTGTTGCTGACGTTAATAAATTTAGTGGCATAGCTTCGTCTTTTATTCTCCTCGGCGATTTTACAGATTCGAATGATACAGAAATTATCTCTGAAAATGTGGTCTACCACACATTCTTCGTTGCCTTCCTCAACTGTATTTAGCATGAATTTTATCTTTTTTCTAAGTAGGTTATTATCGTTTGATAAAATGCCTTCAAGCTCGTAAACACTACTAATTCCTACGCTTTGTAGCTCTTCAAGATATTTTTTATTGTAGTATTTAAAAGCTAGGGCTCCGTCATCTACTTCAATAATTGCAAGGGATTCTATGTTATCTGTGGCTTCTACTTTTCCCTTCTTAGCATTAATAAAGTCATGGGCTGGGGTCTGGCTTAAAATGTTTAACCTAGCAATATCATCATAATACTTTAGATTTATGTGCTCTTCACATTTAAAACCACGTAGGCGCAAATAGTCTTTTACATCTACCCCTGGCATTGGTTTTCCAATATAGAAGCCTTGAATTTTATCGCAGCCTATTTCTCTTAGGAAATCGTACTGTTCCTTAGTTTCTACACCTTCTGCTAGGGTTTTTACACCTATGGTTTTTAGCATATCTATCATGAAGCGGACGATTTGCTTTGCCTTTACTGTGTTTAGCTCAAGGAAGCGCAGGTCAATCTTAACTAAATCTAAGTCGAAGTCTTTTAAAACATTTAGGGATGAGTACTCGCTTCCAAAGTCATCCATCCAAACTTCATAGCCTTCGCTTCTGAGTCTCTTTATCTTATTTTGAATAAATTCCTTACTTCTTCCGGCTGTGGATTCTGTGATTTCTATATTTATCATGTCTCTAGGGACTTTAAATTCTTTGGTATTTTCTTCGAGAACCTTGAAAATGTCTGTCATTTCGAAATCTTTGCGCGAGAAATTAAGAGATACTGGCAACAATATCTCTCCGTTTTTATATGCTTTATCATATTCGATACACATTTGCCTAATCAAATAGCTATCTAGCTTATAAATTAGTCCTTCCTCTTCTAGTACTGGAATGAAATTGGCGGGTGAAATTAGTCCTAGTTCGTCATCTTGCCAACGAGCTAGACCTTCCATTGCACATATTTCTCCTGTGAGTGCCCTAATTATCGGCTGATAATATAGCTTTAGTTTCCCCTGCTTTAAGGCATCATCGAAGTTGTCCAATACAAACGTTCTCATATCCTCACTGTTCATAATCTGCCCCTATCACTTTGTATATTCACGATTCATAGTGTATATATTATACCATTGATTTATATTTTTTACAAATATATAACGGCGGAGATTTTCCTTGTTTAGTTGAGCTTTTTTGAGCTTTTTTGAGCTTTATTTATCATTATTTTTATACCTTTATTCAGTGGCTTATGGTATTATTTCTTTAACAGGAGGATGTTATTATGATTTTAATTAAAAATGGTAGGGTCGTGGACCCTGTTACAAATACTGATGAAGTGATGGATGTCTTAGTTGAGGGCAAGAAAATTGTGAAGGTGGCTAAGGAAATCAATGAAGAGGATGTAAAGGCTGGAGTTTACGGGGCTTGTGAAAATGACGGGGCTAGCGCTGATGGTGCAGCCGGAAGTGCCTATGAGAATAGCGAGGCCTGTGGGGCTAGCGCTGGGCTTGAGGTCATCGATGCCACTGGCCTTGTGGTGGCTCCGGGTCTTTGTGATGCTCATGTACATTTTAGAGATCCTGGTTTTACTTATAAGGAGGATATCGAGTCTGGGGCTAAGGCAGCTGCAAGGGGCGGTTTTACAACTGTTATCCTTATGGCTAATACTAAGCCTAGTGTGGATAATTTAGAAACTCTTGATTATTGTATTAAGAAGGGTGAGAATACTGATATACACATTTTACAAACTGCTAATGTTACTTGCGGCATGATGGGCAAGGAGCTAGTGGATATGGACTTACTGGCTAAAAACGGAGCTTGTGGTTTTACTGATGATGGTCTTCCACTTATGGATGAGAAGGTGCTTTATGAGGCTTTAAAGAAGGCTTACGAGCTTGATTTACCGGTTTCTCTTCACGAGGAAGATCCTTTCTTTATTAAGCATCCTGGTGTAAATATGGGTGAGGTTTCAAAAAAGCTTAACTACGGTGGGGCTTCTAGAACTGCCGAGGATATTATGGTGGCTCGTGACTGCGTGCTTGCTCTTGATACTGGAGCTAGTGTCTGCATTCAGCATATTAGTTCTGGTAATTCTGTGGATATTGTTCGTGCTTTTAAGAAAATGGGAGCTGATGTTCACGCAGAGGCTACTCCTCATCATTTTACTTTGACTGAAGAGGCTGTGCTTAAATATGGCACTAATGCTCGTATGAATCCTCCACTTCGTACTGAGGAGGACAGACGTAGAATTATTGAGGGTCTTAAGGATGGCACTATTGATATGATTGTTACTGATCATGCTCCTCATTCTAAGGAGGAGAAGGCAAGAGAGCTTGCTAAGGCGCCTAGTGGTATCACTGGTCTTGAGACTAGTCTTTCTCTTGGTGTGAAGTCTTTGGTTAAGACTGGTGAGATTTCTATGATGAAGCTTATTGAGCTTATGAGTACAAATCCTTACAAGTTCTATCGTATGACTCCTGCTTCTATTAGTGATGGGGCGATTGCTGATATTGTTATCTTTGGCGAGGATGCTCTTTGGACTGTTAAGGAGGAGGAATTTGCATCTAAAGCTTCTAATTCGCCTTTTATAGGCTGGGAATTGCCGGGCAAGGTATTCTTTACTATTTGTAATGGTAAGGTTGTTTATAGGGGCTAAATACATTTTCATAATAAGAAAAAACCTAGCTAGTTTACACTAGCTAGGCCTTTTTTATTTATTGGCTTAAATATTAAATTAATCTGCGTATGTTACGTACATAAAGTACTTGAAGCCAAGTGGTGTTGAGAAGAAGCCTTCTACCTGGTCATTTACCATGTATAGATCTGTGTAGAAGTATAATGGTGTAATACATCCTGTAGACATTAACATATCTTCTGCCTTGTGCATTAATTCATAACGAACTGTATCATCTGTACAAGACTTGATGATTGAGATGAGCTTGTCATAAGTTTCTGCCCATGTACCATTTGTTACATTTAAGTCATAACCGTATGATGTAAGGTCTATTGAATATGCATGAACATCTGCATTGTCGCCCTTACCATACTGAATATCATTGTTACCTGATGCTGTTGTCCACATATCAAGGAATGTGATTGGGTCGTTGTAATCAGCTAACCAACCGTTACGAGCGATTGAGTAATCACCTGACTTACGTGTTGTTAAGAATGTTGCCCATTCCTGGTTTTCAAGCTGAATGTTTACACCGTAGTTAGCGAGTGTACTCTGAACGTATTCACCAATTGCCTTATGACCTTCTGATGTATTGTAAAGGTATGTAAGTGTTGGTACGTCAGTGAACTTCTTTGTTGACTCGTCGTATGTGTAGTACTTCTTTAATGTTTCAACAGCTGCTGCGCAGTTATCTGCATATGCATCTGATGATGTATCAAAGTAACCATCGTATGAATCTGAATCACCTGCGTTCTGATAGAATTCAGAACCATCAGCTTCTGTGATACCCATAGCTACGAATGATGAAGCAGGAACCTGGCCGCCCTGAGCGATACCTTCTACTACATAGTTTCTATCGAGTAAGAGTGAGAATGCATTTCTGATTTCAGCTTCTGCTTCTGTCTTCTCTGTTCCTGTTAATGTGCTTGTTGATGGAAGTAACTCTTCGTTAATGTTCCAGCATACATAGTATGTACCAAGCTGACCTGCAACTACGAATTCATCAGCATAGTTTTTCTTTAAGTTTTCGATTTCGTTTGTTGGAACGTCATCGATTAACTGCCAGCTTCCGTTCTGGAAGTTTGTTAACTGGTTGTTAGCATCATCTGATAAATAGAAGTTGATTGTCTTCATTGTAACTTCGCTTGCATCAATATAGTTATCATTCTTTGTAACTGTGATGAGTGAGTTGTGGTTCCAACCTGTTAATGTGTAAGCACCATTACTTACATATGTGCTAGGATCTGTTGCCCAACTTTCGTTAGCTACAACATCTTCTCTTACTGGGTAGTAGCAAGGGAAAGCAAGTAATTCGTTCCAGTAAGGAACTGCATTTGAAAGTGTTACTACTAATGTCTTATCATCAGTAGCCTTAACATTAAGCTTTTCACTTCCTGTTGCATCGTCTGCCCAAACTTCATCGTAACCGTCGATTACATCGAACATGTAACCATAATCAGCAGCAAGTGCTACTGAAGCTGCTCTGTTCCAAGCAAATTCAAAATCCTTAGCTGTTACAGCAACACCATCAGACCATGTTAAGCCATCTTTTAATGTGTATGTGTAAGTTACTGTACCATCAGCGTTCTCAACGCCGTCTACTAATTCTTCAGCTGCATCAGCTACAAGAACTGCCTTTCCTGAATCGTCCTGCTCCCATTTTGCAAGACCTGAGAAAAGGTGTGCTAATACTGTACCACTATCTACAGCAGAGTTAAGTGCTGGATCAAGTGTCTGTGGTTCTGAACCGAGGCAAACATTGATTTCATCTTTGTTTGTTACGGAACTCTTGCTTGCGCCTGAGCAACCAGAAAGTACTGTTGTTGCTACTAAGCCGACTACAAGCATAAGTGACATAAGTCTCTTCTTCATAAATCTTTTCCTCCTTAAGGTTGTAAATGTGTGTATCATAAAAATCCATAGTCTACAGCAGATTAATCAACTATGAATTGTATGACCTAATTGATAAGTTTCCCCAAACTTTTTTTAAAATTAATGATATTATATCATCTTTTTAATTGTATATCAAAAATAATATTTCTATCTTCAATATTTATGATTCTAATATCTTTTGTGTGCTTTTTGAAAATGTGTCAAATTTGCGGTTGTGATACATTTTCATAACAATCTGACATATCGGTTTTTGTCTTGATTGTTAGTTTTTGCATATAGGTTTTATGCATTTTCATAATCTTGTTATGCTAGCTTTCGCTAACACAACAAGACTATGTATTATTATTAGTTAATTTCGCCAACTCTATGACAAGCTACGAAATGTCCTTTTGATACTTCCTTAAACTCTGGCATGCTTTCAGCACAAGCTGCTGTGGCATGTGAACATCTTGTTCTAAATGGACAACCTGATGGTGCATTTAGTGGACTTGGGATGTCGCCTGATAATACGATTCGCTGATTCTCTCTTGCAATCTTTGGATCTGGAATTGGAACCGCACTCATGAGTGACTTTGAATATGGGTGTAATGGTCTCTTATAGATTTCATCAGCGTCTGCTAATTCTACCATCTTTCCTAGATACATTACGGCAATTCTATCACTTATATGTCTTACGACTAAGAGGTCGTGAGCGATGAAGAGGTATGTAAGATTTAACTTATCCTGTAATTCTTCAAACATATTGATTACCTGTGCCTGGATTGATACATCGAGGGCTGATACAGGCTCATCACATACGATGAACTTAGGATCTACAGCTAGGGATCTTGCAATACCGATACGCTGTCTCTGACCACCTGAGAATTCATGGGCATATCTTGATGCGTGCTCACTGTTTAAGCCTACATAGCTCATTAACTCAAGAATTCTATCTTGTCTTTCCTGCTTTGTCTTATACATCTTGTGAATGTCTAGTGGCTCAGCAATGATATCTGATACTGTCATTCTTGGGTTAAGAGAAGAATATGGATCCTGGAATACCATTGTGGCATCTTTTCTGAATTCCTTTATATCTTTCTTTGTCTTAATTTCTTTTCCGTCAAACCAGATTTCTCCGGATGTTGGCTTATAAAGGTTTAGGATTGTACGTCCGACTGTTGTCTTACCACATCCTGATTCACCTACTAAACCGAGTGTTTCACCTTCTTTAATAGTAAATGATACATCATCTACAGCCTTTAGAGGCTTTGTCTTAAATGCGCCAACATTTATATTGAAGTACTCTTTAAGGTGCTTTACCTCAACGAGTGTCTTTGCATTATCATTACTCATTAACAGCACCGCCTTCCTTTAATTTCTTAACGTTCATCCAGCATGCAGCCTGATGGTCAGCATCAATCTGCATTCTCTGACATTTTTCACGTAGACAAATCTTTAATGCCTGTTCACATCTAGGTGCAAATGCGCATCCCTTTGGCATATTAAGAAGGTCGATTGGTGTTCCTGAAATTGGCTTTAATCTTTCTCCTGAGTTTGCATCAGTTGGGATTGAACGAATTAAACCTTTAGTGTATTCGTGACATGGGTTATAGAAGATTGCATCTGCTGTTCCCTGTTCACATATTGAACCTGCATACATTACGATTACTTCGTCACACATCTGTGCTACAACACCTAAGTCGTGAGTAATCATGATGATTGCCATGCCTAACTTCTTCTGGATGTTCTGCATTAATTCAAGGATCTGTGCCTGAATTGTAACATCAAGGGCTGTTGTTGGTTCATCGGCAATAAGAATATCTGGTTCGCAAGCAAGTGCCATAGCGATCATTACTCTCTGTCTCATACCACCTGAGAATTCATGTGGATACTGCTTCATTCTCTTCTCTGGCTCGTTTACATTTACAAGAGTAAGCATTTCGATTGCTCTTTCTCTTGCCTGTTCTTTATTACGGTCAGTATGAAGAAGGATTGCTTCCATAAGCTGCTTTCCAATTGTGTATGTTGGATTCAAGCTTGTCATTGGATCCTGGAAGATGATTGAGATCTTATTACCTCTAATTGTCTTCATTACAGACTCACCAGAATTAACTAGTTCTTGTCCTCTAAACTTTATTGATCCAGATACAATCTTTCCTGCACCTGCTAAAATCTGCATAATTGAATATGCTGTTACAGACTTTCCGGAACCTGATTCACCTACGATACCAAGTACTTTGCCTTCGTCAAGGTTAAATGATACTCCGTTTACTGCCTTAACTTCACCGGCGTCTGTAAAAAATGATGTATGTAAATCTTTTACTTCTAATAAACTCATCTCAAAACGCCTCCTATTTACTTATTTAACTTTGGATCAAATGCATCTCTTAAACCATCACCAAAGAGGTTTAATGATAGAACGATTAAGGAAATAACCACTGCTGGAATAACCATTCTATATGCATATGATGAAATACCATTTAAGGCATCTGATGCAAGTGAACCTAGCGATGGCATAGGTGCATTTACACCGAGTCCTAAGAATGAAAGGTAACTCTCTGTAAAGATAGCACTTGGAATCTGAAGGGCTGTTGAGATAATTACTAAGCTGATGCAGTTAGGTAATAAATGCTTTAGGATTACCCACTTACCCTTAGCGCCTGCAGCCTTAGATGCTAGTACGTATTCTTGCTCTCTAAGAGATAAAATCTGACCTCTAATTAATCTGGCCATTGATACCCAATAAAGTAAACCGAAAACGATAAATAAACTTATCATGTTGGAACCGAGCTTTTCAAGCGGTGTTCCTTCTAATGCTGTAGATAATGTTACTTTTAATACTGATGATAATAAAATTACCATAAGTGTATCTGGAAGAGAGTAGATGATATCAACTATTCGCATGATAATCATATCTAGCTTTCCACCAAAATATCCTGAAATTGAGCCAATTGTTAAACCAATGATTAATACGATAATACTTGCGAAGAAACCTACTGCAAGTGAGATTCTTGTTCCGTATACAACTCTGATGAAGTAATCTCTACCCTGAGAATCTGTACCAAAGATGTGTGGGAAAATCTTTTCGCCTGCGTCAATTCTTGCTAATTCTGTCTTTCCGTATTCAAATGGCTTTAGGTTATTATATGATGAATCTACTGCCTGTCCTGGTGTGTTACCAAGCATTGTATCATATGAATATGGCCATACCATTGGTAAGAAAATTGCTGCTAATGTTATTATTACTATTATAAAAAAACAGACTGTTGCGACTTTATTCTTTAAGAGTCTCTTTACACCATCTTTAAAGAATGTTGAAGCTGGTCTCATCTGAACGATATAAGACTTCTCGTCTTCTGTCGCTGTTTCGAAATCGTCTGCCATGTAGTTTTCCATGTCAATCTGATTGTTAAATGGGTTCTTCGACATAATTTCACTCCTTATTCCAATTTTATAAAAAATAACTTACTAATTAATCTAAGTTAATTCTTGGATCTACGATCTTGTATAAGATATCACTTACTAAGTTCATAATAACGATTAATGTTGCAAGTACAATTGTTGTACCCATAATCATTGTATAATCTCTGTTAGTGATTGAGCTTACGAATGCTCTACCGATACCAGGAACTGCAAAGATCTGTTCTACTACTAGGGAACCTGTTACAATACCTGCAAGCATTGGTCCAAAGTAAGTAATTACAGGAATAAGGGAATTCTTTAATGCGTGTCCGAAAATAATCTTAACGCCTGATACACCCTTAGCTCTTGCTGTTCTAATATAGTCCTGACCTAATACGTCAAGCATTGATGATCTAGTAAGTCTTGTAATATAAGCCATTGGATAAAGTGATAATGTCACGACTGGTAAAACAAGGCCGTTTGTTGCTGCACCATTAGCTGGGAATAATCCTAACTTAATTGAGAAAATAGTTAGGAGTAATGTACCCATGATAAATGATGGCATAGATACAAATGCCGTAGTAATTACCATGATGATTCTATCAAATATACTATTTCTTTTAAGCGCTGCCACTGATCCTAATACAACGCCAATAATAAGTGCGATGAATGCTGCTTCAAGTCCTAATCTTGCTGATGTCTTTAAGCCATCTGCAATGATATCAACAACTTCTCTACCCTTCTGCTTTAAAGAAGGACCGAAATCGAACTTTGTAACAACGTCCTTTAGATAAGTTACATACTGAGTTGCAAGTGGCTTGTCTAATCCATACTTAGCCTCAAGTGCTGCTTGAGCTGCTTCTGTCATGGACTTCTCTCCCTGGAATGGGCCACCTGGTACAGCATGCATTACGAAAAATGTAACTGTGATTACTACCCATACAGTTACTACTGCTAATAGCAGTCTCTTTAAAATGTACAGTAATGTCTTTGAATTCATAATTAACAACTGCCTTTCCGATTTTTTTATTGTGCTATTCTAAAAATCCACGAGTTGGACCAAAAGCTATAGCACGCCATTCACTATTTAAAAATCAATTTCAAAATAACATTGGTTATTTACTCATTAATTTAGCCATAGATATTAATTTGTGAATGTGCAAGTAAATGTGTTGTTTTGTAATTTTGTTTAAAAATAGTCAAATGTGTTTTTTGTTTCATGCATTTAACGCTTTAATCGGTTAAAGTGCTTTGATGTAAAACTATGCAAGGATGCTTTGCATCTTTGCATATAATCCCTTTTTTTCATTTTTATACAACCCCTAACCTTTAAAAGTTTAGGATTCTTATCTCTGTTCCATAGGTTTTAGAACTTTGATCATCATTTTCCATCCTTCTCTACATCAAAGGTTGTTAATTTTAAAATTTTTATTTAAAATTTATTCTTTATAGCAAAACAGCGTCCACAGCTAATGTGTGGACGCCATTGTCTGTTAATCTTATCAATAATATTGGTAATAAATCTAATAATATTATCTCTTTGAGAACTGTGGAGCACGACGAGCTGCCTTTAAGCCGTACTTCTTTCTTTCCTTCATACGTGGATCTCTTGTTAAGAAACCAGCCTTCTTAAGTGATGGACGGAATTCGTCTGAATCTACCTGAAGAAGTGCTCTTGAAATACCATGTCTGATAGCGCCAGCCTGACCTGTTGTTCCACCGCCATGAACGTTAACGATTACATCGTACTTCTCTGTTGTTTCTGTGAGAACTAATGGCTGCTTTACAACAACCTTAAGTGTCTCAAGACCAAAATATTCATCAAGTGATCTCTTATTTATTGTAATATTACCTGTACCAGGTACTAAATATACTCTAGCAATACTGCTTTTTCTTCTACCTGTTCCGTAGAACTTTCCATTAGCTTTCTTTGCCACTGTTATTTCCTCCTTATATTATGCCTATTAAAACTTTAATACTTCTGGCTTCTGTGCTGCCTGCTCATGTTCTGGGCCTGCATATACGTGAAGCTTTGTGTACATCTGACGTCCTAAAGGTCCCTTTGGAAGCATTCCCTTAACAGCTAATTCAATAACTCTTTCAGGCTTCTTAGCCATCATTTCCTTAAGTGTTGTTTCCTTCATACCACCTACGTAGTCTGAGTGATTGTAATAAATCTTCTGATCTAACTTCTTACCAGTTGTCTTTACCTTAGAAGCGTTGATAACGATTACGTTGTCACCACAGTCAAGGAATGGTGTGTACTCAGGCTTATTCTTACCTCTAAGTACAGCAGCAACCTGTGATGATAAACGACCTAATGTATAATCTGCAGCATCTACAACATACCATTTTCTTTCGATATTAGATGCACTAGCCATAAATGTCTTGTTACTCATGGTTTCCTCCTAAATTGCTTTAATGCACTTTAATGTTTCATAATTATTATCAAATACTTCTCCGGGGCATTGGCTAAGTATTCATAATCATAATTAATGTCAGCGTATTACACGCCACATTTAAGAATTATATATCACCGCGCTTATGGTGTCAATGATTTTTTCTCTTTAGTTTAGATTATTAAGTTCCACTTTTTTAAGCCCTAATACTGGATTTCTACTAGGGTTAAGCCTTGTGGCGGAGCAGTTTCCCCTGCTTTGGTTCTATCAAGGGCTTCTAGCATTTCTTTGACATATTGTGGCTCAAATCGGCCTTTGCCAACTCCTACTAGTGTTCCTGCTATTATTCTTACCATATTATATAGAAAACCATTTCCTTTTACTCTTATTATTATCTCGCCTTGATAGTCTTTGCCTTCTTTTTTATCTTTGGCTATTAGTTCTATTGAGTAAATGGTTCTAATGGTTGTTTCTGCCTGTGTATGCACGCTTGCAAAACTTTTAAAATCGTGTTCTCCTATTAGGTAGTTTGCGGCTTCTTGCATTTTTTCTAAATCTAGCTTTGCCTGTACGTGCCAGCTATATCTTCTTTCTTGTGGTAGATAAAATTCTGTATTTGAGATCTTGTATTCGTAGGTCTTTTTTGTGTCACAGTGTCTTGGATGAAAGTCTTTATCTACTTCTTCTGATTTTTGTATCTGTATATCTTCTGGCAAATATCTATTGAGGGCATAGCTAAATCTGTCTGCTGGTATTGTGGAACCTGTGTCAAATACTGCTACATTTCCTTTGCCATGCACTCCCGCATCGGTTCTACTTGCTCCGATTACGTGTACATTTTCACCAGTAAGACTTGCTATGGCTTTGTCTAGTTCTGCCTCGATTGTTGGAGCGTTTGGCTGTATCTGCCAGCCGCTGTAGTTGGTTCCGTCGTAGCTTACTGTAAGCTTTATTCTTTTCATTATTACCTCTTAAAATATGATATTCAGGCTAATACAGATTCCTAAGTATAGGATGAGTATTAGGTAGGCTAAATAGTCGTTTTTGCTATATTTTAATGGTTTCATCTTGGTTCTGCCATTAGACCCGTGATAGCATCTTGCTTCCATGGCCATTGCTAGGTCGTCTGCTCGTCTAAAGGCGGAGATGAATAGTGGTACTAAGATTGGCACCATGGCTTTTGCTCGCTTTATGAAGTTTCCTGTTTCAAAGTCGGCGCCTCTTGCTTGCTGCGCGCGCATGATTTTGTCGGTTTCATCGATTAGGATTGGGATGAATCTTAGTGCGATGGACATCATCATGGCGATTTCGTGTACTGGGACTTTGATATATTTTAAAAATGATAATCCTTTTTCTAGTCCGTCTGTTAGGTTGTTTGGTGTGGTAGTTAGGGTCATTAGGGATGAGCCCATGATTAAATATACTAGTCTGATTACCATAAAGATGGCGGTTTTTAGGCCTCTGTCTGTGATGGTAATTTTCCACACTTTAAAAATTACGGTTCCTGGTGTTAAAAATAGGTTAAATGCCGCGCTTATTAGTATCAAAATTAGGATTGCCTTTAGGCCTCTTACGATGAACTTAAAGGGTACTTTTGAGGCGATTATTAGGCCTGCTAGGGCTAGGGTTGCCACGATGTACACGAGAATGTTCATGCCGAGGAACAGGGATATGATAAAAATAAGTGTCCCCATGAGTTTTACTCTTGGATCTAGGCTATGTATCACCGAATTTGTTTGATAGTATTGTCCTATTGTTATGTCTCTTATCATAATATCTCCAATATGCTTTTCTTGGCCTCTTCTATAGTGATGGCGTCTGTGTCTACGTCAAATCCTGCATTTTTCAAATCGTTCATAATATATGTTACTTTTGGTGCTGCTAGGCCAATTTCTTCTAATTCTTTATGATGTCTAAATACATTCTTAGGTGTGTCATCATATTTAAGTATTCCGTCGTTCATTACCATGATTCGGTCTACGTGTGTGGCTACATCTTCCATGCTGTGGGACACGAGAATGATTGTGATGCCTGTCTTTCGTAGATTTTCTAATACTGAAAATATTTCGTCGCGGCCTTTTGGATCTAGGCCCGCTGTTGGTTCGTCGAGTATTAGTACTTCTGGTTTCATGGCTAGGACGCCTGCGATTGCTACTCTTCTTTTTTGTCCACCGGATAAATCAAATGGTGAATTGTAGTAAAATTTTTCATCTAGTCCTACTAGCTTCAAACTTTCAAAGGCTCTTAGTTCGCATTCTTGCTTTGATAGTCCTTGATTTTTAGGGCCGAAGCATACATCTTTAAAGATGGTGCTTTCAAAGAGCTGGTGCTCTGGGTACTGAAATACTAGTCCTACCTTGCTTCTTAGCTCTTTCATATTGTAGCCTTTTTCATAAATATCTTGCCCATCATAATAAATGTGACCTGATGTTGCCTTATTTAGTCCGTTTAGATGCTGTATAAAGGTTGACTTTCCTGACCCTGTGTGTCCAATTAGGCCAATAAATTCGCCTTTTTCAATTACGCAACTTACGTCTTTTAGGGCATGTCGTTCAAAGCTTGTGCCGGCCTCATATATATAATTTATCTTATCTACTATTATTGACATTTTTAAGTCCTCTAATTCTTTCTAGCTCAGTTATTAGCTCTTTAGTTGTTAGAATGCCTTCTTTGATATCGAGACCTTCTTTGCGCAATTCGTGGGCTAACTCGGTAACCTGTGGCACGTCTAAGCGTAGTTCTTTTAATTTTTCTACCTGTGAAAATATATCTCTTGGTTTTCCTTGCATCACAAGTTTGCCTTCATTCATTACATAGACTTCATCGGCGTCGATTACTTCTTCCATGTAATGTGTAATTAAGATTATTGTTACATTTTCCTTTTTATTGAGTTCGTGTAGAACTTCTATTACTTCTTTTCGTCCGTTTGGATCAAGCATAGCTGTTGGCTCGTCAAGGACTATACACTTTGGCTTCATTGCTACAATTCCTGCAATTGCAACTCTCTGCTTTTGTCCACCTGAGAGCTTAGTTGGATTAGCTAATCTGAAGTCATACATGCCTACTGCTTTTAAGCTTTTTTCCACACGTTCCCAGATTTCATCTTCTGGAACGCCGATATTCTCTGGGCCAAAGCCTACTTCTTCATCTACTAGTGTGCAGATGATCTGGTTATCTGGATTTTGGAATACCATTCCTGCAGTCTGACGAATTCTTAGGGTGTTCTCATGTTCTAGGGTATTCATTCTGTCTACCCAAACGCTTCCTTCTGTTGGACTTACTAGTGCATTTAGGTGTTTTGCAAATGTAGACTTGCCGGAACCATTATGTCCTAAAACCGCAACAAAATCCCCTTCTTTTATATCTATATTTACGTTATCGATAGCTTTATTAATGCTTTCAACGTTGCCTTCTTCGTCACGTCTTATATATTCAAATGTTAGGTTTTCTGCCTTAACTATATTCAAATTATTTTCCTCGTTTCTAATTAATGTGTAACTAATTTCCTCATTAACTACAATCTCTTTTAGTTTATCACATTTTATATGATTTATCATTTCTATTCAATAAGGCTATAAAAATTTTAGAAATATAAAAAAGCGGATATGTAAAACATATCCGCTTGTTAGCTATATCATACTATGGTTCTTAAATTAAACTAATTCAAGAATAACTTCCATAGCTGCATCGCCCTTTCTTAAACCGATCTTTACGATTCTTGTGTAGCCACCCTTACGGTCAGCATACTTAGGTGCGATTTCATCAAAAAGCTTATTAGTAAGATCAACCTTCTTTGTGTTCTTCTTCTTACCAGCTACAGCTGTAGGAACTTCTGTTACTGTGTAAAGAACCTTGTCCATCTGCTTTCTAGCATGAAGTCTTGAAGGCATATCCTTCTTGATTTCCTTATCAACTGTTTCGTAAACTGTAACCTTCTTACCGTCTACAACTTCCTTAACTCTCTTACCGTTAGCGTCCTTCTTAGCTACCTTAGCCTGAACTGTAACAGTTTCGAAGTTATCCTTTTCCTTAACAGCTAATGTGATAAGGTGTTCAGCAATCTTGCTAACTTCCTTAGCTCTAGCCTCTGTTGTTACGATCTTACCGTTCTCGATAAGTGCTGTAACCTGGTTTCTTAATAATGCCTTTCTCTGGCTAGATGTTCTGCCGAGCTTTCTGTACTTTGCCATTTTAAAATCCTCCATTTGTAACATCAGCACACGCGCATAGGTCTTATAGCACCAATGTTTCTACTACAAATTATTAGTTGCGCAGTGGGAAAACCACTGTTCCACCTCTCGCACGCGCATTAGGTCTTACTGCAATTGGCGATATATTAATACATAAATGTACTAATCAAAATTAATCATCACTTGGCTTAAGATGTAAGTTTAATTCCTTAAGCTTAAGTAATACTTCGTCTAATGACTTCTTACCAAGATTTCTAACCTTCATCATATCATCTGAAGTCTTATTACATAATTCTTCAACTGTATTGATACCAGCTCTTCTAAGACAATTAGAAGAACGAACTGATAATTCAAGGTCTTCGATGCTCATTGAAAGAACCTTAGAAGACTCGTCTTCCTGTGGTTCAACCATGATCTCAGCCTTAACTGCATTCTCTGAAAGGTTAATAAATCCTTTAAGATGTTCTGAAAGAACCTTAGCTGCAAGGCTTAAAGCCTCGTCTGGAGCTATAGTTCCGTTAGTGAAAATGTCAAGTGTTAACTTATCAAAGTCTGTATCCTGACCAACACGAGTGTTCTGAACAGACATGTTAACTCTCTCAACTGGTGTATAAATAGAATCAATAGCGATTACGCCTGCTGCAGCATCATCTCTCTTGTTCTTTTCTGAACTAACATAACCACGACCATTAGTAATTGTAAGTTCCATAGAGAGCTTTGCATCAGCTCCATTAAGATGTGCAATTACTAAATCAGGATTAATAATTTCGATATCAGGATCAACCTGGATATCAGATGCCTTAACTACGCCTTCGCCCTTAAAATCAATATGAGCTTCCTTAGGTTCAACCGAGTTGCCGTTATTCTTAATTGATAACTGCTTAATATTCATTACGATCTCAGTAACATCTTCCTTAACGCCAGGAATTGAACTAAACTCATGAAGCACACCATCGATCTTAATGCTGCTTACTGCTGTACCAACTAAAGATGAAAGCATAATTCTTCTTAAAGAATTACCAAGTGTTAAACCATAACCTCTTTCAAGTGGTTCAACTACAAATCTTCCAAACTTTCCATCTTGTGACTCTTCAGTCATCTCAATTTTTGGCATTTTGAAATTGAAATCTGCATCAACCATTATTGCCCCTCCTTATTGGGTATTTAAGTTGTATATATTGCGTTTATCAAAGCTAGGCAATTAAGCATACAGCTTTGTAGCGCGATTATACCTTGTTAAAAGATTCAAAAAATTATATCTTGAATTATTATAACATATAAAGTCGCATAAAAGCCAGCAGGTATGGAAAGTTTTAAATATACTTTCCATACAACTGCCTGGCTTTGAATTACGCATCTTACTTAGAATATAACTCGACGATAAGCATCTCGTTTACAGGAACATCGATTACTTCTCTTGTTGGAAGAGACTTAACCTGACCCTTAAGAGCTTCCTGATCTGCCTCTAACCACTCTGGTACTAATCTACCGTTTGTAGCTTCGAGTACTTCCTTATATCTTGCAGAAGACTTAGACTTTTCTCTGATTTCGATTACGTCTCCAGCCTTTACTAAGTATGAAGGAATGTTAACGCACTTACCGTTAACTAATACGTGCTTATGATCAACGATCTGTCTAGCTTCCTTACGTGTTCTAGCAAGACCTAATCTATAAACAACATTATCAAGTCTGAGTTCAAGCATGATCATAAGGTTTTCACCTGTCATACCCTTCTGCTTCTCAGCTTTCTTATAATAATTTCTAAAAGGCTTTTCTAATACGCCGTAGATGAACTTAGCCTTCTGCTTTTCACGAAGCTGTAAACCATATTCGCTAATCTTTCTTCCAGCATTCTTAGCCTTTCTTCTAGACTTCTTATCTATTCCTAAATATACAGGATCCAAATCAAGGGATCTGCATCTCTTAAGCACTGGTGTTCTATTAACTGCCATTGTATACTACCTCCCTAAATTAAACTCTTCTACGCTTTGGTGGACGACAACCATTATGTGGAACTGGTGTAACATCCTTGATACTTGTAACTTCTAGACCGCAAGCTGAAAGTGCTCTAATAGCAGCTTCTCTACCTGAACCTGGTCCCTTTACCATAACGTCTACAGACTTTAATCCGTGAATTAAAGCAGCCTTTGTAGCTGTTTCAGCTGCCATCTGAGCAGCATATGGAGTAGACTTCTTAGATCCTCTGAATCCAAGACCACCTGCAGATGCCCAAGATAATACATTACCTTCTGCATCTGTTAATGTAACAATTGTATTATTAAAAGATGACTGAATATGTGCCTGTCCTCTTTCGACATTCTTCTTAACACGCTTCTTTGTCACTTTCTTTGTAGCTTTCTGAGCCATGACTATATCCTCCTATTGAGTTTAAAACGTTTAATTTTTATTTAAATTACTTCTTCTTGTTTGCTACTGTCTTCTTTGGACCCTTGCAAGTTCTTGCGTTAGTCTTAGTCTTCTGACCTCTAACTGGAAGACCCTTTCTATGACGGATTCCTCTATAGCAACCAATTTCCTTTAATCTCTTGATATTCATGGCAACTTCTCTTCTTAAGTCACCTTCTACTAAATGCTCTGAATCAGCATCAATAACCTTAGCAATCTTTGCTACTTCTTCGTCTGTTAAGTCCTTAACACGAGTGTCAGGATTAACACCAGCTTCAGCAAGGATCTTATTTGATCTTACACGTCCAATACCATAAACATAAGTAAGTCCGATTTCGATTCGTTTTTCTCTTGGTAAATCCACACCTGAAATACGAGCCATATTACGTAACCTCCGTTAATTAACTAATTAATGTGTTATTTCGAAACTTATTATTATACACATACGCAGCTCCTTGCTTCGATAAGTTTCCTATCTATGCATGGCCTGAAATGTGTGCGTTGCCTTATAATAACTATATCAAATAGTAATTATCTTCATTCAATAATTACTGCAGCCGCAAATTAATAATCATCAAGTCGTACTTATAGTACTTTGCTTAATACTTGATGAATTTACATTGATAGCAATAATGACTTTGCTACCCATATGCAGAACCTAAGAAGCTAAACTTCTTAACAGGAAATTAACCCTGTCTCTGCTTGTGCTTAGGGTTTTCACAGATAATTCTGATGCTGCCCTTTCTCTTAATGACTTTGCATTTTTCACAAATTGGTTTAACTGATGATCTAACCTTCACTGCAAAAGCCTCCTTTCAGACAAGTTCGTGAACAATTATATCACAAATAAAAATATAATTGCAACAACAAATTATAAAATATTCCACTTAAATATTAAGTAGATTATTTATCACGCCAAATAATTCTTCCCTTTGTTAAATCATATGGTGACATTTCAATTGTTACTTTATCACCTGGAAGAATTCTAATATAGTTCATTCTTAGCTTACCACTAATTGTAGCTAAGATCTGGTGTCCATTTTCTAACTCTACTTTAAAAAATGCATTAGGTAACTTTTCTACTACTGTTCCTTCGATTTCAATTACATCAGCCTTTGACATAAATCCTCCTAATTTCTTTTACTAATATACTGCTTTATTTCTAGTTTGATTTCTTCATCAGAAATTTTCTGATTTTCTTGAATCTTTCTATATAATAATGAATTTTCATTCTTTATTATCTGCACATGTTTCTTCTTCTTTTTTTTCGGCTTGTCACACATTTTCAAATAGCCATCTGATAAGTAGACATATTGTGAATCTTCACCGATTACAATATATATCTTATCTTTATCGTGGCCTACTAGTGACTTTGCCATTAAACCTTTTAGCTCATTAATCATTATATTCACCTTAATTTTCTAATGTTAAAATTTCCGGTCCGTCCTTTGTTACGAGAACGGTATTCTCATAGTGAGCTGATAACGAATGGTCTCTTGTTTCTACTGTCCATCCATCATCTAGGAAGTTAACTCTCCAATCGCCCGCTGTTACCATTGGTTCGATTGCAAGTGTCATACCTTCATGTAAACGAATACCACGATGTTCTTGTCTAAAGTTAGGAATCTGTGGATCTTCATGCATTGATGTTCCAATACCATGTCCGCATAAATCTCTTAATACTCCATAACCAAAAGATTCGTTATAATCCGCTATTGCATTAGATATCTCGTGTAGACGACATCCTTCTTTAGCAAATTTTATTCCTTCAAAAAAGCTTTGTTTAGTAACATCCATTAATTGTTGAGCTTCTTTTGAAACTTCACCTACGCCATAAGTTCTTGCTGCATCTGCCATATATCCTTTGTATGATAGGACTGTATCTAGTGAAACTATGTCTCCATCACGCAATATTTTATTCTTGCTAGGAATTCCATGTACTACTTGATCGTTTACAGAAACACAAAATGAAGCTGGATAACCTTCGTAGCCTTTTTCTTCTGGAATACATCCATAGCTTCTTATGATTTCTTCACCAATCTTGTCGATTGTATATGTTGAAACTCCCGGCTTTATCTCATTTGCAATTTCTTTATATACTTTTCCAAGTATTTTTCCTGCTTCTCTCATTAACTCGATTTCTCGAGGGCTTTTTATTGATACTGACATATCTATTTCTCCTTGTAGTGATTAAGCAAGAATCTCTACGATAGCATTAAATACATCATCCATAGCCATTGTTCCGTCTACTTCACGTAATACGTTCTTCTTATTATAGTATTCAATAAGTGGCTGTGTCTGATCATGATATACAGATAATCTATTCTTTACTGTTTCTGGCTTATCATCATCTCTAAGAATTAACTTTTCTCCACATGTATCACATACGCCTTCAACCTTTGGTGCGTTGAATTCGATATGGTATGTTGCTCCACAACCTACACATGCTCTTCTTCCGCCCATTCTCTTAATGATATTCTCATCTGGTACTTCAACGTTAATAGCGAAATCTACTGATTCTCCATTAGCTGCCAATGCCTTATCGAGAGCTTCTGCCTGTGGAATTGTTCTTGGGAATCCATCTAATACATATCCATTAGCTGCATCTGGCTGCTTGAATCTATCCATAATTAAATCTACTACTAATTCATCTGGTACAAGTTCGCCCTTGTCCATATATGTCTTAGCCTTCTGACCTAATTCTGTGTTATTCTTGATATTTGCTCTAAAAATATCTCCTGTTGAAATGTGTGGAATTGAATACTTTGCTGCAATTCTCTTAGCCTGTGTTCCTTTTCCTGCACCTGGTGCACCTAACATAATAATCTTCATTGATAAATCCTCCATTCAATATAACTAGTTCTATATGAAATCGCATAAATTGCGGTTAGATTTCTATTTTAATTGTCATTTACTACATTTTCTCTTTAACACAAATACAGACTTACCTAGGATTTCTCCCAGGTAAGCCCATTATATATCTTTTAATCAATTACTCAGATAAAAATCCTTTGTAATAACGATTAACCATCTGTGCTTCGATCTGCTTTAATGTCTCAAGAACAACACCAACAATAATGATGACTGATGTTCCACCAAATGAAATACTTGCATTGAAGAATCCAGTACAAGCGATTGGTATAAGAGCTACAATAAGTAAACCTACTGCACCAACGAATACGATATAATTAAGTATCTTATTAAGATAATCACTAGTAGATTTTCCTGGTGTGATACCTGGAACTACTCCACCAGCTTTCTTTAAGTTATCCGCTACCTGTATTGGGTTGAATGTAATTGATGTATAGAAGTATGCAAATATAATAAGCAATACTACATAAAGAATTAATCCAACTGAATACTTAGGGTAACTTACTCTGCACCAGTAAGATGAGCTTAAATATCTTGTCCACTCATATGACTTACCAAATAACTGAGCAACAATTACAGGGAACTGCATAAGTGATGATGCGAAAATAACTGGCATAACACCTGCAGTATTAACCTTTAATGGGATATTAGTTGACTGTCCGCCAACCTGCTTTCTTCCTGCAACCTTCTGTGAATATTGAACAGGAATTCTTCTTTCGCCATCCTGAAGGATAACTACTAAAATTACCATTATTACAACAATAGCTAAGATAACAGCTGCTGCTAAAACACCCTTTGCTGGTGTCTGTGTTGCTACGTAAGAGCTGAATAATGTAGCGAAATCACTTGGCATTCCTGAGATAATATTAATTAATAATACGATTGAAATACCATTTCCTACACCGTTTTCAGTAATTCTCTCACCTAACCACATAAGTGCTGCTGAACCTGCTGTAAGTGCAATAACTACAACAATGATTGCTACAACGTAATGAAGTGTACTAAATCCTTCATATCCAGCAATTAAACCTGATCTACCAAATCCAACTGCCATTGCGATACTTTCAATAAGTGATAAACCGATTGTTACGTATCTTGTTATAGCTGCAATCTTCTTTCTACCGTCCTCGCCCTCTTTTTGCATTTCTTCCAATTTTGGAATTGCAATTGTAAGTAACTGCATTATGATCGAAGATGTGATATATGGTGTAATGCTAAGTGCAAAGAGGGACATTCTTTCGAATGAACCTCCTGTAAATGCACTAAGATAATCCAAATCACCGGTATTAATTCCACTAAGTAAGCTACTAAAGTAATCAGTATCTACACCAGGAATCGGAAGAAGACTTCCTATTCTTACAACAACTAAAATTGCTAATGTGTATAATATCTTTTTTCTTATGTCTTTATTTTTAAAAGCGCCTACAAGTGTCTTAAACATACTAGATCACCTCGCAAGTTCCGCCGAGAGCTTCGATCTTCTCCTTAGCTGCAGCACTGAATGCGTTAGCCTTAACTGTAAGCTTCTTTGTAAGCTCACCGTTTGCAAGAATCTTTACGCCGTCCTTAGTATCTTTAACAATACCTGTCTCAATTAAAGTTTCGATTGATACTTCTGAACCGTTATCAAATCTTTCTAATGTAGAAACATTGATAGCTACGAATTCCTTACGATTTCTGTTAGTGAAACCTCTCTTAGGAATTCTTCTATATAATGGCATCTGGCCACCTTCAAAACCAGGTCTTGGTGCTCCTGAACGAGCCTTCTGGCCCTTGTGTCCCTTACCAGCTGTCTTGCCGTTACCTGAACCGTGACCACGACCTCTTCTGAAATTATCACTCTGAACTGAACCTTCTGCAGGTCTTAAATTAGATAAATCCATTCTTGCACCTCCTTCTATTATTTTATATTAAATTTCTTCTACCTTTAACATATAACCAATCTGCTGAATCTGTCCTCTTGTAGCAGCATTATCTGGAAGTTCTACTGTCTTGTGAAGCTTTGTAAGACCCATAGCTTCAACAGTTCTTCTATGCTTAGGAACAGCACTGATTGGAGACTTAACTAAAGTTATTCTTAACTTCTTATCAGCCATTTTAACCTCCATCTGCACCTTTTATGGTGCTAAACAATTTCTTAGCCTAAGATTTCTTCAACTGACTTACCACGAAGTCTTGCAACTTCTTCTGGAGTCTTCATAGCCTGAAGACCAGCGATTGTAGCTAATACTACGTTCTGCTTATTATTAGAACCAAGTGACTTTGTACGAATGTTTCTAATACCTACTAATTCAAGTACTGAACGAGCAGGACCACCAGCGATAATACCAGTACCTTCTGGAGCTCTCTTTAAAAGAACTGTTGCTCCACCGAACTTACCGATGAAATCATGTGGTACTGAACCATTCTCATCCATTGGAATTTCTACTAAATGCTTGATGGCATCTTCCTTTCCCTTGCGGATAGCTTCAGGAACTTCAGCTGCCTTACCAACACCAGCGCCAACGTGACCATTACGATCACCAACAACTACTAAAGCTGCAAAACGCATATTACGTCCACCTTTTACAACCTTAACTACGCGCTTGATTGATACTACGTTATCGTCTAATTCTAGCTGACTAGCATCAATAATTGTACGTTTCATACTGTTTTCTCCCTTCCGCTTAGAACTGGAGGCCAGCTTCTCTTGCTGCCTCTGCTAATGCCTTTACTTTACCTTGATATATGAATCCGCCTCTGTCATAAACGACAGTTGTAATTCCCTTTTCTAATGCCTTCTTAGCAACTACAGTACCTACTACTGTTGCAGCTTCAACATTATTAGTCTTCTCTACTTCAGCCTTAACGTCAGCGTCAAGTGTTGATGCAGAAACAAGTGTCTTACCAACTGTGTCGTCAATAATCTGAGCGTACATATGATTGTTACTTCTGAAAACAGCTAAACGTGGTCTTTCAGTTGTTCCGCTGAAACGGTTACGTGTTCTCTTATGCTTTGCTTCACGAACTAATGCTCTTGACTTCTTACTAACCATTATATTCACTCCTTTAATTATTTCTTACCAGTCTTACCAACCTTACGTCTGATTACTTCATCAGCATACTTGATACCCTTACCCTTATATGGTTCTGGAGCTCTCTTAGATCTGATTTCAGCTGCGTACTGGCCAACTTTTTCTTTATTAATACCCTTAACAAAAATGATGTTCTGTCCATCAAGAGTTGTTTCAATTCCTTCTGGATCTTCCATCTCTACAGGATGTGAGTAACCTAATGAAAGGATTAACTTCTTACCCTGCTTCTGTGCTCTATAACCAACACCGTTAACTTCAAGCTTCTTCTCGTAGCCTTCTGTTACACCGATTACCATGTTGTTAATAAGAGTTCTTGTTAAGCCGTGTAATGACTTCATCTTCTTTAAGTCGTTAGGTCTTGAAACAACAACTTCACTACCTTCAACCTTAATGTCCATTTCTGCAGGTAAAACTCTTTCGAGTGTTCCCTTAGGACCCTTTACAGTCACTTTATTATTTTCTGCTACCTCAACTGTAACACCAGCTGGAATAGCGATAGGCATTCTTCCTATACGTGACATGCCGTGCACCTCCTAAAAATTATTAAGAAAACATTTACAATGATAGGAATATGTTTTCTTGGTTGGGTTAATAGTTATAGGATTAAACAAATTAAATCCTAACGATTTAATTATAATTATAATCCTTAGTAACGTCTATATAATTACCAAACGAAGCAAAGAACTTCTCCACCAACGCCGAGCTTTCTAGCTTCCTTATCTGTTACAACACCCTTGTTTGTAGAGATGATTGCAACACCAAGACCACCTAATACCTTAGGAAGATCTGTCTTGTTAGCATAAACTCTAAGACCTGGCTTAGAAATTCTCTGAAGTCCAGAAATGATCTTTTCATTCTTATCCTTACCGTACTTTAAAGTAACGCGGATATCCTTGAAGTTTCCATTCTCAACAACTTCATAAGACTTAATGTAACCCTCATCTAAAAGAATCTTAGCGATTGAAAGCTTCATCTTAGATGCTGGAATATCAACTGTGTCGTGCTTTGCTGTATTTGCATTACGAATTCTTGTAAGCATATCTGCAATTGGATCTGTCATTAATATTTCCTCCTTATAATTCACTGGTTTCCAGCTTTCGCTGGACTACGTCAATTGTTTGCACTTAATGTGCACTAAGTTGATAACAACTTAAAATATATTGCTTAAAGCAAGATTTTATCGTTGCAAGTTCTAAGAACTTGCAACAATTATATTAATCTTACCAAGAAGCCTTTTTAACACCAGGGATCTGACCCTTGTATGCTAATTCACGGAAGCAAATTCTGCAGATTCCGTACTTTCTTAAAACAGAATGTGGACGACCACAAATTGTACAACGTGTGTATGCTCTAGTAGAGAACTTTGGTTTTCTCTGCTGCTTAACTTTCATAGAAGTCTTAGCCATAATTTACCTCCTTATATTAATTCTTCTTGAATGGCATGTTGAATAATCTTAATAATTCACGTGCTTCTTCATCTGTGTTAGCTGTAGTAGTGATGATAACATCCATACCTCTAACCTTATCTACCTTATCATATTCGATTTCTGGGAAGATAATCTGCTCTTTAATACCAAGTGCATAGTTACCTCTACCATCGAATGAGTTAGCGCTTACGCCTCTAAAGTCACGTACACGTGGAAGTGCAAGATTTACTAATCTATCAAGGAATTCGTACATCTTTTCACCACGTAATGTAACCTTACAACCAATTGCCTGACCTTCTCTTAACTTGAAGTTAGCAATTGAATTCTTAGCTCTTGTAAGAACTGCTTTCTGACCTGCGATTGTCTCGAGATCCTTTACTGCTGCGTCAAGAACCTTAGAATTTTCCTTAGCTTCACCAACGCCCATATTTATAGTGATCTTATCGATCTTTGGAACCATCATTGGGTTCTTATAACCGAATTTCTCAGTCATCTTCTTAGCGATTTCATTATCATACTGTTCTCTAAGTCTACTCAAAATTATTGCCTCCTTCCTCGATTAATCGATAGCCTTTCCTGTTGCCTTAGCAACACGTACTTTCTTGCCATCCTTTACTTCATAACCAATCTTTGTTGCCTTACCATTTACTGAGTAAGCAATGTTAGATATATCGATTGGTGCTTCCTGATGGAGAATTCCACCCTGCTGATTAGCAGCACTTGGCTTAGCATGCTTAGTAACCATGTTAATACCTTCAACAACTGCTGTGTGGTTCTTAGCATTAACTGTTAATACCTTGCCTTCTTTGCCCTTGTCCTTACCTGCGATAACAACAACTGTATCGCCCTTTTTAATTCTAACAGCTGACATTCGGCACCTCCTATAATACTTCTGGAGCAAGAGAAACGATCTTCATGAACTTCTTCTCTCTTAACTCTCTAGCTACTGGTCCAAAGATACGAGTTCCCTTTGGAGTATTATCATCTTTAATGATAACAGCAGCATTCTCGTCAAATTTAATATATGAACCGTCCTTACGACGTGCGCCCTTAACAGAACGTACTACAACGGCCTTAACAACATCGCCCTTCTTAACAACGCCGCCTGGTGTTGCTTCTTTAACAGAAGCGACGATAACATCACCGATATTTGCATATCTTCTTGTAGATCCGCCCATAACTCTGATGCAAAGAATTTCCTTAGCACCTGTGTTATCAGCAACCTTAAGTCTGGTTTCCTGTTGTACCATAGTACTACCCCTTTCAGTAATATATGTCTCATTCACATCTAGTGAATGTGTTTACTAAAATCATTTCTAAATTACTTAGCTCTGCTGATAATTTCAACTAATCTCCATCTCTTATCCTTAGATAAAGGTCTTGTTTCCATAACCTTTACTACGTCACCGATTAAGCATTCGTTGTTTTCATCATGAGCCTTAAGCTTATATGTTCTCTTTACAATCTTGTTGTAAAGTGGATGTTTAACGTTATCTTCTACTGCAACCACGATAGTCTTATCCATCTTGTTGCTGACAACCTTACCTGTACGAGTTTTTCTTAAATTTCTCTCTTCCACAGTTGTACTCCTTTCTTAGGATTAATTTATCATCCAGCTTAGCAATTAAGCATTCTTCTGTGCAATTACAGTCTGGATTCTAGCGATGTTCTTACGAACCTCTTTAATTCTGCTTGTGTTATCCAACTGATTAGTTGCGTTCTGGAATCTTAAATTGAAAAGTTCCTTCTTAGCAGCTACTAATTCTTCATTTAACTCTGCAGCTGATTTTGCCTTTAAATCTTCTACATACTTATTAATTTTCACTGTTATCACCGCCTTCTAAGTCTGCACGTGAAACGATCTTACACTTGCATGGAAGCTTGTGAGTAGCAAGACGAAGAGCTTCTCTAGCTGTCTCCTCTGCTACGCCTGAGATCTCGAACATAACACGTCCAGGTTTAACTACTGCTACCCAGCACTCTAAGTTACCTTTACCTTTACCCATACGTACGCCGATAGGCTTACCTGTAACAGGCTTGTCTGGGAAAATCTTAATAAATACTTTACCGCCACGCTTGATATATCTTGTCATAGCAACTCTGGCTGCTTCTATCTGATTAGACTTGATCCAGCATGGTTCTGTTGCAACGATACCGAAATCGCCGTATGCAAGAGTGTTACCTCTTGTTGCCTTACCAGCCATAGAACCACGGAACTGTCTACGATGTTTAACTCTCTTAGGTAGTAACATTACTTATCGCTCCCTTCCTTAACATTAACCTTAGCGTTAGCCTTAGTAGGAAGAACCTCGCCTTCGTAAATCCAAACCTTAACGCCAACCTTACCATATGTTGTGTTAGCTTCTGCAAAACCATAATTGATATCTGCACGAAGTGTCTGAAGAGGAATTGTACCCTCACTATAAAATTCTGTACGAGCCATATCAGCACCGCCAAGACGTCCAGAACAGCTTGTCTTGATACCCTTAGCGCCCTGCTTCATTGTTCTGCCCATGCATGACTTCATAGCTCTTCTGAAAGAGATACGATTCTCTAACTGCTGAGCGATGTTTTCAGCTACTAACTGAGCATCACGATCTGGTCTCTTAACTTCCTTAATATCGATGCTTAATCTCTTAGCAGATGTCATCTTTTCAACCTGCTTCTTTAAAGCTTCGATTTCAGATCCGCCCTTACCGATTACAACACCAGGCTTAGCTGTGTGGATAATAATCTTAAGTCTATCTGAAGCTCTCTCAATTTCGATCTTTGAAATTCCTGCAGCATAAAGCTTCTTCTTAAGGAATTTTCTTATGTTATAGTCTTCAACAAGGTTATCAGCGAATGCATCTTCTGCATACCACTTTGAGTCCCAGTCAGAAATGACACCAACTCTTAAACCATGTGGGTTAACTTTCTGTCCCATAAAATCTCCTTTCTATTCTTTAGGAAATGTTTGATTTCATATTCTAATTTCAAGTAATCTTGAAACAATAAATCAAGTACCGATTAATTATCTTTCATTAAGAATTACAGTGATGTGGCTCATTCTCTTTTCGATTCTGTAAGCTCTACCCTGTGCTCTTGGATGTACTCTCTTCATTGTAGGTCCCTTGTTAGCGAAGCATTCTTCAACGAATAACTTGCTTGGGTCCATACCATTATTGTTCTGAGCATTAGCTGCTGCAGACTTTAATAACTTCTCTATAAGTGATGAAGCATATCTTGGATTGTACATAACGATACCAAGTGCTTCTTCAAGGCTCTTGCCTCTAATAGCATCTAATACGAAACAAGCCTTCTGAACAGATACTCTAGCGTAGCTTAACTTAGCGCTTGGTCTTGTATCCTTAACGGCGTTTCTTTCACGTTTAATTTGGGATCTATGTCCTGTTGCCATGGATTAGTCCTCCTTTCAAAATTTCAAATGTATCCATTATCTATATTAGTAATTACGATTTCTTTAATCGGGAATCCCCGCGGAAGACCCCTTTCGGGTTCTTCCAAAGATTCATCTATTATCTAGACTTCTTTTCGTCCTTACCATGTCCTCTGTAAGTTCTTGTTGCAACGAACTCACCGAGCTTATGACCAACCATATCCTCTGTAACGAATACAGGAACATGCTTTCTTCCATCATGAACAGCAATTGTATGTCCCACGAAACTTGGGAAAATTGTTGAACGACGAGACCATGTCTTGATGACCTGCTTATCGTTTGAAGCATTTAATGCATCAACCTTCTTAAGTAAGCTAGCATCAGCGAAAGGTCCTTTCTTTAATGAACGAGCCATAGGTTAAACCTCCTTATAATCTTGTTTCTCAAAGTTACTAGGCACTAATATTACTTAATACCCTTTCCGTCTCTTCTTCTAATGATAAGCTTGTTAGAAGCCTTCTTCTTCTTACGAGTCTTAAGACCCATAGCAGGCTTACCCCAAGGTGTCATTGGGCTTGGACGACCAACTGGTGCTCTACCTTCACCACCACCGTGTGGATGGTCGTTAGGGTTCATAACAGAACCACGAACTGTAGGGCGGATACCCATATGTCTCTTACGTCCAGCCTTACCAAGATTAATAAGGTTGTGATCACCATTACCTACAACACCGATTGTTGCGCGGCAGATAATTGGAACCATTCTCATTTCGCCAGAAGGTAATCTAAGTGTTGCATACTTACCTTCCTTAGCCATTAACTGAGCTGAGTTACCAGCAGAACGAACAAGCTGTCCACCCTTACCTGGATATAACTCGATATTGTGAACCTGTGTACCAACTGGAATTTCTGTGAATGGTAAGCAGTTACCAACTCTAACTTCAGCACCAGCACCGTTCTGTACTGTCATGCCATCTGTTAAACCAGCAGGTGCAAGGATATATGACTTCTCACCATCAGCGTAAGCGATAAGTGCGATGTTAGCAGTTCTGTTAGGATCGTATTCGATACCGATAACCTTAGCAGGAACTCCTTCCTTGTTTCTCTTAAAATCGATTACTCTGTACTTCTGCTTGCTTCCACCACCGTGGTGACGTACAGTAATCTTACCCTGGTTGTTACGACCAGCAGTCTTGCTCTTCTTAGCAAGTAATGACTTCTCAGGAGATGACTTTGTAATTTCAGAGAAATCTGAACCAGTCATGTTTCTTCTGGAAGGTGTATATGGGTTATAAGTTTTAATTCCCATTTTTTTCTCCTTTCGGCTGTGTAATATTGTTTTCTACACGTCTATATCTTAAAGTCCTTCGAAGATTTCGATTTCCTTAGAATCAGCTGTTAACTGCACGATAGCCTTCTTTGTCTTAGCTGTGTAGCCCTGATCCTTTCTGTTAGCTCTCTTCTTCTTACCGTTGTTATTCATTGTGTTAACTGAAGCAACCTTTGTTCCTTCAAACATCTTCTCAACAGCTTCCTTAATCATAGTCTTGTTAGCGTCTGTATGAACTAAGAATGTATACTTCTTAGAAGCCATATCAGTCATTGACTTTTCTGTGATTACAGGCTTGAGGATTACATCATAATACTGAATATTTGCCATTATGCATACACCTCCTCTAATTTTTCAACAGCTGCCTTAGTAACAACTAATGTATCATACTTAAGAACATCATAAGTATTGATTTCGCTAGTGTTTGAAACCTTAGCACCGTTAACGTTTCTACCAGAAAGAACAACGTTCTTGTTCTCTCCTTCAAGAACTACTAAAGCCTTAGAAACCTTAAGGTTGTTTAATACCTCTACGAATTTCTTTGTCTTTACTTCATCAAGATTGAATTCATCTAAAACAACAATCTTGCTATCAGCTACCTTAGAAGATAAAGCTGAAAGAAGAGCGATTCTCTTCTCCTTCTTATTCATCTTGAATGAATAATCTCTTGGCTTTGGTGCAAATACAACACCACCGCCTGTCCACTGTGGAGATCTTGTAGAACCCTGTCTAGCATGACCAGTTCCCTTCTGTCTCCATGGTTTTCTTCCGCCGCCAGATACTTCTGAACGAGTCTTTGCAGACTGTGTTCCCTGACGATTATTTGCAAGCTGGCTTACAACTGCAAGATGTACAAGATGTTCATTAACTTCAACACCAAATACTGCATCGTTTAATTCGATTGAGCCAACTTCTTTGCCTTCAATATTGTAAACAGATACGTTTGCCACTGTTTAGTCCTCCTTCCTTGGTAAAGATTACTTACTAACCTTTACTGTTTCTTTCAAAGTTACTAATGACTTCTTAGGTCCAGGTACTGCACCCTTAACTAAGATAACGTTATTCTCAACATCAACTCTTACTACTTCAAGATTCTGGATTGTGATTCTCTTAGAACCCATATGTCCAGGCATTCCTTTTCCCTTGAATACTCTACCAGGTGTTGTTGCTGATCCGTTAGAACCCTGATGTCTGTGGAATTTAGAACCGTGCGCCATAGGACCTCTAGACTGTCCTAATCTCTTGATAGCGCCCTGGAAACCTTTACCCTTAGAAATAGCAGTTGCATCTACCTTATCGCCTGCTGCGAAGATATCTGCCTTAATTTCGTCCTTAACATTGTATTCAGAAGAGTTTTCAAACTTGAACTCTCTAACGAATCTCTTATAAGGAACCTCTGCCTTGTCAAAATGTCCCTTAACTGGCTTGCTAACGAGCTTTTCTCTAATATCAGCAAAACCAACCTGGACAGCTTCGTAACCGTCGTTTTCGACTGTCTTTACTTGTGTTACAACACAAGGGCCAGCCTGTAATACAGTTACAGGTGTTAAAACACCATCTTCGTTGAAGATCTGTGTCATTCCGACCTTAGTAGCTAAAATAGCCTTCTTCATACTCTTTTCCTCCTGTTAAATCTACAGCGGACAAGATGATAAATAAATTCAGCGCATCCTGTCATCCTAGATAAGTTAATATAAGTGGAACCTGCACCACCGTTATAGGAATGCTTTTGTTGCTTCTATATTAAACCCTTAGGATTAGCTCTCATTGTTATTGAAACTTAAATGTTTCTTGCTGCGTTTTCTTGTTAATCAAGAAAATGTCTTGGCAATGATTAGTTCATTACCTTAAGGTTGATGAATACACCAGCTGGCATCTCTAACTTAGATAAAGCATCTACTGTCTTCTGAGATGGCTGTAATACATCGATAAGTCTCTTATGAGTTCTCTGTTCGAACTGCTCTCTAGAGTCCTTGTACTTATGTACAGCTCTAAGAATTGTAACAACTTCCTTCTTTGTTGGAAGAGGTACTGGACCACTAACATTAGCTCCTGTCTTCTTTGCAGTTTCAATGATCTTCTTAGCAGACTGATCGATTAACTGATGATCATAAGCCTTCAAAGTAATTCTGATTACCTGATTTGCCATAAAAAAAGTCGCCTCCTTCGCACTTTATAAATAGTAAGTACGACAAGCGGTGACTGTACACACTCCCACGTGTATCATATTATCTCTTACGAGAAACTTGATTCATCGTGGTCTACTAAAACTGAGTCTTAGTAGCAATTATAGTACAGTGACTTGTCGCCAGATTCTTCGCCGGAATCGCTTCCAGCCTTGACATTCGCTCCACGGAAAACCTACATTCAAGCTATTGTTCAAATGTAGCAACCTCTCGCTTCACAGCTATCAATGTCACAGCATGTATAAATATACACTAGGAGTATATTATTTGCAAGAATTCTTTTGTATTTTTTTTAGAACAATAAAAAAATAAAGCCACGGAACTTTCAAGTTAATTTTCGAAAGCCCCGCGGCAATAATAATTATATTCATAGATACATTTTCATAATAATTGTAATGAAAATGTATTCGCTATATCTAAGTTTACGAATTCCTTCTATAATAAGTAACTTTTCTTATAAGAAGAAACCCCTTCGCTCCATCTTAGTAGAAGTAGAAGTTAAGGTAAACATCATCAATTAACCATTCGCCATCTTCATATACATAATCGATGTAGTAATAGCTATTGTATGTGTAAGAACCTGACTTTTCTTCTTCACTGCCGTAACCTGTATACTTGTACTTACCTGAAATTGTATATCCAAGATAAATTCTCATCTTTGGAGCACCTTCATCAGTTAATGTAAAGTACTTTGTACCAACAGTAGCCTTAACAGCTGAAAGATCATAAGATGTAACATCTCTAGAATAAGAACTATATGCTTGATGGAAATCATCAACTAAATCATCATACTCATCCTCAACATCAGCCTCAGAAGATACCAAGCTCTTAATGTCGCTATAACCCTTCTTCTCGTAAGCAGCCTTAGCAATAGTTGCAATGTCTGACTGAGCCTTTTCCATTGCAGCCTTTTCAGCATCATCTGTAAAGCTTAAATCAGAGTAAGAAATAGACTTAAGGCTTTCATCATAAGAAACATTGATTGATGTCTCGTAATCCTCAGTTACATCACTTGTAAGCTTAATCTTATTATCACCTGCGAAAATGTATGGAATAACGTAAGTATCATAATAAGAACCGTAGCTTGAGTTATCAGCCTTGATGTAATTAGACTTAACCTCAACGCCATTGATTGATAATGTACAACCCTTAGGAACCTGAATTGATGTGTTTTTGTAAACAAGACCTTCTGATGAAACCTTATACTTCTTAAAGAAGAGTAAGTACTTGTCGTTAGTCTGTGAAAGAACGTAAGTACTCTGGTTACCATTGCTTGTAGCTGTTGAATAAGTAACCTTAACAGTTGCGCTACCCTTTGTGCTACCAGCTGTGCTGTAAGCGTCAGTAACTGTAATACCAGTAACCTTCTCACCTGTTGCATCAGCATGTGCATTAATTAAAGCTTCCTTAGTTAAGAACTCGCTATCAGGAAGGTTAATTAAATCGTAAGCTGTATCCCAGTCACACTGTTCAATAGCTGTAACATACTTCTTAGCTGTCTTCTTGTAATCAACACCAGCCTTACCAATAGAAACAAATGCAACGATAGCTACAATAACAGCAACAACTGCTACTGCAATACCAACGATCTTCTTGTTAAGCTTAAATGGCTTAGCAGGCTGCTGCTGATATGGAGCCTGGTTGTAACCATTGTTAGCATAGTTAGGATTGTAACCGTTGTTAAAGTTCTGGTTTGCATTTGGATCAAATCCATTGTTAAAATTCTGGTTTGCATTTGCATCAAATCCGTTGCTAAAGTTCTGGTTTGCATTTGCATCAAATCCATTGTTAAAGTTCTGGTTTGCATTTGCATCAAATCCATTGTTAAAGTTCTGGTTTGCGTTTGGATCAAATCCGTTAGCAAAGCCCTGAACTGGCTGAGCTTCCTGATTTACAAAAGCATCTGTAGCCTGATTAGCTGCCACATCTACTGTATCTGCTGCCTGATTAGCAACATCTGCAGCCTCAGCTGTTTCATTAGCAGCTGCATTTAATGTTTCGTTAAAGTCATCAAGATTTAATTTTGTTCCGCAGTTTCCACAAAATACTGCATCGTCTTCATTCTTAGTTCCACAATTAGGACAAAACATATAAATCCTCCCATATTATTACTTTTTTGATCTCATTAAACCTCTTCATTAAGAAAGCTCAAATGCCACCTAAACCCTCACAAGTAAACATAAATAAGCCATTAAGTGCACCCTTAATGCATAAGCCCCTCATAATAAAGTTTTATAAAATCTTTAGAAATGATAACATGAACCGCTGTCTATTTCAAGACTAATTACCATTTATTTCATCATTTAATTCATTTAAATAAACCCAACGGTCCATTTTTTCCAAGAGCAACGTTTCCTTTTCCTCTTTTTCCTTAGTAAGTTCATTAAGCTTTACAAAGTCAGTAGCACACTTAACAATAAGTTCATCTATCTCTGATATTCTATTTTCCAGTTTAGCAATATCATCATCAATAGTTTCGAATTCCTTCTTCTCCGCATAGCTAAACTTCCTACTGTGAGACTTGTTAGCCTTGTATTCGTTAGCCGCCTCAAGGTTTCTGGCATTTGAAAATGTATTGTTAATAGTAGAGTCAGCTCTTGCCCCGTTCTCTAACAACTTGCCAGCCATAACGGCCTTGTCCCTGTAATCGGAATAGCCGCCCTCGTACTGGCTTAGGTGTCCATTTTCAAAAGCAAAAATTCTATCCACCACTCTATCAAGGAAGTAGCGGTCATGAGAAACCACAATGACAATACCCGCAAAGCCATCAAGATACTCCTCCAAAATCTCAAGAGTCTCAATGTCCAAATCATTAGTAGGCTCATCAAGAATAAGCACATTTGGCGCACTCATAAGCACCGACAAAAGATAGAGACGTCTCTTCTCGCCACCAGAAAGCTTACGAATAGGAGTCCACTGCTGCTTAGGCCCAAAAAGGAACTTCTCACACATCTGAGAAGCAGTGGCCTTACCCTCAGCGGTTGTGACATACTCGCCGATAGAACGCACAAATTCAAGCACTGTAGCATTTTCATCAAGAGGCTCATTCTCCTGCATGAAGTAGCCAATGCGCACCGTCTCGCCAATCTCCACGCTACCGCTATCAGGCTTTAGCTCCCCTGTGATAATCTTCATTAAAGTGGATTTGCCGCAGCCGTTACTACCAATGATACCGATTCTATCATCTTTTAAGAAAATGTATTCAAAGTCAGAAAACAGCTTCTTATCCCCGAAGGCCTTGCCCACGTTGTGAAGCTCAATGGTCTTATTGCCTAGGCGAGTTCCCACCGAACTCATAATAAGGTCCGACTTCATAAACTTCGCTCTCGCCTCACGAGAAGCCTGCTTCATGTCCTCATATCTATCAATTCTTGCCTGCTGCTTAGTTGAACGAGCAAGGGCACCACGCTTAATCCATTCAAGTTCTCTACGAAGAGTGTTCTGACGCTTCTTCTCAGTGGCGCGCTCCATCTCCTCCCTCTGAGTCTTAAGCTCAAGAAAGCCAGAGTAGTTACTGTCGTACTCGTAAAGATTTGCATAATCAAGCTCCACGATCTTGTTAGTGACATTATCAAGGAAATATCTGTCGTGAGTAACCATAATAAGCTCGCCCTTAAAGGCCTTAATATAGTCCTCAAGCCAAATAACCATCTCATTATCAAGGTGGTTTGTAGGCTCATCTAAAATTAAAACCTCGCTAGGCTCTAAGATTGCCTTACAAAGCGCCACCCTCTTTTTAAGGCCACCAGAAAGCAAGCTAATAGACTTGTCAAAATCAGGCACCCCAAGCTTATTTAAAATCTCCTTAGCCTCCGCCTCAGTTGCATTGTGCTTACCACGCATACAATAAGAAAGAACTGTTTCATTTTCAAGGAAGTTTGGCATCTGTTCAAGATATGTAACATTTACACCATTGCCCTTAATAACCTTACCCTCATCTGGCTCCTCAAGGCCTGCGATGATTTTTAAAAATGTAGACTTGCCCGTACCGTTAACGCCAATGACGCCGATTTTGTCGCCCTTGTTAATTCCTAGAGATACATTTTTAAAAAGATCCTTCTCTCCATAAGTCTTAGATATATTCTCAACGTTTAAAATATTCATATATAAACCTTTCCACAAAGAAATTACTTCTTATATAATTTATTAACATTCTTTTTGAACGCAGTGTAAGCAATCCCCCGCTTCAAAAGCGTAAGCTTTAAGCGGGGGTATAAAGCTTACTAGTGTCAGAAGGGGTTAAAGCCCCTTCTGACAGGTGGCACAAAGTGCCACTGCGTT
>JAEEGF010670265.1_pt1 | contig 66535 bp, 53 predicted proteins | sample 9134171 | NCBI WGS metagenome assembly JAEEGF01 (sample SAMN16246542, study PRJNA631951) | gut metagenome | biome: gut microbiome; feature: rumen; material: AP-attached | host: Bos | place: Iran: Karaj | collected 2018-10 | reverse complement strand
CCGATGATGTTCCGCCTGACCCGCTACCGCTTTTACAACATGCCCATCGACTCTCCGGGCTTCTACGTGTATCTCCGTATGGCCGACGGCACGGTCTGGTCGCCCACGTTTCGCCCCTGCGAAACGCTGGTGGATTTCCGCGAGGCCAGCCATGCGCCAGGCTTTTCCACATTTACCGCAAAAAAGAACGGTCTGTGCGCAACCCTGAAACTCTTTATGGCGCAGGATTATGACACGCTGGTGTGGGAGTTGAAGCTCACGAACGAGAGCGGCGAGGAAATCTCCTGCGACGTGTTTGCTTATGTGGAGCTCAGCCAGTTTCTGGCCCGTGAGGAGAACATCCTCGGCTACTATCTCAAGTGGAATACCCGAGCGGTGTTCGACGAGGACCTGCAGTCCATCACCTACGCTTACACCGCCTGGATGCACCCGCGCAAGGACGAATCCCCGCTGGTGTATTTTGGCTCGGATGCAAAGATCGACTCCTTCTGCTGCAACCGGGATGTGTTCTGCGGCAATTACCGGGATGAGAGAAATCCCGTTGAGGTTCAAAACGGACGCCTTTCCGATACCAATCTGCAGGGCGGCGAGCCCTGCGGCGCGCTGCACACCAGCGTCAGCCTGCAGGCAGGCGCAGAGCAGCAGCTTCATTTCTTCCTCGGTGTGACCGAGGGAGCGCTGTCCGACTACGAAAAGGCTGCAGCCGGAGCAATGGAGACGCTGACCGCCCTCCGAAAAGACGGCGCGGCGGAGCGGCAGTTTGCAAAGCTGCAGAGCTGGTGGAAGGAGCATCTTGCCGTTTATCAGTGCGATCTCCCCGATGCTGACGCTCAGAGGATGATCAACACCTGGAACCCGCTGCAAAGCGTCCAGACTGCCCGCTATTCCCGCTCCATCAGCTCCGACGCCTCCGGCGTCCGGGGCATCGGCTTCCGGGATACGGCCCAGGACATGCTGGCCCAGGCCTACCGCAAGCCGGAATGGGCAACGGAGATGCTGTGGTACCTGGCCTCCCAGCAGCTGGAGGACGGGCACGCCGTCCACACCGCCTGGCCCGAAGAAAAACGTCCGCCACAGGACATCACCCGCTCTGACGATCATATCTGGATGGTGTATCTGGCCTATGCCATTGCCGCCGAGACCGGCGACATGCGCTTCCTGGACAAGGAGATCCCGTTCCTTGGGACGGATCTGGTGACGCCTGTCGGCTCCGCCACGCTGTGGGAGCATCTGCTGCGGGGCGTGGACTTCACCGAGAAGCACCTGGGCGAGCATAAGCTGCCGCTGATCCTCTTCTCCGACTGGAACGATCATCTGGGTCCCTTCGGCCGCAAGGGCAAGGGCGAGAGCATCATGGTCTCCCAGCAGCATATTGCTGCCCTGCGTCAGCTTGCGGAGCTGGCCGAGGCGCGCGGAGAGAGCGCGGATCAATTCCGCACGTTCATTGAAAATCAGGAAAAGGCGCTGGAACAAATCGCCTGGGATGGCGAATGGTTCCTGCGCGGTCTGGACGACGAGGCAAAGCCCATCGGCACGCACACGCAGAACCACGCCCGAATTTGGCTCAACGCACAGAGCTGGATGGTGATCGCGGACGCTTGCCGGGATCATCAGCTCGAGGCCATGGACAGTGCCGCCCGGGAGCTGGACACCGGCATGGGTTTGCTGCTCAACACCCCCGGCTATCCCGGCTGGCCCAGCAAGGAGGCAGCCATGGTCAACGGTCTGCCTGCCGGATATTCCGAAAACGGCGGCGTGTTCTGCCAGGCCAACTGCTGGGCCATCATGGCCGAGGCTCTGCTGGGCCGCGGTAATCGGGCCTGGAAGTACTACAAGCAGATCATGCCCAATGAAGTGATCCAAAGGGTCGGCGTGGAGCGCTATCACGCAGAGGCCTACGCCTACTGCTCCACCATGCTGGGCAAGGACAACGAGAAGTTTGGCTGGGGCTGCGTTTCCCAGGTCACCGGTACGGCGGCCTGGATGGACGTGGTGGCGACCCAGTATCTGCTGGGTATCCGCCCCACGCTGAGGGGCCTTTTGATTGACCCCTCCATCCCCGCCCACTGGGAGGGCTTCACGGTGGAACGCAGCTACCGCGGCTGCCGCCTGACAATCCGGGTGGAGAACCCCGAGCACGTCCAGCACGGGATCAAAGAAATACGTGTTGAGGGAATAAAAGTCAGTCTGGAGAACGGGCCGCTTCTGACTGAATCCGTTCTGAGCGGCCGGTCAAAAGCAAGGATTCATGTAACCATGGGATTCTAAAGGAGAAAGACAAATGAAACAGAAAAAACACGGAACATTGAAAAAAGTCCTGATCATTCTAACCTGCGTCATCGTCGTTCTTGCTGTTGGTGCGTTTGTGCTGCTGAAATTGACCTTTCTCAAAAGCTTCACGAAGCTGAAGGGCGAGCCGGAAATCGGGAAATGGTATGAGGTCAAGGTAGATGGCACGCAGTCCTCTGACGGCAGCGAGTGGCACGGAATCTTCAAAAAGGGCACCGAGAACAAGGTCGTCGTCTATTTCTTCGGCGGCGGCGTGAGCATTACGCCGGAAACCTCGGAAGGCGGCAATCAGTTCTACGCCACAAACATGACTGGGCAGGACTTCGTGGCGGAAGGCGGGATCGGCAGCAACGCGGACAACAACCCCTTCAAGGATTGGAGCTTCCTCGTGATTCCTTACGCCACAGGTGACTTCCATTCAGGCACAGGCATCTATGAGGGGGATAAGACGGTCTACCACACCGGCTACAGCAACTACGCCGCTTTTGTGGAGCAAATCAAGCCCTATGTGGGCGAGCCGGACACTCTGCTGGTAACTGGTTTCTCGGCAGGCGGCTTTGCCGCTTCGCTTCTGGCAGACGACGTGATCGACCGCTTCCCCAGCGCAAAGAATATCACGGTCTGTGTGGACAGCTCGCTGCTGCTTTATGACGGGTGGCACGAAACGGCAGTCAATCTCTGGCAGTCACCCAAGGAAATTTCCGACCGTCTTGTGACGGATAATCTGGTATTGGACAGTCTGACCGCACTGCATGAAAAACGCGGCGACATCGTCAAAATCCTGTTTGATTGCTCCTATCGGGATGATACGCTGATGCAGTATCAGTCCTACATCAACACGGGGAAGATGGACAAAACCAAGGCGCTGGGAGACCAATTCCAGGCGGATCTTACGAAGATGGTTGCAGGGCTGCAGGAGAATATTCCCGGCGTCGGGATCTACATTTGGAGCCATGCCGAAGACGCAGAAACCCACAATACACAGCACACGATTATTTCCAGCAATGCTTTTGACAAGCTGGAGGATGGTGTCAGCGTTGCGGATTGGATCTATGCCGCGGTGAACGGCGACGTACAGAGTCACGGTCTTTCGTTGCTCGAAAGATAAATGAGAAGGGATTCAAAATGAAGAAAGTGCTGAAAATCATGTTGATCCTCTTGGGCGTTCTTGTTATAATGGGGATTGCTGCATTCTATTACATCAAGTCCATGATGCCCAACGGAGGCGGAAACAACGACATCACCGAGGGCTATTACAAGAACTTCCGATCCGATGCGCCGCTGGAGATGAAATACTCCCAGCCCGGAGCCTATGAAACTGCTTATACAGAGTTTCCTTCTGAAAACGCAGCCATTGGGAAAGTGCGCGTTTGGTACCCAAAGGAATTGGAGAAGGGCGAAAAAACCTGGCCGATGATCCTGGTGGTCAACGCCAGCGGAACGCCCGCTTCTTCCTATGAGCCCTTCTTCCCGCGTTTGGCCTCCTGGGGTTTTATCGTGGTCGGCAACGAGGACGGCCAGACAGGCAATGGGGAAACGGCTTCCATCACTTTGGATTTCATGCTGAACATTCCCGCCGACAGTGTGCTTTCCGGAAAGATCAACTATGACAGCATAGGTGTGATTGGCTATTCCCAGGGCGGAGCCGGGGCGATCTGCGCCGTAACAAACTATGAAAACGGCGCACGCTACAAGGCGATGTTTACGGGGAGCGCCGCTTATCCCACCCTTGCCAAGAATATGGGCTGGGAGTATGATGCCTCCAAAATCACGATCCCGTATTTCATGGCTGCCGGTACCGGCAAGTCTGACGATTCAGGCAATGATCCGGAAAAAAGCTACGGCGGCGTATCACCGCTTTCTGCACAGATTGAAAATTATAACAGCATCTCCGAAGAGGTGCCAAAGGTCCGGGCAAGGGCCGTGGGGGCAGAGCACGAACAGATGCTTGCACGCTCCGACGGATATATGACAGCCTGGATGCTTTATCAGCTCACCGGTGACGCGGAGGCGGGCTCGGTATTCCAAGGGGAAAACGCGGAAATCCTCCGCAATGCCAACTGGCAGGACGTGGAGAAAAACCGTTGAATGGAAAGAAATGCTGCTGCGCAACAAGCAATTGCACGAAAAAGATTGGCGGTGAAAGGATTTGAAGCCGAAAGCGGTATTGTTCGATCTGGACGGAACTTTGCTCCCGATGGATCAGGATGCATTCACCCGTGGCTACTTCAAGCTCCTGGCAAAGAAGCTGATTCCCCACGGCTATGAACCGGAGAAGCTGGTCAAGGCGATCTGGCACGGTACAGCTGCAATGGTCAGGAATGACGGCTCCTGCACCAATGAGGAAGCTTTCTGGAACGACTTTGCGAATCTCTATGGCCCCAAAGCACACGCGGATCGTCCGCTTTTTGAGGAATTCTATGCTGTGGATTTTCAGGAAGCCAAGACATTTTGCGGCTTTACGAAAGCAGCATCTGAAACGGTCGCAATGCTGAAGTCAGCGGGAATACGGGTCGCTTTGGCCACCAATCCGATCTTCCCGGCGATAGCGACAGAGAGCCGCATCCGCTGGGCAGGCCTCAGACCGGAAGATTTTGAACTGTGCACCACCTATGAGAACATCGGCTACTGCAAGCCAAATCTTGACTACTACCGGGAGATTCTGCGTCGATTGCATCTGTCTGCGGAAGACTGCATCATGGTGGGCAACGATGTTCGCGAGGATATGATAGCCGGACAGCTTGGCATGAAGACCTTCCTGCTGACAGACTGCGTCATCAATCCGGAAGACCGGCCCACCGACCAATGGCCGCACGGCGACTTCGCAGCCCTGCAAGGGTATTTGAAGGAGGAACTGGACCTATGCTGAGTTATGAAGCCATGCAGGCGTCGGAGCTTCTGCCCTGCGCCGATCTTGCTGCCCGTGCCTTTGGCGATTATGAATACTTTTCCATCTATGTGCCGGAGGATAAAAAGCGGCAGCGGTTTCTTCGTGCTTTGCTCTGGTCGGAGTTCCGATCCAATCAAAACAGCGCTGCGTTCTTCACAGCAAAGAAAGACGGAAAACTTGCCGCCGTCGCTATGCTCTGCGCGCCGGACTATCGGAAGCCGTCCGATGGACAGTATCTCCGAACCGGATATCTCTCCGCAATGTTTCACGGCGGCGTACGAAATGTAAATGCCTGGAATGAGATGGAGAAGCAGGCCGGCGCACCGTGTCACAGCCTGACGGGCAACACCTGGTATCTGAGCCTGCTCACCGTGGATCCGGCTTTCGCCGGTCACGGCATCGGGAGCGGTATGCTGCAGAATTGCCTGATTCCTTATGTCCGGCAGCAAGGCGGGACAGCCCTGTGCCTGTTCACCAATTCTCGCCGCAATCGCTTGTTCTATCAAAAGAACGGCTTCACAGAGTTTCACGCCCAGCAATTTTCCTACAACGGAAAGCAGATTGGCAGTTGGAGTTACTCAATGGAAATCAAATGACCATCCACATCGAAAGCCGGCAGGCTGGGAGGATTCTCCCGGCCTGCCGGCGCTTCGTATTTGCCGGAACCCTGACGCGGGTCATTCCGTCTCCGGCGCTGTATTCATCCTTCGATATTTATCCGGCGTCATCCCGTACAGCTCCTTGAAGCTGCGGATAAACTGGCGGGTATCCTTATAGCCGATTTCATCACAGATGTGATCCAGTTTCCAGCTCTTGGTTTTCAGCAGCTCGGCTGCCTTTCGCAGTTTAAAATCCTTGACCGTCTCGGAGAAGGACCGTCCGGCCTGCTCCTGAAACATACGGCTCAAATAGGATTCATTGTAGTGAAACTCCGCAGCCAGATCATGGAGCGTCACGGTGCGATAGTGATTGTACATATAGTTAATCATGTCAAGCAGCCGCTGATCCCGAAGCGCAATGCTGTAGAGGGGCTGCATCGTGTCCATATACCTTTGAAGAATATAGGTGATGAGGCCGGCTGCGGCACCCTCCATCAATTCCTTGCGGTAAGGAAGCGCCAGCTTTTGCTGCTCATAGAGGAAGAGCAGCATGTTTTCCGCGGCAGGATCTTCCCCGCACTGAAAACTGATGGGATAGATCATGGTGGGCAGATGCGGGATGCTCATCTTCACAAAGTGGCTGAGCCGGATTTTCATGGTAAGACACAGCGAGTTGCCTACTGCAATGAGCTGGTGCCTGTTGGGAACCGGGACCAGAATAAAGCTCCCTTCTTGCTGGATCACCTCGTTTTCACCGATCCTGTGAATGCAGCTTCCCCGCAGCACGTAGGCGCATTCCACAAATTCGTGGGCGTGTGTGGGGATCTCAATGTAACGGAGCAGCTTTTCCACGGCGACGTCCGAATCCGCAGGCATGAAATCCGCTTCCGTCAGCCCGGTCGTTCCGTATTTTTCATGGAAGGAGGCTACAATCTGGCCCTGCTCCCGCAGTGCAGGCGGGTTGTTGATGGTTTCCAGGGTATGCGGGTCGGTCCCATGGGTCATCAAGTATAAGTATTGCCCGTGACGAAGCATGGTCCCCGTTCGACAAAAAGAATCATATCCTGCCTGCTCATAGGGATCCAGCCTGGACAGCTCCTGAATCAGAGATTGATAGTCTGCCAAAGTATCCCTCCGTTCCTGCGCATCATTGCTTCTGGGATATTTCTATTATATCTTCTCAAAAAGCAAAATTCAACCCATCGAATACGTAAAACAGAGGCGTTTTTTTATTTTTGTGATTGCGTATAATAGAATCAGAACAAAGGAGAAAGGAGCTTGAACATGGGAAAACGGCTGAACGATCTGAAATGCACGCTGATCCAGAAAGCGGTCTATGCAAAGCTCTATAAGGGGCACAAGCCCAACGAGTGGGAGCCATGGCATGCGCCGGAGTTGAAGAAGCTGCCCAGCGGCTTGATCTGCCGCAGCGACGTGAAATACGGCGAGACTTATCCAAACAGCTTCGCGGATATCTGGTATCCGGACGACAGCGGAGAGAAACGACCCGTGGTGGTGTACTTTCACGGCGGCGGCTTCATCTTCGGCAACAAGTCCTCCGGCGACCCGCTGCAGACCGGCGGAGGCGGGGTTGGAAAGCTGGAAGCCATCGTAAAAGCGGGGTATATTCTCGTGAATGCGGATTATGCTCTGGCGCCGCAGTACCGGTTTCCGGTGCCGATCCGGCAGACGGACGAGCTGTTCCGCTATCTGATTGCGCATCAGGAAGAGCTGCATCTGGATCTGTCTCACGTCTGCCTTTCGGGAGGAAGCGCCGGAGCCAATATGACGGTCATTTACGCCGCCTGCGTCTGTAATCCCGATTACGCTGAGCTGCTCGGCCTCGATCCCGTGATGACAAGGGAAAACCTGAAGGTGCTGGCTATCGACGAGGCCGCGCTGGATGCAAGCGTATTTGACGGCAATATGTACGCCATGCTGGGCTGTGCTACCGGCGCAAAGCGCAATACGCCGGAGGCCGTGGCGATCCTCAACGCGAAAGCCTATCTCCGCGACAGCTTCATTCCAAGCTGGATCAACGCCTCCAACGAGCCCAACGACGAGACCGGCTACTTTATCACCGAGGGGCGCGGCCTCAAAAAGAAGCTGGATGAGATCGGCGTCCCCAACGACCTGGTCTTCTTTCCCGGAGCGAAGCTGCCCCACGGATACATGGATCAAATGGACGCGGAGCCGCATGCGAAAGAGGCCTTTGACCGGATGATGAAGTTTATAAAAAAATACATATAAGGGGTAGAGAACAATGGCAAAGAAAGAAAGCGTGAACAAGCATCCCGACTGGCGGCTCAGCACCCGGGAGCGCTTCAATTACTATCTCTCTGATAGCGGAAGGCTGTTCGGCACTTCCGTATTTCAGACCTTTATGACCGCGTTCCTGGCCCTGCGGGGCGTCAATTTGGAGGTGCTGGCCAGCGTGCTGCTGGTGCTCAAGTTGATTGACGCAGTGGACGATGTGGTGTTTGGTTACCTGATTGATAAGCTCAAGATCACGGAATGGAAGGCCTTTCGCAAGCTGACCGGAGAGGGCAAGTATCTGCCCTGGTTCCGGCTGACCTTCTTCCTGTTCCCGCTGTTCACCGTGGTGTTCTATCTGATGCCCTCAACTCTGTCTGTAGGCGCGAAGATCGCCTGGTTTGTGGTGAGCTATCTGCTCTATGACTTCTCCTGCACCCTCAACGAGGTGCCTATGAATTCCCTGGTGATGACCCTGACGGACAACACCGCGGAGCGGACCCACATCATCACCGTCAAGGGAATCATCACGGTTTTGGCTGCGGTGATTGTGGGCGTTGCACTGAACTTCCTGGTGGATCCGGTGGCCGGCCCGGGCTTCAGCTTCACTTCTGTCTCCATCGGGGCCATGATCCTTTGCACGGCGATCATGATCCCGCTGGTGCGAAGCGGCAGGGAGTACAACACAGAGCTGAAAAACGTGGAAGAAGAAAACCAGCACGAGGGCTATACTCTGCGGGATATGTGGAATTGCGTGAAGGCCAACAAATACATGATGGTCTACCTGGTTTCCACCCTGATCGCGGGCGTCACTGCCACGTCCTCCGCTGTTGCCTCTCTGATCTCCTTCTATCTGTTCGACGGAAAGACCATGATCACCTCGCTGCCGGTTCTGATCGCCTTTATTCCGGGCCTGCTCATCAATACGCAAGCGGACAAAATCTCAAAACGCTTTGGCCGCCGGAATTCTCTGATCCTGCTGGGCCTTGTGTTCGGCGGGATGTACATCCTGCAGTATCTGGTGGGCTATGAGAACATCGGAGCCTTCATTGCCCTGAGCACCGTTGCAGGACTTGCCAATTCCCTGCGTTATGTGTTTATGAACTTCATCGCCCCGGACACCATCGAATACACCCGATATAAGACGGGAAAGGACTGCGCCGGCATCTTCTACTCTCTGAACGCCTTTGTCAGCAAGGCCGTGGGCGGCGTGGGCGCCAGCATCGGGCTTCTTGTGATGGGGCTCTACGGCTGGCACGAGGTCCAGGCGGAGAGCTATCAGCAGCTGCTGGACATGGGTATGGCCGTGGGCCAGGCGGGCTATCAGACCCCCCAGGCCATTCACGGCATGTGGGTGGTCTACGCCCTGATCCCCGGCATCGGCTTCCTGCTGTCGACCCTGGTTCTGCTTTTTTATAAGCTGAAAGATCGGGACGCGGAGCTGATGGCCAAGTGCAACGCCGGGCAGATCAGCCGTGCGGAATGTGAAGCCCAGCTTTCGAGGAAGTATTGATGAACCGGGAGAGCTTCAACAACGGCTGGTTGTTCTGTCATGGCAGCGGGACGGCTCTGGAGCGAACGATAAACGGCGCGCAGACACCGGTCCCGGTCACGCTGCCCCATGACGCCATGATCGGGGAGGCGCGGGATCCCCAAACGCCCACCGGCAATGCCACCGGGTATTACCCCGCCGAGACCGTTTACTATACCAAAGAATTCCAATGGAATGACCCCTCCGGCGCCGCGTATCTGGAATTGGAAGGCGTCTATCACAATGCGGCAGTCTATATCAACGGCTGTCTGGCGGCGCAGCACCCAAACGGCTATACCGCATTTACCGTTGACATCTCGCACTTTCTGAAGCAGGGAAAGAACAACGTCAAGGTGCTGGTGCGAAACGGCGTCCCTTCCAGCCGCTGGTATACGGGCACCGGGATCTACCGGGACGTGTGGCTGCTCCGTGGGGGCAGCGTCCATATCGCGCCAAAGGGCGTGAAAATCACGGTGACGGAAGCAGACGAGGAAGCGGCGGCGCTGCGGATTGAAACCACCCTGGTCAACCGGGAGGAAAGACAGCAAACGCTTTGTCTGCGTCACCGGATTGGCAATGCAGAGATCAGCGCTCCGGTCACGCTCCTGGCGGGCGAAACCAAGACAGTATCGCTTCGCTTTACGCTGGAACATCCGAAACGCTGGAGCATTGATAGTCCTTTCCTTTACGACTGCGAGACGGAACTGGAGGGGCTGGACAGGGAGCACACCCGCTTCGGCGTCCGAACCCTCTCCCTGGACGCCCGGCGTGGGCTGCGTGTCAACGGCGCGCCCATCAAGCTCCGGGGCGGCTGTATTCATCAGGATCACGGCGTGATCGGAGCGGTGGAGCACCGGGCACTGACCTTCCGGCGTATCCGAAAGCTCAAGAACGCAGGCTATAACGCGGTCCGCTGCGCCCATTTTCCCACCAGCCGGACGGTCCTGGAGGCCTGTGACGAGCTGGGCATGCTCGTGATGCTGGAGCTCTGTGACGCCTGGACGACGCCAAAGGTGGACTCTGATTACTCTGCCCACTTCCTTTCTTACTGGAAGGAAGATACCGCGGCGATGGTTGATCTGGCTTTCAATCATCCCTCGGTGATCCTTTATTCCATTGGCAATGAGATCTGCGAGGTCAGCGATCCCCACGAGGCGCAGTACGGCAGACAGATCTGTGATCAGATCCGCAAGCTGGATTCCTCGCGCTATCTCACCAACTGCGTGAACCCGGTGCTGTCGCTGATGGAACGAATTCCGGAGCTGGCAATCAAAGCCGGTGCGGACATCAATTCCATTCTGAACGGAAATGCAGAGGAGCTGGCAAGACTCATGGCTTCCCGGGAGATCGGAGAGCCGCTGGAGGAGGCCTTCAGTTATCTGGATGCGGCAGGCTACAATTACGCAACCTTCCGCTATGAAGCAGACGCCGCGCAATATCCACACCGGGTCCTGCTGGGTGCGGAGTGCTATCCCGGCGCACTCTATGAGAACTGGAGGCTCTGTGAGAAGCTCTCGCAGCTGATCGGGGACTTTGGCTGGGCGGCCTGGGACTACCTGGGGGAGGCCGGCGTCGGCCAGCACCGCTACGGCGAGGCGGTGGAGTATGATTTATACGGTGCTTACCCCTGGCGGAGCGCTGGATGTGGAGACTTCGACCTGATCGGAGACCGCCGCCCGGTATCCTACTGGCGGCAGATTGTATGGGGTCTTCGGAAAGAACCCTATCTCGCCGTGCAGGACCCGGCTCACTACGGAGAAAAACAGTCTCCCACCCGCTGGGGCTGGTCGGACGCCCTGCGAAGCTGGAATTACCGGGGCTATGAAGGCAAGCCCATCATTGTGGAGGTCTATTCTGACGCCGATGAGGTGGAGCTGCTGGTCAATGGCCGCTCCGTCGGGAGGCAAAAAACAGCGCGCTGCAAGGCGCTGTTTGATACCGTTTATGAGCCGGGCGAGCTGACAGCGGTCAATATCCGGCACGGAAAGAGCACGGAACAGGATCGGCTGCTGACTGCCTCCAATGACGTGCATATAGAACAGACAGACCTGGGTGACGGAATCCTCGAGCTCTCTGTGGTGGACGAAAAAGGCGTCCTCAACCCGGAAGCGGTGCTGATCGTCACGGCGGAAACGAAGGGAGACCGCGCGATCCTGGGCTTTGGCACGGCAAACCCGAAGAGTGAAGGAAACTATTTCGACAAGACTATCCAGACCTGGCACGGCCGGGCGCTCATCGTGACCCGCGGTGACGGAGATTTGAAAATCGAGGTGCAATGACATGGCGTTGACAGCAATCAAACGGGCGGTGATGAACGCCCGCTTCCATAAAATCAACAAGCATTACAAGACCGATCCCGTTGTCGGGGATCGCAGTTACATCCAGCGCGAAGGGAAAGACCCTGTGGAAGTGCTGTTTTACTATCCTGAGAAGCGGGAGAATATGCCGGTGTTCGTCCAGATCCACGGCGGCGCCTGGGTCGGTCTGGACGCGGTGGACGACGACCGCTATTGCCGGCGGCTGAGTGACGCGCTGGGAGCCTTTGTGGTCAACGTGAACTACAAGCGGCTCTATGACAAGAGCTTCCCCTATCCCCAGGAAGAGGTGGTGGATACCGTCAAGTGGCTGAAAGCCCACGCAAAGCAGCTGGGCATTGACCCCAACCGGATTATACTCTCCGGCGGAAGCGCAGGCGGACACCTAACGGCAGGCTCCGCCATCCTACTGGCGCAGCAAGGCGTGCAGATTGCGGGCCAGATCATGGAGGTGCCCTTCCTGGACTTCACCCACACGATTCCCATTGACTTTCCGGAGGGGGACAAGCTCTACAAGATGATGTTTGAGCTCTACCCGCCCAAGCTGCCTTTGGACAGCGAGGTGCTGTCCCCGGCGGCGAAGATCCGTCCGGAAACGCTGAAAAAGCTCTCTCCGGCGGTGGTTATTGTCTGTGGCCGGGATCCCCTCCATCCCCAGGGAGAACGCTATGCGGAGCTTCTGAAACAGTACGGAAAGCTGCTGGATCTGAAGCTGTACAAGGATGGCTATCATGGCTTCGGCACCGACAAGGCCGAGGAAAAGCCGGAGCAGGACAAGCTGCGGGAGGACTGCTTCCGCTATAAGGTGGAAAAGGCAAAAGAACTCTATGCGATGCGCGGGGAGGAAGACCATGGCAAAACGGAAAACCCATAAGGAAAACCGGAAAGGTTGGCCTTTGTTCCACCGGCTTCTGGCAGATTATATCGAGCTGACCCGCTTCCCCGAGCTGCCGGAGCAGCCGAAGCGGGGCAAAAACTATGAGTACTGGCCGGATGGCGCCCTCTGTGCCAACGGCAATCCCTACCACGGCTGCATCCGGCTGGGCAGCGCCAACAAGCTGATGATCGGTTTTTCCGGCGGCGGTGTTTCGGTGGATGAGCATACCGCGGCCAGGCCCCAGCGCGTGGGCGGAAAGGGAGAGATGTTCTATTCCGACGACGTGCGGTTCGGAGACGTCATTCTCCGAATGGGAACCTTCGGACAGTCGAAAAAGAATCCCTTCCGGGACTGGAATCTGATGTTTGTAACCTACGCCACCGGAGATTTCCACTGCGGGACCGGGGATTTTCCCTATACGGACCTGAATGGGAAACCCGCTGTGCTGCATCACCACGGTTATACGAATTTCCAGCTGTTGCTGAAAAAGATCCAGGAGCTGGTGCCGAACCCGGAGCAGATCCTGGTGACCGGCTTTTCCGCGGGAGCCTTTGCTACGTCATTGCTGACCGATGCGGTTGCCGCCGCGTTCCCCAAATGCCATGACATCACTGCCTGTGTGGACAGCGCCATGATGCATTATGACTGGCAGCGGGTGGCCCGGGAGGTCTGGAAGGCGCCGGAGGAGATCGCGGCGCGCCTCACCGGAGATGAGATCGTCTCCGACAGCCTGCTGGCGCTGCACAGGAATCACCCCGAAATCAAGATCCTGTACTGCTGTTCCGTGCGGGACGCCGCGCTGACCCAGATGGAGATGTATCTGGAGGACGGCCGCTGGATCCCGGACAAGGCCGCAGGCGTGAGCTTCCAGCGGAAACTGAAGGAAATGCTGGATCATCTGCAAAAGGAGATTCCGAACTTAAGCACATTTATGTTTGACACGCCGGATAAAGCCAGTAAAGAGGCCAACCTGACCATTCACTGCCTTTGCGGTTCCAACGCCGCTTTCACCACTGTCGTAGACGGTGTAAGCTGCGCCGACTGGATGATGCGCGGCACAAGCGGCGAGGTGCTGAAGCTGGGCCTTGGATTACTATAAAGGGAGATCGCAACATGAAGGCACAAGAGATCATTTTAAATGAAAACAGAAACGTGACCCTGACCGCCTATATCCAGGAAGTTGACGGCGAGTTTGGCTTTTCCAAGCGCCCCGCCATGCTGGTGATCCCCGGCGGCGGCTACGCCATGTGCTCCGACCGGGAGGCGGATCCCGTGGCGATGGCGTATTTGAAAGCGGGATACCAGGCCTTCGTCCTGCGCTATACCTGCACGCCCAAGGGCAAGTGGCCGCTGCCGCTGGAGGACTACGAGCAGGCGATGGCTCTGATCGAGGCGCGGGCGGACGAATGGCACCTGGACAAAACAAAGATCGCGGTGGTCGGTTTCTCGGCGGGCGGGCATTTGGCAGCCTGCGCCGCAACGGTGGCAGAACACAAGCCCGCCGCGGCGGTGCTTGTCTATCCGGCAATCCTGAAAGATATCTGCGATCTGTGCCAGCCGGGGATGCCCTATCCCCATGAACATGTTACGGCGGAGACCTGCCCCTGCTTCCTGGTCGCTGCCCGGGATGACCGCACGGTGGACATTTCCAACACGCTCCGCATGGAGCTGGCGCTGGCGGAAAAGGGCGTAGCCTTTGAGAGCCATATCTATTCCTACGGCGGGCACGGCTTTTCCACCGGCGAGGATTGGATCAACACCAATTCCGTATGCCCGCGCCTGCCCCGCTGGGTGCCGGACAGCATCGAGTGGCTGGGTGAGGTCATGGGGAAGCTGACCCGAGGCGGATTTACTGAACCAGTACATGCAGGTTCCATGAACGGCAACTATGCGCCGGTACTCAGTGTGGATTGCACCCTTTCCCATCTGCGCAGACAGAGCGAAGAGGCAAAGGCCGTTCTTGCCCCCATGTTTACAGCCATTGAGGCGGTTGCGAAGGCCCGGCAGTTCTCGACAGACGGTTTGATGGCTGCTGTGGGCAACAACACCGCCCGGGAGATCATGGAGATGGTGCAGATCCCCGCAGAGTCGATTATTGAAATCGACAAGGCACTGCATCAGATGATCAACGAACTGGAGGCGTAACGAATATGGTCAAAATTGATTCTCCTGAAGTGCAGGAATTTGAAAAAGCGCATCTGGCAACGCTTCGCGCCCTTGCACCGGAGTGCATGGTGCTGCTGAAAAAGAACGGGGATTTCCCGCTTTCTGCTCCCTGCGAGATTGCCCTCTACGGCGCGGGAGCCCGGGAGACCATCAAGGGCGGCACCGGCAGCGGCGACGTGAATGTGCGCCGCTATGTGACTGTAGAGGAAGGCCTGGAGAATGCCGGCTTCACCGTCACCACGAAAGCGTGGATAGAAGGCTATCAAGCCGCGCGGGAAGCCGTGATTCAGGACTTCTATGAAGGCATTGCCAAGGAAGCAAAGGAACTCGGAAAATCCGTTTTCCTGGTCGGCATGGGACGGACGCCCGCTGAGCCCCGTTATGAGCTTCCCCTTGCAGGAAAAGGCGAGGTTTGCGTTTATGTGCTTGCTCGAAACTCCGGAGAAGGTGCTGATCGTCCCGGAGGCGAGGGCGACTATCTGCTCACGGAGGATGAAATACGGGACATTCTTGCCTGTGCCGAACAATATCCGAAATTCATGCTGGTGCTGAATGTGGGCGGCCCTGTGGATCTTTCCCCCGTGCTGGACAGGGTGGAAAACATTCTGCTTTTAAGCCAGCTGGGGAGCGTCACCGGTAACGCTTTCGCAGACGTGCTGCTGGGAAAGGCCAATCCCTCCGGCAAGCTCACCACCACCTGGGCCAGGGCCGAAGACCTGCCCACCATCGGGGACTTTGCCCAGCGGGACGATACCCGCTATCGGGAGGGCGTGTATGTGGGCTACCGCTATTATGACGCGGCAGGCGTCAAGCCGCTGTTCTCCTTCGGGTATGGCCTGAGCTGCACGGAATTCGAGACGGATTGCACCGGCTTCTCGGTGGAACACGGGATCGTGACCGTCCGGGCAAACATCCGTAATACCGGCCGCTTCCCCGGAAAAGAAACCGCACAGCTCTACTATTCCGCCCCGGAAGGCAAACTGAAAAAGCCCCTGCGGGAGCTGGGCGCTTATGCCAAGACCCGAGAGCTGGCCCCCGGCGAGCGCGAGACGCTTTCGCTGAAACTACCGCTGGAGAATATGGCAAGCTGGGACACGGAACACGACTGCTGGCTGCTGGAGCGGGGCGAATACCTGTTCCGCATGGGCGATACAGCCATCGGGGTTGTGTCCTTGGACGCAGACGCGGCTTCCGCCCCCCTCAGTCATTCCGGCGGCGAGGCGGATTTTGAAGACTGGGAGCCCCAGATTGCGCGGGAGATTCCCAAGGATCTGCCATGCATCCCGGTCTCCGCAGCCGCCCTTGGCTGCATCGGACATTATGACCGGGAACGGATTGATCGGGAGTCGATCGGTTTGGAGGAGCTTTCCGGTTTCTCTGACCGGGAGCTTGCGACGATTTGCGTCGGAAAGCACTCGGACGCGGAGGGGATGGCGGCCATCATCGGCAATTCCGCCTCCCGTCTGGCAGGCGGCGCAGGCGAAACCGCATCTATCGTGACAGAAAAGGGCTATGGCGCTATCATCATGGCAGACGGCCCCGCGGGACTTCGTCTGGCGACCAGGTACATGGAAACGGAGGATGGCCAGGAGGGTCTGGACTCCGACGCCTATAACAGCATCCTCAACATCCTGCCTCCCGAGATCCAGCAGTTGATTCGGATGAAGCTGCGGCAGAACGAGGAAAAAGCCAAAGACCACGCGGTTCTTTATCATTATGCTTCTGCGATCCCCATCGGGACGGCATTGGCACAGGCATGGAACCCGGCTGTGGCGGAGGCCTGCGGCGATCTGGTCGGAGAAGAGATGGAACTCTTCGGCGCCAACCTCTGGCTGGCGCCTGCTCTGAACATCCACCGCAGCCCGCTCTGCGGACGGAACTTTGAATATTATTCCGAGGACCCCCTGATCTCCGGCAAAACCGCTGCGGCGATGACCCGCGGCGTACAGCAGCATCCCGGCCGCGCCGTCACCATCAAGCACTTCGCCTGCAACAACCAGGAGACAAACCGCTACGGCTCCAACAGCGTGGTTTCCCAGCGGGCCCTGCGGGAAATCTATATCAAGGGCTTTGAGATCTGCGTGAAGGAGGCTGACCCCAAAGCGCTGATGAGCTCCTACAATCTGCTCAACGGCACCCATACCGCAAACCGCGGCGATCTGATCCAAACGGTGCTGCGCGGGGAGTGGGGCTTTGCCGGCATCGTCATGACCGACTGGGGCACCACGAATGATAAGTTCAATCTGGGCGTCTACGGCGCATCCAGCCCGGCGCTCTGTATCAAAGCGGGCAACGATCTGATAATGGCCGGCTCCAAGGAGGACGTGGATGGTATTCTTTCCGGCCTGCGAAGCGGAAGTTTGAGCAGACAATCCCTGGAGGCCTGCGCAGGCCGGATCCTCGCACTGTCCCAAGCACTTTGCAAGACCAATCGCGGCATTGAAAACGAGTGAGGGCTATTACCATTCAAAAACCAGTGTTTGATTCCTTCGTTGCCAAACGGACGGTACAGGAGCCTGCCTGTACCGTCCGTTATATAAAACTATGTGAAGATCAATTTGGCTCTGATCAGTTCCGTTGCTCGATTGTGAATGCTGTTCATGCGTCGGATCCACTCCATTTGATCGGAGGCTTTGAGCTGTTCGGTGATGCCTTCGGCCTTGGCCATTTGGGTTGTCAAGAACTTCAGCATTTCGCTCGCTTGCCGGTCGATTTCCTCCAGATGGGCGTTCAGAGTGCCTTTGAGAAGCATGGCGTCAAAGATGCCTCGATGCCAGGTGCGGAGGTAGTTGTGGCGCAGGGTGCCGAATTTGCCGATCCTGGGTGCCTCCGGCGCTTCGAGGTCGGGAAGATAAAAGTCTCCATGTTGGGTATAAGTCAGATTCACAAAATGGTTGGCGCTTTCACTTGCATGTACGGAAAAATCGGTGTACATAGAAATCTCCTTTCCAAGTCACATTTTCAAAACGGATTATTCTTTTTCGATGCAAGTGAGCGCTGGAAAACATCCAACAAACATCCAACAAACTGCTGATTATCTGCATCAGCAGCGGTGTCTGCAATTTTGGGCCTTGATGCCCGGAAAACCTTGATTTTACAAGGGATTTTACGGCATCAGAGTCCACTTTACGATACAGACTGAAACGTTCTTTTTTAAGTTCAGGTTCTAGTGTCCACTCCGGACGTGCGGGTTCAACTCCCGCCTCGCGCACCAGAAGGGTAAGGTAAAAAAGATACCACCCCCAAAAACCCAGGTTTTTCCTGGGTTTTTGCGTGTCTGGGGGGTCAAAAAGAAAAGGATCGTTCCGTAGAGCCATTAAGATATTTTTGTGAGAATTGAAGTATCGATCTTAATTTGACGAAAAGAAAAAACACCAGAATCATCTGTTGCGAAACGTGAATCGCGTTCAGAGGATTCTGGTGCTTTTTGTGTCTTGTGATTCCGGTGCTTTTTGGCTCTTGCCGATTGTTTTTTTCGTGATTTTATGGTAGAATCGATAAGAATCGTTTCCGGGTCTGGGGTGACTTGTGATGACATTCGATTTCAAAAAAGAATACAAGGAGTTCTATCCGCCGAAGGACAAGCCGAAGCTCGTGATAGTGCCGAGGCGAAACATCGAAGAACGTCTGGTAAAACAGATATCAGCCAAAAGGAGAAAAACATGGAGTTTCTGGAATTGGCCCGCACGCGGTTTTCCGTGCTGGAATATGAGAATCGCCCTGTGGAGCAGGAGAAGCTTGACAGGATCATCGAGGCCGGAATCGCCGCGCCGACGGCCTGCAACAATCAGCCGCAGCGGATTCTGGTGATCAACGACGACGCCGGACGGGAGAAGCTGAACCGCGTCGTGCCGAGCAAATACTATGTTCCGGCGGCATTTCTGATCTGTTATGACAAAAAGGAATGCTGGACTCGCCCGATGGATGGGAAGTCCAGCGGCGACATTGACGCCGGTATCGTGGCGACACACATGATGCTGGAGGCGACAGACCTGGGTCTCGGCTCCATCTGGGTCATGTATTGGAAGCCGGAGAACATGAAATCGGAATTCGGACTGGCCGACAATCTGGAGCCCGTGGCCCTGCTGATCGTGGGCTACAAGTCCGAAAACGCCAAGCCCCGACCGGGACATCTGACAAGAAAAAACAAGGAAGAAATGCTGCTTTGACAGGAGAGATACGATGACCTTTTTGGATACCTCAGACCTCAAAACCGAGGAGATTTCTCTGCGGCTGGATCACACAGCGGAGGCCGACCCGGTGCGCGGCTGGGTTCCGGCATACTATTTTGACATTTTGGATCGAACCGGTCAGAAACTTGGAAACTGTGATCTGCGCGTTGGACATACGGAGGGCCTGTACTACGGCGGCAACATCGGCTACGCGGTCGACGAGCCCTACCGCGGCCGCCATTATGCGGCAAAGGCCTGCAAGCTGCTGTTTGAGCTGGCCCGCCGTCATGGGATGGACTACCTGATCATCACCTGCCAACCCACCAATCTGCCCTCCCGCCGAACCTGCGAGATCCTCGGCGGCAAGCTGCTGGAGATCGCGGAGCTCCCGGCGGACAACGATATGCGCGTGCAGGACGGACATACCCATGAATGCATTTTCCGATTTGATTTGTGAGAAAGGAAAGCCAGGATGCACAATGTGATCCTCAAAAAAGAATTACGCGGCCGCATTCTTGACATCGGCGGTGGGGGAGAGGCCGTGATCGGCCGGGTATACGGGCCCCAGGTGACCGCCATCGACATTTCCGCGGAAGAGCTGGCCGAAGCGCCGGGAGGCTTTGAAAAGCTGGTCATGGACGCGAGAAGAATGACTTTCCCGGACAATTCCTTCGACCACGTGACCGCGTTTTACAGCTTCCTGTTTATCCCAAAGCCGGACCATAAGCAGGTGATCTCAGAAATTGCCCGTGTCCTTCGCCCCGGCGGAGAACTCCATATCTGGGATTGTGAAGTCCGATCCGCGTATCCGGAGCCCTTCACCGTGGAGCTGGACATTGACGCAGGCGGCGAGCCGATCCACACGAGCTACGGAATTATGGAACAGGACTGCGTGCAGACGGCGGAAGGTATGATTGCCCTTTGCGAGCAGGAAAACCTGCGATTGACGCAGGTGCAGCGGACGGAAAACGGCTTCTTCCTGCGATTTGGAAAGGTAATATGCCCCCATGAAGCACAACACGACGCCGATTTCATGGATGTCCGCATTTCGTAGATGGAGGATCAATCATGATGCAGAAAATCCAAATACAGCCCTATGGGGTATATCAAGAAGCTGAGATGATCTCCCTCTATCGCTCCGTCGGCTGGACGAATTACACAGATCGGCCGGAAATGCTGGAGGCGGCTTACCGGAATTCGCTCTGCATCCTCGGCGCCTACGATGGGGACAAGCTCGTCGGCGTGATCCGCGCGGTCGGCGACGGGGTCTCCATCGTGTTTGTGCAGGATCTGCTGGTGCTCCCGGCGTACCAGCGGCAGGGCATCGGGACAAGGCTCCTGCAGGCAATCCTCGAGCGCTATTCCGACGTATACCAGATCGAGCTTCTCACCGACAACACCGCGAAAACCAATGCCTTCTACGAATCTCTCGGCATGACCCGCGCGGACAGGCTCGGTTGCTGCGCGTATACAAAAATGAATCCGCTGTCCTGAAACAGGAAAGCGGATGGATCGAAAAGGATCCACCCGCTGTTCTCATGCCTGCTGTCGGTAGTATTCCCGCAGGATCTCCGCCACTTGATCCTCCGGGCCGGTGAGGATGACCCGGCTCATACCGCGATCCCTGTGGTAGGTGAAGACGGCGTCACTGGCACGTGCCATTTTCTCACAGAAAAAGGCGGAGACAGCCTCGCCATCCTCGTGGGAGACCGGCAGGTCGAGGATCACACAGGCACGGTTGGACTGCTTCGTGGTGTCAGCCAGGAAATCGAATAACAAGATTTCAAAGGGTAAAATGCAAATAAATTGTAAGGACTTGACAGGTGACCTTTCGTTCACTATAATATCGGTGAACGAAAGGTCACTTGCTGCGTACGGAGGTCATTATGGCGAACGACACCAAGGAAAGGATCCTTGCCGCTGCACTGGAGATGTTTTCACAAAACGGCTATGCAGGGACAAACATCCGTGAATTGAGCGCATCACTTGGGCTTGTGAAGTCCGGGGTCTATAAACATTTTGAGAGCAAGGAAGCGATTTGGAACGCGCTGCTGAACCAGATGATTGCTTATTACGGAGCGCATTTCGGTTCGCCTGAGCACTTGCCGCCTGTACCGGATTCGCTGGAAGGGCTTGTCACGATGACAATGCAGATGGTGAAATTTACGGTGCATGATGAAAAAGTGATCATGACGCGTAAGCTGTTGACGCTTGAGCAGTTCCGGGACGTACGTGCGCGGGAATTGGCAACAAAGCACTTTCTCACAGGGCTGACAGACATGTTTACCCATATCTTTGCCGGAATGATGGAGCAGGGCCTGCTCCGGCGGGACGATCCCGCCATGCTGGCCTTCGCCTATACCGCGCCCATCTCCGCGCTGATCCATCTGTGCGACCGGGAGCCGGAGAAAACGGAGAAGGCGATCGCGCAGATCGAAGCCTTCAGCCGACATTTTGTCAAGGTTTACGGCTCCTTGTCGTAAAATGGACACTGCTTTTTGGGAGGACAAATCAATGAAGATACTTGTTTTGAACGGAAGTCCCAAGCGGGACAAAAGCGACACCCTGCACATCACCCGGGCATTTCTGGACGGCATGAAGGAAGCATCGCCGCAGGATATCCACATCATCCATACCGTCGATCAGCACATTGAATCCTGTACCGGCTGCTTTTCCTGTATGCGGAACGGCGGCGCCTGCATCCATCACGACGATATGAAAGCGATTCTGGAGAAGATCCTGGACAGCGATCTGCTGCTGTTCAGCTTTCCTCTTTACTGCTACGGAATGCCGGCGTCTCTGAAGGCCCTGTTGGACCGCACGCTCCCCCTTTCCAACATGGCGATGCAGAAGGTGGGTGACAGGTACGAGCATATGGGCCAGGCTGATTTCGGCCATCTGAAATACCTGATGATCTGCGGCTGCGGTTTTCCCAACAGCAGGCAGAACTTTGAACCGGCCATCATGCAGTTCAAGCTGTGCTTCCCCTGTGATCACACGATCATCACCGTTCCGGAAAGCCCGATGTTCAACGCACCGGAAGCGGCAGTCGTGACCGAGCCAAGACTGGAGCTGGTTAAACAGGCTGGACGGCAGTACGCCGAAAAGGGCGAAATCGAGGCTTCTCTGTTGGCAGAGATCACGTCTCCCATGATCCCCGAGGATCAGTATGCTGCCATCGTGAACAGCGGCGTGTAATCATAATGGAGATATGGCAAACACGATCACGTTTTTCAGAATGGCTGCCGGCATCGTTCTGCTTTTCTGTCCGGTGTTCTCCCCAGCCTTCTATGCGTTTTACGTCGCGGCCGGGTTGTCCGATATGCTGGATGGATTTGTGGCGAGAAAAACGGATACCGTCAGCGAGCTTGGGGCAAGGCTGGATACGATCGCGGACTTTGTGCTTGTGGTCGTATGCCTGATCAAGCTGCTTCCGGTCCTGTATATTCCCGCATGGCTGTATATATGGATCGGGATCATCGCTTTCATAAAGGTCGTTAATATCATTTCCGGGTTTGCCGTACAGAAGCGGTTTGCGGCTGTTCATTCGCTTATGAACAAAGCGACAGGGGCGCTGCTGTTTCTGCTGCCGCTGACGATTCCCGCGGTTCCGCTGCAATACGCTGCGATCGTCGTCTGTGCGGCAGCAACCTTCGCGGCCATTCAGGAAGGCCATTTCATCAGGACAGGAAGAGAATAGCTGCCCGGTTTATGCGGAGCCGGGATGGGGAGGAAAAGCAAGACCATGAAATTCAAAGGAACCCTGATCGTCGTAAAAGACTGCCATAAAGCATTGAAATTCTATCAAGACATGTTTGGATTCGAGCTGCTTCGTGACAATGACGGCAATATGGAACTGTCCGGAAATCTGTATCTCCAGGAAGAGAAATACTGGGAACGGTTCACGGGGAGGCGCGTTGTCCAGCAAAGCAATCATACGGAGCTGTATTTTGAAGAGCCGGAGATTGATAGCTTTGTAAAAAGGCTGGAAAGGCACTATCCTGACATTGAATACGTCAATCTCCTGATGACGCACAGCTGGGGACAGCGGGTCGTCAGATTCTATGACCTGGACGGCAATCTCATCGAAGTTGGCACCCCTGTATGATCCGTGTACATTTAAGAGAGGTGGATAAATGAAAATTGCCGAATATCAAAACCGATTGCCATCCGTTCTGTGTATTCCTCACTTGCCATTGAGCAGAACACGCTGACGCTCGACCAGGTGACGGCGGTACTCAACGGCAAACGGGTGATTGCCCCGCCGAAGGACATCGCGGAGGTGAAAAACGCCTACGAAATCTATGAGCGGCTGGACGAACTGGATCCTTTCGATGTGGAGGATCTGCTGAAGGCCCACGGCATCATGGTGCGCGGGCTGACTGCGGAGGCGGGACAGTTCCGCAGCGGGAACGTAGGGGTCGTGGACGCAGAGGGTCGTGTCCTGCACTTTGGTACGCTCCCGGAATATGTTCCCGGCCTGGTCTGTCAGCTCCTGGATTGGGTCAAGGACAGCCCCACGCCCATGCTGATCAAAAGCTGCGTGTTCCATTATGAGCTGGAGCTGATTCATCCCTTTGCCGACGGAAACGGTCGGATCGGGCGGCTCTGGCATACGCTTCTGCTCTCCCGCTGGCAGCCGCTCTTTGCATGGCTTCCGGTGGAGTCCATCATCCACGACCGGCAAGCGGATTATTATGCTGCCATCCATGCGTCCAACGACGCGGCAAGCTCTACAGCCTTTATCGCCTTCATGCTGGAAGCGATCAAAGCAGCGCTCATAGAAGCAATCGAGGCAACCGCACAAATCACAGCGCCCAAGGAATCAGCTGCTTCCACCCCTGCACCCGAAAACCGCTGGCCCGTTATAGAGGCTTGGCTGAAAGAAAACAGGCAAATAAAAAACGCTGACGTGCAGCGTTTGCTCGGCGTTTCCACCGCCACGGCCAGCCGTCTGCTCCGGGATTGGACTGCGTCCGGGAAACTGATCAAGCTGCGAGTTGGCAGTTATTGGTCTTACCGGTCCACTGAAAAGCCATGAACAGCCTGCGTAGGGACGGCACTCCGTGTTCTGCCGGCATCTATCTGCAAAGCGAAGCTCCTGTCGCACAAGCGGCAGGAGCTTCGACATGAGATCAAATTGTACGGGGACAGCAGAGGACGATCAATACTCCAGGTTGTGCTCGTCCTCCTTGGAGAACACATGGGCCACCTTGCCGTTGAAGGTGAAATGGACGGTATCGCCCATGCTGAAGCTGCCCTCCAGATCCACGGTGGGGACAATGATGATCACGTCCCGGCCCTCGGCGGTGACGTGCAGATGGACGGAGGAGCCCATCATTTCCGCCACGTCCACCCGGCCCGGGACGCCCTGGGCCGCCACGTCCGTATGCTCCGGGCGCACGCCCAGAGTCACGTCCTGGCTCTTGACGCCCTTGGCCTTCAGCCGGGCCGCCTTCTCGGGGGAGAGCTCCACCCGGAGGCTGCCCAGGCAGACGAAGTATTTCCCGGCCTCCTCCTGGAGCTTGGCGTCAAAGAAGTTCATGACGGGCATACCGATGAAGCCGGCCACGAACAGGTTGGCGGGGTGGTTGAAGACCTCCTGGGGGGTGCCGATCTGCTGAACGAAGCCGTCCCGCATGATGACGATGCGGTCGCCCAGGGTCATGGCCTCCGTCTGGTCGTGGGTGACGTAGATAAAGGTGGTGTCGATGCGCTTGCGGAGCTTGATGATCTCGGCGCGCATTTCGTTCCGGAGCTTGGCGTCCAGGTTGGACAGGGGCTCGTCCATCAGCATGACCTTGGGCGCCCGGACGATGGCCCGGCCAATGGCCACGCGCTGGCGCTGGCCGCCGGAGAGGGCCTTGGGCTTCCGATCCAGATACTCCGTGATATCCAGGATCTCGGCGGCCTCCATGACCTTCTTCTCGATCTCCGCCTTGGGCAGATGCCGCAGCTTCAGGGCGAAGGCCATATTCTGGTACACCGTCATGTGGGGGTAGAGGGCGTAGTTCTGGAAGACCATGGCAATATCCCGATCCTTGGGGGCCACAGCGTTCACCAGCTTGCCGTCGATATACAGCTCGCCGTCGGTGATCTCCTCCAGACCGGCCACCATCCGCAGGGTGGTGGACTTGCCGCAGCCGGAGGGGCCCACCAGGACGATGAATTCCTTATCTGCGATATCCAGGTTGAATTCCTGCACCGCCACCACGCCTTCGTCCGTGATCTGAAGGTTGGTCTTCTTTTCGGGGGCGGACTCTGCTTTTCTGCTCTTTTTGGTCTCTCCCGAATGGGGGTAGACCTTTTTTACGTTTACTAATTGCACCGTTGCCATAAGGATCAGATCCTCCTTGCTATGTTTCGTCGAAAACCAATTACAGCAGCTTGACCAGCGCCGGACGGACGGCGTCCATCCTGGCATCGGAGAGGCCGAAGTCCATCTGCCGGTAGCTCCAGGCCGCCCGGCCGATCCCGAACTTCTCAAAGCACCCGTAGATGGCGCGATACCATTCCAGGGCCTGCTCCGGCGGGACCCGGTCGATCACGCCGTATTCGCCGCAGTACAGGGCCACGCCCCGGGCCTCTGCGGCCTCGATGGCGGAGGCCATAAAGGCCTCAAAGTAGGCGGGGCTGAGCCGCGTCTCCGGGGGCCAGCTCTCCAGCATGGTTTCCCGCTCACCCAGCATCGTCCGGCTGGCCTGCTCCAGCTCCGCGAAGCTGGCGGAGACGGAGATCCGGAAGTCCGGATCCATGGTGGGCATCCAGCTGGCGCCCTGGTGGGTGAAGATCAGAGGCTCGTAGCAGTGGAAATTATAGACGATGTGCTCGTCGGGCGGGGGCGCGATGTCCTTGACGGACAGGGCGCTGTTGTGCCAATAGCCTCCCACCAGGATGGGCACCGTGGGGGCGTATTGCCGGATGCGCCGGACGCATTCGGGCCAGATCCGGTTCCAGGCAGGCATGAATGCCTGCTCTGTCACCTCGTTCAGCAGCTCGAAGGCCATCAGATCGGCGTCCTTGGCAAAGCGTCGGGCCAGAGACTCCCAGATCCGGTAGAAGCGGGCCTGGAAGGCCTCGCTTTCGAAGAAGCCGCCCTCCCCCTCGTCGGGGTCAAAGGAGAAGCCCGGCGTCTTGTGGAGGTCCAGCACCATGTGCAGGCCGTTGGCCCGGCAGCAGTCCGCCGCCAAAGCCAGATACCGGAAGCCCCGGGGCTCTCCGGCCCCGTCGCCGGTCTCCAGCAGATCGTAGTCCACCGGGACCCGAACGTGGTCTGCGCCCCAGGCCTTGATCCGGGCGAAGTCCTCGGGCCGGATGAAGGTCTCGCAGCGCTCCGTCGAGTAGTCGCACTGGGACAGCCAGCCGCCCAGGTTCACGCCGTGTTGAAATCCTGTAAACTGTTTCATGCGCTTACCCCTTTACGCTGCCGGCGGTGACGCCCTTGATAATGGACTTGGAGAGGATGATGTAGACGATCATCACAGGCAGGATGGCCAGCAGAATGAACATATAGACCTTGCCCATGTCGAACTTGGAGTAGTCCGCGCTGCGAAGCTGGGCGATCATAATGGGAACGGTCTTCATCTCCGCCTTATCCAGCAGCAGGGCAGGGATGAAGTAATTGTTCCAGGAGCTGACGAAGGAGAAGATCATCTGTACGGCGATGGCGGGCTTCAGCAGGGGAAGGACGATGGTGTTGAAGGTCCGGAACTCGCCGGAGCTGTCCACCCGGGCTGCCGCCACGATATCCAGGGGCAGGACGCTCTCCATGTACTGCTTCATATAGAAGAATACCACGGGGGCCGCCATACCGGGAAGGATCAGCGGGATATAGCTGTTGTTGAGCTGCAGCTTGTTCATCATCTGGACGAAGCCGAGGGCGGACACCTGGGCGGGGATCATCATGATCGCCATAATGAAGGTGAAGACGAACTTCTTGCCCTTGAAGTCATAGGCGTGGATGCCGTAGGCAGTCAGCGCGGAGAAGTAGGTGGTCAGCACAGCGGTGGCCAGGGCGATGATGAGGCTGTTGAGCATACCCCGGGGGATGTTGATGGAGGCGTCGTTCCAGGCGTTTTTCAGATTGATGAAGAAGTTCTCCTTGGGCAGGAGGGTGAAGCCGGAGGCAAGCTGGGCGTTGGAGCGGGTGGAGTTGATGATCATGAGGTAGAAGAAGAACAGACACAGGAAGACCAGGAAGACCAGAATGGCGTAGACGATCACCCGCAGGATCGTCAGCTTGATCTTGCCCTTGGTGTTGTCGCTGAGCGTACTCACATCACGTCCCCCTTTCTCTTGCGGTGCTGCCGCTGAGGCTCCTTGTACTGCTTGACCAGCATTTTGTAGACGACGCCGCCCAGCGCGCCGGTGACGATGAAGATGATCACGGAGATGGCGCCGGCCATGCCGTAGTTCTTGTTGGTCAGATAGTTTTTGAGGTACATGACCAGGGTCCTGGTGGTCTCATCCGGCGCGCCGTTGCCCTTGGTGAGGACCTGGGGCACGTCGAACATCTGAATGCCGCCGATCAGCGCCGTGATCAGACAGTAGACGAAAATGGGCATCAGCAGGGGCATGGTCACCCGGAAGAAGACCTGCCAGGCGTTGGCGCCGTCCAGGGTGGCGGACTCGAACAGCGACTGGTCGATGCCCATGATACCGGCCATGAGAACGATGGTCGTATTGCCAAACCACATCAGGAAGTTCATCATGGCAATCATGCCGCGCACGGTGACCCTGTGTGAGAAGAAATCGAAGGAAGCGTCGATCCATCCGTTTTCAACCAGCAGGGCCTGGATGGGACCGACTCGGGAAAAGAGCGTGAAAAAGAGCATGGAGAAGGCGGCGGCCATAATGAGGTTGGGCATATAGATGACCGTCTTGAAGAAGCCTTGTCCTTTGATGTTCAGCCGATAGCTGGTGAAGAAGATGGCCAGCAGCAGGGCAATGACGAACTGCGGAACCGCGCCCACAAACCACATGATCATGGTGTTGCCCACGTATTTGAGGATGGTCACCTTCAACATGAGCCGCAGCGCATCTTATTATGAGAGCGGCACGGGCCGCGGCATGGGCTTCCGGGACAGCTGCCAGGATCTGCTGGGCTTCGTCCATCTGATCCCCGAGCGGGCCCGGGAGCGGATCCTGGACATCGCCTCCATCCAGTTTGCCGACGGCAGCACCTACCACCAGTACCAGCCCCTCACCAAGCGGGGCAACGCCGACGTGGGCTCCGGCTTCAACGACGATCCCCTCTGGCTGGTGGCCTGCACCTGCGCCTACCTGCGCGAGACGGGCGACTTCTCCATCCTGGACGAGCCCACCCCCTTTAACAATGAGCCGGGCACCGAGGTGCCCCTGCTGGAGCACCTGCGCCGCAGCGTGAACTTCACCGTGACCCACCTGGGCCCCCACGGCCTGCCGCTGATCGGCCGGGCCGACTGGAACGACTGCCTGAACCTCAACTGCTTCAGCCATGCCCCGGGCGAGAGCTTCCAGACCTGCACGAATTTCGAGAGCGGCAAGGCGGAGAGCGTCTTCATCGGCGGGATGTTCGTCAAATACGGCGGCGAATACGCCGCCCTGCTGGATCAGATCGGCGGCGGGGAAGAGGCCGCCGCGGTGCGGAAGGCCGTGGATAACATGGAGCAGGCTCTGATGACCCACGGCTGGGACGGCGAGTGGTTCCGTCGGGCCTACGACGCCTTTGAGCGCCCTGTGGGCAGCCGGGAGAACGAGGAGGGCAAGATCTTCGTGGAGCCCCAGGGCTTCTGCGTCATGGCAGGGGTCGGCGGCAGGGAATACGGGAAAAAGGCGCTGGCCTCCGTGGAGCGCTATCTGATGAACGACTTCGGCGCGGAGCTGCTCTGGCCCTGCTACACCGAATACCACGACTACCTGGGCGAGATCTCGTCCTATCCCCCCGGCTACAAGGAAAACGGCTCCGTGTTCTGCCACAACAACCCCTGGATCACCCTGGCCTACTGCGCCGTGGGAGACGGCAACGCGGCCTTCCGCACCTACTCCCACAACGCCCCCGCCTACATCGAGGACAAGAGCGAGATCCACCGCACCGAGCCCTACTGCTACAGCCAGACCATCGCGGGCCGCGCGGCTGCCCGCTACGGCGAGGCCAAGAACTCCTGGCTCACCGGCACGGCAGCCTGGTCCTTTGTGGCGGTCAGCCAGGGCATCCTGGGCGTCCGCCCGGACTACGCGGGGCTGGTGGTAGAGCCCTGCCTGCCCGACGAGTTCCGGAAATGCGAGCTCTGCCGCGTCTTCCGCGGCACCCGCTACGAGATCAGCATCCGCCGCGGCACGGAAAAGGGTATGCTGGTGGACGGCAAGCCGGTGGAGGGCCACACGATCCCCTTGACCGACGCCCCCCGCTGCCGCGTGGTCGTCACCATCTGACCCGGTGCGGAAACGGAGCTGCGATGATGAAAGGTCTGACGATCATTCTGCTGGCGGCGACGCTGCTGCTGTCGCTGCTGAGCGGCTGCGCGCCCACCGGGACGCAAGCCGAACCCCCTCTGGCGGAAACGGAGCTGGGGGAAGAGGACACCAAAGCTCCCTCAGCGATCCAGGACGGCAGGGATCGCCCCTCTGCCTGCGGGCAGCTCTGCGTCCGGGAGGGGAAGCTCTGCGCTGCCTCCGGCGCACCCGTTATGCTGCGGGGCATCAGTCTGAACGGGCTGATCACCTCTGAATCCTTTCTCAATGAGACCCTGTTCCGGGAGCTTGCTCAGGACGACGGGGTGAATCTGATCCGCCTTGCCATGTACACCTACGGCATGGGCACCATCGGCTACTGCACCAAGGGCGACAAGGACCGCCACAAGGCGGATATCGACCTGGGGGTGAAGCTGGCCAAGGCCTCTGATATGTACGTCATCATCGACTGGCACATTCTCAGCGACGGCGACCCCAACACCTATGTGGAGGAGGCCAAGACCTTCTTTGCTGAGATGGCGGAGCGCTACGCCGACTGCCCCAACGTGCTCTACGAGATCTGCAACGAGCCCAACGGCGTGGATTGGCCCGCTGTCAAGGGCTACGCCGAGCAGGTCATCCCCGTGATCCGGGAAAAGGCCCCGGAGGCCGTGATCCTGGTGGGGAACCCGGACTGGTCCAAGGATCTGGACAGCGTGGCCGCCGATCCCCTGGCCTACGACAATCTTCTCTACAGCCTGCACTTCTACGCCGCCACCCACGGCCAGAAGTACCGGGATCTGACGGAGCGGGTCAGCCGGGCGGGTCTGCCGGTGTTTGTCACGGAGTTCGGCGTCACTGCAGCCAGCGGCGGCCTGCCCCGGGATCTGGAGAGCGCCGATACCTGGATCGAGCTGCTGGAGCGGGAGCATATTTCCTACTGTATGTGGGCGCTGTCCAAGGCCCCGGAGGCCTGCTCCGCCATCCGCTTTTCGGCGGAGGGCTACAGCAGCTTTGCCCAAGAGGACTACACCGAAACCGGCCTCTGGTTCCTGGACACGCTGGCAAAGCACGGCGCAGAGTAGCGCGCCAAAACGATCTGTGAGAAGGAACGCTTCGATCCTTCCGGGACGAAACAACAATCAAGCACCTGAACCATCTGCTGCGGGAAATCGCTGTTCAGATGATTCCGGTGCTTTTTGTGTCTTGTTGCCGATTGTTTTTCCCGTGCTTTTATGGTAGAATCAATGCAACAGATTTCTGATTTGAGGTGATTTGCAATGGCGTCAAGCAAGGAATATCTGGAGTTTGTTCTGGAGCAGCTTTCCGGCGTGGAGGGGATTTTCCACCGGGCCATGATGGGCGAGTATGTCCTGTACTGCCAAGGTAAGATATTCGGCGGGGTCTATGACGACCGCTTTCTGGTGAAGCCCACCCCATCGGCCCGACGCATGATGCCGGAGGCGCCCATGGAGCTGCCCTACCAGGGTACAAAGGAAATGCTGCTGGTAGACCGGATCGAGGATCGGGACTTCCTGACCGAGCTGATCGCAGCCATGCTCCCGGAGCTGCCGGGGCCGAAGCCGCGAAAGCAGGGATGTAAGAAAGAATGCGAACGTAGAAATGAAAACCCCGGAGGGCATGAGAAAGGGAGCGATTGACTATGCTGAATCAAAACGAATTTGACCTCTGGGCGGAGGGCTACGACAAGAGCGTGGGCGTGTCGGAGGAGGAAAACAGCTACCCCTTTGCCGGGTACAAGGCCGTGCTGGGGACCATCTTTCAGACCGTCATGGAGAAGCCGCACGCGGTGGTGCTGGATCTGGGCTTCGGCACCGGCACCCTCACCGCGAAGCTGTACGAAAACGGCTGCACGGTCTACGGCCAGGATTTCTCCGCAAGAATGCTCGAGCTGGCCGCGCCCAAAATGCCCCAAGCCCATCTGTATCAGGGCGATTTCACCCAAGGCTTGGTGGAGCCGCTTCTGGCCCGGCGCTATGACTTCATCGTGGCGACCTACGCCCTGCATCATATGACGGATGCACAGAAGCTCTCCTTTCTGCGCGTGCTGCGGGAGCATCTGAACCCCGGCGGACAGATCCTGATCGGGGACGTGGCCTTTGAGACCCGTGGGGAGCTGGAGCAGTGCCGGAAGGACGCGGGGGACGAATGGGACGACGAGGAGGTCTATTTCGTCGTGGAGGAACTGAAAAAGGCCTTTCCCACCCTGGATTTTTTGCAGATCTCATTCTGCTCCGGCGTGTTATCGCTGGGACGCGCCGCGGAGGAAACATAGACAAATCGGAGTATCTATCCCGGAAAGGAGTCGCCATGATTAAGCTGATCGTGCCCGAGGAAGCATATCTGCAATCGTACCGGGAAGCGTACGATGAGTACCTTGCCCACAAGGTCACAACCTATTCCTTTACCGACCCGTCCTCCTGTGATATCTTCGCGAAATTCCGTCGTTACAGAGAGGAACGCGACCTGCCCCCGAATCGGGTGGGGGAGGATAAATATTGGCTGGTGGACGATGAAAAACAGTATTTCATCGGAGAGATCGCGATCCGCCATCGGCTGAACGACGCCTTGGCGCAGCGCGGCGGGCACATCGGCTACGGCGTCCGCTATTCGGAATGGAACCGGGGATACGGAACGAAAATGCTGGCCCTGGCCTTGGAGAAGGCGAAGGAAATGCAGATCTCTCCCGTGCTGATCACCTGCAACGACGATAACCTCGCTTCCGCAAGGGTGATGGAAAAAAACGGCTTCGTTTTAGGGGATACGATCCAGGTTTCCATCGACGGAACGGACTATCTGACAAGGCGGTATTGGAAAACCATCCCACAAAGCGGAAAACAGGAGGACCCCATGGAACGCTTACTGTTCCTGGACGGCAAAAACTAAACGGACGATTTGCCGGAGCTGGTGAGAACGGCGGTTCGCGGCATCATTTTTGTGGACGGGAAGCTGCTGCTGATCCGGGCGTATCTGGAAAAAGAAAACAGAGGATCAACAAAAACGGCCCGGAGGGTGGAGGATCCATGAGAAACCCTTCGTAGGGGCCGGCGTCCTCGACGGCCCGCAGGGATCAGAAAACGGCACGTTCGGGGCGTCGGGGACGCCGCCCCCTACAATCGACGAGGTACCGTAGCGGCGCACACCAGTGCGCCACGGGACGCACCCTTCGGTAAAGCTGGCAAATCGAAAAGTTGAAACAGAAGGGAGAAACAACAAATGAATGCCGCATGGATCGAACAAACAGAGGCGTTTTTGAAGCAGAAGCTGGACTACGTGGCCAAACGGATCTCCCGTCTGGGGGAACTGATGGAGCTGCCCATGGGAACGCAGGCCGCCGCGACGCTTTGGCGGGAGCGGGTGGGGTTTTACCTCGCGTTTTTCGAAAAGCTGTCCGCGCAGTTGTCCGCCAGCGTTCAAATCGCGGGATCACGAAATTGCGGGCAGAGAAATTGAATACGCGATTGAAAAACGTCGAAGAATCAAGTATAATAGACCCAATCAGAAAAGCGCGTCCGGTGGGGGGTGATCCGGGGTGGACTTGTCCGATGAAGTGCTGTACCAGCAGTATCTCAAGCACGGGGACAACGAGGCGCTGCGCTGCCTGCTGGAGCGCCACCGGGAGGGCCTGACCCTCTTCCTCATCGGCTTCGTCCGCAGCGAGGCGGACGCCGAGGAGCTGATGCTGGACGCCTTTGCCGAGGTGGCAGCCGGCCCCACGATCTTCTCCGGCAAGAGCAGCTTCAAAACCTGGCTGTTCTCCGTGGGCAAGCACCTGGCCATGAAGCAGCTTCGGCGGCAGCGCCGCACGGCCCCCCTGGAGTCCTATGAGCCGGGGCTGTCCGAGGGGCCGGAGCTTCTTCTGCTGCGGGAGGAGCGGGATCGCCAGCTCTACCTGGCGCTGGAACGGATCGCCCCGGACTACCGGGAGGTCCTGCAATTACAGTACATGGAGCAAATGCAGCCCGCCGAGATCGCCCAGGTCATGGGCAAGCGGGTGAGCCAGATCTACAATCTGATCAAGCGGGGCAAGCAGGCCCTGCGCGGGGAGCTGGAAAGGATGGGATTTGATGATGCGGGTTACTGAACGGAAGGCGGAGGCTTTGCCGTCGGGAAAGCGTGGCCGCTGATGGAGCTTGCGTCGTACATTCTGAACGCTCTGGCGATCGCGGTGTACGTGATACTGATCGTGCTTTGCGTCCGGAGCCTGTCCTTCCGGCGCTCCATGGCGCCCGTTTTCTTCACCTTCGCCCTGGTGAGCAATCTGATGAGCCTTTTGTATTGGCTGGCCTATGATCTGCTCCGGCCGGACGCCAGAATGCCCTTTGCCGCCAACGAGTTCGGGGAGATCGGGACCTTTCTGCTGCTAGCCTCCACCCTGAACGCCGTGTTCCGGGGCCGCTTTGCCCAGGCGCGGTGGGAGATCGTCTGCACCGGCCTGTTTGCGGCGGCCAGCGCCGCCTTTTGGATCGCCTGGTCCGGGGAATGGCTGCAGGATATCCTGGTGGGGCTCAGCTTTGGCTATCTGCTCTGCGTCGTCGTCCGATCTATGAAGCAGGCCGCCGTCTTCTCCCGCTGGGAGTGGCGTCTGCTGGGGGCCGCCGCAGGGCTGCTGTTGCTGCTGCAGGGGCTGACCTTTGCCCTCCCGGAGCCCTGGAAGGGCCGGGCCGACTTTTGCGCCTACGCTCTCATGTTCCTGGTGCTGGCCTGGGGCTTCCGGCGGCTGATCCCGGCGCTGCTCCGGCGGGCAGACCCCTGTGCCCAGCTGGCGCTGGCCCTGTTCTGCTGGAGCTGGGCCGTCAGCACCATGTACATGAGCGCTGATTTCTGCTACCTGGCTGCCAGCTTTTTCTCCGTCTGCTGTACGACCCTGGCGCTGATCGCCCTGCGAAGAGAGGAGGCGGCGCCGTGATCTACGCGGAAAATATTCTCCTCTGCATCGCCGCGCCCCTGCTGCTGTCCATGCTCTTTGTGCGGGATCAGGCCCGGCGCTATGTGCTGGCCTTTGTCTCCGGCATGGCGGCCTGCCTGCTGTCGGCCTACGTGACCGGCTTCCTCCGGCTGCTGGTCGGCTGGGAGGCAACGGAGGTGCGGATCTTCCTCTCCCCGGTGGTGGAGGAGCTGATCAAGCTGATCCCCCTGCTGATCCTGCTGCTGCTGTCGGAGCCTGAGGACGAAGCCCTTCTGCTGCTGGCGGTGGCCCTGGGCACCGGCTTTGCCACCTTTGAAAACTGCTGCACCCTGCTGGGCTCCGGGGAGATCGGCCTCTCCTTCGTGCTGATCCGGGGGCTGGCGGTGGGCGTGATGCACATCGTCAGCGTGGCGGCCCTGAGCCTGGGGATCATCGCGGCCCGTCGCCTGCAGGTGCTGTCGCTGGCGGGCTTCGTGGGAGCGGTCTCCGTGTCCATGACCTTCCACGGCCTGTACAACCTGCTGGTCTCCCAGCCGGGAGCCTCCTCCTACGTGGGCTTCTGCCTGCCCCTGGTGGCCGCCGTGGCCATCTACCCGCCCTACAGGCGGATGCGGCGATAAACCGACGATCGACCTGCTGCCCCTCGGGGCGGCAGGTTTTTTTATTTTTTCAAAAATTCAGTGACTAATTTCCAGTCCAGCCGGTACTAATCGGTGTAAGGAGGCGGATCGCTATGAAATACACCGCATCGGAATCCCTGAAGCAGGTGTTGAGCCGCCGGGATCAGCTGAAACGGAAGCGGGAACGAAGGCGGCTGGCCTTGTGCAGTCTGAGCCTGTGCGTTCTGCTGGTGGTGCTGACCCTGAGCGTTGCGTCCACACCGATTGCCGCCCAGAGCGGCGGAAACGAGGCCGCCATGGGCTCCTTCCTGCTGGAAGCGCAAACCGGCGGGATCATCGCGGCAGTGGTGCTGGCCTTCCTGCTGGGGGTGCTCATCACCCTGCTCTGCATCCGCAAGAACCGAACCCGCGAACAAACCGACGTTCCCCATGACGCGGAACGCCGCGAAAACGGAGGAAACCGGCTATGAAAAACTCAATCAAGCGTCTGATCGCCCTGGTGCTGACTCTCTGCATGGTCGGCACCCTGCTGCCCGTGCAGATCCTGGCGGAGGAATCCCGGCAGCTTTCTCAGGGCGAGCAGCCCAGCAGCCTGGTCACCCCCACAGGGGAGATCCCCGTGGAGGAGGACTGGAATGAAGTCTATCCCTACGGCACCTTTGCCTTCGGGACCCACCAGGCCGACGTCGGCGAGCCCGGCTCAAAGACGAAGGACGGGGAAGAGATCCCGCAGACCATTCTGATCCCGGTATACCGCCTGGGCGGCACCGTGGGCAGAGTCACCGCAAAGATCACCTACGCCCCTGCAGTTACCACCCAGGCGGACGGCGAAGGCTCGGTTTACGACTACGCCGCGTCCGGCAAGCAGGACCTTCGGATCGAATACGAGAATCCGAACCCTCTCGCAGTCTATCAGGAGCTGGGCGTCCCCATGGCGGAGCGGCAAATGACCGCCGCAAGTGCCACGATCGTCGTCCCGGAGGTCCCGGAGGACGTGAAGAGCGAGGACGAGCTGAAGCTGACGATCTCCGAGCCTGCCGAAAGCTACCGCTGGCAGGTGAAGCAGTACGGCTCCTGGCAGGACATTCGCGACGCGAACGAGGCGGAGCTGGCGCTGAGCTGGGGCGATCTCTGGAACTATGAGACCGGGACCTGGAGCGGGCTGGACTTCCGCTGCATCCTTGGGAACGGCGGCGTGCTGACCTGCACGGAATCCATCATGGGAGAAGCCTTTGAGCCCATCCCCGGGCCCCCCGCACTTCCCGAGGATCTGGAGGTCGAGGAGGAGACCGGCTACACCGAGCTGGTCTTCGACGAGGACTACGCCGTCTACCGGTTTGACCTCACCTTTGCCGACGGCGAAACCGTGAAGTACATCCGCATCACAGCCCGGGACGACGAGCTCGCAGAGCTGCCGGAGCTGGGCCTGCTCACCATCGCGGCCTGCGAAGGCGGCCAGCTCAGCGATATGTGCAACACCCTGACGCTCATGGTCTCCGATAATGACAAGGGCGAGCCCTCCGAGCTCGGCTTCGCCGCGGAGCAGGTCTCTGTCTCCCGCGCCGACAACACCGCCCGCGTCAAGGTCGTCCGTACCGGCGGCAAGAGCTACAACGTCACGGTCCATTATTCCACCGTGGATGGCACCGCCATTGCCGGCGTGGACTACGCAAAGAAGGAAGGCGACCTGGCGTTCGCCGGTTCCATCGACGAGATCGAGATCCCCATCGAACTGATCGCCACGGATGACGATTCGGAAAAGACCTTTGAGCTGGTCCTGACCGAGCTCCGGGGCGGCGGCACGGAGGAGCTCTGCAAGCTGTCTACGGAACGCATCACCGTGACGATCGTCGGTGAGTCGCCCGAAAAGAAGCCCGACGGCTCCGGCCAGAACCTTGCTTCTCTGCTGGCCGGCGGCGACGGCGAGGACGTGTCCGCTCGGGTCGGGCAGGGCAGCGACGCTCTGATCGGCCGTTCGGAGGATGCTGCGGTCACCGGCCACTCCAGTCTGCCGGAGGGGGAAACGCTCTACGCCACGGTGGAGATCCCGGAGCAGACCCGTCAGCATACGGTCTATCCCCATTTTGCCTTCAACCGGGACAACATCCAGAACTATGACGGCGAGAGCAGCAAATACTGGCAGGATTGGGAGATCGTGCTCGGCGGCAACTATACCGACGACGCCAAGGATACCGTAAGCTACTCCAGCAAATTGAAGGCTGTCATGGTCGGTCAGGCCACCAACAATAACGGCGGCGACATCAGCGTCAATAAAACGATGGGCAACTGGAGCTATACGACGACCGGCGGCTCCCAGGAATCCTTCAACAACTATTGCAGGATCTCCGCGAACTATAACAGTCAAGCGATCCTCAGCATCGAAAAAGCCGGCACCCTGTTTGACGCTATGGTCTTTGCCACGCGGCTGAACCAGGTCGGCACGAAGAAACTCGGCATTGGAAATACGAACAGGTATCTGCGGCCGGTCGTGGAGTTTTACGCCACAAGCGGCAATTCGTATGATCATCAGTCGGCAGATTACGAGATCAAAGGGACAAACGATCATTATTACTATTGGTTCAGCAGTCGTGCGTTGACGCCCGACGAATCGTACTGGCCATCGTCAGACTACGGCTCGGATCGGGGAAACGACGCCTGGGGAGGAAGGGAGTTCATAAAGGAAATCGAGCTGCCATGGGGCAAGACCGCGACCTTTGAGACGAACTTCAGAATGTGTAAGCAGTGGACCGACAGCGGCGACTGGGATGAGACCTGCGGCAACGGGACCCGGACCGAGGTGGACGTGCTGACCTGGAGCCTCCGCCGTCGGGAGTTCGAGACGACCCACTATTCCCCCAACAGCTACGATACGGGCAACGGGATCAAGGTCGTTGCCTATACCGCCAACGATGACAACGAGGCCGGCGCCTATACGGCAATTACGGGCAATGACCTGTATCTCAGCATCATGCCGAAAATCTCCATCGTGGAAGGCACCGGCGGCGTCTCCGGGACCGGCAACCTCTACGTGGGCTCCAAGCTCTGCATTGACGCCTCGAACATCGTCGGCTATACCATTCCGGACAACGGCCTGTTTATGACCAATCAGTCCGGGACCAAGGTCGGCGTCGTGACCAGAAACGCCGATGACAGCAGAATATGGTACATTGAGATGTTCTGGGACGGGATGCAGCAGAGCGCGCTGACCGATACCTACCAGCTCAATATCATTCTGGAGCGGACGCAGACCCTCAAAGTGGATATCAACCCCTCTACGCCCCGGAAAGAGGCAGACGGCACCATCGATACGACGAAGTATGACGCGGTGTGGTCCGATTTCATGGAGCGGAATCCCGTGATCTACACCGCTTCGCTCCGTAAAAACGCCGACGGCGTTCTCCAGCCGATCTCTGCAAACGGACTGACCGATTATTTTGACGACAATGCAGGCATAACGCCGACAGCCGCCAGCTTCACAAGCCAAAACGGCGTTTATTCCCTGGCAAACCTGAAGAACCTCCAGGCCGTCAACTTCCAGCAGGACCCCGAGGACGTGATCCTGTACAACGGCCGCGCCTACGCGGGCAATGATACGATCCCCATTACGCAGGCGGATCTGACCCAGAATACGATGACGTTCTTCTTCTACGACTCCGAGTATCTGGATGCAGTCAGCCCCATGGAGGTCTACATCGATCACGTGATGGTCTACTATGACACAGACGGAGTCGGAGGGATCGGCGAAGACGACGAGTTCATAGCCCTGGTGCAGGGCGACTATCCCGACACGCTCTTCAAGGCCTACAAGGACAAGGACGGGGTCGTCCACCAGTATTATTTCCGGGTCTGGCTGACCATGCGGCCCCGGGCATTTTCGATCCCCGTGGGCGCGGATCCCAACGGAAAGGCCCAGCTTCTGCCGGCCTTCCTCTCCGCGATCACCGACCCCGGCGCCGCCGCGGAGCTTACGGACGAGCAGCGGAGCTATCGCTACATTCTGTCGGATCATACCGATAACCATCCGATGTATGGCGCAGCCGCCACGACGATGACCTATGTCGACATTCCTCTGGGCGGCGACGTGGGCGAAAAGGGCTACTATTCCGAAACGGTCAACACGCTGAATGATGACAAGACCAAGGTCATCGACTCCGACACCGTTTCCTACTTTACCTGGGAGCCCGAATACACCGGCCGCCTGCTGGTGCCGTTCGACAACCCCACCCCCATCGTGGACAACAACAACATCACCGGCGGCTCCGTCGCCATCGCGGGTGAGACGCCTGAGATGAAGGACGACGGCAGCTATACCTATACCGAAGCGGGCAGAAACAAGGTCAACGCCAACCTGGGTTCCTTCTCCGGCCGTACCACCTTTGCCATCGGCGTACAGGAGCAGGTCAAGCCCACCCGGAGCACCAGGGCCGAACCGGGGATCAACTCTCCCGACGACGTCAAGCCCGAAACCATTGCCGTAGGCAACGTGTCCTCCACGCCCAGTACTGAGAAGCTGCTGAATATGCAGAGCGGCGGCGACGGCGGTGGAACCAGCGGTACCGGCCCGGGCAGCGACGTCGGGGCCACGGAGTTTGCTCCCGATCTGGGCACGGAGCTGCCCTCTCTGGAGTTGGAGCTGGGCGACTATGTCACCATCGTCATGGACGGCTACGAGGTCGGCTTCGCCATCGGCATCCCCGTCTATCAGTACGAGGACACCAACTACTCCGGCAGTGAGAAGTCCCAAAACGAATCTGACGGCAGCAAGACTACCATCAAAAAAGACGGCGACGGCAATACCATCAAGGAAAACGTCAAGGAAGAAAACGGCGTCAAAACCAAGTCGACCACCACCATTCCAGCCGAACCGGACGCAGCCGGCGCAAAGCAGGTCGTTACCATCACAGAGACGACGGACAAGGACGGCAAGACCACCACAAAGCGCACGGTTGAGCTTTACTACAAGAAAGACTGGTCTGACGACAAGGAAGACGAAAAGCTGATCTTTAAGAACACCGTTAACGAAAGAGCGGGTGAGGAACCGACCAGGAGCGAAAAGGCGAAGGAGAGCTTCAAGGACGCCAACGGCGGCATGGCCACGCTCAAGGAGTTCTGCAAGGCTCTGACCAGCCCGAAGAAGGGCTCCATGAAAAAGTTCTTCGACGGTTTCTTTGAAGACGAGGGCCTGAACAACGCCAAAAACGGCAACACCACCTCCCAGAAGGTACAGGTCACCTTCAAGATCCAGATCTCGATCATGTTCGAGTACAACCCCATCGACAACTGCCACTACTTCAAGAACGCGGGCCTGGCCGGTACGCTGGGCTTCGAATTCACGATCCAGCACCGCTTCTCCTTCTGCCCGCTGATCTACGTCTATCTGAAGATCGGCGTCGAGGTGGAGCTCAAGGTCAGCCTCTCCGTCCTACGTAACGCCAAGGAAGGCGCGGCGATCACGAGCTTCGAGCAGGGCAGCCTGGAGGGCCTGAGCCAGGGCCAGAAGCTGGTCTTCGCCCTGGATATGCGGGATAAGCCCGTCGATCCGGAAGCCGGGAAGCCGATGGGCGCCAATACCGCCCGGGGCTTCCACCTGGATCTGCAGGGCAAGGTCTACATGGAGGTCTTCGACAACAAGGCATGCACCGGCAAGGCGCTGGCCTCCGGTATGCTCACCGGCGACGGCGGCACGAAGGAGGTCCTCTACGAGGCCTATGACAAGATCGTCTACGTCCGCCTGACCCCGAAGAAGAATCAGACGGTCACAGCCTCCAACCTCAAGCCCGTCATCGGCGCCACCAGCAAGACCGTCTTCGACGGCCTGACGATCACTCCGGGTCTGAGCCTGGAGGTCGGCGCAGGCATCGGCATCGACGTGCTGAAGTTTGAGATCTTCATCCGAACCAGCGTGTCCATCTCCATGACCATGGGCGGTTACCTGGAGGAGACCGAAAGCTACGAGGGCTTCTATATCTCCGGCTTCGAGTGGACGCTGGCAGCCGGCTTCCATCTCACCATCCTGTTCTTCAACTACTCCATGGACTGCATCGCCATCGGCGTCGAGGGCGCGCAGCACGGGACCGGCGGCTACTTCAACTGGGACATCTCCGCCACCGCGGTGGACGGAAACTTCACGCTCTGGGAAAAGACCACCTACACCGCCGCAGACGGCAAATCGCTGCCGGACGAGCCCCAGCCCCCCACAGGCTTCAACTTCTTCAAGGACAACGGCGACTGCTCCTTCTTCAACGCAAACGGCAGCCTCACCGATACCTCCGACAAGCCTGCGGCCGGTCAGAGCTGGTCCTTCTCGGAAAACATCCGGGCCCATCGCTGGTCCGGCGGCAAGTTCAAGGGCGAGATCCCCATGAATGCCGATCTGGCGGTAGCAAACGCCGACGGCGCAAAGCTCCGCTTCTCCACGGAGGAGGATGAGATCTGGGTCTACTTCTCCGGCACCGTCAAGATCTCGTCAAGCGATCTCGCTTCGGAGACGACCTATAAGAAATCTCCCGCCAAGCTGAAATTCCAAAACAAGGGCAGCACCCACACCGTAGACATCACGGCCAACAAGGGCGCAAAGCTCGACCGCTTTGAGACCCCGATCAACGGAAACGACGGCGGTATCTCGGGCAACACAGGCCTGCGGGCCAGAGCAAAGGCCCAGAGTCTGGTCCACGTCTCCGCGCCGACGGACGTTTCCGGCACGCTGGCGATCCACAAGCCCGGCGAGGAGACCCGTGCGTCCAACCCCACGGGCACCGGCGATTTCCAGCTCTCCCAATACAACACCTCCGGCGACGCCCGGAAGCTGGTGGACGGCCTGACCGTAGGCTACGACTACAAGCTCGTGCAGGTCGGAAACGAAAACTATCTGATCTATCCGATCATGCCCGGCCCCGGCCAGCAGCCGCAGCTCGTGCTGAGCCGCCTGGTGATGACCGGCAACTTCACCGAGACTGCCGGTCTGGTCCATCCGCTGGATGAAAGCTGCGATACGCCTTATCTGCTCCTGGACAACGACGGCCTGACCGATCTGGATTACAGCGCGGCAGCCGGAGACGAGAGCATTCGCGTCACCTGGGTCAGCTATGGGGACGCGAACGGCGAGAGCTTCGTTGTCAAGACCCGGACGATCTCCCTGCAGCCGGGCGCGGAACTCACAACGCCCGTTTCCATGGACAGCTCCGAGGACTTCCGCTGGCTCACCGCTGCTGCGGGCAGCCAGGACCTCTGGGCCGCGGCGGAGGGCTCCGGCGCAGACAACAACGCTCTGCTCAAGGCCTGGATCCTGGCGAAGAATCCGAACCTGACGGAGGAAAATCTGGACGCCCTGGAGGCCTCCGACGGAACCGAGGCCGCCGCAGTCTATACCTGGGCCGCCCTTTCCGCGCTGAACGATCTCCACGGCAGCGGCTCGGTCCTGCGTACTGCGAACGGCATGGAAGCTGAGATCCCCGGCGAGTCCGTGGAAAATCTGAAGGCCTATGCAGTGGGCGGACGGACCCTGGTGCTCTACTCCACCGCCCAGACCGCCTACTTCAACGACAGCGACGACGGCTTTGTCACGGTCGGTGTGAACCACCTGGACGAGATCACCGAGCAGACAGAGCGCGGCGTCATCCGCAGACTCTATCTGCGAAGCCTGGACGGGAGCGGCTTCGGCGCCGCCAAGCTCCTGCAGACCGTCATCGACTTTGAGGGCTGCACCGAGGATAATCTGAGCGCCGCCGTTCTGAAGGACGGTATCTATGAGAACAACGCCATCCGGACCGCCCAGGCGGATCCCTATTTCGCAAACCTGCGCTTCCTCACCGCAAGGCTCGACAGCGAAGCGGAGACGCTGGCCCTCTTTGAGATGGGCGGAAACACCTGGATGCTCCGGCAGGCCGATCTGGAGACGGTGCTCTCCGGCAGCGGCGCGGTTACGCTGACCCCCATTTTCTCGGAGACCACCGGCACTGACGTTTGCATCGGCTCCGACGGCGACAACCTGGCCGTTGTCTACACCGCGCCCGTGGCCGACAGCCTCTCCAACGCGATCTTCGTCGCCTGGTGGGATACGAACCTGAACACCTGGGGCACGCCTGTGATCCTTGCCATGCGCGACCTGCAGGTCTATGAGGACCGTGTTACCTACGGTATGTCCGGAGAGGATGCAGAAAAGGCATACCTCGGAAAGCTGACCACGGGGAGCGGCTACACAGGCTCCATGAACCGGCTGATCTTCTCCAATCTGCAGATGTCCACCCGTACCGTAACGGGCGAAAGCGGCACGAAGCAGCAGCTCATGATCCTGACCCAGGGCGCTCTGACGGCCCTGCAGGAGAAGACCTTCGTCCGGGAGGGCAAGGAGGACTATACCACAGTCGTTCCCGTCAGCAGCACAGATGGCGGCAGCAGCACAAAGGTCGCCTTCTACGCCATCGCCTTCGGCGCCGGCGATCAGGCCCTGGGCGAAGCGCGGCTCGGCCTCTCCGAGTACGACTTCACCACAGGCAAGCGACTGATCGGCCAGGTGGAATTCACGAATACCGGCACGGTGGCGGTCCGCGCCTCCGAGGCGAACCCCATCACCGCCCGTCTGATGGCCAACTTCCCCGACAACAGCGAAAGCCAGGAGCTGGCGGCCTGGGAGCTGACGACCCCCATCGCATCCGGCGCCAAGACCGTTTTGACCTTCTACGCACTGCCTCTGAACCGAAACCTGCCCGAAGGCACCGTGTTCTCGCTGGAGCTGTCCGAGGATGCAAGCTACTTCCAGTCGAATGCCTTCTGCGAGGTCATCGACGATCTGCTGACCGTGGAAAAGCAGCCCGAGCTCAGCATCAGCGACTTTGACATGAACTTCCTCCGGGTCAAGAAGAACGACGACGGGGAGAACGTGGCGGAATTCGACCTCTCTCTTACCGTGGGCAACAACGGAAACAAGGCCGCAGACAACGTCTTCCTGCAATTCAGCTATGCCACCGGCGAAAAGGACGATTTTGGCAACGATATCTACCGGCCCATCGACATCACCGGCAGCGAGCTGGTCACTTCCCTGCCGTTCACGAAGGGAACGGAAACCCCGGCGCAGAGCGGCATCTATCAGATGATCGACGCGAACGGCAATTCCGACCTTGGCCCCAATTTCTACCGGACTGTCGCCGGTAATACGCCCGGAAAGGGCGGCCTGCTCTGCGTGCCTGTATCCTGCTTCGTCAACGAGGGGAACTTCAGCGGCCTGCATCTGCGGGTCGAGGTGTACTCCGATGACGACCTGGAACTGGCGAACCTCCACTACGGCGTCTACACCTCGGATCATCACGAGTACAATCCGGCGAACAACCGTGTGGAGCAGACCTTCAAGCATCAGACCACCTTTGACGTTCCCGCCCGGATCACCACGGCCCTTGGCACGACGCTGACGCTGCCCGTCAGCTTCCTCTCCACCAGCGCGAAGCCGGACCTGGTCCTCAGCGAGATCTCGGACGGCACCGAAGGCTGGGAGCCTCGGATGGGCGTCTGCTACTACGATGCGGACCGTCAGGTCATCGTGGCGGCCCCCAACGCCAAGGCCCAGGCTCTGCTGGAGGCCGGACAGAAGCCCACCGGCATCCTGCAGATCAAAGACCAGTCCACCAACTCCATCGCGGCCATCGCCTATACCATCGGCGCCATGGCGGACGGCGTCAACATCTACAAGGACGACGCCTCCTTCACCTTCTTCAATGCGGACGGGACTCCCACGGATGTGAACGCCTCCATGGCGTCCAATCCCGGCTGGCGCTTTACGACCTGGGGCGATACGGCAGGCTGGACCTGCGGACGCGTGGGCGAGCTTCCCATGAACTGCGATCTGTCCGTAGCGAACCAGGACGGCGCTTACCTGAGCTTCGAGACCGTAGCCGATACCATGACGATCTACTACGTGGGCGAGATCTGGGTCAAGTCCTCCGTCTTCGGCGAGGAGCAGTATTTCCCGGTAAGCTACACCGAGCCTGCCACGAATCCTGCCACCACCAAGCCCGCTGTGATCGTCTTCGATAACCCGGAGGGTCAGCGCCACAAGGTCACGATCCGGGCCTCGAAGGGCACGATGATCGACCGCTACGTCGCCACCTATAAGACCAACACCGTCCCGGAAACCGATCCGGACGCCCCGGTGATCCTCTGGAGCCGGAGCTTCCCGGATACCGCGTCCCTGCTCCCGGGCAGCAGCGTCCCCATGACCTGCTATCTGATCGACGCCTCCGGGCTGAAGAGCGTCCGCTTCAATAACCGGGAGCTGACGGAGGAAACCACGCCCAAGCTGGTCAAGCTGGACGAGGGCCTGTGGTACTTCGATTTCACCTTCACGAAGAACGGAGACTATAACGTCCGTGTCTTTGACGGCGCGGGCAACAACTCCGGCGGCAGCTTCCGTGTCAGCTGGTTCAACGACGTGCTTTCCGCAGGCGCGATTTCCGATGCGCCGGGTCTGAAACGCGGCGACCTCAGCTTTGTGGATCAGAACGGCGCGGTGGTGAACACCGGCTCCGGCATCATCACCACGGCGCCCTGGCTGCAGTCCGTTTACGCGCCGGGAGAGGATGAAGCAAGCAGCGCCTACCTCTTCTATGACGGCGTCATGTCCGACGCTGCCCTGGAAAAGGATGCAGGCGGCGAACGCTGGAAGGCCAACTGGAACGGCGTCTATATGGTCCGCGTGGATCGGGAAGACGGTTCCTGGGCAAGAGCCGTCGCCAAGATCAAGAACCTGGACCTGTCTACGCCGCAGGATCAGGACCCGATCCTCTCGGTGACCGCAGGAACGGGCAGCATCGGCATCACCGCCTCGGACGACGCCGGCCTGCAGACGCTGACCGTGAACGGCTATGGGATCCCGGTGAGCGGGACCCTGTACTCCGGCGCTTTCTCCGTGGACTGCAGCGGCGAATACACAGTCAGTCTGACAGACAGCGCGGGTAATACGGTGACAAAGATCGTGGAGATCACAGTCCCGCTGACGCTGCGTGAGGATCTGGTCGCCCAGAGCTTCAGCTGCGCGAACAATGAGCAAAAGGGAAGCGTTACCGTAGATCCCACCGCGATCTCGGGCGGCGCCTTCGATGACAGCGTCAGCTCACCGGCAAGCAACGTGTACCGGGCGATCTACAGCGTTGCCCTGGTTCCGGAAGGCACCGCGCCCCAGGGAACGGACTTCGTTGCCCTCGGCAATACGGCCTATACCTTCCAGGATCTGGCGCTGGGGAATTATGCACTCTACGTCAGAGACAGCGCCGGCAACGAAGCGATCTGGGACGGCGGCATTCAGATCGCCCATCCGGAAGTCGCGTGGGAGAAGCCGAGCTATCAGTGGAGCGACGATTACAGCACGGTCACCGCGACGCGCTGCTGCAGCCTGGATGCGACCCATACGGAAACCGAGACTGTAAGCACCGGCGCCAGCATTTCCCAGCAGCCCACCTGCACCGAAATGGGCAAGACCACCTACACTGCTGTCTTTGCAAACCGGGCCTTCGCCGCCCAGACGAAGACCGTTACGAATGTACCGGCCCTGGGGCACGACAAGGTGAACCACGAGGCCCAGGCCCCCACCTGTACCGAGGTGGGCTGGGAGGCCTACGAGACCTGCACCCGCTGCGACTACAGCACCTACAATGAGATCCCGTCCCTGGGTCACGACAAGGTGAACCATCCGGCCCAGGCCCCCACTTGTACCGAGGTGGGCTGGGACGCCTACGAGACCTGCACCCGCTGCGACTACACGACCTACAACGAGATCCCGGCCCTGGGTCACGACAAGGTGAACCATGCGGCCCAGGCCCCCACCTGTACAGAGATCGGCTGGGACGCCTACGAGACCTGCACCCGCTGCGACTACACGACCTACAACGAGATCCCGGCCCTGGGTCACGACAAGGTGAACCACGAGGCCCAGGCCCCCACCTGTACCGAGGTGGGCTGGGACGCCTACGAGACCTGTACCCGCTGCGACTACAGCACCTACAACGAGATCCCGGCGCTGGGCCACGATCTGATCTACCACGCACCCCGGCAGCCCAGCTGTACCGAGGTGGGCTGGGAAGCCTATGACACCTGCTCCCGCTGCGATTACACGACCTACAACGAGATCCCTGCCCTGGGCCATGATCTGGTCTACCACGAGGCACGAAAGCCCAGCTGCACGGAGATCGGCTGGGAGGCCTACGACACCTGTACCCGCTGCGACTACAGCAACTACACGGAGCTGCCCGCCCTGGGACACGACCTGATCGACCACGAGGCCAAGACGCCCTCCTGCACCGAGATCGGCTGGGACGCCTATGAGAACTGCTCCCGCTGCGATTACACGACCTACAACGAGATCCCTGCCCTGGGCCATGCCTGGGACGAGGGCGCAGTGACCACCGAGCCCTGCCATCAGTATCCCGGCGTGAAGACCTTCACCTGCACCCGCTGCAACGAGACCCGGACGGAGGACGTGCCCAGACTGCCCAACCCCTTCAAGGACGTGAAGGATGAGGACTACTTCTTCGATCCCGTCATGTGGGCGCTGGACAACGGCGTCACCGCCGGCGTGGATGAGAGCCACTACGGCCCCGATGAGACCTGCGCCCGCTGCCAGATCGTGACCTTCCTGTGGAGAGCCAACGGTTCTCCGGAGCCCAACTCCACGGAGAATCCCTTCTCCGATGTGAAGCCCGAGGATTACTTCTTCAAGGCAGTCCTCTGGGCCGCCGAAAGCGGCGTCACCGCCGGTATGGGCGACGGCCTGTTCGGCCCGTACTGCGTCTGTACGCGCAGCCAGGCCATGACCTTCCTGTGGAGAGCGAAGGGTTCTCCGGAGCCCGAGACGGAGGAGAATCCCTTCTCCGACGTGAAGCCCGAGGATTACTTCTACACCGCAGTTCTCTGGGCGGTGGAGAATGGAGTCACCGCAGGCCTGGGTGACGGAAGCTTCGGCGTGGCAGACGAATGCACCCGCGCGCAGATCATCACCTTCCTCTGCAAGGCCTACACCCAGTCAAACGAATAAACCGGATCCTCACCGCGGCAAGGACAGAATCTTCCCGCGGTGAGGAAAGCCCCAAACGCAACAAACGGGCAGCGACCAAAAGGTCGCTGCCCGTTTCGGTTTCGCCCGGCGCTGGGCCGGGGTGGAGATCACGAAGGGATCCTCCGCCGTGCCGGAGCCCGGAATGGAGCCGTCCGCCTTCGCCAGCGCGTCCCGCACTGCGGCCTTGATGCCCTCAGAGCTTTTTGTGGCGCCGCTGATGGCGTCCACCTCGGGAGAATTGGCCGCGATGATCCGGGAAAGCAGGGCGACGGCCTTCTCCCAGAACCGGGGCGTCTCATTTTGCGATACCACTTCAATGTCTGTGATTGCCTGATCCTGCAGGCTTACGCGGAGCACGATGTCCCCGTTTCTGCCCTGGCCGGTGCCCTCGTAGCTGCCGTCCATCAGCACAGCCTCGGATGCCGACGCAGTGCCCAGCCCGGAAAACAGCGTGACGATCATGCAAAGGCACAGAGCCCATGACGCCTCTTCCCGGTTGCAAAAAGCTCCGGCGGGCCGCCTGCGTCTGCGCAGCGCCCGCCGGAGCGGCTTCAGGAACGGATCGTTCTCAGGTGACGGCGGATGGCGCGGAAGGTCTCGTCGCTCATGTAGTGCTCCAGCTTGCAGGCGTCGTCCGAGGCAACGGGATCGGAGACGCCGATCTCCTTCAAAAACGCGGAGAGGATCACATGACGGTCGTAGACCTTCTTTGCCGCGCTCATGCCGCTTTTGGTCAGCAGCAGGCGGCGGCTTGGGCCCAGCTCCAGATAGCCGTCGTCCCGGAGCAGATGCACCGCCCGGCTCACGCTGGCCTGGGAGAGCCCCATATAATTCGCAACGTCGATCGCACGGACGGAACCGTTCGCCTTGGAGAGTAGAAAAATGGTTTCCAGGTACATTTCACCGGATTCCTGCAGCGCCATAAGACAGCCCACCTTTATCAAATATTGTTTTCAGATACAAATCCGATCCCGGAGAGCGCAGTCGGGCAGCGCCCGGCTTCCCCCTGCCGGGGGAGCGCTGTTCGGGCTTCTGCCCCTGCATCCCCTTGCTTTTCAAATGGTTAGCACAAGCTAACTGCTTTTAGACTATAGCACGGGCCGGACGGATTGTCAAGTGCTAATTTTTCCTCTTTTTGCGTGGAAAAAGCGCTCCCGGGGCGCGGAAAAAATTTTCTGCAAAACCCTCTTGACAAATAAGCAATTGCTAACTATAATGGGGCTGGTTAGGAAAAGCTAACCGTTTTTCAAGCTGAACGATTAGCGAAGGCTAATTCAATGTGAATGGAGGGAAAAAGGATGTATTCCGGGAATGCAGCGATGAAAACGTTACGAGACGCAAAGATCGGGGAAACCGTCACCGTGGTGAAGATCCACGGGGAGGGGGCTGTGAAGCGTCGGATCATGGACATGGGCATCACCAAAAACGTGGAGATCTACGTTCGAAAGGTAGCGCCCCTGGGCGACCCTGTGGAGCTGACTGTTCGCGGCTATGAATTGAGCCTGCGGAAGGCGGACGCCGAAATGATCGAGGTCAGATAAAAATTTGCCCAATGGTTAGAACGCGCTAACCATTGGCGTGAAAGAAAGGAAGAACTTTATGAGTATTCGCATTGCGCTTGCGGGCAACCCGAACAGCGGCAAGACAACCCTGTTCAACGCGCTGACCGGTTCGACCCAATTTGTGGGCAATTGGCCGGGCGTCACGGTGGAGAAGAAGGAGGGCAAGCTGAAAAAGCACCCGGACGTGATTATCACGGATCTGCCGGGCATCTATTCCCTCTCCCCCTACACCCTGGAGGAGGTCGTGGCCCGGAACTACCTGATCGGCGAACGGCCTGACGTCATCCTGAACATCGTGGACGGTTCCAATCTGGAGCGCAACCTGTACCTCACCACGCAGCTGACAGAGCTGGGAATCCCCGTCGTCATCGCCATTAACATGATGGACGTGGTCAAAAAGAACGGGGACAAGATCGACACCCAGCAGCTCAGCAAGCAGCTTGGCTGCAAAATCGTGGAGATCTCTGCCTTGAAGGGTACCGGCATCCAGGAGGCTGCCGAGGCCGCCATCAAGGCTGCCAATGGCGGAGCGAGCGTCCCCGCGCACAGCTTCTCCGGCCCTGTGGAGCACGTTCTGGCCCACATCGAGGAGCACGCTGTTTCCCAGCTGCCCGAGGCCCAGCAGCGCTGGTATGCCGTCAAGCTCTTTGAGCGCGACAGTAAGGCCTTGGAGCAGCTGAAGCTGAGGGATGCTGTGAAGCGGGACGTGGAGCAGCATATCGTCGAGGTGGAAAAGGAACTGGACGACGACGCCGAGTCCATTATCACCAATGAGCGCTATATCTGGATCGGAAACATCATTAAGTCCTGCTACAGAAAGCATTCTGCCGGAAAGCTGACCGTTTCCGATAAAATTGATAAGATCGTCACCAACCGCTGGCTGGCCCTGCCCATCTTCGCCCTGGTGATGTTCCTGGTCTACGCCCTGGCAATGGGCAAGTCCATCGCCGACGGCGGCATAGGCATCGGTACCTTCCTCACCGACTGGACCAACGACGTCTTCGGCGAAGAATGGATTATCGCCGGTTCCCGCTCTCTGCTGGAGGGCTGGGGCGCTGCGCCCTGGCTGGTGGGCCTGGTCTCCGACGGTATCGTTGCCGGCGTGGGTGCTGTTCTGGGCTTTGTGCCCCAGATGCTGGTGCTCTTCCTGCTGCTGGCCATCCTGGAGGACTGCGGCTACATGGCCCGTATCGCCTTCATCATGGACCGGATCTTCCGCCGCTTCGGCCTGTCCGGCAAGAGCTTCATCCCCATGCTGGTGGGCACCGGCTGCGGCATCCCCGGCGTTATGGCCTCCCGTACCATCGAGAATGAGCGGGATCGCCGTATGACCATCATGACCACCTGCTTCATGCCCTGCGGAGCGAAAATGCCCATCATCGGCCTGATAGCCGGTGCGCTCTTCGGCGGTTCCTCCTGGATCGCTACCTCTGCTTATTTCATCGGCGTGGCCGCCATCGTGATCTCCGGCATTATGCTGAAAAAGACCAAGCTCTTCGCGGGCGACCCGGCCCCCTTTGTGATGGAGCTGCCCGCCTACCATGCCCCCACCGTGGGCAACGTGCTGCGGGCCATGTGGGAGCGGGGCTGGTCGTTCATCAAGAAGGCCGGCACTATCATCGTCCTGTCCACCATCGTGCTCTGGTTCCTCCAGGGCTTCGGCTCCGTCAACGGCAAGTTCGGCATGGTGGAGGAGCTCTATGAGGACGAGAGCGTTGTGGACGAAGCCTACGTCCAGCAGGTTGCGGATCGCATGGGCATCGAGCCGGACGAGGTCAACCCCTCCGACGACTCCATCCTGGCCCGTGTGGCTCAGCCTGTGTCCGTGATCTTCAAGCCCCAGGGCTTTGGCTCATGGAAGCCCACCGTTGCCACTGTCACCGGTCTTATCGCCAAGGAGAACGTGGTCGGCACCTTCGGCGTGCTGTACAACTACGACGACCAGGACGGCGAGGAGGAGCTGGAGGAGAACGGCGACCAGATCTGGGACAACGTGGCGGGTGACTTTAACCGCAATTCCGACGGCCACGGCAAGCTGGCGGCCTTCGCCTTCATGATCTTCAACCTGCTCTGCGCCCCCTGCTTCGCGGCCATGGGTGCCATCAAGCGGGAAATGAACAACCCCAAGTGGACGCTGTTCGCCATCGGCTATATGTGTGTCTTTGCCTACGTCGTTTCTCTGATCGTCTATCAGGTCGGTAAGATTTTTGTCGGCGGCGTGAATGTCTTTGGGCTGATCGTGGCGCTGATCCTGCTGGCCCTGCTGTGCTGGCAGCTCTTCAAGCCCTACAAGGAATCCACCAAGCTGACCCAGAAGGTGCGCGTGTAAGGACAGCGCAGCTGTCCCCGCCGCCCTCAAAACCGGAAAGGAGCTGATGCGTTATGTTAACCTGGCTGCAATCAAATCTGGCGTCCCTGATCGTCGGATTCGTCCTTCTGCTCATCGTTTGCCTGATCGTCCGACGATTGATCCTGGACAGAAAGGCCGGCAAACATATCTGCGGCGGCTCCTGCGGCTCCTGCGGGGGCGGCTGCGGCGGCTGCCCCATGCAGGGGAAATGTCACAGCAAATAATCCGAAACGGATCCACGGGAGCGCCTGTGGATCCGTTTGCGCTTCCAAAGAAAGGAACGAAGTATGTCTGAAATTCTGAATTTCAACGATGTTTCCCGTGTCTACACCGCGGGCGACCACGAGCTGCGGGCACTGGATCACATCGATCTGTCCCTTCCCGCCGGAAAATTCATTGTGGTGCTGGGCCCCTCCGGCGCGGGCAAGAGCACCCTGCTGAATCTGATCGGCGGGCTGGACAGCCCCACCGAGGGCCGCATCACCGTGGACGGCCGGGACATCTCCAAGCTGAGCAACGACCAACTGGCGGAGTACCGGGCCCAGACTGTGGGCTTTGTCTTCCAGAATTACAATCTGATCCCCACCCTGACGGTCTACGAGAACGTGGCCCTGGTGCGGGAGATCGTGAAAAACGCCCTGCCTGCGGAGGAGATGCTGGCTGCGGTGAGTCTGGCGGATCATCTGAAAAACTTCCCCGCGGAGCTCTCCGGCGGCGAACAGCAGCGGGTGTCCATCGCCCGGGCCCTGGCCAAGAACCCCAAGATCCTCCTGTGCGACGAGCCCACCGGCGCCCTGGACAGCGAGACCGGCGTGGTGGTGCTGAAGCTGCTGCTGAAAATGGCCCGGGAGCGGGGCAAGACCATTGTGATCGTCACCCACAACCAGAACATCGCCAAGATGGCGGACGTGATCGTCCGGGTCAAGAGCGGCCATATCCGCAGCATGGAGACCCAGGAGCATCCGCTGTCCGCGGAAGAAGTGGAGTGGTAATATGCTCAGGAGAAAGCTGTTTCGCACCATGGGGCGCTACAAGGCCCAATTCATCTCCATGGTGATCATGGTGGCTCTGGGCATGGGCGTCTTCCTGGGCTTCCAGATGGAGTGGTACACCCTGGACCGGACCTCCGCCCAGACCTACGAGGCCACAGGCTTTGCCGACTTCCGCGTCCTCTCCGACGCCCTGTTCACCCGGGAGGAGCTGGAGGCCGTGGCGGCCATCCCCGGCGTCACCGACGCCGCCCGCTTTTTGAAGGTCAACGTGGCGGTGAAGGGGGACGCGGATCTGCTGGGCCTCAGCGTCACCTCCAACCCCAAGGTCTCCGGCATCTACGTTACCTCCGGCGAGGCCTATGACCCCGAGGCGAAGGGCTTCTGGCTCTCCGATCAGTACGCCGCCAAGAACGGCGTCCGCCTGGGGGACGAGCTGAGCCTGATCTACGCCGCCCCCTTCGGCACGGTGGAGCTCACGGCTCCGGTGCTGGGCCTTGCCAAGGCCTCGGAGTATATGATCTGCCTCCAGGACGGCACCCAGATCATGCCGGACTACAACAGCTACGGCTTCGTCTACACCTCTCCGGCCATGCTGGAGGAGGCCGTGGGTATGGAGCTCTACACCCAGCTCAATCTGATCTCCGAGCTGTCCAAGGAGGAGATCGTCCCGCTGATCGACCAGGCCCTGGGCCGTACCAGTCTGGTGCTGTCCAAGGACGAGGTGGTCTCCTGGTCGGAGACCCAGGGGGAGATCAACGAGGGCGTCACCATGGGCTCCATTTTGCCGGTGCTCTTCCTGGCCATTGCCATTTTGACCATGGTCACCACCATGCACCGCATCACCGCCTCCGAGAAGACCCAGATCGGCCTGCTGAAATCCCTGGGCTTCACGGATCGCCGCATCCTCCGGCACTATTCCGCCTACGGCCTTGCCATCGGCATCGCGGGCTCCGTCCTGGGGGTGGGCATCGGCTATCTGCTGGCCTGGTACATCATGAACCCCGACGGGGCCATGGGGACCTACGTGGACCTCATCGACTGGACCCTCTATGTGCCCGGCTTCTGCTGGATCGTGCTGGCGGGAGTGATCGCGTTCCTGACGCTGATCAGCTTCCTGTCGGTGAAATCCATGCTCCGGGGCAGCGCCGCCGACGCCCTGCGGCCCTATTCCCCCAAGCGGATCCGGGCCTCGGCCCTGGAAAAGACGGGCTTCTGGAAGCGGATGCGCTTCAGCGGCCGCTGGAACCTGCGGGACAGCCTGCGGCATAAGTCCAGAACCGGCATGACCCTCTTCGGCATCGTGGGCTGCATGATCCTGCTGGTGGGGGCGCTGGGCATGAACGACACCGCCCGCAGTTTTGTCACCGTCTTCTATGACGAGGCCACGGCCTACGAGAGCAAGCTGAACCTGTCTGCCGACGAGAACGGCAACGAGGCTGCCCTGGCCCTGGCGGAGGAGCGGGAGGGCGACTGGGCCGCCGTGTCCAGCGTCCAGGTGGGGGACGCCCCGGTGGGGCTGGAGATCTACCACGTGCCCCACGGCCTGATCCACTTTATCGCAAAGGATATGTCCGAGGTGACCCTGGCTCCGGAGGGGGTCTATATCTGCGACCGCATCGCCCGGGATAACGGCCTGGCCCCCGGGGACAAGATCCGCTTCTCTCCCTACGGCTCCAGCGAGAGCTACGAGGCCACTGTGCAGGGGATCCTGCGCTCCCTGTCCGAGTCCGTGATCCTCTCCGACGAGGCCGCCGACCGGATCGGCATTCCCTATACCGTCAACACCGTCTACACCCGGCAGACCGGCATCGAGGCCGGCGGGATCATCTCCAGCGTCCAGAGCAAGCAGAGCATTCTGGACTCCTTCGACAAGTTCATGGAGCTGATGAACGCCATGATCTTCCTGCTGGCGGTGGCCGCCGTGGTGCTGGGGCTGGTGGTGCTCTACAACCTGGGCGTTATGAGCTACACCGAGCGCTACCGGGAGATGGCGACCCTCAAGGTGGTGGGCTTCCGGGATCGGCAGATCGGCCGCATTCTGATCGGACAGAACCTGTGGCTGACGGTGCTGGGCGTGCTCATCGGCCTGCCCGCCGGGGTGGGGGTGCTGAAATACCTGCTGACCGCCCTGGCCTCGGAGTATGAAATGAAGCTCACCCTGGGGCCCCTCACCTATGGGATCTCCATCGTCCTCACCTTCGGCGTCAGCCTGCTGGTGGGCTGGATGATCGCCCGCAAGACCCGGAGCATCGACATGGTGGAGGCCTTGAAGGGCGTAGATTAACAACAAGCGCATTTCCCCGAAAACCAAGAAACAGGCTCAGAAAAAAACAACGTGTTAGTTGCAATTAGAGGACCTGGTCATAAACAAACACATGATGCGTTATTTGTACTGGGCAATAGGCATACTCCGTGACTCTTCGAGTTCAGGCATCAGGCACCGCCTGAAAGGCCTGTGCTGAAAAAACCGCGTTCCCCGTACGAAATCAATTCGGATTTCCGAAATCGTTTGCCGATCTGAAATACGAAACGGGGTCGAACGGGGGGGCGACGTCAATCATCGAAGTGGTTTGAAGCGGTGCCTGATGCCTAATGCCTGGTCACTGATGCCTCTTGCACATCAAGTCCTCACTTTGCGACTAACGCCAAAAACAATGGAGGTAGTATTATGTTAACCGGAAAACTTGCAATGTTCGCTTTTGGCACCCTCTTTGGCTCCGCCGGCTTCAAGATCCTGGCAAGCCGGGACGCCCGGAAGGTCTACACCCACGCCACCGCGGCGGCCCTGCGCTGCAAGAAGGAAGTCATGCGGAACGTGGATGAGATCCAGGCGGCCTGCGCCGACATCCTGGCCGACGCCAAGGAGATCAACGCCCAGCGGGAGGCCGCTGAGGCCCCCGTCTACATCGAGGACGGCACTGAGGAAGCGACCGAGGCATGAGATTTCAGATTCTGCACCGTTCCCCCGGCAGACTCCGCCTGCGGGCCTGCGTAAGCCCCATGGAGCCGGAGCAGGCGGATCTGCTGGAGGCCTGGCTGCTGACCCAGCCGGAGGTGGATCGGGTCAGCGTGCAGGAGGGCATCTGCTCCGTGACCGTGATCTACCACGGCCCCGCGGAGCCTGTCACCGCCCGGCTGGCCGCCTTTACCTATGAGCGGGCTGCCGCCGAGCTGCCGCCCCTGCACCACAGCAGCCGGGCCATGAACCGGGAATACAAGGAGAAGCTGGTGGACATGGTGCTGCGCCACTATCTGAAAAAGTGGTTCCTGCCCGCCCAGCTTCGGATCGCCCTGGGGATCTGCCAGTCCGCGCCCCGGATCCTCCGGGCGCTGCGGATCCTGCTGTCCGGGCGGCTGACCGTGGACGTGCTGGACGGCGTCGCCATCGGCGTGTCCCAGTTCACGGGGGACTTCGGCACCGCCGCCTCCGTGTCGTTCCTGCTCCGCCTGGGGGAGACCCTGGAGGAGTGGACCCACAAGCGTTCGGTGGACGACCTGGCCCGCAGCATGGCCCTGCAGGTGGACAGCGTCTGGAAGCTGGACGCCGATGGCCGCCAGACCCTGGTCCCCCTGGAGAAGGTCGCTCCCGGCGACTGTCTGATGGTCCACACGGGCCACGTCCTGCCCCTGGACGGCATCCTGGAGAGCGGCGACGTGATGCTCAACCAGGCCTCCCTCACCGGCGAATCCGTCCCCGTGGCCAAGCGGCCCGGGTCTGCGGTCTACGCGGGCTCCGTGGTGGAGGAGGGCAACTGCGTCCTCCGGGTCACCGGCTCCGTGGGCGAGAACCGCTACGACCGCATCGTGAAGATGATCGAGGACTCCGAACGGCTGAAATCCGGGGTGGAGCGGCAGGCCGCCAATCTGGCGGACCGGCTGGTGCCCTGGTGCCTGGGGGGCAGCCTGGTGACCTGGCTGCTGACCCGGAACGTGGCCCGGGCGGTGTCGGTGCTGATGGTGGACTTCTCCTGCGCCCTCAAGCTGTCCATGCCGCTGAGCGTCCTGTCCGCCATGCGGGAGGCCGGAAACCGGAAGATCACCGTCAAGGGCGGCAAGTTCCTGGAGCGGATCAGCGAGGCGGACACCGTCATCTTTGACAAGACCGGCACCCTCACCAAGGCCTGCCCCACGGTTTTGCGGGTGGTGCCGTTCCACGGGCAGGACGCCCCGGAGATGCTGCGGCTGGCCGCCTGCCTGGAGGAGCACTTCCCCCATTCCGTGGCCAACGCCGTGGTGCGGGCCGCCCACGAGCGGGGCCTGGATCACGAGGAAATGCACTCTGACGTGGAATACGTGGTGGCCCACGGTATTGCTACCCGGGTCGACGGCAAGCGCACCGTGATCGGCAGCCGCCACTTCGTCTTCGAGGACGAGGGCGTTACCATCCTGCCCGCGGATCAGCCGGCCTTCGACGCCCTGGATCAAGCCAACTCCTGGCTCTTCCTGGCGGTGGACGGGGTGCTCTCCGCAGCCATCGGCATACTCGACCCGCTGCGGCCCGAGGCAGGGGAGACCCTGGCTGCTCTCCACGCCGCCGGGATCGGAAAGACGGTGATGCTCACCGGCGACAACCGGAACACTGCCGCAGCCATCGCAGAGCTGCTGGGCGTGGACGCCTTCCGGGCGGAGGTTTTGCCCGAGGACAAGGCGGGCTTCATCCGGAGCGAGCAGGCCGCGGGCAGGACTGTGGTGATGATCGGCGACGGCATCAACGACACCCCGGCCCTGTCCCTGGCGGACGTGGGCATTGCCGTGGGCAGCGGAGCAACCATCGCCCGGGAGGTGGCCGACGTGGTGATCGCCGCAGAGGATCTGCGGGAGCTGGTCTACCTCAAGCGGCTCTCCGACGCGCTGATGCGCCGCATCCGGCAAAACTACCACTTTGTAATGGGCTTCAACGGCGGGCTGATCCTGCTGGGGGCTCTGGGGGTTCTGCCCCCGGCTGTGAGCGCCCTGCTGCATAACAGCTCCACCCTGCTGCTGAGCCTGCGAAGTCTGACGAATCTGTTGGGGGAGAACCATGATCAAAACAACGGTAAAAATTGACGGCATGATGTGCGCCATGTGCGAGGCCCATATCTGCGAGACCATACGAAAAGCCGTCCCCGACGCCAAAAAGGTCTCCGCCTCCAAGGGCAAAAAGGAAGCCGGCTTTCTGACGGAAGCCCCGGTGGATCCCGAGGCTCTGAAGGCCGCCATCGACGCCACGGGCTATACCTGCCTGGGCGTGGAATCCGCGCCCTATGAGAAGAAAGGCTGGTTCGGAAAGGCATGAAAACGGCACTGATCGGCCTGCTGATCCCCTTTTTGGGGACGGCCCTGGACGTGGCGCTGGGATAGGGAATGCGGAATGCAAAATGCAAGATGCAAAATGCATAATGCATAATGCATAATTCAGGGAACAGGGAACAGGGAACGGGGTGCGTAGGGACGGCACTCTGCCGTCCGTGTTCCCCGCACGAAAGCACTCATCTGTAGCGCGGGCTATTAGCCCGCCTTTCCCCCGCACGAAGAATTTTAAATGAATACTGAAAACTTAATAACCGAATAATGAATAATGTCGGAGTTTTTCAAATCGCGATTTGAAAAACACAATCATTTTCGAGGTGTCGCGACCGACAATTATTCACTATTACCTCTTATGTATTCTCTATTATCTTTTTCCAACGTGGGGAAAGCGGACGGCAGAGTGCCGTCCCTACGCACGCAGAACTCGTCCGCCTCCCCGCCCGCACCCACCCGTAGGGGCGGCCAGTGGCCGCCAGCAACCCGCACACAGGTTCCGTAGCGGCGCACACCGGTGCGCCACGGTACGCAAGCGCCTGCACGCACCGCACCCGTAGGGGCGAGCACCTGTGCCCTTCATGGGTATCGCTCGTCCGCGTTTCCCGTACGGATCCGAACACGAATCAAAAAAACAGCCTCGCTGAACGGCGGGGCTATCAAAAAGCATAAAGGTTAGCAAAAGCTAACTGATAATAGCAATAGAAGGAGACAAGAACCCATGAAAAAGAAAGCACTTTCCCTGATCCTCGCATCCCTGCTTCTGTTTGGCGCGCTGAGCGGCTGCGGAAGCACAGAACCGAAAACCACCACCGGCAGCGTAGTCACGGAGGCAAAAACCGAAACCACCGCCTTTGAGGCCTACGCGGTGGACAACGGCGAAAAGGGCGACGGCGCCGGCCTCTACGTGGCCTACAGCAATCTGGAATACGAGGCGGAGGCCGCGCCCTATACCATGACGGTAAACGACGCGGGCCAGACAGTGCTGACGCTGACTGCGGACGACGGGACCATCAGCTGGATCCGGCAGTAAGCCGCAAAGCAAAACGCTGAGAAAGAAGGCTTGTCAATGAAAGAAAAAAAGCAAAGCGAGCTGTCCGTTCTGCTGGGCTACGCGGGCAGCTACAAGGGCCTGACCTTTTTGGGGCTTGGGCTCTCCGCTGTGGCGATGATCCTGGGCATGGCCCCCTACGTCTGCATCTGGCTGGCGGCCCGGGATCTGATCGACGTCGCCCCGGAGTGGACGAAGGCGGCGGACGTTTCCAAATACGGCTGGCTGGCCTTCGGCTTCGCCGTGGCGGGGATCGCGGTGTACTTCGCCGCTCTGATGTGTACCCACCTGGCGGCCTTCCGCACGGCCTCCAATATCCGCAAGCAGGGCATGGCCCACCTGATGAAAACGCCCCTGGGCTTTTTTGACGCCAACGCCTCCGGCCTGCTGCGGAACCGGCTGGACGGGGCGGCCTCCGAGACGGAGACCCTGCTGGCCCACAACCTGGCGGACATCGTGGGCTCTGCCGCCATGCTGATCGCCATGATCGTTCTGATGTTCGTCTTCGACTGGCGCATGGGAGCAGCCTGTCTGCTGGCGGCAGTGATCTCCATTCTGGCCATGTTCTCCATGATGGGGGGCAAGAACGCCAAGCTGATGATGGAGTACCAGAGCGCCCAGGACTATATGAGCAAGGCCGGCACGGAGTACGTCCGGGGCATCCCCGTGGTGAAGGTGTTCCAGCAGACCGTGTACTCCTTCAAGGCCTTCCGGCAGGCCATCGAGGATTACAGCGCCAAGGCCGAGCGCTACACCGACGGCGTCTGCCGCCTGCCGCAATCCATCAATCTGACCTTCACCGAGGGCGCGTTCATCTTCCTGGTCCCGGCGGCCCTGCTGCTGGCGCCGGGGGCGCTGAAAAGCGGCAGCTTCGCCGACTTCGTGACGAACTTCGCCTTCTACGCGGTCTTCTCCGCCATCGTCTCCACGGCCCTGGCCCGGATCATGTTCGCCGCCAGCGGCACCATGCTGGCCAAGACTGCCCTGGCCCGGATCGACACGGTGATGAAGGCCCCCACCCTTTCCCTTCCCCTGTACCCCCAGACGCCCCGGGACAACAGCGTGGAGTTCAAAAACGTGAGCTTTACCTACCAGGGCGCGGCCCTGCCCGCCCTGGACCGGGTCTCCTTCCGGGTGGAGCCGGGGCAGACGGTGGCTCTGGTGGGCCCTTCCGGCGGCGGCAAGACCACGGCGGCCAGCTTGATCCCCCGTTTCTGGGATGTGAGCGGCGGCGCGGTGCTGGTGGGCTGCGAGGACGTCCGGGATCTGGATCCCCGGGTTCTGATGGACCAGGTGGCCTTCGTGTTCCAGAATAACCGGCTGTTCAAGGCCTCCATTTTTGAGAACGTCCGGGCGGCCCGCCCGAAGGCCACCCGGCAGGAGGTGGAGGCGGCCCTCTCCGCCGCCCAATGCGACGACATCCTGGCCAAGCTCCCCAAGGGCATGGATACGGTCATCGGCAGCGAGGGGACCCACCTCTCCGGGGGCGAGCAGCAGCGTGTTGCCCTGGCCCGGGCGATTTTGAAGGACGCCCCCATCGTGGTTCTGGACGAGGCCACGGCCTTTGCCGACCCGGAGAACGAGGCGCTGATCCAGAAGGCCTTCGCCCGGCTGACCCAGGGCCGCACGGTCATCATGATCGCCCACCGGCTGTCTACCGTGGTGGGCGCGGACAGGATCATTGTGCTGGATGCCGGCCAGGTCCGGGAGTCCGGGACTCACGAGGCGCTGGTCCGGGCCGGGGGCCTCTACGCCCGGATGTGGGCGGATTACAACCGGGCCGTGCAGTGGAAGATCGGCGCAAAGGGGGAGGCGTAGTCATGTTCGGAAAAGAATTTCAAAGAAAATACGCTCTGACAGACCAGGGCGTGCAAAACACCGTGCAGGCCACCATCTGGACCGTCGTCGTCAATCTGGTGGTGATGTGCGGCATGGGCATTTTGCAGATGATGATGTCCGGCTATATGAAGACGCTGACGGAGGACGCGCCCCTGCCCAAGGCCTGGGTCTTCCTCCTGCTGGTGCTGGGCTTCGTGGTGCTGTCCCTGCTCACCCATCTGCAGCAGTACCGGTCCACCTATGGCCTGGTCTACCGGGAGATCAAGACGGTGCGGATCGGTCTGGCGGAGCGGCTGCGCCGCCTGCCTCTTAGCTTTTTCGGCAAGCGGGATCTGGCCGACCTCACCGAGACCATCATGGGGGACGTGAACCGGCTGGAGCACGTCTGGTCCCACTGCCTGGGCTATCTCTACGGCTCCTATCTCTCCACCGCCATCATTGCCGTGGGCCTGTGCCTCTACGACTGGCGGATGGCCCTGGCCTGCCTCTGGGGCGTCCCGGTGGCCTTCGGCCTGCTCTTCGGCAGTCGGAAGCTGGCGAAGCGCCGCTCTGAGGAGACGAAGGCCGCCGCCATCCAGGTGTCCGACGGCATCCAGGAGACCCTGGAGGAGATCCGGGAGATCCGGGCCACCAACCAGTCAGACCGCTTCCTGAACGCACTGAACGAGAAGATCGACAGGCACGAGAAGACCATGCTCCGGGGGGAGCTGTCCACCGGCATCTTCGTCAACGCCGCCAGCGTCATCATGCGCCTGGGCGTGGCTACCACCATCCTCACAGGCACGAGTCTGATCCTGTCCGGCAAGATCAGCTTTATGCCCCTGTTCCTCTTCCTCATGGCCATTACCCGGATCTACGCCCCCTTCGACCAGGCCCTCGCGCTGATCGCGGAGATGTTCATGTCCCAGGTCTCCGCCGCCCGCCTTATGGAGATTTGCGACAAGGAGACCGCGGAGGGCGCGGCGCGCTTCGAGCCCAAGGGCCACGACATCGTCTTTGAGAACGTGGGCTTCGCCTACGACAACGAGCAGGTCCTGCGGGGGGTGAGCTTCACGGCGAAGGAAGGGGAGGTCACGGCCCTGGTGGGCCCCTCCGGCTCCGGCAAGAGCACCTGCGCCCGTCTGGCCGCCAGACTTTGGGACTACCAGCGGGGGGCCATCCGTGTCGGCGGCGTGGATATCCAGAGCGTGGACCCGGAGGTGCTGCTGAGCGACTATTCCATGGTCTTCCAGGACGTGGTGCTCTTTGATGACACCGTGATGGAGAATATCCGCCTGGGCAAGCACGGGGCCACGGATGAGGAGGTGCGGGCCGCAGCCCGGGCCGCCAACTGCGACGAGTTCGTGGAGAAGCTGCCCCAGGGCTACGCCACCCCCATCGGGGAAAACGGGGCCAAGCTCTCCGGCGGCGAGCGCCAGCGCATTTCCATCGCCCGGGCCCTGCTGAAAAACGCCCCCATCGTCCTGCTGGACGAGGCCACGGCCTCCCTGGACGTGGAGAACGAGACGAAGGTGCAGGAGGCCCTGTCCCGCCTGCTGGTGGGGAAGACCGTTCTGGTCATCGCCCACCGGATGCGTACGGTCCAGGCAGCGGACAAGATCGTCGTCCTGGCCGAGGGCAAGGTGGTGGAGGAGGGCAGTCCCGCAGCCCTGCTGCAAAAGGAAAACGGCATCTTCCGCCGCATGACCCAGCTCCAGAGCGCCAGCGCAGCCTGGCAGATCTGACGCAGCCCCCGTTCCCGCCCCCGTCATTCTGAGCAACGCGAAGAATCCGTACCCCGCGGCCCGCCCCCGTCATTCTGAGCAACGCGAAGAATCCGTACCCCCCCGCGGCCCGTCCCTGTCATTCTGAGCAACGCGAAGAATCCGTACCCCGCGGCCCGCCCCCGTCATTCTGAGCAACGCGAAGAATCCGTACCCCCCGCGGCCCGCCTCCGTCATTCTGAGCAACGCGAAGAATCCGTACCCCGCGGCAGGGTGCCGTCCCTACGGGAGACGCGGACGGCAGGGTGCCGTCCCTACGGGAGACGCGGACGGCAGGGTGCCGTCCCTACGGGAGACGCGGACGGCAGGGTGCCGTCCCTACATCCCTGTTGAAATCCCTGTGGAAAACCTGTGGATCACGGTGGAAAACCGCACATTTTCCCCGTTTTTTCCGGTGCAACCCACTGATTTTTTTCCAATTCTTCGTCACAACGCGGCAAAAAACTGATAAAAAACCAGACGGTTCTTCTGCGGCAACGCTTCGGGCCCGTCTGGTTTTTGTCAAATATCCTGTAAGTTCCGCCCTGGATTCGAACAGCTTCCCTGTGCTTCCCGGGTGCTTCCCGGTGCAAACCCGCAAAAAAATCGCCGTTCTTTTTTCAAACGCGGGTCCGAAAACCAAGGAAAAACAAGGCTTTTTCCCCTCGTTCCCGTTCCCGCCGGGCGTGTATAGAGATAGGTTTAGGTATAGGTATAGATATAGATATAGTGTTAGGAATAGGTATATGGATAGAGATCGACATAGGGAAAGAGATAGACTTTCTCTTTGTAGAGAGAAAGAACCCGGCCTCAATCCCGCCCCCGCCGTAGCGCGGGCTATTAGCCCGCCTTTTCCCCGCCACGCACCCGCCGTAGGGGCGAGCACCTGTGCCCTTCATGGGTATTGCTCGTCCGCGTTCCTCCCACGCACCCATCTGTAGCGCGGGCTATTAGCCCGCCTTTTCCCTCGCGCACCCGCCGTAGGGGCGGCCCCCCTCACTGGACGACGCTTACCGCTGTGTCAGAGTGGTCGTAGAGCATCAGGGCTGTCACCTTCCCGTCCCGCAGGCGCAGGATCGCCAGATAGCCGCCGCTGGTGACGTAACCGGGGCAGGATACGCCGTCTACCAGCGTCTCAAAGGCCGGCTCCCCGTACATGGCGCGAAGCGCGTCGTAGTCCATCCCCATCAGCTTTTCCAGGGTGGGGTCGATCATCGGGAAGCCCACCGTGCGGATCAGCTCCGTGTGATCCTCGTAGAACTCTCCGTAGGCGCTGATTTCTTCCCCGCCCGCGAAGGCCCCCGCGATCACGTAATGCCCTTTCTCCCGGAAGAGAAGGACCTTCCCGTCGGTGGAGACGAACAGGGCTGCGTCCTTGGCCCGGGCTGCGTCGATCAGCTCCTGGAGCTTGGTGCCGACGGCATGATTCAGGTCCCAATCCGCGGCCCGGGCGTAGGGATCCAGCGTCACCGGCAGCACGTCGGGCCCCAGACAGCCGTACTCCCAGAGCTCCAGGCCTCGGCCCGGATCCCCTGCGGCAAGGCCCTGCTCAAAGGCGGCCCGGTCCCTCAGATGGAAGATGCCCGCGTGGCCCGCCGCGTCGTAGAGCTGCACCACGGCGTCGGTGTGGAAATCCAGCACGGCGATGGGGGCGGAGCCGTCGTAGTCCCAGGGCTCCGGCAGGGAGATGGCAAAGGCCATTTCCAGCACCTTGGCCTCCGCGTCCCGGAAGCTTTGACCCTGCCAGCTATCGACCTCCGCCAGCCAAACGGTGATCTCATTACTGTCAAAGCGATGGTTGATTTCCTCCTGTTCTGGGTCAATCGTCTGTTCTAATGGCGGGTCAGGATAGAGGCTTCCAAGATGGATGCTCTGCACGTAGTGCTGGCCCTCAATATAGTAGTCGAAATAACAGACGCCAAAACATAGCCACCCCTGCACGCCGGTCTCCAGGTCGGTGAGACTTGCAGTAATACCGCCCCCCCGCGTCCCAGCTTTTTCATAGACGATGTCGTCTATATACATAACTGACCCAATCACAGGATCCGCCCGAAATGCGGCCTCTGCTTCCTCGAAGGGTTGCCCCACATAGATGCCCAGAGGTCTATCACCTTCGAATTCTATCCCATGTATGTCGATCTCGTTGACGACGAAGCCGTTGCCTGCGTCAACGAATGCGATCCGCATGCTCTTTTCAGCGGCGAAGCGGTAAATCCAATTGTCGCGACGGGTGCCATCGTTCTGTACCTTTTCAACGTAATCCAAATCGTAGCGCTCAGTCGGCTCGCCGTAGAGCCCCAAAACCTCCGTCTGGGGCTGGCCCAGGTAGAGCCCGCCGATTTTCAGCTCCAGCAGGGCCTGTTCCAATTCCGGATCCGGGGTGATCTCCGCGCCGCCGGCGTCGTCCGGCGCCTGGGTCTCGGTGGTCCATACGTACTCCGAGGACAGGGGCGCGGGCTCCGACGTGATGGCTTCGAGCTCTCCGCTGATCGGCGGTTCTCCGCCGGACAGCGCCCCGCCGGGACTGTTCCCGCTTCGCAGCAGGGCCCAGGCCCCGCCGGAAACCAGCACCAGCGCCAGAATCGCCGCTGCCAGCCCAAGCTGCCTCCTGCGGCGCTGGGGGGCCGTCTCCTGATGCACGGGAACGGCCTCTTTCTGTATCGCGTCCCGCCGGACGGGGGCAGGGTCAGCCTCTGCCGCAGGCCGGGTGCGCCGCTTTTCTCCGGCCTCCCGAACGTATTCCTCCTTTGCCTGCCCGATGGCAAGCAGCAAGCTGTCCAAATTCACAGCAATCCCTCCTTTTGCAAGCTGTGGCGCAGCTTTTTCCGGGTTCGGTGCAGCATAGATTTCACCTTGCTCTCGCTGAACCCGAGGCTGACGCCGATCTCCGCGATGGAATCAAAGTACCAGTAGCGGCAGAGAAATACGTTCCGTTCCGCAGCCGCCAGCGTGTCGAGAAAGGCGTTGATCGCCTGAACCAGCTCCTGAAACAGGAGCTCCGACTCCGGGCCGGCGCCCGCCGGGATCAGCTCGGACAGCTCCTCCAGCGGCAGGGAGACTGCGCCCTCGCCCCGCTTTTTGCTCTGCTGGGCGCGCAGCCGGTCAATGGCCCGGTTCCGGGTCAGCCTGCCGAGAAAGGTCGCCAGGCTTGCCGGCCGGTTGGGGGGAATGCTGTTCCAGGCGGCCAGCCAGGCGTCGTTGACACACTCCTCCGCGTCCTCCGGGCTTTGCAGGATATTCCGGGCGATGGCCATGCAGTATTTGCCGTATTTTTCCGTCGTGCGGTCGATCGCGCCGGTGTTGCGCTCCCAGTACAGCGCGACGATCTGACTGTCTTCCATCGTATCAACTCCTTCGTGAGGGCCCTTCACCATTATACACGGATTTTTTCGGTTTGGGTTGCGGTTATTTAGAAAAAAGCCGTGCAGTCCGCGTTCCCTGTCCGCACCCACCCGTAGGGGCGGCCATTGGCCGCCAGCAACCCGCAGGCACTTCCGGCTTCGTTCGACCCGTAGGGGCGGCCAGTGGCCGCCAGCAACCCGCAGGCACCTCCGGCTTCGTTCGACCCGTAGGGGCGGCCAGTGGCCGCCAGCAACCCGCAGGC